>ERZ724504.2261-NODE-2261-length-10460-cov-6.927343_pt1 | contig 10460 bp, 10 predicted proteins | sample MGYA00376037_ERZ724504 | MGnify/ENA primary metagenome ERZ724504 (study PRJEB28724, sample SAMN07190888) | wastewater metagenome | isolation source: influent of sewage treatment plant in Hong Hong | place: USA: Christiansburg, Virginia | collected 2016-03-01 ... | reverse complement strand
CGGATCCGATGCGCCAAATAAAAAGGCCCAAATAGATGAGCATCTAGTTAGGCCCCAAAGTGGCGGAGACTGTGAGATTCGAACTCACGGACGGTTGCCCGTCGGCAGTTTTCAAGACTGCTGGTTTAAACCACTCACCCAAGTCTCCGGGGTTGGAAGCTGCGTATTTTAGCTGGTTGCGCGCGCGGTTTTGGCGAGCCTGTAGCGCGTTTCGATGAACTGGGCCACTTCAGTCAGGTCGTCCAGGGTGTTGAGGTAGATCATGGTGAAGGGTCTGAGCCCCTGGCCCTTGGTATGCATGGGGGCACTTCCAGGTTGGAACCTGCATGGGGGCTGCCGACTGGGTGCCAAGAAGCGGGGTTGGACTTGCCTGATTTGCCGCGTGAGACGCACGGGTTCAGCAATGCCTTGAATCGCCGCGCTCACGCTGTCCTAAAATAAGCACTCTATCGAAAGAACCGTCATGGCCGCAGCCATGAAAGGCTTTCATTCTTGCAGCCAAATGTGGTGAAGATGACCAAGCCTTTCATATCTCTGTGTCCCGAGATCACTCGGGCAGACGCATTCAATCTCATGGACTGGTTGGAAGACGAGCACGTGACCCGCTACCTGAGCGATTCGCGCCACGTCTCGCGCTTCATTGAGCAGGTCATTGGACGGGTTCAGTTGCCTATCCTGACGCACCTGTTCAACCAAGGTGGCCGGTTCTTTATGGCCTACGACCGGGATGATGTGCCGGTCGGCTTTGTGCGTCTCGTCAAGGCAGGTACGGACTGCGAGATGGTCTTGGTCATCGGCAACCGCGACAACTGGGGCCGCAAGCTCGGGGCCAGCGCCATACGCGAAGGCATGAAGCTCGCGTTCTTCGACATGCGGGCCGAGAAACTCATCGCCAAAATCCACGCTGACAACAAGCGCTCGCTGAAAGCCTTTGAACGCTGCGGTTTCCTGCTGGAAAGCCAGACGCCTGCTCTGCATTCCTTTGCCATGACCTCGGATCGGTATCTCCGGCTGTTGCGCGAAAGCCCCGCAGATTACGTCACCGATATCCACATTACCGAAGTCGATAAAGCACGGCTCAGGAGCCTGCTTGCGTTCGAGCACACCTCCACTGTGTTCGAGCTGGAGCACGAGATTGAGCGGGCCATCGTCGTTGATCCGCACCAAGTGGCGCAGGATGTTGTCACGATGAATTCCAGGGCCTTGGTGCAGCTGGACGATGAAAAAGTAGAAGTGGCGCTGGTTTATCCAGAAGATGCGGACGGTAGTGCGGGGAAGCTGTCGGTTTGCTCCGGCATTGGCACCGCGATCCTGGGCTACAAAGAGGGTGATGCCTTCGACTGGCGCATGACGAACCGAACCCGCCACATCCGGATTGAGAAGGTGCTGTACCAACCGGAAGCCGCAGGCGATTTCCACCTGTAGGTTTGCACGCTGCGCTACAGCCGCTAGCGGCGCCTGAGCGCCCGGGGCGACCAGGAGCAGGTGGTCAAGCTGACTTCGTCCAGCGCGGACAAGTCACTTACCCTGCGCTTCGTCGCTGAAGACGAGTATTTCATGCAACTGCCGGGGCCTGTTGGGCCTTGCTGGCATGCGTTGGTTGCGCTTTTTTGTCTTTGAACCCCCATCGCCAGGCCGGTGACTTGTGTGTAATTGTGTAGAAGACCCAGGGGGGGATACGGCACAAGAATTGCGCAGGCAGTGTGCTGTCGCATAGACTCGCACCACTGTATGCACAGTGATTCATAACCGACAGCTTTTGGAGACAACGATGCAGGATCGCCCGCACACCCCCTCTCGCCGCAGTTTTTTTGCTGGAGCCGCTGCTGCCGGTGCCGCTGCCACTGCGGTGGTGGCTCTGCCACGTGCAGTGGGTGAGCCCGCTGCTGCGCCTTCTTTGCCTGCCCGTGAGATGCCTGAGCGTGGTGGTGGTTACCACCTGTCTGAGCACGTGAAGCACTACTACAAGACCACACAAATCTGACAGGAGGGCAGCGCCATGTTGCTGACCAAAAAAACTTCTTCTGCGGCGCCGGTATCAGGCGCTTCGCCTTTTGTTCACAGCTTGCGCAGAGGCTTGGCACAAGCGCTGCCAACAATGGACCGCCGCGCGTTTTTGCGCCGCTCGGGTTTGGGTGTGGGCGTGGGCCTGGCAGCTGCCCAGTTGACGCTGGTGAAAAAATCCAATGCCGCCGAAGGCGCCAAGGTGGCTGTTGGCAGCAGCAAAATCGAGGTGCGTCGCACGGTGTGTACCCATTGCTCGGTGGGCTGCGCGGTGGATGCGGTGGTCGAAAATGGCGTCTGGGTTCGTCAAGAGCCTGTGTTCGACTCCCCCATCAATTTGGGGGCGCACTGTGCCAAGGGCGCGTCGCTGCGTGAGCATGGCCATGGCGAATACCGCCTGCGCTACCCGATGAAGCTGGTCAACGGCAAGTACGAGCGCATCAGCTGGGATGTGGCTCTCAACGAAATTTCGGCCAAGATGCTGGAGCTGCGCAAGGCCAGCGGGCCTGATTCGCTGTATGTGGTCGGTTCGTCCAAGCACAACAACGAACAGGCCTATTTGCTGCGCAAGTGGATGAGCTTCTGGGGCAGCAACAACTGCGACCACCAGGCGCGCATCTGCCACAGCACTACGGTGGCTGGTGTGGCCAACACCTGGGGTTATGGCGCCATGACCAATTCGTACAACGACATGCAAAACAGCAAGGTCGCTTTGTACATCGGCTCCAATGCTGCCGAAGCCCACCCGGTGAGCATGCTGCACATGCTGCACGCCAAAGAAACCGGCTGCAAGATGATTGTGGTGGACCCGCGCTTTACCCGTACCGCTGCCAAGGCCGACGAGTACGTGCGCATTCGCTCCGGCACCGATATTCCTTTCCTGTTTGGTCTGCTGTACCACATCTTCAAAAATGGTTGGGAAGACAAAAAGTACCTCCACGACCGTGTCTATGGCATGGAAAAGGTGCGCGAAGAAGTCCTGGCCAAGTGGACGCCCGACAAAGTGGAAGAGGCCTGCGGTGTGCCCGAGGCGCAGGTGCTCAAGGTAGCGACCATCCTGAACGCAAACCGGCCAGGCACGATTGTCTGGTGCATGGGCCAGACGCAGCACAGTATTGGCAATGCGATTGTGCGGGCCTCGTGCCTGTTGCAGCTGGCGTTGGGCAACGTGGGTAAGAGCGGCGGCGGTACCAACATTTTCCGGGGCCACGACAACGTGCAGGGCGCTACCGACGTGGGCCCTAACCCCGACTCCTTGCCCGGTTACTACGGCCTGGCAGAAGGTGCCTGGAAGCACTTTGCCAAAGCCTGGGGCGTCGACTTTGAGTGGATCAAGGGCCGCTACGCCAGCCCGGCCATGATGACCAAAAGCGGCATCACGGTATCGCGCTGGATCGATGGTGTGCTGGAGAAAAACGAGCTGATCGACCAGGACTCCAACCTGCGCGGTGTGTTCTTCTGGGGCCATGCGCCCAACTCGCAGACGCGCGGCTTGGAGATGAAGCGCGCCATGGACAAGCTCGACTTGCTGGTGGTGGTAGATCCTTACCCATCGGCCACCGCTGCCATGGCCGCCATGCCCGGCAAGCCCGAAGACCTCAATCCCAACCGTGCCGTGTACCTGTTGCCTGCGGCCACGCAGTTTGAGACCAGCGGCTCCTGCACGGCCTCCAACCGCTCTCTCCAGTGGCGTGAGAAAGTGATTGAGCCACTCTGGGAGAGCCGCACTGACCACATGATCATGTACCAGTTCGCACAGAAACTGGGCTTTGACAAAGAGCTGATCAAGAACGTGAAGCTGCACAAGGTCAAGGGCATGGATGAGCCCGTGGTCGAGGACATCCTGCGCGAAATCAACCAGAGCTTGTGGACCATTGGCTACACCGGCCAGAGCCCTGAGCGCCTCAAGGCCCACATGAAGAACATGCATGTGTTCGACGTGAAAACCCTCAAGGCCAAGGGTGGCAAAGACCCTGAAACCGGCTACGACTTTGCGGGTGACTACTTCGGCCTGCCTTGGCCTTGCTATGGCACGCCCGAGCTCAAGCACCCTGGCTCGCCCAACCTGTACGACACCTCCAAGCACGTGATGGATGGTGGTGGCAATTTCCGCGCCAACTTTGGTGTGGAGCGCGATGGTCAAACGCTGCTGGCCGAAGACGGTTCCCACTCTTTGGGTGCCGACATCACCACCGGCTACCCCGAGTTTGACCATGTGCTGCTGAAAAAGCTGGGCTGGTGGGATGACCTCACCGCCGCGGAAAAAACCGCCGCTGAGGGCAAGAACTGGAAAACCGACATGTCTGGCGGTATACAGCGCGTGGTCATGAAGGTGCATGGTTGCCACCCGTTTGGCAACGCCAAGGCGCGTGCGGTGGTCTGGAACTTTCCCGACCCGATCCCGCAGCACCGCGAACCTTTGTACGGTACGCGCCCGGACATGGTGGCCAAGTACCCCACCCACGACGACAAAAAAGCCTTCTGGCGCCTGCCCACGCTCTACAAGTCCATCCAGGACAAGAACGTGGCGGACAAGGTTTATGAAAAATTCCCGCTCATCCTGACCTCGGGCCGGTTGGTCGAGTACGAAGGCGGTGGCGAGGAAACCCGCTCCAATCCCTGGCTGGCCGAGTTGCAGCAAGAGGCCTTTGTCGAAATCAACCCCAAGGCGGCAGCTGACCGGGGCATCCGCAACGGCGAGCGTGTGTGGCTCAGCTCGCCCACCGGCGCACGGCTCAATGTGCAGGCGCTGGTCACGGAGCGGGTGGGCCCGGACACGGTCTGGATGCCGTTTCACTTCTCGGGCCGCTGGCAGGGCGTGGATATGTTGGCGCACTACCCCAAGGGCGCAGCACCCATCGTGCGCGGGGAGGCCGTTAACACCGCCACGACCTACGGCTACGACAGCGTGACCATGATGCAGGAAACCAAGACCACGGTCTGCAACATCGAAAAAGCCTAAAGCCACCACCGATTGGAGACCGACATGGCACGAATGAAATTTATCTGCGACGCCGAGCGTTGCATCGAATGCAATGGCTGCGTGACTGCCTGCAAGAACGAGCACGAGGTGCCCTGGGGCGTGAACCGCCGCCGCGTGGTCACGCTCAACGACGGTGTGCCGGGCGAGAAGTCCATCTCGGTGGCCTGCATGCATTGCAGCGACGCGCCTTGCATGGCCGTTTGCCCGGTCAACTGTTTCTACCGCACCGATGAAGGTGTGGTGCTGCACGACAAGGATGTCTGCATCGGCTGCGGCTATTGCAGCTATGCCTGCCCGTTTGGCGCGCCGCAGTTTCCGTCGCAAGGCACTTTTGGCATGCGCGGCAAGATGGACAAATGCACGTTCTGCGCCGGTGGCCCCGAGGCCAACGGCAGCCAGGCAGAGTTTGAGAAATACGGTCGCAACCGCCTGGCCGAAGGCAAATTGCCCGCTTGCGCGGAAATGTGCTCCACCAAGGCCTTGCTGGCCGGTGATGGCGATGTGGTGGCCGATATTTTCCGCAGCCGTGTGGTGCAGCGCGGTAAAGGTGCCGAGGTATGGGGCTGGGGAACAGCGTACGGCTCCAAACAAGCCGGTCAGCCGCCCGTGCAGGCCACCGAAGGAGCCAAGCCATGAAACGCACTGTAGTCATTGGGAGCGCCATGGCCACTGTGCTGGCGCTGGCAGCTTGTGGCGAGCGGCCACAAACAGCCACCGGCTCGAAAAAAGACACGGCGTCTTATCAGGGCACGGGCAGCAATTTTGTGCAGCAGGGCTGGACGCCTGGCGACAAAACCAGCTGGGAGCAGCACCTGCGCGCACGCCAGCAGCGTGGTCAGAACGATTACTCCCGCATGCCTTGATTGCGAGGTTCGCCATGAAACCCATGAAACACCTTGTGTGCGCTTTGCTGGTGGCCAGCGGCGCGGCACTTGCGCCAGCCGCCTGGGCGCAGGCGCCCGCGAGTCCGGCGGTCACACCATCGCCACCAGCGGTTGTTGCGGCGCCTGTCATCGCTGGCATCCAGAGTCAGAGCATTTTTGAGGTCAAGCCAGACGCCAGCCAGGACAGTGGCTATGCCAGCCAGACCAATGCCGAGCGTGCCCAGGTGCAGCCCGGTAACAACGCGCCGATGTGGCGCCAGGTAGGGCAGGGCGTGACCGGCTACAGCAGCCTGCCTAAAACGCAGGCCCCCGAGGCGGGCAACCTGATCCAGCCGTTTGTGCAGTACCCTGGCTCGCGCTTGACGAATGCGGGTGAGGCTTGGCGCCAGGTGCGCAACCAGTGGATCATTCCTTATGGCGCCGCCTTGCTGGGCATCGTCGTGTTGGCCCTGTCCATCTTTTACTTTGCCAAGGGCACCATGGGCCACGAGCACCCCGACACGGGGCGCCGCATCGAGCGTTTCACGCCGTTTGAGCGCGCCGCACACTGGGCCAATGCGTTCGCCTTCATTGCGCTGGCGCTGTCGGGCATCGTGATGGCGTTTGGCAAGTTCTTCCTGCTGCCGCTGATGGGCAGTGCGCTGTTTGGCTGGCTCACTTTTGCCTTGAAGAACGTGCATAACTTCATGGGCCCGTTGTTTGCCGTGTCGTTGCTGGTCATCATCGTGACCTTTGTCAAAGACAACATTGCCAACCGCGCTGATTTTGTCTGGCTCAGCAAGGCGGGCGGCATGCTGGGTGGCCACGATCAGGTGCCTTCGCACCGATTCAATGCGGGTGAAAAAGGCTTGTTCTGGTGGGGTGTCACCATCCCCGGCATCGTGGTGGTAGGCACGGGCCTGGTGCTGGACAAGCTCATCCCCGGCGTGGGTGAGTTGCGCGGGCAGATGCAGATTGCCCACATGCTGCACGCTGCGTTGGCCATTTGGATGATGGCGCTGGTTCTGGGCCATATCTACATGGGCACCGTCGGCATGCGTGGTGCTTACAAGGCCATGAAAACGGGCTATGTTTCTGAAGGCTGGGCGCAAGAGCACCACGCGCTGTGGGCCGAAGATGTGCGCACGGGCAAGATTCCTGCCCAGCGCAGTGGCCCGGTGGCTGTTTCTCCTGATGCTGGCCGTACGGCGCAGGTCTGAGGTAAACCATGACTATGAATATGCGTAACCCATTGCTGGCGGTACTGGCCGCCACTGTTTCTTGTATGGCCTTGGCCAAATTGCCAGCCGCCACCCCAGAGGCACAGGCCAAAGCCGCTGAAGCGGCTGCCAAGTCCGCCTGGAGCGGCAAGGTAGATGCTTACCAGTTGTGCTTGGCGCAGGACAAGGTGGCCGCGCGCTTTCGCCAGAAAGCGGCCGAAGGGGCCAGCACTGCTGCTTGCGTGAATCCGGGGCCTTTTGTGTACACGCCACCGGCAGAGCAGCCCGCAGCAACCACAGCGGGTGCACCCGCTACCGGGGCTGCGCCTGCCGCACCGGCAACCCCCGCTTCGGCACCGGCAGCGCCTGCGCCCAAATCCTGAGTAGCGCTTGCGCTGCCACGCGGCCCCTGCGAGATCGTCCACACGCTCGCTGGGGCCGTTTTCTTTTGCCTGTACGCTGGCGCCATGCAAAACGATACCCACTGCACACCCTCTGGCCTTTTCAGGCTGCCCCGCCTCACGCAGGCGCAAGCCCCGCTGACCCAGGCGGTCGAGGTGGTCAACGAGCGCGGCGAGCGCGAGCGCATCCACATCCCCGCCGAGCGCGCCCTGACCGTGTACGTGGACAAGCGCGAGCTGGTCACGCTGATGACGCTGGGCGCCCATCCCGAGTGGCTGGTGCTGGGCTACTTGCGCAACCAGCGGCTGCTGGCATCGGTGCACGACATTGACTCCATCACCGTGGACTGGTCGGTCAACGCCGCCGCCGTCAAAACGCGCAGCGGCATAGACCACATTGAAGAGCGCACCGCCAGCAAGGTGGTGACCACCGGCTGCGGCCAAGGCAGCGTTTTTGGCGGCCTGATGGACGAGGTCGATCGCATCCACCTGCCTCCTGCGCAACTGACACAGGCGCAGCTCTACGGCATCGTGAACGCCATTCGGGTCAAAGAAAGCACCTACAAATCGGCAGGCTCGGTACACGGCTGCGCGCTGTTCCAGGGAGAAGAGTTGCTGATTTTTGTCGAAGACGTGGGCCGCCACAACGCCATCGACACCATTGCCGGCTGGATGTGGATGCAGCCCGGTGCGGGTGACGCCGGGCTGCCGGGGGCCGACAAGGTGTTCTACACCACAGGCCGCCTGACCAGCGAGATGGTCATCAAATCGGCGCAGATGGGCGTGCCCATCGTCGTCTCGCGCAGCGGCATGACGCAAATGGGCCACGCGCTGGCGCAGCAGCTGGGCTTGTGTGCCATTGGCCGGGCGACCAATCGGCGCTTTCTATGCTACAGCGCGCCCGAGCGGCTGTTGCTGCAGCCCGGGCTGGCCGATGCTGCTGTGCTGCCAGGGCCAGACCAACCACGCACGGGCGCTGCCTGAGCGCACGCACCTGTTTTGAAGCCCGGCGCCGGTATCCCTGAACCCTGGCAGGTCAGGTGATTCGCGCTAAGGTGCCGCTCCCGTCAACTACCCCGGACATAAGGACGGGGCTTGAAGCCGAAAGGATGCAAGCCGGGTTGACCAGGGAAAGCGGTAACCAACCCGCTACGTTGACAACAGGTCGTTCAGACGCACCAGCAAATGCTTCCTCAGTTTGCTGCTCTGCAAGGTTTTGATCATGCTGGGCCAAGGTAAAAGCCCGAAGGTTAAAACCGCAGCACCGTAAGGCGCTGGAGCCGGTTGTGGACATTCCCGAGGGGAGCGACATCGCAAGATGTCCGTCACCAGGCCCGTAAGGGCTGACTGCTGGAAAGACAGCTGATTTTTGGAGAGATGGAGAGCTACGTGGCAGTTTTTGTGTTGGACCACCAAGGCAAGGCATTGATGCCCTGCACCGAAAAGCGCGCCCGGCTACTGCTGGCGCGTGGCCGGGCGCGGGTGCATCGGCTCGTGCCGATGGTGATCCGGCTCACAGACCGTGCAGCGGATACATGCGCTTTTCAGCCGCTGCGTTTGAAGCTCGACCCCGGCAGCAAAACCACCGGCTTGGCCTTGGTGCGCGATGCCCAAGTCATTGACCAGCAAAGCGGCGAAGTGCAAACCACTGCCGTCGCGCTGAACCTGATGGAGTTAATCCATCGTGGCAAGCAGATTTCCGAAGCACTGACGGCGCGCCGCCAGATGCGCCGCCGCCGCAGAAGCCAGTTGCGCTACCGCGCCCCGCGTTTTCTTAATCGCGGCAACAAAAAGTCGGGCTGGTTGGCGCCCTCGCTGCAACACCGGGTCGATACCTGCATGGCCTGGGTGCGGCGCATCCAGCGTTGGGCGCCGGTTAGCGCGCTCAGCAGCGAGCTGGTGCGCTTTGATATGCAAGCCCTGCAAAACCCGGAAATCTCGGGAGTGGAGTACCAGCAAGGCACCCTGTTCGGCTACGAGCTGCGCGAGTACCTGCTGGAGAAATGGGGCCGCCAGTGTGCGTATTGCGATGCCAAAGACGTACCGCTGCAAATCGAACATATCCAGCCCAAAGCGCAAGGCGGCAGCAACCGGACAGCCAATCTGACGCTGGCTTGCGCCTGCTGCAACCAAAAGAAAGCAGCGCGCAGCATCGAAGACTTCCTGGTCAAAGACAAAAAACGCCTGGTCAAAATATTGGCTGACGCGAGAAAACCGCTACGCGATGCCGCAGCAGTCAACGCCACGCGCTGGGCACTGGCGAATTCCCTCAAAGCCACCGGCTTGCCGGTAGAACTGGCCTCGGGTGGTCAAACCAAATTCAACCGCTGCATGCTGGGCATCCCGAAAACCCATGCCCTCGATGCAGCCTGCGTCGGGAAAATGCAAGCCATCGAAAACTGGCAACGCCCCACGCTCACCCTCAAAGCCACAGGCCGGGGCAGCTACCAGCGCACCCGCCTGGACAAATTCGGCTTCCCGCGTGGCTACCTGCTGCGAATCAAACGGGTGCATGGCTTTGGCACTGGCGACATGGTGCGCGCTGAGGTGCCTTCGGGTCGCAAAGCCGGGACACACGTTGGACGGGTGGCTATCCGTGCCAGCGGCTCTTTCAACATCCAGAGCTACCAGGACGGAAAATCTGTCGTGGTGCAAGGCATCAGCCATAAACATTGCCGCGTGGTGCAGCGCGCTGATGGCTATGGCTATTTCTTCAACAGGGCCGACAACACAGGACGTGAACAGGCAAGGCCCCAAGCCAGGAACGCTGCGCGTTCCGCGCTCTGCCTGCCCGGCATGAATGCCGAAGTTTCACGCGCAATCTGATGAACCTGACTTTTTTACGATTGGGCTGGCGCACGCTGTGGCGCGACCTGCGCGCCGGCGAGCTGCGCCTGTTGCTGGTGGCGGTGACGCTGGCCGTGGCGGCCTTGACCTCGGTGGGCTTTTTTGCCGACCGGCTCCAGGGCGGTTTGCAGCGCGATGCGCG
>ERZ724504.2260-NODE-2260-length-10460-cov-10.476598_pt1 | contig 10460 bp, 8 predicted proteins | sample MGYA00376037_ERZ724504 | MGnify/ENA primary metagenome ERZ724504 (study PRJEB28724, sample SAMN07190888) | wastewater metagenome | isolation source: influent of sewage treatment plant in Hong Hong | place: USA: Christiansburg, Virginia | collected 2016-03-01 ... | reverse complement strand
CGCAAATGGTGGCCAGCACATTGCCGCCGCCAATGGCAAAGCCCTGCACGCGGGCGATGACGGGCTTGGGCACATCGCGGATGGCGGTGTGCAGCTCTTCCATGGGCAGGCCGATGGTGCCGCGCCCGTCGTAGTTGCCGTTGTGGGCCGATTGGTCGCCGCCGGTGCAGAAGGCGCGGTCACCCGCGCCAGCCAGCACGATGCAGCCCACGTCGCGGTCGTAACCGGCCTTGTTCAGGGCGCGGATGATTTCATCGCAGGTCTGGCCCCGAAAGGCGTTCATCTTGTCGGCACGGTTGATGGTGATCCAGGCCACGCCGTTGCGCACTTCGTACAGGATGTCTTCAAAGTTCATGGGGTTCTTTCAAGTAATGGGTTCGCAGAGGGAAAACACAGCACGCCGCCGGGCCGCCCCAAGGCGTGGGGGCGCACATCTCTAGCCGTGCATGGTCAAACCGCCCGAGACGCTGAGCACCTGGCCGGTGACAAAGCCCGCGTCGTCGCTGCCAAAGAAGGCAATGGCGCTGGCCAAGTCCTCGCCCTGGCCCAGGCGGCCCAGCGGAATGGCGCTGCGGAAGGCTTCGATCAGCTTGGCCGGGTCGCGCGCACCCTCGGCCACCCCGGCCAGCAAGGCGGTGTCGGTGGGGCCGGGGCAGACGACGTTGACGGTGATGCCCTGGCGCGCGTGCTCACGGGCCAGGGTTTTGGACAGGGCCACCAGACCGCCCTTGCAGGCGGCATACACCGCCTCGCCCGAGGAGCCGCCGCGCGCCGCGTCCGACGCCACGTTGACAATGCGGCCATATTGGCGCGCCGCCATGCCGGGCAGCACGGCGTGCAGCATGTGCAGCGCGCCGGTCAGGTTGATGTCGATGAGCTTGGCCCACTCGGCGGGCACGGTTTTGACGAAGGGCTTGAACACGTCCCAGCCCGCGTTGTTGACCAGCACGGCGATGGGGCCCAGCTGCGCCTCTACCGCAGCCACGGCGGCATCGACCTGGGCGCGGTCGGTGATGTTGCAGGCAAAGGCGGTGGCACGGCCACCTGTGGCGCGGATGTCGGCGGCCACTTTTTCAGCAGCCTCCAGGTTCATGTCGAACACGGCCACCTGGGCGCCTTCGCTGGCAAAACGGCGGCAGGTGGCGCCACCGATGCCACCGCCGCCGCCGGTCACGATGACGGTCTTGCCATCAAATCTTTGCATATTCTTCTCCAAGAGAGGTCTGAGGGGAGGGGGAGCATTGCTATGCTGGGGAAAGCCCTTGGGCACAGCACATATGTCAATACATTGACGCATATTAGACTTGCAGCCAACGTTCCGCAAGCCACCTCGAATAGGAAAAAATAGTGGAAAACCCTAGCAAAAATACCGAAATCGCGAAGATGGAACTGGCCAACCGGCTGTTCTTTCGCCTCTACCAATGTGCAAACATGTTGCATAAAACAGGCACCCGGGCCGTAGAAGCCCAGGGGCTGACCACGCAGCAGTGGGCGGTGCTGGGGGCGCTGTCGCGGCCCGAAGCAGCCGACGGCATGAACGTGGGCGATCTGGCCCGCTACCTGATGGTGAGCCGGCAAAACCTCTCGGGCCTGCTCAGCCGCATGGAGCGCGATGGCCACCTGGCCAACGCCCCCGATGGCCGCGACCGCCGCTCGCGGCGCATCACCATGACCGCATCGGGGCGCAAGGTGTGGATCGACGAGGCGCAGCCCAACATCCGCCGCTACTACGGACAGGCGCTGGCAGATTTTTCAGTGGGGGATATGGCGCACACCCTGCATTACCTGCTCAAGCTGCTGGACAACATGCAGCGCATTGACGGTGAGGGTGCGGCGGCCGCCGAGGACGGCCAGGAAACCACGGACGACGCTGGCGCCTGAGCGCCGCCCGGGTGCGCCAGCCGCGCCGCAGGGGCGCGGTGCTGGCGCAGCGCTTTACTTCTCGACGAAGGCGCGCTCAATCACAAAGTCGCCCGGGCGCGTGGTGTTGCCTTCTTCAAAGTCGCGCTGCTCCAGGATGTGCTTGAGCGAGGCCAGCATTTCGGGGCTGCCGCACAGCATCACGCGGTCTTCCAGCGGGTTGAGCGCGGGCACGCCCAGGTCGGCAAACAGCTTGCCGCTCTCAATCAGGTCGTTGATGCGGCCCTGGTTTTTGAAGGGCTCGCGCGTCACGGTGGGGTAGTACTTGAGCTGCTTGCTGACCAGCTCGCCCAAAAACTCGTGCTGGGGCAGCTCCTGGGTGATGTAGTCGTGGTAGGCCAGTTCTTTGACCTCGCGCACGCCGTGAACCAGGATGACTTCCTCAAACTTTTCGTAGGTTTCGGGGTCGCGGATCACGCTCATGAACGGCGCCAGGCCCGTGCCCGTGGACAGCATGTACAGGCGCTTGGCGGGCAGCAGGTAGTCGATGAGGATGGTGCCCGTGGGCTTTTTGCCGACGATGATGGTGTCGCCCACCTGGATGTGCTGCAAACGCGAGGTCAGCGGGCCATCGGGCACCTTGATGCTCAGAAACTCCAGGTGCTCTTCGTAATTGGCACTGACGATGCTGTAGGCGCGCAGCAGCGGCTTGTCGTTGACCTTCAGGCCGATCATGGTGAAGTGGCCGTTGGAAAACCGCAGCGAGGTATCGCGGGTGGTGGTGAAGCTGAACAGCCGGTCAGTCCAGTGGTGAACCGACAGCACGCGTTCTTCAAGAAATGCGCTCATGGTGGATAGGCAAGGAGAGTGACAAAACAGGTTCGGGCCGCAAGGTGCTGCGCCAGGGCAGGGCACACCCGCGAGGGGTGGGGCGTATTGTCCTGTAAAGCGCGGGCGGGCCTTGTCCGGGGCTGGGTTCGCAAGCTGAACGACTGCGCCAAGGCGCTCACTGCCGCATAGGCAGCTCAGACAACCCCGTCACCAGTCACTTTTTGATAGCTGCTTGCGCATACCCTGCGCGGCTTACAGGCCAATTTGGCTTCAAGTTCTCATGGCATGTGCGCTGGTGCTGGCACGGTATAGCGCTGGTCGGGGTGGTTTTCCTGCTCTGGCAGGGTGTAGGCCAGTACGCCGCTGGCCACCATGGGGCTGAGGTAGTTGCGCACCAGTTTCTTGTGGTCTTGCTTGCCCAGGACGAGGGCAATCTCGCGCGAGCTCAGGGCGCGCCAGGCGCACAGGTCGCGCAGCAGGTCGTGCAGGGCTTCGCGGCGGGGTTTGGTGCCGGGCGCGGGGATGCGCGCGAGGATGGACTCAGGAATAGACCCCAGTATCTGGTGCCCATTTTCAATAGGCTGGAGCCCATCAAGCCCTATGTGGTGCCCATATTCGCTTGACTGGTGCCCTTTTAAAATAGGCTCCAGCCCATTCTCAGGAGGTGGTGCCTGTCCCAGAATGGGCTCCACTGGCAGCGCAGCAACAACGGGCGCTGCCAATTCGGCCAAGCGCTCCTGGGCCAGGGCGCCCAGCAGCCAGTGGGCGCGCTCGCCCTGGCCGTGCGCTTGCAGCAGGCCCAGTTGCTCCAGGCGTTGCAGGTGGGCGCTGGCGGTGGTGGCGTCGCTGCGGTTGATGGCGCTGTAGGTGGCGGCGTCGATCTGGCCGCACTCGCGCACCAGCACCAGGGCGCGGGCTTCTTCGTCGCTGAGGGCTTCGCGGGTCAGGCGGCGCAGCCAGGCGCGGTCGTCGGGGCCAAGGAACTGGTGGAACAACAACGTGGCCACAAACTGGTCGGCGCTGCGCTGCGATGCCAGGGTGGGCGGCAGCAGGTCGTGGGCCAGCATTTGCTCGCGCAGGGTGCGGATGCCGCTGCCTTTGGTGCTGGCCAGGCGCACGTCGTGCAGCACGGCGGCAATGCGGGGGTTGCGCAGCAGTGCGCCGGGTGCGTCCCACTGCGCGCTGGGTTTGAGGGCGTGGCCGGGGTTGCGGATTTCCAGCCGGTTGTCGTAGCGGATGATTTGCACCGGCGCCTGCAGCCGGTAGCTGCGGTGCAGCACGGCGTTGACGATGGCCTCGCGCACCGCGCGCTGGGGCAGGCTGTCGTCGTGGGCGGCGGGGCCGTCGGTGCCGGGGGCGGGGGCTGTGAGTTCGTAGCGCACGGCGTTGCTGGCGCGGCGGATGGCGGCCAGCAGCGGGGCGCGGATCTCTTGGGTTTCGTAGGGGGCTTCGGGGTCGGGCGCCCACACGCGGCCCGGCACGCGGATGTAGTCGATGCGCGCCATGGGCAGGCAGCGGCGCAGCGCCAGCGGTGTGCCAAACAGCACGATGCCGGCCACCGTGGGGCGCAGTTGTTCACCCTCGCCTTGCGCGCAGCCCAGGGCGCGCAGCAGGTCGTGGTCGTTCCAGATCAGCTCTTCGGCGCCGGGGTGGGCCTGGCGGCGCAGCTGGCGGTATTCCTCCAGCGCGGCGGGGTCGATGTCGTGCCACTGGGCATCGGGCAGCACGGCAGCGTCCAGCGTGGTGGCGTGGCGGGCGGCATACAGGGCGGCCAGATCGTCTTCGGTGCCGGGCTGGTCGCTGCTGCCAATGCGCCGGTAGGCACCGCGCGGCAGGCCCTGGTGCGCCAGAAACACCGGCTTGGTGGCGGGCGCGGCCTCGGGCAGGTAGGCGACAACCACGGTGTGCCCGGCCAGCCGCTCGGTGCGCACCTGCGGGCGCAGCGCGGTGTTGAAGGCGCTGGCGCAGTGCCGGGCCAGCTCGGCCTGCAACTGCTCGGGCTGGGCCACGCCCACGACGCGGTAGCGCGGGGGTGGCTCGGTGGTGGTGGGCGCATCGGGTGCGGGCTGGGCCTGGGGTACGGCAGATGCGGGGGCAGTGGCCTGGTCTGCGAGCGTTGCCGGGGCCGTCCAGGTGCTGGGCACCGCCGGGGCTGTCGGGGCGGCGCCAGTGCCAGGGGCGCTGGGGGCGGCGCTATCGGGCGGCACGGGCTCCAGGCCCCACAGCAGGTAGCCGCCGCCCTGCCCTGGCTCGTTGGCAAAAGCGCAGAGGGTGCGCAGGGCAGCGCGGTCTATGCGGGCGTGGCCGGGGGCTTCGATGCGGCGCGATGCGCCCAGCGACAGCAGCTCCTGCAGCAAGTCTTCTGCGGTGCGGTTCATGGTGTTTTTTCCTTGGTATGCAGCGGCGCCAGCGCCTGCAAGTGGTCTGGCGCGGTCGGTGTGGCGCGCCATTATTGGCGCCATGGCCCCCGTGGGCGCGGCGCTATACTCGCGCCCGTTTGGTGCTCGCACCGCCATTGCGGCGGTGCAGTTAAACGGGAATCAGGGAGGAGGCGTCCGGCACAGGACGCCATCCCCACCTGAGCTGCCCCCCGCAACGGTAAGCGAAAGAAGGCCTGCGGCCTTCACCCCGCGTCACATGTCCACTGGATCAGCCGATCCGGGAAGGGCTCACGGGACATTTTCGCCAGCCCGGAGACCGGCCAACAGGCGGGTGCGCTTGCGCGCCCATTTCACAGAACCTGCGGGGAGGCAGGGGTCTGGGCGAATCCGGTTTTCTCATGATGTCCCTGTTTTTTCTGGCCCGTGGGCCAGTGGCGCGATTGGTGTCGGGCAACGCTGCTCCCCGTGCGGGTGCTGGCGTGGCCGCTTTGCTGCGCGCAGCGTGACCGGCACGGTCTGGTTTGTGGGCGCCGGGCCGGGCGACCCCGAACTCATCACGGTCAAAGGCCGCAGCCTGATCGAGCGCGCGGGCGCCATCCTGTTTGCCGGGTCGCTGGTCAACGAGGCGGCCACCCGCTGGGCGCCGCCAGGCTGCACCATTGCAGACAGCAAAGACATGACGCTGGCGCAGATGGCGGCGTGGTTGATCGAGCAAGCCCGCCAGCACACCACGGTGATTCGCCTGCAAACGGGCGACCCGGCGCTGTACGGCGCCCTCATCGAGGTGGTGCAGCCGCTGGACGCGGCGGGCGTGCCGGTGCGCGTGGTGCCGGGCGTGTCGTCGGCCATGGCCTCGGCGGCAGCGGCGGTGGAGAGCTTCACGCTGCCCGAGGTAACGCAAAGCGTGATCTTCACCCGCGTGGAGGGGCGCACCCCCATGCCCGAGGGCGAGTCGCTGGCCGAGCTGGCGCGCCACCACTGCACGCTGTGCATCTTTTTGTCGATCACGCTGCTGCACAAGGTCGAGGCTGGACTGCGCGCGGCGGGCTGGGCCGAGGACGCGCCCATGCTGGTCGTCCACAAGGCCAGCTGGCCGGGTGAAGAGCAGATCGTGCGCGGCACGCTGGCCGACATTCGCCAGCGCTGCCGCGACGCCAAGATCGTCAGCCAGGCCATGGTCATTGCCAGCCCCACGCTGGGCGCGCGCCAGTGGCCCGAGCTGGCCAAGTCCAAGCTCTACGACCCCACTTTCACCCACCGCTTCCGGCGTGCCAGCGAAGCCGCGCCCGCCCCTGCCCCGGAATTTCTTCCGACCCAACCCGCTCCCCTATGACCACGCAGCACGACACCATTCTTCTCATCGGCCACGGCTCACGCGAGAGCGAGGGCAACGACGAAATCCACCGCTTTGTGGCGCAGTGGCGCACACGCCAGCCGGGCTGGAACATCCAGGTCTGCTTTATCGAATTTGCCCCGCCCAGCCTGCACGATGGGCTGCTGCAAGCGGCGGCGGGCAGCGCGCGGGTGCTGGTGTTGCCGCTGATCCTGAACGCTGCCGGGCATGTGAAGATGGAAATCCCCGAGGCCATTGAGCACGCCCGTGCCCACTGCCCCGGCACCGAGTTTCTGTACGGCCCGCACCTGACGGCCTGCGACCCCATCCTGGCCGTGTTGCGGCGCAACCTGCGCCAGTGCATGGCCACGCTGGACATGCCCGACCCCACCACCACCGGCGTGGTGCTGCTGGGGCGGGGCGCGTCTGACCGGCAGGCCAATGGCGATGTGGCCAAGATGGCACGCTGGCTGATGGAAGAAACCGACCACGAACTGGTGGACCTGGCCTTCACCGGCATCACCTGGCCCCGGCTGGAGCGCGTGGTGCAGCGCCAGGTGCTGCTGGGCATGAAGCAGGTCGTGGTGCTGCCGTATTACCTCTTCACGGGCACGCTGATGCAGCGCATTGCCCGGCAGGTGGAGCACCTGCGCCAGCAATACCCGCAGGTGCGTTTTGCGCAGGCGTCGTATTTTGGTTTTGAGAAGGAAATCTTCGCCCTGCTGGAGCAGCGCGTGGCCGATCTGCGGGCGGGCGTGCAGGACAGCCGCCTGCCCTGCGACGGCTGCAAATACCGCGAGCTGGCCCACGACCTGGGCCACGGCCACAGCCATGCGCACACCCATGCCCCCGCACCGGCCACAGACGCCGTGGTGCATCTGCACCAGCACGACCATGGCCACAGCCATGTCCCCGCGCACGGCGGGCACCACCCGCACAGCCACGGGGCGCTGACCGCATGAGCACCGTCAACACCGTCACCGAGCAGCTCACCCGCGCCGGGCAGGCCATTGAGCACGACAGCTTTGCCATCATCGACGCCGAGGTGCAAAGCCACGCCTACACGCCCGAGCAGTGGCCCATCGTGCGGCGCATGATCCACGCCAATGCCGACTTCGACTTCAACGGCCTGACGGACTTTCACCCCCAAGCCGTGCAGGCGGGCATGGCCGCCATGCTGCGTGGCGGCACGCCAGTGGTGGCCGATGTGGAGATGATTTGCTCGGGCCTGTCGCAGCCACGGCTGGCGCACTTTGGCATGCGCACGCACCAGTTCATTTCCGATGCCGATGTGATCGCACTGGCGCAGCAAGAGGACACCACCCGCGCCGTGCAGGCCATGCGCAAGGCCCACCGCCTGGGCTTGTTGCAAGGCGCCATCGTGGGCATTGGCAATGCGCCCACGGCGCTCATCGAACTGGCCCGGCTGATTGCGCAAGAGGGTGTGCGCCCCGCGCTGGTCGTGGGGATGCCGGTGGGCTTTGTCTCGGCAGCCGAATCCAAAGACTTGATTGCCAGCCAGCACGAAGTGCCCTGGCTGGTGATTCGCGGGCGCAAGGGCGGCTCGACGCTGGTCGTGGCTGCCTTGCACGCGCTGCTGGCGCTGACCGAGGCGCAGCAAAAGCAGTGGCGCCAGGCCAACCCCTGCGGGCAGGGCTGACACCGCCATGATGGAAAAAACCGTTCGCCGGGGCACCCGCACCGGGTTCACCACCGGGGCGTGCTCTGCCGCCGCCGCTGCCGCCGCAGTGCAGGGCCTGGTGCATGGCACGGTGCCCGACGCGGTCGATTGCCTGCTGCCCAATGGCGATGCGGTGCGCTTTGCCGTCCACGATGGCCGCTGCGATGGCACCACCGCCCACGCCATGGTCATCAAAGATGCCGGTGACGACCCCGACTGCACCGACAAAGCCCACCTGACCGCCGATGTGTGCACCCTGCCCGGCCAACCCGGCGTGGTGTGCCTGCGCGGCGGCTTTGGCATTGGCACCGTGACCATGGCCGGGCTGGGGCTGGAGGTGGGTGGCCCGGCCATCAACCCGGTGCCCCGGCGCAACATCGAAAGCAACGTGCGCGCCGCCGCCGGGGCGCTGCTGGAGCACGCCGGGCTGGCCATCACCCTGTCGGTGCCGCAGGGCGTGGAGATGGCCAAAAAAACGCTCAACGCGCGGCTGGGCATTGTGGGCGGCATCTCGATTCTGGGCACCACTGGCATCGTCAAACCGTATTCCACCGCGGCCTACCGCGCCAGCGTGGTGCAAGGCATTCAGGTGGCGGCCACGCTGGGCCACGGGGTGGTGGTGCTGACCACGGGCGGGCGCACCGAGCAGTTCACCATGAAAGAGCGCCCCGATTTGCCCCCCGCCTGCTTTGTGCAGATGGGCGACTTTTTGCGCTACGCCCTGGATGAGGCCGTGGCCCAGGGGCTGCGCCAGGTGGTGATTGGCGGCATGGTCGGCAAGCTGACCAAAATTGCCCAGGGCGAAACCATCACCCACGCCCAGCGCGCCGAGGTCGATACGCAACTGCTGGCCGACCTGGCCGCCAGCCTGGGCGCACCGCCCGCCGACTGCGCGGCCATCGCCGCCGCCGAAACCGCCCGCTTTGCCGCCGAGCGCATGGAGGCGCTGGGCCTGTCGGCACCGTTCCATACCGCCCTGGCCCGCGCCGTGGTGCGCACGCTGATGGCACCGGCGCGCTATGGCGGCCAATTTCAACTCCATGTGCTGGTGTGCGACTTTGACGGTCGCAAAGTGGCAGAGGCTTTTTCCCATGACTGACCCCCAACCCTGCCGCGTGATTGGCGTTCTGGACGACGGCGCAGCCAGCCTGAGCGCCACGGCACTGGCCTTTTTGCGCCGGGCCGATTGGGTCATTGGCGGTGCGCGCACGCTGGCGTTGCTCGACGATGACATCGCCCCCCACGCCATCCGCCGCGACCTGACCGGCCAGCTCAGCGCCGTGCCCGGCTGGATTGCCCAGGCCCGCGAAGCCCAGCAAACCAGCGTGGTGCTGGCCACGGGCGATCCGCTGTGCCACGGCATTGCCAGCTACCTGGCCGCGCGCCTGTGCATTGCGGCCATCGAGGTCTTGCCCAACGTCTCCACGCTGCAACTGGCCTGCGCCCGTTTTGGCGTGGCCTGGCAAGACGCGCGCATTGTTTCGGTACACAGCAAAGACGCTGGCGAATGGCAAGCGGGCACCGCACCCGGCCACGGCCTGTATGCGCTGGCGCAAGCGGTGCACCAGCACGAGCGCCTGATCGTGCTGACCAGCCCCGACAACAGCCCCGACCGCATTGCCCGCCTGCTGCTGGCCGAAGGGCTGGGGGACGACTTTGTGCTGTGCGTGGCTGAGCGCCTGTGCTCGCCGCACGAGCGCACCTGGGCCGACATGCCGCCCGCAGAAGCCGCCCTGCACCGCTTTGCCGACCCCAACGTGGTGCTGCTGCTGCGCACCACGGCACGCCCGCGCCCGGTGTGCCTGGGCCTGGCCGACAGCGCCTACCAGCAGCGCCAGCCCGACAAGGGGTTGATCACCAAACAGGAAGTGCGCGCCGTCTCGCTGGCGCGGCTGCAACTGCGCTGCGACAGCCGGGTGTGGGACATTGGCGCGGGCAGCGGCTCGGTGGGGCTGGAGGCTGCGCGCCTGTGCCCGCAAGGCCATGTCTGGGCCATCGAGAAAAACGAGGCCGACGCCGCCATTGCCCGCCACAACGCGCGCGCCCTGGGCATCAGCAACCACACGCTGGTACACGGCAAAGCCCCCGAGGGCCTGGACGCCTGGCCCGACCCCGACGCCATCTTCATCGGTGGCTCGGGCGGCGAACTGGCCGACCTGATCGCCCTGTGCCTGCGCCGCCTGCGCCCCGGCGGCTGGCTGGTGATGAACTTTGTCACCCTGGAGAACCTGGCCACCGCCACGCAAACATTGCAAGCGCTGGGGGCCACCTGGGATGTGCTGCAACTGCAAGCCGCCCGCAGCAAACCCATCTTGCACCTGCACCGCATGGCCGCCGAAAACCCGGTGTGGATCGTCTGCGCCCAGCCGGGCGA
>ERZ724504.2255-NODE-2255-length-10484-cov-7.864800_pt1 | contig 10484 bp, 10 predicted proteins | sample MGYA00376037_ERZ724504 | MGnify/ENA primary metagenome ERZ724504 (study PRJEB28724, sample SAMN07190888) | wastewater metagenome | isolation source: influent of sewage treatment plant in Hong Hong | place: USA: Christiansburg, Virginia | collected 2016-03-01 ... | reverse complement strand
GCCGCCATGCCGCTGGTAAACGGGCCCACCACAGCCTCTACTTTGGCGGTAACCAGTTGGTTGGCGGAAGCCTGCGCGGTTTCTTTGCTTTGCGCATCGTCTTTGGCCATGATCTCGACCAATCGTCCGTTGGCCCCTCCCGCCCTGTTGAATTGCTCTACTGCTAGAGTCAATCCGTTCAGTCCGGATTGCCCGTTATCCGAGTTAGGCCCCGAAAGGCCCCCGATGAAACCAATGCGGATAGGTTCGACAGGTTTTTCAGAGCAGGCGGCCAGCACCGCTGCAATCGCAATCAAGAAAGCGGAAACTTTTTTCATGGGCAACCCGATATGTAACAAAATACTTCTACGATAACGCTTTCGTGCTTGCACGTGTCGGTTTGCCCATGAAAAAACTGGATGATCTGTCGGTCTTAGTGCCAGAAAATGAGGACATCACTGGCCTGGGGCACCCACGCCGGTTCGACTGGCGCGGAGCGTGGAACCGCTCCCTGCGGTTCAGGCTGCTGGCTTTGGGAATGATGCCGCTGCTGATGGCATTTCCACTGGTCATGGCAGCACTGAGTATTTTGGGTGGTGATCGGGCCGAAGAGATGCTCTTGGCCAACCTGCGGGGGCAGTTGGGCGCGAGCAGCACCTATCTGGAGCAGACGCGGCGACAAACCGGCCAGCAGCTGGGTCAGCTGGTACGTAGCGAGCGCATACGCACACTCCTCAGCAGCAACAGCGATCCTAAAAATGTGCAGCGTGTGCTGGCTGAGGTGGCTGACAGCAATAATCTGGATTACCTGCTGATCATTGAGGAAAACGGCAGGATAGTTGCAAGCAACTCGGGCCACTCTGCTGGCATGGTGCTGCCTCCGGACCATGTGGTTGAGCAGGCTCGGGAGGGCGTCGTCACTTCTGCCTTCGAGCGATTCGAGCCCAGTGTGCTGGAACTGCTGGGCAAAAATCTGCAGAGTCAGGCGATTGCGTCATTGCCAGAGGGTGGCAACCATTCGGCAGAGCGCAGAGGTCTGGCCATACATGCGGCTGCGCACTTTCCTTTGGCGGTAGACGGTCCCAATGCCATGTTGGTAGGCGGTATTTTGCTCAATCGCAATGCGCCCTTGATCGAGCACATGCGAGAGCTTGTCTACCCGGTTGGTACCCTGCCTGACAACACGGAGGGCTTGGTTTTGCTGACGGTGGATGACACCATCATTTCTCTGAGCAGACAACGACGTGAGGGCGGCCGCTTCACAGGTGGACATCTGACTGTGGAGCCCGCTATGGAATTGGCGAAGGGTGAGAAGCAGTGGATGGGACGAACGAGGTTCGGTGATGCCACCTACATGATGGGCATCGATGCAATCCGTGACATTCACGAGGGAGAGATCCTGGGCGCAGTGGGGGTGGCGTTTCCCTACGCCCCCTACGAAAGGGCTATCCGGCTGCTGCTGATTGCCGTTGGCGGCGTACTGGCTGTAACCATGCTGGTGGTGTCTGTCTCCTATTTGGCCGCTGGCAGGGAGATCACCGGGCGTCTTCAGGCGATTGGTCAAGCCATGTCGCGCGTGCGGCAGGGCGACCGCAGCGCTCGCGTCGCTGGTGGGCACCGCCGGGACGAGTTGGAGAAGCTGGCTCGCCACTTCAATGGGTTGTTGGACACGATTGCCCAGCAAGATGCCAGCCAGAAGGTGGCTCAAAAAACCATCGCCGATGAAGCCTCACGTCGTCGGGCGCTGTTCGAGCACGAGCGCGATGGCGTGGTCATTCTCAATGAAGACGGCTCTGTATTTGAGGCCAACCCTAGTGCAGCCCGGATGCTGGGCTACTCAACTGATGAGTTGCGAGGCATGCACGCGTCAGCCTGGGATGCCAAATTCAGTGCTGCCGAGATTGCTGACAACATCCGTACGACGCGCAATGAGGGTGAATTGCTGGAGACCGTGCACCGGCGCAAAGATGGCACCACCTACGCAGCAGAAATCACTACCAGCAAGGTGCGGTGGGGTGATCGCACCTTCATCCTGACCAGCCAGCGAGACATTTCTGAGCGCAAAGCCGTAGAGGCTGAGTTGGGTCGTTACCGCATCAATCTGGAGCAGTTGGTCGAGCAGCGCACTCGCGAGCTGAACGACCGTACCGCCCAGTTGGACACCATTTTTGCTCTGAGCCCTGATGGCATGGTGTCTTTTGACCGCCAAGGCCATGTGGCTTCTGTGAATCAGGCGTTCCTGCACCTGACGAAGCTGGACAGTGGCAAGGTTCAAGGCTTGGATGAGCAGGCTTTTGAGGAGGTGTTACGGGCACTCTGTCGTGAGCCCCTGTCCTTCTCAGGATTCGAGGGCCTCCGCCGAGGGGGCGGTTCGGGCTCCGAAGGCCCGAGGCCGCTGCTGGAAATGGCGGGGCCAGGTGGGCGTGTGCTTGAACTGCGTCTGAAGTCCTCCGAATCGGCGTTCGTTTCGCAGGTTCTCTACATTCGCGATATCACGCGTGAGACGGAAGTCGACCGCATGAAGAGTGAGTTTCTGACCACTGCAGCCCATGAGCTGCGCACCCCGATGGCCAGTATCTACGGCTTCTCCGAACTGCTTTTGCTGCGCAAGTTTTCGGACGGAAAGCGGCAAGAGCTGCTGGAAACCATTGCCAGGCAGGCGACTCGCATGTCCACCATCATCAATGAGCTGCTGGACCTGGCACGCATCGAGGCACGGCAGGGCCAGGATTTTGTGATGGAGACAGTGCCGTTGCAGGACATTGTGCGCCTGGTGGCTGACGACTACAGCCCACCGACAGGGCGTGCTCGGCCCGTCCTGTCTGACTGCGAGGTGCCGGTGTATGTGAAAGCTGACCGTGGCAAGCTGCAACAGGCCATCCTGAATGTGCTGTCGAACGCTTACAAATACTCCCCTGATGGCGGGGACGTGGTCATTGAGTGCCAGCTTCAAGACGATCGCCGGTACGTGGCCATCACCATTCGCGACCAGGGCATGGGCATGTCGCCAGAGCAGTTGCAGCGGGTCTTTGAGCGCTTTTACCGTGCCGATGCCTCAGGTCACATTCCGGGGACGGGGCTGGGCATGAGCATCGTCAAGGAAATCATCGAGATCATGGGCGGCAAGGTCAGCGTGAACAGTGAACCTGCCATGGGCACCGCTGTCACGATCCTTCTGCCTGTGGTCGCTGTTGCCGAGGCGTAGTGCAAGATCAATCAGTTGGGCCTTGACCAAACAGATCGGAGCGTGCCGATTCCGTGATCGCCACCACGCAGGGGTGGCTGATGCGCCGCTCCACTGAAATGGCGAAGAACTCCTCCACCAATTCGTTTGAACTACCAATGACTTCCACCCCAAACTGGGCTTGGGTCTCTTGCTCCAGAACGGTGGGTGACGTGAAGATACCCCGGCCTTCCCGCCCGAAGGCGTTCATCAGAGCGCTATCGTCGAACTCTCCCACGATGCGAGGCTGCAGGTGGTGTTTGTTGAGCCAGTGGTCGAGTTGCTGGCGCACCGAAGACTGCGGCCCTTGAATGAGCATGGGCGCCCCGTGAAGGCACTGGGGAAATGCGCCCTGCAATTCCTTTTTGAGAGACGGCGCGCAGAAAAAGCTCATGCTCGATGAGCCTAAGGCGTGGTTGAACGCGCGCACGCCGATTTTCTTGGAGGCTGGTTCATCGGCCAGCAGCAGATCGAGCCGGTGGATACTGAGTTGCGCCAGCAGTTCGGGGAATTTGCCCTCGTGGCATGTCATGTGCACCTGTTCGTGCATCCCCAGCGCGGGCTCCAGCAAATGGTAAGCCACCGATTTGGCGACCGAGTCGGCCACCCCCACCTTGAATTCCAGCGGTTTTGCCTGTCCTCTGGGTAGTCGGATGGATTTTTCAAGCTCATCGCTCAGCGCAAAGATCTGCTCTGCGTACCCCAAGGCGATGCGGCCCTCGTTCGTCAATTCCAGCTCGCGTCCGCGTTTGCGAAACAGTTCATGGCCCAGCCATTCCTCCAGCTGGTTGATCTGTCCCGACAAAGTTTGGGGTGTGGTGTGCAATTGCTCACCGGCGCGCATTACACCGCCCGCCTTGGCTGCGGCCCAGAAGTAGCGCAGATGTTTGAAGTTCATGGCGGCAAATTATTCGCAAAAAACGAAGTATTTTGTTGAATAAAACGAATATACGCGAAGTATTGATTTCTTTAGAGTACAGGGCTGGCAAGGACAACACGCCTTGTCTGCGGTATCGCACATTCGTGTTCAGAAGGAGTTGCCATGCGTATTACGACCCGAGGAAAAGTCGCTGTATCGGCCATGACGGACCTGGCCCTGCATCAGAGGATGAAGCCGGTGTCGCTGACGACCATCAGCCAGCGTCAAGGCACATCACTTTCTTACCTGGAACAGTTGTTCAGCGCACTGCGTCGCGCAGGGCTGGTGGAGAGCACGCGTGGGCCTGGAGGCGGCTACACGCTGGCCCGCAAGCCCGAGCAAATCGCTGTGGCGGAAATCATCCTGGCGGTGGAGAACATGGAGGTGGATGACTACCAGCCCCTCACGCCGCCCCAGGTGGCTCAGCTCAAGGCCATGACGGGTGAGTTGTGGGTGTCGTTCAATGCCCGGGTGCTGGACTATTTGAAGTCCGTTTCGCTGCGCGACCTCATGACGCAGGCGCAAGCCCAGGGTGTGGTTGCCGCGCCCGAGCAGTCGGCTGCTGCACCGCGCAAGGCGCTGGGGGTGGTGCCTGTGAAGCGCCCATTGATGTCACGTCTGCAAATTCCCAATTCGGTATTTGCATTGGGCTCGATGCCGCTGGCCCCCCGGCGCTGAGTTTTCGTCTTTGGACAGTTTCCGGGGGATTGATCCCCTGCGGTGAGCCGCATCTGACCTGCAGACCGCAATGCACAGCCAACGCTGATTCGGCGCTGGCTGCGCATGTGCATCAGCTCAAGGACGGATCCGCCGCCATGTTGTCGAACTTCTTGAAGTACTGACGAGCCATCGCCACCAACTGCGCATCGGTAGGGTGGTCGGCCGCCACGGAATCCACCACAGCGGCAGCGACCGCTGCGTTGTGCTTGCTGCACCAGTCGCGGAACTGGTTGCGAGCCAAGCCGGGCCCGCACAGCAGGACTTCATGGGTGCCTTGCAGTGCTTTGGCGGTGTCTGCAAAGAACGCGCTGGTGTCGTCGTTCTTGCCCTGGTGCTTGTGGTGGCTGCGCGATTTGACGCGCTGGGCTTCCATGTGTTCGCGGTCAAACATCACCACGTGGGCTTCGGAATGGTCCATCCAGACGACGGCGTGAAAAGTGCTCATGGGTCAACTTTCTTGAAGTGAAAAACATCTGCCCGCGCGGGGCAGTTCTTGGAACCGTGGGTTATTTGGCGGGCCGGGCGTGGCGTTCTGCGGCCTCTTGGCAGGGCAGGCAGCGTGCAACCTCGGGGGTTGCCTGCAAGCGGGCCGGCGCAATGTCCTGGCCGCAGTCGGTGCACTCGCCGTAGGTGCCGGCATCCATGCGTTCGAGTGCCGATGCGATGGCGTTGAGCTGTGCCGACTCGTGCTCTTCTATGGCAAATTCGAGTGAGCGTTCGCTGGCCACCTGGGCGCGGGAATCCTCCGCGTGGCCGAAATGCTCGGCCGCAGCTTCGACCCGGCCCACGTTGCCGCCGCGCTGTTGCGCAATCTGGGCGAGGATGCCGGCTTTGTGATCCAGCAGCTGCTGGCGTAACGATGCGACCTGGGTCTTGTCCATGCGGTCAACTCCTGGAAAGTGATTGAACACCTTCATGGTGCGCCTGCTGGGTGATAGGCGTGTTGACGCAAGTCAATTTGCTGGCGCGTCTCGGCGACCGCCGCTAGCGGACCTGGAATGGTCACTGACTTGGGAGCCGAGGGCTTATTTGCGCCGCGCGAGCATCTCCGCCGTGCTGGTTTTGCGGTCTGCATTGATGCGCTGTACGTGCGGGCGCTCTGCCATGCGGGCCAGGTAGTCGCGCACGGGCAGCTCTGCCAGGTAGTCCCGGCCATAGATGGCCTTGGTGGCTGAGCTGACCAGGGGCAGGTGCACGATGGCGGCGCAGTCGGCCATGCTGAAGCTGTCGCCCGCCACGTAGGGGGCAAAAGACGCCAGCTTGGCAAAGGCCGCGATGTTCTTCTCCAGTTGAATGCCCACTTTCTCCCGTGCGGCTTCACTCACCGTGCCGCCAAAAAAGGCTTGGGGGTAGAGGTTGCGGGCGACCAGTTCCAGGTGCAACTCCATGAAGGTGATCAGTTCGCGCACTTTGGCGGCCGCGAACGCCTGGGCGGGGACGAGGGCTGGTGTGGGGTAGGCGGCCTCGATGTAGTCAGCAATCACCGCGGATTCGCACAGCGGGCCTTCGGGGGTGAGCAGATAGGGCACCTTGCCCAAGGGTGAAGCTGTCAGATCGGTCTGGCCCACCCAGGCAAGCTGTTCCTGGAAGGGCACGCCTTTTTCAAGCAGCGCAAGCTTGACCTTGTTGTAGTAATTGCTGGCAGAAAAGCCGCAGAGCGTCAGCATGGGGTGGTCTCCTGAAGGTTGTAAAAAATGGGGCGCGAGTGTTTCCACATCCTAGAAGCCCGTGCGCAAAGCGGGCGTCGCGGAGTTGACCTGGGTCATGAAGCGAAAAGGTCTATCCCGCCCTGCGCAGGGGGCGCCTACAATTCCGCGACATGCCACCCGTGCCCCTGCAAACCCTTCGCAGCCTTCGATGGCTCGCCCGCCTCGTGTTGGCGTGGTTTGTGTTGTCGATAGGGGTTGCCGTGGCGTCGCCCTTGGTCCAACCCAAGCCGGTGGAGTTGATCTGCCTGGGCTCGGGGGCCGTCAAGCTGGTGGTCAAGACAGACGATGGCGCGCAAGACATGCCCAGCCACACGCTGGACTGCCCGCTGTGCGTACACGTAGGCGCACCGCCGCCGATATCGCAGACCCGGCTGCCAGAGGTGCATCCACTGGCGCACGCCCTGCTTCCCATCCCCGCTGCGCACATTGCGGCCCGCACGGCGGCGCCGCTGCCGCCACGCGGCCCTCCGGTCATTTCTTGATTTGCTATTGATTTAATAGCTGCTGGCGCTTGCCTATAAAGCGCTAGAGGCCTATTTGGCTCAATAGCAAAGGCGCTGTCTGCTTTGGCTGCAGATGCTTGGCGCTGGGTTGGCCCCGCTGGTTCGCGCCCCTGGCGTTACCGGCATCTGCGCTGTCTTTGCTGCTCCAGCGCTCCACCCCCTGTTCCTCGTCCTGCGTGTTGGGCACAGACCAAAGCCTAGGCGGCAAGTCTGGCCCGCAGTTCTCCATCCTGCTTTTGTCTGCTTGTTTTTTAGGAGTGATTCCATGTCTTTGATTCGTAACCCCCTGGCCCGCCACCTGACTGCGGCCTTTGCCCTGACCTGCGCCCTGAGTGGTGGCGTCTGGGCGCAAACCGCCAACGTGAAGGTGGAAGGCGCCTGGGCGCGCGCCACCGTGCAGGGCCAAAAGGGCACTGGCGCGTTCATGAAGATCACTGCGCCTGAAGGCGCGAAACTGGTCGGTGCCTCGTCGCCCGCCGCTGGCGTGACGGAAGTGCACGAGATGAAGATGGAAGGCGACGTGATGAAGATGCGCGCCATGCCCTTCCTCGATCTGCCCGCCGGCAAGACGGTGGAACTCAAGCCCGGTGGCTACCACATCATGCTGCTGGACCTGAAGGCCCCACTGGCCAAGGACACCACCGTGCCCGTGAAGCTGACCTTCAAGGACGCCAAGGGCGTGGAAAGCACCCAGGAGCTGACCCTGCCCGTGGCCACTTCGGCCCCTGGCACGCCTGCCATGCCCGCAGCCGGTGCTGCGGGCCACGGGCATGGCCACGGCGCTGCCAAGCACTGAAGTCACCCTGGGGCCTCGGGTGATGCAACCCCGCACCGCCGCTGTGGCGGCGCGCTGCGGGGCACCCCCATCGCCAGCGGCCACGGGTTGGAGTAAGCTGCCTTGCGACCTGCTCAGGGGCATTCGGGCCGACATGCGTGCGGCGCTGAAGGGCTCCCTGGCGGGACTCCCACTTCCTTCTTTTCCTGCAAGGCGGCCATGAGCGACACATCCCACTTCAGTTTTGGCAAATTCGTCCCCGGCTTTGATTTTCTGCAAAGCCTGGCCAAGGGGGCTGCCAGTGGCATTCCGCAAATGCCGCAACTCTCGCACTGGGTGGCGCCCACCCTCAGTGTGGAAGAGCTGGAAAAGCGCATTGATGAACTCAAGGCCGTGCAGTTCTGGCTGGAGCAAAACTCCCGCGCGCTGGCCGCCACCATCCAGGCCCTGGAAGTGCAAAAGATGACCTTGGCCACCCTCAAGGGCATGAACGTGAGCATGGGCGACGTGGCCAATGCCTTCAAGTTCCAGGGCAGTGACGCGGTGATGCAGGGCATGCAAAAAGCGGCCGATGCCTTCAGCAGTGCCGCACGGCCTGCCGCACCGCAGGCGGCTGCCCCCGCGCCGACTCCTCCGGCTCCAGCCCCTGCGCCAGCTCCTGCACCCAGCCCCGCCCCGGCACCCGAGGCCGCTGCCGATGCCCCCAAGGCGGAAGCCCCTCGCAGCCCTGGCGTGGTGGACCCACTGCACTGGTGGGGCGCGCTGACCACCCAGTTCCAGGAGATTGCCGCCAACGCATTGAAAGACGCCAACCACCACGGCAACCCCCTGGGCGCCACGCAGCACCTGGCCAAAGATGCGTTGAAGAAGGCCACCGACATGGCCAGCCACCTGGCGGCCCAGGGTGTGCAAAGCCTGCAGGAAGTGGCCCGCGCCGCGCAGGCCGCCAAACCTGCCGCGGCCCCACGCAAGGCGCCGTCTCGCTCCGCTGCGGCACCCAAAACCGCCCCCGCCAAATCTGCTGGCAGCAAGCGCGCGGCGCCTGCACCGGCGGGCAAGTCAGGCCGTGCTTCCGCCAAAGCGCCCGCCGCCCGCAAAACTGTAGCCAAGAAGGCGCCTGCCAAAAAGGCTCCCGCCAAGTCATCGCGCCAGCGGTGAGGGGGGAGTAGGCACACCCACCGCAGGTGGCGCGATGGCCGGATTTCTGCGTGGTCAAGCGGGCCGGGGCCTGCCAGCTTTGCCCCGGCGCGCTAAAGTGGGTGGACTATGACTCTTTTTCCTACTGGCCATGCCACCCATCCCCAGTGGCGCATGGCGGCTGCGCTGGTTCTGGCGCAGCTGCGCGCACAAATGGCGCTGCCCGCCTATGCCGCGGCGCCCACGCTGGGCTTGCTGTACATCACCGACCACTACGCCAATGACGCGCGCGAACTGCTCGACTATCTGGCCAGCGAACTGCCCGAGGTGACCGACTGGAGCGGCACCGTGGGGGTGGGCGTGTCTGCCAACAACGCCGAGTATTTTGATGAGCCAGCCCTGTCGGTGATGCTGCTGGACGTTCCCGCTGACCAATACCGCGTGTTCTCGGGCGTGGCACCGCTGCCGCGCCATCCCGCCAGCGGCTTTGTCGCTCAGACCGCCTTGGTCCACGCCGATGGGCACACGCCCGACCTGGCCGAGCTGCTGCAGGAAATGGCCGACCGCACCGAAACCGGCTACCTGTTTGGTGGCCTCAGTGCCAGCCGCACCGCCAACGTGCAGTTTGCCGTGGGCGGCAACGGCAACATGGCCGGGCAGGGCGCAGCCAGTGGGGTGTTCGACGGCGGCTTGTCGGGGGTGGCCTTTGGGCCGCAGGTGCCGCTGCTGTCGCGCGTCACGCAGGGCTGCCAGCCGGTGGGCCCGCTGCACACCATCACGGCAGCCAATGACAACGTGGTGCTGGAGCTGGACCATGAACCCGCCCTGGATGTGCTGCTCGATACCCTGCAGGTGACGCTGGACGGCGACCCCCAACCCGCCTTGCGCCGCGTGCGCGCCACCTTGGCCGGGCTGGTGGATGCCGGCGCGCAGCCCCTGGGGCGCCAGCGCACGGGCCACTTTGGTACCGACACGCGGGTGCGGCACATCATTGGCCTGGATGGTGCGCGGCGCGGCGTGGCGCTGGCTGAGCATGTGCAGCCCGGTATGCACCTGGCTTTTTGCCAGCGCAACGTGACTGCTGCGCGGGCCGACCTGATGCGCATCTGCGCCGAAATTCGCGAAGAACTCTCACCCCAGGACATGGAGCCCGCGCCAGCCGCAGAACGCAGTGCCCAGGCGCAAGGCGCCGCAGCCCCGGCGCCCGGCACAGGTGCCATGACCAGCCCTGCAGGCGCTGCGCAGGGCCGCACCATTCGGGGCGCTATTTACGTGAGCTGCTCGGGGCGGGGTGGGCCGCACTTTGGTGGGCCGAGCGCTGAGCTGCAAATCGTGCGGCACGCCCTGGGCGATGTGCCCCTGGTCGGTTTTTTTGCAGGCGGCGAAATCGCGCACCAGCAGCTGTATGGCTACACCGGTGTGCTCACGGTGTTTACCGATGCGTGAGGCGGCTGGGCCCAGCTAAGAGCGGCTAACAAAACTCAGCGAAGCGGTTCTGGCTAGGCGCTGTGTCGTCGGC
>ERZ724504.2252-NODE-2252-length-10489-cov-10.744489_pt1 | contig 10489 bp, 8 predicted proteins | sample MGYA00376037_ERZ724504 | MGnify/ENA primary metagenome ERZ724504 (study PRJEB28724, sample SAMN07190888) | wastewater metagenome | isolation source: influent of sewage treatment plant in Hong Hong | place: USA: Christiansburg, Virginia | collected 2016-03-01 ... | reverse complement strand
TCCGCCAGCGTGGCCGGCGCCCGACCGACGGGCCGCCAGGCCATGTCGGGCGTGGCCTGGATGTGCGGGTCGCCGGCATGGCGCTCCAGCAGCGCGCGCTCCTGAGCGTTGTCGGCCAGTTCCAGGTCCACGATGTAGACGGCCAGGAGCTCCCGTTTGCGGGCGTCGAAACTGCGCTTGAAGACCTGCAGCGCAGCGATGTCGGCATCGGCCAGGCCCAGCGCCTGGGCGGCGTGGGTGCGCAGGGCGTCCAGCGGGTGGGTGTCGGGCTCGGACGGAAGCGCGGACAGCGGCAGGCGGATTTCGGAGAGGCGGATCATGGGCGCGGCCCGTAGCGATCGGGCAGGTGCAGCAGGGGCCGCATGATACGGCGGCGCCGGCTCTCCCGCCAGTGGACAGCGAAAAAATATCAAATTTGATAGCTATCAGCGCTTTACCAATAAGCGCTGGAGGCTTATTTTGTTGGTTCTTTTCCGCGCAGCAACAGCTCGGCCGCGGCAAGCGCCAGTGCCGCCAGCACCAGGGGCACAAAGTAGTACAGCGCCCGGTAGGCGAGCAGCGCGGCCAGCACGTCGGTCTTGGACAGCACGTCGGTCGCCAGCAGCGCCACGCCCACCGATTCCAGTACGCCCAGGCCGGCCGGCACGCGCAGCACCAGCCCGGCCACCGCGCCCAGCATCACGGTGGCGATGGCCGCCGGGTAGGCCACCTGGCCCTGCAACACCACCCACAGCGCCGCGCCCATCAGCATCCAGTTGGCGCACGACACTCCCACCTGCCACAGCGCCAGCGGCCAGCGCGGCAGGGCAAAGCGGTGTCCGCGCAGCGCCAGCGGCCGCCCCCCTCGCACCAGGCACAGCGCCAGGTAGGCCAGCGGAGCCAGGGCCAGCAGAGCGCCGCCCATTCGCCATTGCAAGGCGCTGGCCGTCCAGCCAAACACGGCGGGCGGCACCCAGAGCCAGGGGACGGCGGCTGCCAGCAGCAGGTAACCGACCCAGTTGGTCAGGATGCTGGTGGCCACCACTTGGCCAATCGTCCCTGGGTCCACCCCGCGTCGGCTGTAGAGCCGGTAGCGCACGCCCACGCCACCAATCAGCGAACCGAGGTTGAGGGTGAAGGCATAGCTGGTCATGGCGATGCCCAGCGTGGTGGCGCGGCCCAACTGATGACCGGTAACGTGCCGGCCGATCCATTCAAAACTGCCGTAGGTGAAGTGGCTCAGCAAGGCCAGCGCCGCGCCCGCCCAGAGCACACGTGCCGGAAGCGCCAGCACCGCCTGCCAGACGGCGGGCCAGTCCACGCTGCGCGCCTGGTGGACGATGAGCGTGGCCACCAGCACGAAGAAGGCGGCAGCCAGAGCGCGCGTCAGCCAGGGCCACCAGGCTTTTTGCCGGAGTTCAGTGAGTCCGCCGCCGTGGCGCGCCTGCCGCTTTGCACGCGTGCGCGCGGCGCCGCGCCCGGGTCGCAAGCGCGACGGCGCAGTGGATGCGGTCGGCGTCTGGGGTGTGGTGGGCCTTGCAAGCGCCATGCGCGGCTTTCCTTCAGGCTGCGGCGTGCGAGCGCTCGGTGTCGTCGGCTTCGGCCTGTTCTGCCTGCTTGACCGCCTGCGCCAGCGCAATGGTGGGTTCGTGGCGAGGCAGCCAGCCCGCCCAGGTGGGAAACCAGCGTATCAGCTGGAACACCACGTAGCTGCGCAGCAGGCGCAGTCGCGCCCACCGGCTTTGGACGGGCAACTCGATGCTGCGGCAGCTCTTGTCCATGAGATCGGTGAGCCGCTCGTGCAGGTGGGCGTTGAAGGCGCGGTCGCGGATGATGACGTTCGCTTCCAGGTTGAGCGCCAGGCTCAGCGGATCAAGGTTGCTCGAACCCACGGTGGACCATTCGTCGTCTACCAGCGCTACTTTGCCGTGCAGCGGCCGGTCGCAGTACTCGAAGATGCGCACCCCTGCGCGCGCCAGGTGCTCGTAGAGCAGGCTGGCGGCGGTCTTGACGATGGCCATGTCGGGCTGGCCCTGCAAAATCAGGCGCACGTCCACCCCGCGCCGCGCGGCGCGGCGCATCTCGCGGATGAAGCGGTAGCCGGGGAAGAAGTAGGCGTTGGCGATCACGACCCGCTGGCGCGCGCTGCGCAGCGCGATTCGGTAATGGCGTTCGATATCGCTCCTGTGGCGGTGGTTGTCGCGCGTGACGAAGATGGCGCCTGCTGCGCCAACCTGTGGCAAAGGCGGCGTATCGGATGCTTCGAGCGCTTCGGGTACTTTTTTTCTCCGATCGCTGTACACCGCGCCCTGCACGAAGCGGTGCATCTGCGCCACGATGGGGCCGCGCACCTGCACGGCGTAGTCCTGCTTGGCCTCGGGCCCGAAATCGGCCACATGGTCCGCCGAATAATTGATGCCACCGATGAAGCCCAGCGCGCCGTCGATCACCACGATCTTGCGGTGCATGCGGCGCAGCACATTGAGGCGCTGGCCAAAAATGCGCTGACCCGGATCGAAAGTTCGGAACTGCACGCCCGCCTCTACCAGCTCGCCGACATAGCGCTCGGACAGATCGGGCGAGCCAAAACCGTCGACAAGCACATGCACGCGTACGCCCCGCTGCGCCGCGCCAAGCAGGGCGGCATGCAGCGCACGGCCGATCTTGTCGTCGAACAGGATGAAGGTTTCCAGCCACACCTCGCGCTCCGCGGCCTCAATGGCGGCGAACACGCGGGGAAAGAAGTCTTCGCCGTTTTCCAGCAGTTGGAAGTCGTTGCCCTCTACCCAGCGTGCGGAGCGGGGGGCGCGTAGGCGCCGGCTCATGGAGACATCTCCGTGCGATGTGCGGGCGCTCGATGGCCTGCTCGGCTCATACGTGGATCTCCGCTGCCAGCGGTGCATGGTCAGACAGCCGGTCCCAGGGCTTTTTTGGCAGTACCAGCGGTGAATGCACCGTCGCATCGCGCACATAGATGCGGTCGAGTGCCAGCACCGGCATGGAGGCGGGAAAGGTGCGCTGGGCATGCCCTTGCGACTGCAGAAACACCTCGCTCAGGCCTGCGCCGTCCCTCAGCACCTGGTGGGCCCGGCCGCGCCAGTCGTTGAAGTCACCGGCCATCACCACCGGCTCGTGCGCTGGCAGGGAATTGATCAGGTTACAAGCCAGGCGCAGTTGCTGCTGGCGGTGCGATTCCTGAAGACCCAGGTGGACGCAGATCGCATGCAAGGGCACTGCCCGCCCCGGCGGCTGCACGATGCAGTGCAACATGCCGCGCCGCTCGGGGCCGCGAATGGAAATATCGTGGTTCTCGTAGTAAACGATGGGGAACTTGGAGAGCAGCGCATTGCCGTGGTCGCCGTTGTCGTACACGGCGTTGCGGCCATAGGCGTGCTGGTGCCAGATTTCGTCGGCCAGAAACTCGTACTGCGGTACCTGCGGGAAGTTGGCAATGCGCTGCGCGTGGGCGCGCTGCGTGCCGTGCACTTCCTGCAAAAATACCAGGTCGGTTCCCACGGCCCGCACCGCGTCGCGCAGTTCATGCAGCACGAAGCGCCGGTTGAAAGTGCTGAAGCCCTTGTGGACGTTGACGGTCAGCGCCTTGAAGGCCAGGGGGGAATCAGAGGTAGCAGGCATGCGGGCAATCGGTCCAAACCGCCGCGCGATCGCGCTGAATGCGCAGCGCTTGGGCGTCTAAGCCATTGTTCCGGCCGCTGCCTGCGCCTGCTGTAGGACGCTTGGCCGACGCTTTGTGAAGCGCAGCCAATACCTTGCTTGCCGCCTGCCCGCTTCAGGTTGGCAAGAAACCTTCCACCGACAGGTAACGCTCGCCGGTGTCGTAGTTGAAGCCCAGGATGCGGCTGCCGACCGGCAAACTGGGCAGCTTTTGCGCAATTGCGGCCAGCGTCGCCCCCGACGAGATGCCCACCAGCATGCCTTCTTCGCGCGCGCTGCGGCGGGCGTATTCGCGTGCGTCTTCGGCGTCCACCACGATGGCGCCATCGAGCACGCTGGTATCGAGGTTCTTCGGAATGAACCCAGCGCCCAGCCCCTGAATGGCGTGTGGGCCGGGTGGGCCGCCGGAAATCACGGCCGACCCGGTGGGTTCGACCGCAAACACCTTGAGGTTCGGGAATTTCGCCTTGAGCACGCGCGCGCAGCCGGTAATGTGTCCGCCGGTGCCGACCCCGGTAATGAGCACATCCAGGCCATCGGGGAAGTCGGCAAGAATTTCTTTCGCCGTGGTCTCGGCGTGGACAGCGATGTTGGCCGGGTTTTCGAACTGCTGCGGAATCCAGGCACCGGGCGTCTGCGCCTGCAGCTCTTCGGCGCGGGCAATGGCTCCCTTCATGCCCTTTTCCTTGGGGGTCAGGTCAAAGCTGGCGCCGTAGGCCAGCATCAACCGGCGGCGCTCGATGCTCATGCTGTCAGGCATCACGAGAATGAGTTTGTAGCCCTTGACGGCTGCCACCAGCGCCAAGCCGATGCCGGTGTTGCCACTGGTCGGCTCGATGATGGTGCCACCGGGCTTGAGTGCGCCCGACTTTTCCGCCGCCTCCACCATGGCCAGGCCAATGCGGTCCTTGATGGAGCCGCCGGGGTTGCTGCGCTCGGACTTGATCCACACCTTGGCGTCCGGCCCGAAGATGCGGTTAACGCGCACATGCGGCGTGTTGCCGATGGTTTGCAGAATGGTGTCGACTTTCATGGCGTCTCCTGAAAACGGGGGTGTGGAAAACAATGGCGTTCATTCTGAACCACTTGTTCTGCACGTTCCACCATATGGATATGCCGGATCGGAGACCTTCGTGCCGCAGCGCTTGCCATCCCCAGGGGGATCAAGGCCTGCGCCCGGTCATCAGGAACAGCGGATAGGCCCGCCCGTTGCGCTGCTGCAGGCGCAGGATTTCGCTGAACGCAATATCCACAAAACCGGCTTGCTCGGCCAGCGCACGCAAGCGGTCGGGCGCAAAGCCGAAGTGCTGCACGCCCTTGTTAATGTTGGCGGCGATGTCGCCGTGAAAGCTGCCGTCCTCCTGGTAAAGGTCCACCAAGGCAATGCGCCCACCGCTGTGCAGCGCAGCGGCAAAGGTGTGCAGCAGTGCGGCGGTGTCCGCAACGTGGTGCATCGCCATGCAGCTCACGATGGCGTGGTACTGCTCGGGCAGGCCGGTGGAGATGTCTTGCTGGCGCGTGGTGATGTTGGCAAAGCCCTTGTCATCCAGCACCTGCAGCATGGGGGCCGACATATCCAGCGCCGTGACCTGCGCGACATGCGGCGCAATGGCGGTGGACAGCAGCCCGGTACCCGCGCCGAAATCAAGCACCTGGTCGCTGGCTTGCAATGGCAGCTGCGCCAGCAGGCGCTCGGGTACGGCGGCCAGTTGCAGCGACGTGGGGCGCTGGTCCCAATCGCGGGCGGCCGTGTCGAAATGGGTGGTGGAGGGTGTGGTCATGGTGCTGGGTGGGGGAAACGGGACCGAAACGGGATGCCAAGGGGCGCAAAGGCTTTGGGTCTGGGATAATCGCCCCCGTGAAGCGCGCCAGACCGCCGCTGGTGCAATCTGGGAAACCAGGCACTGGAGGAACGTCCGGACTGCACAGGACAGCGTAGCAGCTAACGGCTGCCCACCGTGAGGTGAGGATCAGAGCAACAGAGACGAGTCGGAGCAGGCTGCAAGCCACGGAGGGTGTTTCACCCGAAGCGGGCGGCGCCCGCTTCGGGTGAAACGGGCAATCTCTACGCGCAGCAATACCAAGTAGGCCAACGTTGATGTGGTTCCGCAGAGTTGGCGGGTAGGTAGCACCGAGCCGTGGTGGCGACACCCGGCCCAGAGTAATGGCGGTCACGCCCGGCCTTCGCAAGGAGGTTCGGGTGCACAGAATCCGGCTTATCGGCGCGCTTCACACTTTTATCGCGGTGCAGGCAGAAATTTCAGGGGAAATCGGCCTCCAGCGCTTATACGCATTGCGCTAGCAGCTATTTTTTCAATAGCGTCAGAATTTTTCCCACGCCTGCAGATAGCGCCACTGGCCCTCCGGCACCTTGGCCAGCGGCACGCGCCCGATGCGGATGCGCTTGATCGCTACCACGCGCAGGCCCACGGCCTCGCACATCGAAGGAATCTGCCCGGGGCGGATGCCCTTCAAGGCAAAGCGCAGCCGGGTTTCGTTCTGCCAGCTCACCTTGATGGGCGGCAGCGGCCGGCCGTTGAACGAGAGCCCGTGGCAGAGCTTTTTGAGCCCGTTGTCGGCAATCTGGCCCGCCACCTCGACGATGCATTCCTGCTCCAGCGACTCGATGTCCTCGGCCAGCTTGCGCGCGATGCGCTTGTCCTGGGTGTAGACCACCAGCCCGCTGGCCGGTGTGGGCAGCGGCGTGAAGCATTCCAAGGCGCGAAAGTGGCGCAGCAGCACGCGGGTGTCGGCAGCGTCGCCTTCCATGTGGGTGGACATTCCGATCAGGCTCAGCGCTGCAGGCGCGCCCTGGCTGCGGCTGCCGTGCGAGGCCGCAGCGGCGTCAAGCCCCAGGCCCGCTTCATAGCCCGGCGGCTTGTGCAGCAGCAGCGTCACGGGTTCGAGTGCATCGAGGCTGGCATCCTTGGCCAGCACCACTTGCTGCTGCGGCGCCACGCGGGCGCCAGGGACTTCGACCAGTGCCCCATCGACGCTGACATAGCCGCCTTCGATGTACTGCTCCGCTGCGCTGCGCGAGAGGCCATGCTCGGCCGCCACGCGCTTGGCGAGGCGCTCGGTGTTGTTTGGAGGGGTGGGGAGACTTGGCATGTTCAATGATTCAGTGCGCTATGCATCACTCGCTGCGTATAAAACTGGCGCGGCTTAAGCCAGCGGCCGCCGTGCAAGGGCCGCGCCGGCTGCATAGCGGCTCAGGGGGGTATCAATCATTCCCGGGCCCGAGTGCGCGAATGCGCTCAATGTGCGCCAGCAGCGAGCGCTGCGCCACCGGCCAGATGCGCGGGGGCACGTCGGCGTAGGCATGCGCCACCCAGTCTTCCATGCTGCCGCCGGGCAGGGCCTCCAGCGCGGCAATCACTTTCGCTTCGCGCGCCAGCCGGTGGGCCTTGAGTCGGGCAATCGCGCCGCGCGCATCGCCCAGCACGTAGCCGTGTGCGGGCAGGATGAACTCCACGCCTTGCTCGGCGCACAGCGCGTCCAGCCGGTCGAGCGAATCGAGGTAATCGGCCATGTTGCCGTCGGGCGGGTCAATTACCGTCGTGCTGCCGTTCAGGATGTGGTCGCCAGAAAACAGCAGAGCGTCTTCCACCAGCAGCAGGCACAGGTGGTTGGCCGCGTGGCCGGGGGTGTGCACCACTTGCAAAGTATGGGTAATTTCTCCCTCTAGCGCTTGTCCAGTAAGCGTTAGCAGCTCTTCATTCTGTAGCGTTCGCTCAGGCGTGAACTGGCTGTGTGCGCGTGCTGTGGGCGCTGAGGCCAGGCCCAGGATAGGCGGGGCGCCGCGACCCGATTGCACGCACAGTGCCTGCAGCGGCTGGCTGCCTGGCGAATGGTCGGGGTGCGAATGGGTGCAGACGATCATGCGGATGTCGCCGCCGGCTGCGCGCCAGAGTTTTTCCAGGTGCTGCGAATCGGCCGGGCCGGGGTCGATGGCGATGTAGCCCGTGGCCGGCTCGCCCACCAGGTAGCTGTTGGTGCCTGGGCCGGTCATCACGCCGGGGTTGGGGGCGGTCAGGCGCTGCAGGTTCTTCAATAGCGGCACGGCACGTTCGCTCTGCCAGTCGAGCGGGTGCACGATCTGGCCATCTGGGCAGACCAGGGCCAGCTCGCCGTAGGGCATTTCGTCTTCCATGTAGCGCGCTTCCTTGCCCGTCAGCAGACCGGCGCGCGGGCAGCTGGTCCACAAGGGCGTGCCGCTGGCGCAGGCTGCCAGTACGGCATCGGCGCCGCCAAACTTCGCCAGGCGCTCCAAGGTGCGGATGGTCGGGAAGATCATGAAGAAGCTGCCCGCCGCGTGGCGTTCCAGCGCCTCTTGCGGGCGCACCCACACGGGCTCGAACTGCTCGGCTTCGTCGGCCACGGGTGTCTGGCCTTCGGGCATGCGGGCGATGAGGAAGGGCACGTCGAAGCGCCGCGGCAGGTCGCGGTCGCCCGTCCAGCGCGCCAGCACAAAGACCTCGTCGGCCGCCAAGCGCAGGCCCCGCGCGGCGCATTGCGCGGCAAACGGTGCGTGGCGATCGAGCGCAGCGATGTCGGCAGCGCCGGCCGGTCGGCCATCGGCGTGGCGTGCCAGCAGGATGCCAAGCTCTTCAAAACTTTCTCGGATGGCGGCAACGGCTTGCGTGAGCTGCTCCTCCGACTGGCCGGGGCGGCGCGCGCACGCGGCGTGCGTGGCTGGGGCAGAGTCCAGCGCGTCAATGCCGCCGCCGGGGAAAACGTAGGCACCTGGCGCAAAACTCGCCTTGGCCGAACGCCGCGTCATCAGCACCTGCAGCCCGCCTGGGGCATCCGGCGCGTCGCGCACCAGCAAGACGGTGGCGGCCGAAAGCGGGGGGACGGGTTCGCGCTGCGGGTGCAGCCACTGGGTAGGGCGGGTCATGGAGCCATTATCGAACCCGGCTGCCAAGAAATCAGTCGCGTGCGGGAATCGTGAGGCCGCGCGCCACGGCGGGCCGGGCGACAAAGGCCTCAAGCACGCGCTTGACTTGCTGGAACTGCTCGAATTGAACCAACTCGCCGGCCTCGTAAAAACCAATCAGGTTGCGCACCCACGGGAAGGTGGCGATGTCGGCGACGGTGTAGTCCGGGCCCATCATCCAGTCGCGGCCTTCAAGGTGCTTGTCGAGCACACCCAGCAGGCGGCGCGTTTCGGCCACGTAGCGATCCCGCGGACGCTTGTCCTCGTAGTCCTTGCCAGCAAACTTGTGGAAGAAGCCGAGCTGGCCCACCATCGGCCCGAGCCCGCCCACTTGCCACATCAGCCATTGCATGGTTTCGTAGCGTGCTGCCGCATCCTGGGGGACAAAACGACCGGTTCGTTCTGCCAGGTACCAGAGGATGGCGCCCGATTCAAACAGCGCCATGGGCTCGCCGCCGGGGCCATTGGGGTCAATCAGAGCGGGAATCTTGTTGTTCGGGTTGAGCGAGAGAAATTCGGGCGAATTCTGGTCATTGGTTTCGAAGTTCACCAGGTGCGGCTCGTAGGCCAGGCCGGTTTCCTCCAGCATGATGGACGCTTTGACGCCATTGGGCGTCGGCAGCGAATACAGCTGAATGCGGTCCGGGAAGCGCGCCGGCCACTTCTTCGTGATGGGAAAATCGCTCAGTTGCTTCATGTTCTGTCCTTTCCTGTGCGTTGCGAGGCAATGCCGAACAGCCTAACCCGAACGCGACAGCCGTGTCCGGCAGGGCGGCTGCACCCATAATTGCGGCCATGGAAATCGCATTCACCAAGATGCAGGGTGCGGGCAACGATTTTGTCGTGCTCGATCAGACGGCGGACGCCTATCGGCCCTCGCCTGAGCAGATTCGTTTTTTGGCCGATCGCCATTTTGGCGTGGGCGCCGATCAGGTGCTGTGCGTGCGCCCCGCGCCTGGCCCGGACGTCGATTTTGCCTATGCCATCTACAACGCCGACGGCGGCGAGGTGCAGCAGTGCGGCAACGGCGCACGCTGCTTTGCCCGCTTTGTGCGCGACAAGGGACTCTCCAGCAAGGACAGCCTGCGCGTGCAGACGCTCTCGGGCACCATCGTGCTGCAGATCGCTGGCGACGGCGTCACGGTGGACATGGGCCGACCTGTGTTCGATCCGCTCCAGGCGCCATTCAGTGCGACCGGCCTGCAGCCAAAACCCGAAGGTGCCTGGCAGACCTGGCCGCTGACGCGCGAAGACCAGGGCCAGGAAACCCTGCTGTATGTGGCAGTGCTGTCCATGGGCAACCCACACGCGGTGCTGCTGGTGGACGATGTGGATACGGCGCCGGTCGCCGAAATTGGCCCTTTGATCGGCAACCACCAGCGCTTTCCCGAGCGCGCCAACGCCGGCTTCTTGCAGGTGGTGGATTCGCACCATGTGCGCCTGCGCGTGTACGAGCGCGGCGCGGGCGAGACGCTGGCCTGCGGTACTGGCGCCTGCGCGGCGGTGGTGGCGGGTATTCGCATGGGGTATCTGGCATCGCCCGTGCAGGTGCAGACGCTCGGCGGTGAACTCTCCATTGCCTGGAGCGGCCAGGCGGCCGACTCCGTTTTCATGACCGGCCCGGCCACTACGGTGTTCGAAGGCCACATTCAACTGCCCAAGACCCCATGAGCAACAGCGCCCAGTCCCCCATTACCGAAGACGACATCGCCCAATTTCTGGCCAACACGCCAGAGTTCTTCGAGCGCCACGCCGAAGTGCTCGCCAGCGTACAGATCGCCAGCGCCCACGGCCAGCGCGCCGTGAGCCTGCAGGAGCGCCAGGCCGAAATGCTGCGCGAGAAGATCAAGGCGCTGGAGCAGCGCGTGATGGAAATGGTGCGAAACAGCCATGACA
>ERZ724504.2249-NODE-2249-length-10493-cov-10.131060_pt1 | contig 10493 bp, 10 predicted proteins | sample MGYA00376037_ERZ724504 | MGnify/ENA primary metagenome ERZ724504 (study PRJEB28724, sample SAMN07190888) | wastewater metagenome | isolation source: influent of sewage treatment plant in Hong Hong | place: USA: Christiansburg, Virginia | collected 2016-03-01 ... | reverse complement strand
TGACAAAAAACACTTGCCAATCAATACATTGAAGGGAGAACAAATTTACCGTGCAGCGGGCTCCGATCGGCTCTAGAGATTTGTTAAGACATCAGTGATGCTAGTGAAGGCAAGAAAGGGGCTACTACCGGTCCCAGTACTTGCATATGATCTGCTAACACCGACATAAAATGCTGGTAATGTATTTTGAAACTTTGCGTACCTTGTGTGCTGCGCATTTCTTCTACATCCTTACAAATCACCCCTGTAATTTCAGGTTTATTTATTGCTTTAAGGGCTTCAAGAAGATGCTGAAACAACTCTTCATTTGATTCTGTCTTTGAAGCATGCTGTTCAAAATCGTAGCTTCCTGTTGCTACATTCTGAACAGACCCGCTGATATAAGTATTAAATATTTGTTGCACTCTATCTGAAGCGACAGGCGCAGAGTTTATTGCGGCTTCTCCCGCATTAGGGTTCTGAGCTTCGATTTCAATGACAAAATTTAAAATACGATTTCTGATTTCGTCCAATGCACCAATTAATGCAGTAATTGGTATGACTTTCCACGCCTGGACACAATTCATATGCTGATAAAATTTCGTGGCCATTATAGCAACAAAATCTGGACTCCAAGGCACTTGAGCTGCACCGCCTTCACACTTAGACACCAGAGCTTCAATTGCTGCGACTGGTTCCATAATATTTGCACGCGACATGGACTCTCTATACTCTTCTGGAATACAAAAAAGTGGAAGATCTGCGTTGTTAATTCCTGAACCAAATGCACCAGCAAAGTGTCCCTTGGAATTTACATGCAAGATTCTATAATCTGGGAGATCGTCTGTTGATTTATATCCGCTTAATTCGTCATCAACCCATTTTCTAAAATCAGCACTTCCCAAGCGAACTGCTAAAACTTTGCACTTTCTTAAGAGACTTGCGAGGTCTGTCTTCGAGTCTATTGCTGCATCCTGTATTTCTCGTAAAAGTGACATTTTGTCTCCATTTAAGTCTTAACAATTTCCTGTGCGGATAAACTCCTGGGGATAGTAACAAGATAGTATCTCATGTCACCAAGTGACAGTTTGTCAATTAATTCTGATGGAGTCAGTGAAGTGTTAAATTCATATTCGCCTGCACGAATGGAGCGCGCAGCTCCCTTCATTATGATCAAACCATAAAATAAAATAGGATGTTTGACCAAATTTGCCTGATTCAGGATATTGACAACCTCAGACAAGGTGGTTCCGACGGGTATATTAACCAGCACCGTTGAACTTTTTTGATCAATGGGACTATTAGCGTAATTCAACATCAGGGCAGAAAATGCGATAATGAAAACAGCAATGCACGCAAAAAGTATATAGAGTATTTTTTTATTTGATTTCTTCATTTTCTATCCTATCAGGAAGTACGCCTCAAACGGATGATCCTTAAAAAAATTGATAATTGAAATGGTATTTTAAGCTGGGAATAATTTGGCATCATCTTACCAGTCAATATTCTTCTTTCTTAAAAAATCCTGCGCTTTTTTGTGACCCAGCCTGGCTGCTATTTTTATATCCGTAATTGACTGATTGTAGTTGCCAAGGTTAAGATAGGCAGTCCCCCGGTTATAATAGGCCTCTGCAAGTTGCGGATTCAACTCAATGGCCTTGTTACTATCTTTTAAAGCCAGCTTGTAGTTGCCAAGGTTAAGATAGGCATCTCCCCGGTTTACATAGGCCTCTGCAGATTGCGGGTTCAACTCAATGGCCTTGTCACTATCTTTTAAAGCCTGATGGTATTTGCCAAGGTTAAGATAGGCATCTCCCCGGTTTACATAGGCCCCTGCAAATTGCGGATTCAACTCAATGGCCTTGTCACTATCTTTTAAAGCCTGATGGTAGTTGCCAAGATCGCTATAGGCAACCCCCCGGTTTACATATGCCCCTGCATCTTGAGGGTCTAGCTCAATGGCCTTGTCATAATCTTTTATCGCCTGATTAGGGTTGCCAAGTCTGCCATAAGCAACCCCCCGGCTATAATATGCCTCTGCAAATTGCGGGTTCAGATCAATTGCCTTGTCATAATCTTTTATCGCCTGATTGTGGTTGCTAAGGTCAAGATAGGCATCTCCCCGGTTTACATATGCCTCTGTAAATTGCGGGTTCAACTCAATGGCCTTGTCAAAATCTTTTATTGCCTGCTTGTTGTTGCCAAGTCCAGAATAGGCATTCCCCCGGTGATGATAGGCAGATGCAAGTTGCGGGTTCAGCTCAATGGCTTTGTCAAAATCTTTTATTGCCTGATTGTATTTGCCAATGATACCATAGGCATATCCCCGGCTATTATAGGCAGATGTATATTGAGGGTTCAGCTCAATTGCCTTGTCAAAATCTTTTATTGCCTGATTGTAGTTGCGAAGGACACCATAGGAAGTCGCCCGATAAGCGTAAGCGATTGCATATTGAGGGTTCAGTTCAATGGCCTTGTCAAAATCTATTATCGCCTGATTGGGGTTGCCAAGGTTATCATAGGCATTCCCCCGGTTAACATAAGCCGCTGCAAGTTTAGGGTTCAGCTTTATGGCCTTGTCAAAATCTTTTATCGCCTGATTGTGGTTGCCAAGTTTATCATAGGTATTCCCTCGGTTAACATAAGTCGCTGCATCTTGCGGGTCTAGCTCAATAGCCTTGTTATAATCATTTATCGCCTGATTGTAGCTGCCAAGTTTATCATAGGCCAGCCCTCGGCTATTATAGGCAGATGCATATTGAGGGTTCAGTTTTATGGCCTTGTCATAATCTGTGATGGCCTGATTGTAGTTGCCAAGTTTATAATAGGCCAGTCCCCGGTTATGATAGGAGATTGCATATTGTGGGTTCAACTCAATGGCCTTGTCATAATCTGTGATCGCCTGATTGTGGTTGCCAAGGTTATAATAGGAAATTCCCCGGTCATTATAGGCCGCTGCATATTGGGGGTTCAACTCAATAGCCTTGTCATAATTTGTGATCGCCTGATTGTGGTTGCCAAGGTCGGCATAAACCTTCCCTCTGTTCCTATAGACCAATGCAAGTTGCGGGTTCAGCTCAATGGCCTTGTCAAACTCTTTTATCGCGTCATTGTGTTTGCCAAGATTATGATAGGTAACCCCCTGGTTATTATAAGCATTTGCATCTTTGGGGTCCAGCTCGATGGACTTGCTGAAATCTTTAATCGCCTGATTGTAGTTGCCAAGTTTATAATAGGCAGCACCCCGGCTAAAATAGGAATTTGCAGATTGTGAATTCAATTCAATAGCCTTGCTAAATGCGACAAGAGCATCGGTATAATTATCGGAAGTGTATGCCGCATATCCTTTTTCATACCATTCTGCGGCATCGAGTTCTTTGATGGTTTTCTTATATGCCGCCGTCTCTTTCTTTTTCTGTTCCCCCTTTGACTTTGCCAGTTCTTGGCGCAGGCGTTCATTTTCCTTCAAGAGATCATCCGATTTCTTTCTGATTTCTTCCAGTTCTTTGGTCTTCTGGCGGTCTTTGCGCAGGGTATCAATGGCTTTGACGACATCGTTGGAATCGGCTTTAATTTTGGCTTTAAGCCAGTAGGTACGGCCGTCCCATTTTTCCTCGACAAGTTCCGTCTGGACAATACCGGCAGTGAGCGTGGTGATCTGGTCTTTGGAAAGCTGAAAATTTTTCACTTCCGTTTCGCTTTCCAGATACGTCCCCAGCTCTTCAAGCAGCAGTCTTTTGACTTCACGAAGGGAAACAACACGGCAGGCATTTTTGCCGTCTTCATCGCTTGCCAGATAGGTGTATTCCTTTATGAAGGTTTTTGTCTCGGCGGATGTAAGGCTGGGAATGCACAATATCAAAAGAATCGCGACGAATGTAATTCTTGTCAGGATGGACTTCATGGCTGCGCACCCCTTTCAATCATTACTGTTGTAAAGCATAGAGGAAAAAATGAATGCCCTTGGCGGTCTGTTGTGTAACGTGATGGATCAACCAACCCAAACGGCATGCGGCCCCGGACGGTAAAAAGCGAAAAAAAGATAGCAGATGAGGCCGGAACAGTAAAGGATTAAATGATCAGCGATTTAATGAAGCAGTTGCATTCTCGCCATTTTTGTCATTTCGACCGAAGGGAGAAATCCATGTCCCGAATGCAATGAGGGATCTTTAGATTTCTCAGTCGCTTCGCTCTTTCGAAATGACATCAGGCGTCGCTCGCGCTCCTCGAAATGACATTTTTCAGGTCTCAACGAGAATAACAAGGAACATCCCTGAGAAATGGAATGACTACAAATGGAAACGTTTTATTTGGAGACTTTTTTAATTTTGTTTTTCGCGTCCACGAGGACGCATTTGGGCTTCCAGGTTTTGGCCTCCGCATCGTCCACCGCCACGTAAGTGACGATGATGACCAGGTCGCCCTTGGCGACTTTGCGGGCGGCGGCGCCGTTGAGACAGATCGTGCCGGAGTTTCGCTTGCCCTTGATGATATACGTTGAAAACCTCTCCCCGTTGTTGACATCGTATATCTCCACCTGTTCATAGGGCACCATGTTCGCTTCTTCCATCAGCTTCTCGTCAATCGAAATGCTGCCTTCATAATGCAGATCGGCGTCCGTTACGGTGGCGCGATGGATTTTCGATTTCATCATAAATCTCTGCATGGCTTCTTTTCTCTCCCCTGTCCCAAAATTTTTTACGCTTCAAGCTTATCGCCCAAAACGGAATTATCAATCAGCCGCGTTTTCCCCACTTTGACGGCCAGGGCCATCACTGCCTCTCCCTTGATTTCCAGGACGTCTTCCAGGGTTGCCGCGTCGCATATTTTAATATAATCAATGGCGGTAAAGGGCGCGCTCGTGATGAGCTTTTCCGCCTGCCGGATGATTTTGACCGCGTTTCTTTCGCCCTCGGCATAAAGTTTCTGCGCCATCTTCAGTGAACCGACCAGCGTAAGCGCCGACGCCCGCTCTTCTTTGTTCAGATAAACATTGCGCGAACTCATGGCCAGGCCGTCCGGTTCCCGGAAGGTCGGCATGCCGACGATTTCCAGATCCATGTTCAGGTCGGCAACCATCCGTTTGATGGCGGCAAGCTGCTGATAGTCTTTCCTGCCGAAAATGGCGCTGTGCGGTTTCACGATGTTGAATAGTTTGCAGCAGACGGTTGTGACGCCGCGGAAATGGCCGGGCCGGGATAAGCCGCACAGATTCTGCGTGACCTTCTCCACATTGACGTAGGTCTGATAGCCTTCCGGATACATTTCGGAATTCGGCGGGAAAAAGATGACGTCAACGCCGACGCTCTTCGCCATGGCCGCATCCCGATCAAAATCTCTCGGGTATTTGGAAAAATCTTCTTTGGGGCCGAACTGGGTGGGATTGACGTAAATGCTGACAACGACATGGTCTGCCGTTCTGCGGGCTTCCTTCATGAGAGACAGATGGCCTTCATGAAAATAGCCCATGGTCGGAACAAAGGATATTTTCTTGCCGGCAAGCCTTAAGCGCTCGCAATGCGACTGCATTGCTTTGACGGATTCGATGACTTTCAGATTGTCCATAAAAAAAGCCTCCGGTCGCAAGACGAGAGGCTGAATTTTTTTAAGTTTTCCTTCTGTCCCAGTCCTTGCGGATCCAAGCGTCGGGGGACACTAACAATAAAAATAAATGCTTGTCAAGAAAAAAAACCCCCTTGGACCGACGGTTCCAAGGGGGCGATACTATTGACAGATCATGTTTTCGGTTACAAATCCTTCATCCGCTGCCGGGCTTCGTGATACAGCCGCATCACACAAACGAAGATCGCCAGGAAAAACAAACCGAACATGAAATTGGGCGCCGTGCCCATGTACTCATCCAGCTTGTACCCCAGCCAGAGGAACAGGAAGGAGGCGATCACCATCGCAAAGCCCCAGGCCGAAATCATCAGGATCCCGCTCATCTTCTGATACTGCCGGTAATGTCCGTATTGCTGCATCCTGTGTGTCTTGATCATGGCCCTGTCCTCCTTTCTGAAAGTCTCTCTTAATCCTTAACCTCAGGTCACAATGTTTTTCACCGCATCAATCACCGGATTGGTGAAGAGCGCCATCAGAAGAGTGTAAAGAGCGAAGGCGCCGACGACTTCCGCCGTGTACATCTTGTTATACTTCCTCTTCAGGCTGACCATAATCAGTCCGCCCACAATCAGGCAGCCCAGCTGAAAATACGGGAAATTGGCTGCCCCTGCCGCCGCATACTCTGCAAATCCAAACGTTGCCGTCAAAAGAACCACTGCCGCCGCCGCTACGATTGTTCCTAAGGTCTTCTTCATGATCTGTTTCCTCCTTCAAGGGTTTTTTTGTTTCTTTCGCTTTATTTCTAATGAAATTTATGTGCCAAAAATGGAAAATCGATAGAGAATCGCGGCAAGTATAGGATTTACAATGCAAATAAACTGAAGGTCTTCCGGTGAACAGAGCTCCCAAAAGTCCTTTTCCCCGCTTTTTCTTAATCAAATGTTCAACGAGGTTGAACGTTATGATGAAAAAATCTGGTGTGAAAAAAAAGAGTCGGGTATAAGTAGTGCGAACCTTCAGGCCCGCTTTTTGAGCGCAGCTAAAGCTACGCACTACGTTGGTGGGGTTATCATCTGGTGTAGTGCGGGTCTTCAGACCCGCTGAAAACAAAAGAGGGGAACCTCTTGTTTTTGAAAGGAGGCCGGCGATGAATTTGAACCACCCCGAAGCAACCCGGCAGGCGCTGAATATGTTGCGCAGCGGCGACCCTTTTCAGTGGTATGTTATTCCTCTCCTGGTGATGGTCCTGTACATCTATGCCAATGAGTATCAAAAGGGCAATTACCGCGTGATTGCCGGCGGACTGGCCCTTTACATGGTCCACTGGTTTGTGGAAATCGTCAACGCCCTCGTGCAGTATTTCTCCGGCCATGCCCTGTGGACCGTGCCCGCGGGAACCGCCTTTGAAATTCTGGTGGGCGTCGGAATCGAAATCAGCCTGATGTTTTCGATCGCCGGAATCGTGGTCTGCAAACTGATGCCGAAAGACCCTGCCGTCAGGATTCTGGGGATTCCGAATCGTTTGTTCTTTGCCGTCGTCAACGCGGCCTTTGCCTCCATTTTGGAAATATTCCTGGTGCGGACGCCGGCGTTTGTCTGGGTTTACAACTGGTGGGGCGCTTTTCCGGTTTTCGTGACGGTTTACATTCCTTTCTTTGCCGCCGCCTGCTACGTGCACGACTGGCAGCCCAGAAGCCAGAAGCTGTTTATCGGCTCTCTTTTTCTCGCCAATGCCTCCGCCCTGATTGTCTTCGCGGGCATTCTCGGGTGGATCTGAGAAAGGGAGGAATGAAAATGAAATGGTTTTTGAAATGTGTGACGGCATGGATTGCTCTGACGTTTGCCTTCGGCTGTGCGTCCTCCGGGACGATGCTCAAAAGTGAGACGGTAGGCGCCATACCGGACGGGAAATATGAGACGATTATCCGGCTCGATACGCCGGAATGCCTTCCGTTGCAGCCGGATGCCGGGTTTATTTATGTTGAACCGGAGGGAAAGGTCATCACGGATTTCCCGCGTCAGGTCGCCGTAAAAAACCTCGATTCTCTGGATCGCTACGAACGGCTGAACCGGGATCGCATGGGGGCGTTCGTCATCAAAGACCGCCGGGGCAGGGTGCGGGGGTACTACCAATTGCTGTTCGAGTACCGGGCGTTCATCTGGGAGCGGGGGGAGGATATTTTATTGCAGATCACGATTCCCAGAGGCAGGAGGGGCGCCATCGCGGATGCCGGAATAAACGCCGCGGGCATGGGGGCGATTTCCGTCGGCCGGTAAACCGCGCGGCCGGCGGCAGGGCTGTTCATCCGGCGGGGTGGACGGACGGGCGCCGGAGCGGTTTCCCGGAAGCGACGGCCTTCCAGTGCGCATACCGGGCCATGTAGGAAAGAGACCGGACGGCTTTACGGCTGTTGAGATAAAAAGGAATGCCGTGGCGTTCGGCCAGTTTTCCGAAATCGAGAACCAGCTGCTGCGACGGTCCGTAGCACCAGCTGACGACCGGTTTTTCCCGGCAGGACCCGATCCGGCGAAGCAGGTCTTCATAATAGGCCGGGTTCAATCCGTTGAAAACATAGGTGTTCAGGTAAATACAATCGACGTTTTCATCCGCGGCGAGGATGTCGAAGCATTTTTGGTACAGGTCGAATATTCCCGCGCCTGCCGTGGCGGAAGCCGGTCCCACGTCAATGGGGTGGCCGCCCAGCGTGCCGCTTACGGCGGCAAGCTCCCTCCGGCTTTCCGAAGAAAGCTTTCCGAGGGAAAGGCCGCAGGCTTCGGCGGCATCGATCGCCTGGATGCCGATGGCCCCGGAGAAAGTGATAATGCCGAGACGGTTTCCCTGGGGCAGGGGATAACGGAGAAACGGGGTGGCGCAGTCGCGGAGGTCTTCGTATTCCTCCACCCGGAGAGCGCCGCCCTGCCTGAGCGCCGCCTGGTACAGTTCGGCATTGCCGGCCATGGATCCCGTGTGCGAGGCCATGGCTTGAGCCGCGCCGGGAGAACCGCCCGGCAGGAGGCACAAAACAGGCTTGCGAAGAGAAGCCTTCTTTAAAGCGTCCAGAAAAACCCGGGGCCTCCGGGAGTGCTCCATGTAGAGGGAGATCACGTCCGTGCTGTCGTCCCGACTGAGATATTCCAGACAGTCCGTTTCGTCGACATCGCTCATGTTGCCCAGATCAATCACTTTGTTGATTCCGGCTTCGTATTCATGCCACGCCATGGCCTGCGGGCTGTACATGCCGGTCTGGGTGATGATGGAAAGTTTTCCCTGCTTTGCATACTCATATCCCCGGTCGTAGGGAACCGTGGTGAACCGGCTTTCGGAGTTGAAGACCCCGACGGTATTCGGTCCCATGACCCGGATCCCGTGGGCTTTTGCGATCCGCAAGAGCTCTTCCTGACGGATTTTGCCTTCCGGCCCCGCTTCTCCGAAACCGTCGGAAACGATGACCGCGGCCCGGATGCCTTTGGCGCCGCACTGTTCGAGAATGCCCGGCGCGTGCCGGAAGGAGGTGACGATGACGGCCAGTTCGGGAACGTCCTTCACCTGGGCCAGATCCTGAAAGACCGGGATTCCGTAAACGGTTCGGGCGGTGGGATGAACGGGATAGATTTTTCCCGTGTAGTTCCATTTCATGAGGTCGCTGATGATGACGGCGGCGCCGAAAAACCAGCCTTCCTGCATGCTGCCGAACAGGGCGATGCTTTGCGGACGGAAAAACGGATCCAGCCGGTGAACCTTTTGCTTCATGCCAGTGCTCCTTTATGGAAGTGACGTGTGGCGCTATCCTTATCCCAACGGAGGCAACATTTCAAATGGTAATTGATCAGAGGGCAGGGTTTGACGAGAGTCCGGGTTTGCAGTTTCCTGCCGGATCAGTCGTTGCGGGGAAATAAAAAAGGTTCATACGGTTCTTGTGTGCTTCCTGGATGCGAGCATTTGTTGATTTTCATGGGCGTCCAACCTTTGCTGACAAAATAAATGACGATCACTGCTACGGCGACCTGAAATATTCTTGGAATGGTTATAAAGGGACTGCTGAAAATATTTCACACCACAAAGAGGAAGTTCTAATAAATTAAGACGGCAAGGCCCGTACCGAGTCAATTGCATATATTTTTTCTGTTTTTGCGTAAAGGCGCCTCATCATATATCGCCACATCGCGGCGCGCACTCAACACCTAGCGTGTGAACCAGGCAAAGACACTCATGAATCGGGGTGATCGCAGAAGCTTTTTCGTCGCGAAATAACTGAGCGCAAAAAACACCGGAATCAGCGCCAGAACGATCCAGGAATTGTCCAGTTGACGGTAACCCAGAATAACCATGCCAAAACCGATCAGCACCCATTGCACCAGATAGATCAGCGTGATATTTTTGCTCCAGAAAGTGAGATAATCCAGGGTTTTCTGAAAAACCCCGAACTTTGCAAAGAGCATAAACATGCCAATCCACAGCAAATCAATCGCAATACACAGGAAGGTAGCGCCCGGATACATGCGGTAGAAATCGCCAAACTGGTTTGTCTTGCTCAGAAAGACAATTAGCCCGCCTGACGCACCCAGAAGCAGGGCGGCCACCAGCATTTTTTTAACTACCGCGCCGAGTGCGTTGCCCCTGAGAAATGCCCTTCCGATCAGGGCGCCGACAATGGGATATACAAGCCAGGGGAACACGGGAAACGGCGTGTCGCTTTCAAGTCCTGGTATAAGGGCATTGCCCCAAAAAGGCTGCACCAGCGGATAAAAGACTCCCCAGTCCCTTCCCGTTCCCCATAAGAGGGGGGCCGCCCAGGCAACAAGCAATCCCAAAACAACCCAATGCCAGTCCTTTTTAAAAAACAGGTCAAACAGCGCCAGAACGATAAAGGCCAATCCCGCAAAAGTCAGAATATCCATGAAATAGAAAAGCTGCCACAGAACCGGAAAATCGCTATTCGGAGTAAGATAAT
>ERZ724504.2244-NODE-2244-length-10499-cov-14.045385_pt1 | contig 10499 bp, 5 predicted proteins | sample MGYA00376037_ERZ724504 | MGnify/ENA primary metagenome ERZ724504 (study PRJEB28724, sample SAMN07190888) | wastewater metagenome | isolation source: influent of sewage treatment plant in Hong Hong | place: USA: Christiansburg, Virginia | collected 2016-03-01 ... | reverse complement strand
AATAAGGAGCCAGCCCCATGGCCAAGTTCTTTATTGACCGCCCCATCTTTGCGTGGGTGATTGCCTTGTTCATCATGGTGCTGGGTGCCGTGTCGATCACCAGGCTGCCGGTGTCGCAATACCCCTCGGTGGCGCCTCCGACCATCGTCGTCAGCGCTGCCTATCCCGGTGCTTCGGCACAAACGCTGGAAGACAGCGTGCTGGCCGTGATCGAGCGCGAAATGAACGGCGCGCCCGGTCTGGCCTACATGGAGGCCGTGAGCCAGGCGAACGGCACCGGCACCCTCACGCTGAGCTTCGAGCCGGGCACGAATGCCGATCTGGCGCAGGTCGAGGTGCAGAACCGCCTGTCGCGCGCCACGCCGCGCCTGCCTTCGGTGGTGAACCAGCAGGGTGTGCGTGTGGACAAGTCGCGCAGCAACTTCCTGCTGTTCACCATGCTGTCGTCGGCCGACCCTAAGTTCGACGTCAACGCGCTGAGCGACTACGCCGCCCGCAACGTGGTGCCCGAACTGCAGCGCCTGCCCGGCATCGGCCAGGTGCAGTTGTTCGGTGCCGAGCGCGCCATGCGCGTCTGGGTGGACCCGGCCAAGCTGCAGGGCTTTAACCTGTCTGCGGCTGACGTGGCCAGCGCTATCCAGGCGCAGAACGCGCAGGTGTCGGCCGGCAGCCTGGGCGAATTGCCCAACCTGAGCGGTCAGACGATCTCGGCCACCGTGGTGGTGCCGGGGCAGATCAGTTCGACCAAGGAGTTTGGTGACATCGTGCTGCGCGCCAATGCCGACGGCTCCACGGTGCGCCTCAAGGATGTGGCACGCATCGAACTGGGCGCCCAGTCGTATGCCACCACCGCGCGCCTCAATGGCAAGCCGGCCACCGGCATGGGGGTGCAGTTGTCGCCCTCGGGCAATGCGCTGGCGGCGGCCACGGCGGTCAAGACCCGCATGGCCGAGCTGGAAAAATACTTTCCGCCCGGCGTGAGCTGGACCATTCCCTACGACAGCTCCGACTTCGTCAAGATTTCCATCAAGCAGGTCGCCATGACCCTGCTTGAAGCCATCGCGCTGGTGTTTCTGGTGATGTTCCTGTTCCTGCAGAACTTCCGCTACACCATCATCCCGACCATCGTGGTGCCGGTGGCGCTGCTGGGCACCTTTGGGGCGCTGCTGGCGATGGGCTTTTCGATCAACGTGCTGACCATGTTCGGCATGGTGCTGGTGATCGGTATCGTGGTGGACGACGCCATCGTGGTGGTGGAAAACGTCGAGCGCATCATGAACGAGGAGGGCCTGCCGCCGCTGGAGGCCACGCGCAAGGCCATGGGCCAGATTTCGGGCGCCATCATCGGCATCACCGTGGTGCTGATTTCGGTGTTCTTGCCACTGGCCTTTTTTGCCGGCTCGGTGGGCAACATCTACCGCCAGTTCTCGGCGGTGATGGGGGTGTCCATCGCCTTTTCCGCCTTCATGGCGCTGTCGCTCACGCCCGCGCTGTGCGCCACCCTGCTCAAGCCGGTCGAGGCCGGGCATGGGCACGCCAAGAAGGGGTTTTTTGGCGGTTTCAACCGGGGCTTTGCCCGCACCGCCAAAGGCTATGAAGGCTGGGTGGCCAAGCTGCTGCGCCGCGGTGGCCGGATGATGGTCATCTATGTCGCGCTGATCGCCGCCGTGGGCGTGCTGTACATGCGCCTGCCGACCTCGTTCCTGCCGAACGAAGACCAGGGCAACCTGCTGGTCAACATCCAGCTGCCGCCTGGCGCCACGCTGGAACGCACCCAGGCCGTGGTCGAAAAGGTCGAGGACTTCATGCTCAAGCAACCCGAAGTCAAGAACATGGTCGCCGTGCTGGGCTTCAGCTTCTCGGGCCAGGGGCAGAATGCCGGCCTGTCGTTCGTCACACTCAAGGACTGGTCCGAGCGTGCGGGTGCCGGGCATACGGCCGAAGCCATCGCAGGCCGGGCCATGGGCGCGCTGTCGGGTGTGCGCGATGCGTTCATCTTTGCGCTGAGCCCCCCCGCCATTCCCGAGCTGGGGGTGAGCTCGGGCTTCACCTTCCGGCTGCAGGACCGCGGCGGCAATGGCCATGATGCGCTGGTGGCGGCGCGCAACCAGATGCTGGGCATGGCGTCCAAAAGCAAAATCCTGGCCGGCGTGCGACCCGATGGCCTGGAAGACGCGCCGCAATTGCAGGTCGATATCGACCGCGACAAGGCCAGCGCGCAGGGCGTGAGTTTTGCCGCCATCAACAACGCCATCTCCACGGCGCTGGGCTCGGCCTATATCAACGATTTCCCGAACGCCGGGCGCCTGCAGCGTGTCGTGGTGCAGGCCGAGGCCGAGGCACGCATGCAGCCCGATGACATCCTCAAGCTCACGGCGCTCAACAGCCAGGGCAAGGCCGTGCCGCTGTCGTCGTTTGCCACCACGCGCTGGATCAGTGGTGCCATGCAGACCGTGCGCTACAACGGCTATCCGGCGATGCGCATCGCCGGGGGTGCGGCGCCCGGCTACAGCACCGGCGATGCCATGGCCGAGATGGAACGCATGGCCGCGCAGCTGCCGGTGGGGTTCGGCTTTGAATGGACGGGTCAGTCGCGCGAAGAAAAAATGGCCGGCTCGCAGGCCATGGTGCTGTACGGCTTTGCCATCCTGGCCGTGTTTTTGTGCCTGGCGGCCCTGTATGAAAGCTGGTCGATTCCGCTGTCGGTCATCCTGGTGGTGCCGCTGGGGGTGCTGGGCGTGCTGCTGGGCGTGAGCCTGCGCGGCATGTCCAACGATGTGTACTTCCAGGTGGGGCTGATCACCATCATCGGCCTGTCGGCGAAGAACGCCATCCTGATCATCGAGTTTGCCAAGGACCTGCAGGCCCAGGGCAAGAGCGCCATGGAGGCTGCTCTGGCGGCCGCCCATTTGCGCTTTCGCCCGATCGTGATGACCTCCATGGCCTTCACCCTGGGCGTGCTGCCGCTTGCGCTGGCAACCGGCGCCGGCTCGGCCAGCCAGCGCGCCATCGGCACTGGCGTGATTGGCGGAATGCTGACCGGCACTGCGCTGGCGGTATTTTTCGTTCCCATCTTTTTCGTGCTGGTGCGCGGCCTGTTCAAGGGCAGTGCGCGCCAGCGCCAGTTCGATGCCCAGCATGCGCACCAGCAAAGCGCGGCGGAGGACCACCATGTTTAAGGCCAAGATGCCGTCCCTTTCCCTGCGCCCGTGCCGCACCCGGCTGGCAGTCAGCGCACTCACGGTGCTGGCTGCGGGCTGCTCGTTTGTTCCAAGCTACCAGCGGCCTGACGCTCCGATCCCTGCCCAGTTTCCGGAGTCCGCGGCCGGTGCCGTGGACAGCCGGCCGGCGGCAGACATTCCCTGGCAGGACTTCGTGCAGGACGCGCGCCTGCGCGCCATCGTGGCACGGGCCCTGGACGGCAACCGCGACCTGCGGGTGGCAGCGCTGGCCATCGAACAGGCGCGCGCCCAGTACCAGATCCGCTCTGCGGACCGCACGCCGACCCTGAATCTGGCCGCCAGTGGCAACCGCCAACCGGCGGCCAATGGCAGTGGAGGCATCACCAGCACGTATTCGGCGGGCGTTGCCCTGGCGTCCTGGGAAATCGACTTCTTTGGCCGCATCGCCAGCCTGGAGGAATCGGCGCTGGCGCAGTATTTCGCCACGCAGGAAGCGCGGAGCGCCGTGCAGACCAGCTTGGTGGCGGCGCTCGCCAACGCCTGGCTGAGCCTGCAAACCAATGACGCGCTGCTTGCCTTGACCGAGCGCACCCTGGCCACGCGGGACGACTCCTTGCGGCTCACCCAACTGCGCTTTGACCAAGGCGTGAGTTCGGCGCTCGACCTGCGCCAGGCCGAATCGCTCACGGCGGCGGCGCGCGCCACCCTCGCGCAGCAGCGGCGCCTGCGCGCGCTGGACGTGAATGCGCTTACGCTGCTGGCCGGTGCGTCCTTGCCAGACGATTTGCTGCATACCGGTGCGGAACCGTTCATTGCGTTTGCCCATGTCCCCGCCGGCTTGCCTTCGGACTTGCTGACCCGCCGCCCGGACGTGCGCCAGGCGGAGCAGCAATTGCGCTCGGCCAATGCCAATATTGGCGCTGCGCGCGCGGCGTTCTTTCCGCGCATCGCGCTGACGGCCAGCGCCGGCACGGCCAGCAACGCGCTCTCGGGTTTGTTCAAGAACGGTGCATGGGGCTGGACCCTGGCGCCGCAGGCATTGCTGCCGATTTTCGATGGTGGGCGCAACCAGGCCGGTCTCGACTCCGCACTCGCCGCGCGCCAAGTGGCCGTGGCCCAGTACGAAAAGGCCATCCAGGTGGCGTTCCGCGAGGCGGCCGACGCGCTGGCCAGTCGCGCCACGCTGGCCGACCAAGTGAGCGCCACGCAAGCGCAGGCCAGCGCCGAATCCGAGCGCTTCCGCCTGGCCGATCTTCGCTACCGCAACGGCATTGCCAGCTACCTCGATGCGCTCGACGCCCAGCGCGCGCTGTTTGCCACGCAGCAGGCGCTCGCGCAGATTCAGCTGGCGCGCCAGCAAAACGAAGTGGCGCTCTACAAGGCCCTGGGCGGCGGCTGGCGGGCTCCCGAGAAAACGGAGCTGGCGGGGGGCTGAACGTTCAATGCTGCATCGCAGCAGGGGCGAATGCCTTGATGCAAAGCAAAGTGGCCCGGCGGGTGCGACTTTGCGAGCCCCAGGTTTGATTTTGCGCAATACCTCATTGGGGGCTGCCTTGCAAAGTGGCCCGGATGTTGCCTCTTCTCTCTTCCCACCCCTCCGCCGACGTAGAAACTGCGGCGCCTGGCGAGGTGCTGCGGCAACGCCAACAGCAACCCGACGATGTCCTGCACCTGCTGCATGGACGCGTTCTTTTGTGTGTACACGATGGCGCCCAGGTGCGCCAGCAGTTGGGCGTGGTGGAAGGCCCGTTCTGGCTCGATGCCGCGTCTGCCATGCTGGGCCAGCCCTGCGCCGTTGACATGGTGGCCGAAACCCGGGTGCAGTTGCGCCGCCAGCCCCTGGCACAGTTTCGCTCCGCGCTGGAATCGCTCCCCGGTGCGGCGCAAACCCTGTTGCACGATCTGGCCGCGGGTTACCGGCAGCAAACCGAACTGGCCGTCAGCCGCTTGGCACAGGACGCCGAGGCGCGCTGCGCCCAGTGGTTGCTGCGCCATGCCCAGAACGACGCCAGCGGCACGATGAGCGTGACGCTGCATCAGCGCAAGCGGTTGATCGCAGCCCAACTGGGCATCGCGCCCGAAACCTTCTCGCGGGTGCTGCGCAGTCTGCGCGAGCATGGGTTGATTCTGGGGTCGGGCAATGTACTCAAGCTGCCCGAGCCGCGTGCGCTTCAACTGGTCGCTGGCGGCTAGCGTGCTGTCCCGCAAATACATTGCCTAGAAAACAGCGCCTTCGTGCCCAGTACCGCGTTGCAAATCCTCGTGATAGCAATGGCTATCACTGCGGTTTGCGCCTTGTCCTGAGCACGAATCCATCGATTTCATTTCAGGCAACTATTTACGGGACTGCACACTAGCAAGGCCGCGCGGTCCTTGTCGCCTGCTCCACTCAGGGTTTTCATAGTCCGCGTTTGCGGGTTCTACCCAAGCGCCTGCCATCGCAGCGCTGCGTATATTGATTGCCAGCCATGTCTGCGATCACGCTTTCGTTCTTTCCTTCTATCGGCACCCCTTCGTTTGCGTGCCTCGGACCATGAGCGTGCACACTCCACTGCAGGGTTTTGTGCTGCCCGGGTCGTTGGCTTTGCGCCTTGCGGCACTGCTGATGGGGGCCGCATTGGTGGCCGGAGCCGCCTCAGGCTGGATTGCCACCCGGGCCGCTGCCGACGAAGCGCTGCAGCGCGTGATGCGCCAGCAGGGCGATGAGGTGCAGACACTGGCACGCGTTCTGGCCAGCAAAATCGAGCAAAGTCAGAAGGTGCTGCGCACGGTGGCCGCAGGGATTACGCCCCAGATGCTCGAGGCGCCGTCCTCACTGGAGTGGCTCTTGCAGCAAGGCCTGCCAGCGGTGCAGTTTTTTGACGCCATGCAGGTCGCGCGGGCCGATGGCACGCTCAGGGTGAATCTGCAGTATGGCGTGCAGGGCGAGGCTGCGGCCCTGGAGCCGGCCGAGCGCGAAGCCTTGCGGCGCACCCTGATGGACGGCAAGCCCATCGTCTCCGAGCTGGTCGGCAGCCGGACGGGCGATGCGCGCGTCATGTTCACGCAGCCGCTGCATGGGGCGGACGGATCGCTCACCGGCGTCGTGGCGGGGGCGCTGCGCCTGCAATCGCAAGGCCTGCTGCCCGCTTCCATGGCGCCGCCGGAGCAGTCGGGTTCGCGTCTGGTCGTGTTTGCAAGCGACGGGACGATTCTTTCCCATCCCGATCCACGCCGCGTACTGGGAAAGATCAGCGACGAGCCGGGCTTGGCACAGGCCTATAAAGTCTGGTCTGCACAGAATGAGGCGGCTGCCGCACCGGGTCGCACCGAAGTCGTTCCGGGCTTCGTCGTCAGTCTGGCCCAGATGCCGCTTCCCCAGTGGACGGTGGCCCGTGTCAGCGAAGCGCAGGCTCTGCTCGCGCCGCTGGAGGGCACGCAGCGCCGGGCCTGGTGGCTCGCGGTGCTGGCGGTGGGCCTGATCGCGTTGTTGGGGGCTTTGCTCAGCCTCTGGCAGATGCAGCCGCTGGCGCGCCTGCGCGAGCGGGCATGGGGCTTGGCGCAGCAGGGAGATTTTGAGGATTCGATAGCGCCCGCGCCCCTTCTGGGCGACGAAGTAGGCACGCTGACGCAGCTGCTTGACAGCTTGGTATTGGAGCGCAGCGGTCAGGCGCTGCGCGACAGTGCGTTGACGGGAAGCCTGCAGGCCATCCTGGACCATGCTCCGGTGGGCATCGTCATCACGCGCGCGGCCCGCCTGAGCATGCTCGGGCGCCAGGCAGCGCAAATGCTGGGCTACAACACCGACGAACTCCTTGGCCAGCCGGTGCGCGCGCTGTATGCGTCGGACGCGGCCTGGGCCCAGGGAGAGGAGCGGGCCCGGGCGGCGTTCGCCGCTCACGGCGCCTTTGACGGTGACCTGTGCTTCGCACGCAAGGACGGCAGCCCCGTCTGGGCACGGGTGCAGGGCCGCGCCGCCGAGGCACCGGGCCTGTCGGCCGGCATCGTCTGGATTCTGGAGGAACTGACGGCGGTGCACGAAGCGCGCCGCCAGCGCCGGCACGAGCGCCTGCACGACCCCATTACGGGCCTGCCCGACCGCCGTGCGTTTGAAGAGCGCCTGCGCGGCGTGCTGCTGGGGCTCGACGAGAGCGTCGCAGCGCACGGTGAGGCGCTCTGCGGTGTGGTGATGTACCTGGATCTGGACCACTTCACGGTGGTCAACGACATTGCCGGTCACACTGCGGGCGACGATGTGCTGGAGCATGTTGCCCGTCTGCTCGAAGCCCAGGTGCGCCAGGCCGGTTGGGTGGCTCGCCTGGGCGGAGACGAATTTGTGGTGGTGCTGCCCAACTGCTCGGCCGCCCACGGCCTGGCAGTGGCTGAGCAATTGCGTGCGGCGGTGCGTGCCTGGGAGCCGGTGTATGGCGGGCGCAGCTTCACCTTGGGGGTCAGCATTGGCCTGGTGCCACTGACGGCGCAGTTGCGCGATGTGGCCGCCGTGCTGCACGCCGCCGACATGGCCTGCTACGAGGCCAAGCGCGCCGGGCGCAACTGTGTGGTGATGCCGGTAGACAGGCCTGAGCCGGCGGCCACGGAACACGAAGTGCTATTAAATAAATAGCTATCTACGCTTGTGGAATATGCGCTAGAGGCCGAAAACGTCACTATTTTTGTGTTCGTGCCGCCGCCATCGCCCGATGAGAATGCTCAGGCGGGCAACCGCCCCAGCGCCCGCAGCACGCTCTCGGCCGTGGCCGGTGCCTGAAGCGCAATGGGGATCCACGCCGCGTCGCCGTCCTGGGGCCGCGCGGCGGCAATTGCGTGGCGCAGCGCCTCGTACACGCTGACCGCCAGCATGAAAGGCGGCTCGCCCACGGCCTTGCTGCCGCCCACGTTGTCTTCGCGGTTGGCCTCGGGCCACAGGGCGATGCGAAAGTGCTTGGGCACATCGCCGGTGGCAGGAATCTTGTAGGTGCTGGGCGCGTGCGTGGCAAGCGCGCCGTCGGCCTTCCAGACCAGTTCTTCGGTGGTCAGCCACCCCATGCCCTGGACAAAGCCGCCTTCGATCTGCCCGATGTCGATGGCCGGGTTGATGCTGTGGCCCACGTCGTGCAGGATGTCCACCTTGAGCACCCGGCTCTCACCGGTAAGCGTGTCGATCACCACCTCGGTGCAGGCGGCGCCGTAGGCGAAGTAGAAGAACGGGCGCCCGGTCAGCGTGGTCTTGTCGTAATGAATTTTCGGCGTGCGGTAGAAGCCGTCGCTCCAGAGCTGGATGCGGTTGGCATAGGCCTCTTTGACCACTTCGTTGAAGCTGCGCCGGCCTTTGGGCGAGATGACCTCGCCACCCGCAAACGTGATTTCGCCGGCGCCGCAGGTGTCGAGCCCGCAGACGAAAGAGGCCAGGTTGTCGCGGATGTTGCGTGCGGCGAACTGCGCCGCGCGGCCATTGAGGTCGGTGCCGCTAGACGCCGCCGTGGCGCTGGCGTTGGGCACTTTGCTGGTGTCGCTGGCCGTCACCAGCACCTGCGCCATCGGCACGCCCAGCTCGTCCGCCACGATCTGCGCCACCTTGGTGTGCAGGCCCTGTCCCATCTCGGTGCCGCCGTGGTTCACCTGCACGCTGCCGTCGGTGTACACATGCACCAGCGCGCCCGCCTGGTTGAACAAAGTGGCGGTGAAGCTGATGCCAAACTTGACCGGCGTGATCGCGATGCCGCGGCGCAGTGCCGTCTGCCGGGCGTTCCAGGCAGCAATCTCGGTTGCTCGCGCGCGGTAGTTGCAGGTTTGCTCCAACTCGGGCAGCAGCGCGTGCAGGATGTTGTCTTCCACCTGCATCTGGTAGTGCGTGGTGTCGCGCTTGCCTTTGCCGTCGGCCAGTGGTTCGTCGCTGTAGAGGTTGGCCATGCGCACGTCGAAGGCGTCGAGCCCGAGCGCACCGGCGATGTCGCCCAGAATGCGCTCGATCGCAATCACGCCCTGCGGGCCGCCAAAACCGCGAAACGCGGTGTGGCTTTGCGTGTTGGTCTTGCAGCGGTAAGACGCCACCAGTACGTTTTCAAGGAAATAGGCGTTGTCGCAGTGGAACACCGCGCGGTCCGCCACCGGGCCGGACAGGTCGGCGGAGAAACCGCAATTGGCAAACATGGTCAGCACCAGCGCCGTGATGCGGCCGCGCCCGTCAAAACCCACCTCATAGTCGTAGGAAAACGGGTGGCGCTTGCCGGTGACCAGAAAGTCGTCGTCGCGGTCGAGCCGCAGCTTGACCGGCGCGCCGAACTTGTGCGCCGCCACGGCGGACCACACCGCCAGATGGCCGGCCTGCGTCTCCTTGCCGCCAAAACCACCGCCCATGCGCCGGCACTGCACGGTGACGGCGTGGTTGTCGATGCCCAGTGCGTGGGCCACCCAGTGCTGCACTTCGCCGGGGTGCTGCGTGCTGGAATGAATCCACCACTGGTTCTGCTCCAGCGGCAGGGCGTAGGCGATCTGGCCTTCCAGGTAGAAGTGCTCCTGGCCGCCCACATCGAAACTGCCGCTCAATTGGTGCGGCGCGCTCGCCATGGCAGCCTCGGGAGCCCCCCGGCGCACGAACACCGGCGGCAGCACGTAACTCTGCTGCGCGTGCGCCGCGCGCGGGTCCAGCACCGCCGGCAGGGGGGCAATGTCCACCTGCACCGCGCGCGCGGCGCGGCGCGCCTGCATGACGGATTCGGCCACGACCACGCCAATCACCTGGCCTACGTGCTGCACGGTCTCAAAAGCGAACACCGGCTCGTCGTGCGCAAAGGCGGCAAGCAGCTTGTCGCCGGGAATATCGGCCGACAGTACGACACCGCGCACGCCGGGCATGGCCAATGCGGCGGCTGCGTCCACGCCGTTCAGGCGCCCGTGCGCCACTTTGGACAGGATGGGCGCGGCGTACAGCGTGCCCTTGAGTTCGGGCAGATCGTCGATGTAGCTGGCGTTGCCCGCCACCTGGGCACGGGCGCTCTCGTGCGCATGCGGATGGCCCAAGGCGCGCGGCGACGCAGCAGCGGCGTGGCCATGCGGCGAAAGGGGCAGCTCAGCGATGGTGTCGGCGGCCATTGCTACGGGATCGGCCACGGCATCGCGGCTCACAGAAAGCCCATCGCGTGCAGTCATGGCAATTCCTCCAAGGCCAGCAGGTCCAGGCTGGCCGGAGCGCCGCCTTGGGTTTCCAGCCAGAAGCGCTGGGGCAGGGCCGCCAGCATGGCGAGGCGGTAGGCGCTGCTGGCGCGCATGTCCGAGATGGGATCGAACTCGGCCTGCAGCGCGGCGGCGGCGGCCTGCACCGTGGCTTCGCTCCAGGGC
>ERZ724504.2237-NODE-2237-length-10521-cov-4.225588_pt1 | contig 10521 bp, 9 predicted proteins | sample MGYA00376037_ERZ724504 | MGnify/ENA primary metagenome ERZ724504 (study PRJEB28724, sample SAMN07190888) | wastewater metagenome | isolation source: influent of sewage treatment plant in Hong Hong | place: USA: Christiansburg, Virginia | collected 2016-03-01 ... | reverse complement strand
TATGAGCGCTACACCTGGTCGACCTGGTCGATGGCTGCCGTCATGAACAACTTCGTCGGCGACGGCAACGGCTACTACGGCAATATCAACCTCAAGCCGGAACAGGCGCACACGATTTCCGCGACCCTGGACCTGCATGCCGCGGACCGGCGCTCGGAACTCCGCATCACGCCCTACTACACAAGGGTCACCGACTACATCGATGCCATTCGCTGTCCGGTCGGTGCCTCCTGCACGCCGGTCAACCGGACGGCGACCAACCAGTTCGTCGTTCTCCAGTACGCCAACCAGTCGGCCGAGCTTTACGGCCTCGATGTCTCCGGGCGCATGCTGCTCGCCTCGACCGGGGTCGGCGATTTCGGCCTCACTGGTTTGCTTACCTATACCCACGGCAAGAATCTTGACACCGATGACGGCCTCTACAACATCATGCCGCTCAACGGCAAGCTGGCGCTGACTCACGCGCTGGGTGGCTGGAACGGCGCGGTCGAAGTGGTCGCGTCTGCGGCGAAGGACGACGTGTCCGACGTGCGCAACGAGATCAAGACCGCAGGCTACGGGTTGACCAATCTGCGTGGCAGCTATACCTGGAAGCAGGTCCGGGTCGACCTCGGCGTCGACAACCTCTTCGACAAGTTCTATTCACTGCCGCTCGGTGGTGCATACACGGGCCAGGGATCGACCATGATGCTCAATGGCATTCCCTGGGGCATTGCCGTTCCCGGCATGGGCCGCTCGATCTACACCGGATTGACCTTCAAGTTCTGATCAGCTCGGTTAGTCAACCCTGGCAAATGAGCCCCGGCACGTGCCGGGGCTTTCGACCTTCCTGGCGAGGAGTCGTGAAATGAGCCTCTTTTTCCCTGTTGACCGCAGCAGTGTGCTCAAACCACGTCCTGCAAGACGAATCCCTGCCGGTGAACAACTCTATCGGGCCGGTGCCGAAGGTCTGGCCTGGCGTCTTGACAGTGGCGTCATCCGCCTCGATACCACCGGGCCGGATGGCCATGCCGCATTCGCCAGCCTGGCCATCGCCGGCGATATTCTCGGTTGCGAAACAATGCTCTTCGGGGCCTACACTTTTTCGGCCACGGCATTGACCGAATGCCGGCTGCTACCGTGGCCCGAGGGGGTGAGTGAAGCGGCTGCCGATAGCCTGCTTGCTTCTCTGGCCCAGTCACAACAACGTGCGGCCGACGTCGTCGCCCTGCGCGGTGGCCAGGCCATGGCGCGGGTCGTCGGGCTCATCCGGCTGCTTGCTGACAGCGCCGGGCGAGTCATCCTGCCTACCCGTCAGGACATTGCGGACATTACCGACCTCAGGTTCGAAACCATTTCGCGCATCATCAAGGGCCTGGAGCGGTCCGGTGCGCTTGCGGCGGTTCGTGTCGAGGGGGTGCATGCGACGCGCAGCTATGCGGTCAATCTGGCCGCCCGCGCCGCGTAGCCACTTGGTGGCAGAGGGCTGTTCGTCGCCTACAATTGCGGCATGAATGCCAACTGCCTCATTCCTGAGCCGGAAATTCAGGAGTGGCGTCGGAGCCTGCCCTTTTTCCTGATCGCCATAGCACTGCATGCAGCCGTGTTTCTGCTTCCGTTGAAATTTGTCTCCGGCGAACTGGAAATTCCGCCCCCCGGAATCGTCAATGTGCGGCTGGTCGAGCCGCCGTCGGTAGCCATTCCGGCTGTTCCTGAAATCCAGCCGGCCCCGCCACCGAGCAGCCCGAAGCGCGAGCGAGCTGTAGTGACGGCACGCCCGAAGTTGGCTATTACGCCAGAGCAGGCAACCGCGCCCGCCGCGTTTTCGGTGCCGGTGCCAATGCCGGTTGCCGCAGCCCCCGCCACGCAGGGGGCGCCGTCTGCCGTCCAGTCTTCACCGACCGTCGTTGCCGCACGTTTCGATGCCGCCTACCTCCACAACCCCCGCCCTTCCTATCCCCCGCTGTCGCGTCGTTTGGGTGAGGAGGGCAAGGTGCTGCTCCGGGTTCGTGTCAGCGCGGACGGCCAGCCTGCTGCGGTCGACCTCGAAAAAAGCAGCAATTTCGAGCGCCTCGACGAAGCCGCCCGACAGGTCGTTGCGCGCTGGCGCTTCGTGCCGGCGAAGCGCGGTGAGGAAGCCATCGAAGCGACGGTCATCGTTCCTATCGTCTTCCGGCTCGATGATTGAATGCGGGTCGGGAAAGACGCGTTCCGGAATTGACGACGGGGACCGAAGTCCCCGCCGGCTATCTTTGGTAACAAGGCTCTAGCAGCCCCGGCTAACCGTTTTTAGGCGGCAATAGCGAATTGCTCATCATTGGCAATTATGGATTTGCTTCATTAACGTCGATCGCCTGACGAGTTGCCTGCGCACCTTTGCCCGCCCTGTCGAAACCAGTGCACCCCCACCTAAACGCATCCCGATACGCTTAGGTGGAGGTGAGGGGAATCGAACCCCTGTCCAGAACGCCTCCAGATTGCCGGAATTACAACCATGCAAGGATTATGGGGGCGGGTGGGCTGATTTACAAGTGCGCGATGTCCGGTGTGCGCCAAAGCGGCGCCTATTGCAGTTCGTTGCCGCACCACTCGCGAAAGCGTGTGACTTCGGGATAGCCCTGGGTGCTGCGGACCTTCCTGGTTGTGTTGTCGAAAAGCACGTCGAAGCGGGCGGGTTCGTTCCAAGGGTCGCAGTAGCGCCATTCCCAGACCAGTTCGTCGCGCCGCTCGAAATAAACCGTCCACGCCGCCACCGATGGCCCGAGTCTGCGGAGCACCTGTTCCTGCGTCATGCCTTCGCGGATCAGGGCGAAGGTCTTCATGTTGAGGACACCGTGCAGGCTGCTCATCCGTCCGTCGGGAGCGATCGTCACCATGAAGGTGTTGAACCCGGCGGGGCCGCGCGGGTAGGCCAGGCGTTGTCCGCCGTCCGGCTCGCTCCAGCGCATGGCCGGTGCCCCCATCAACGTGGTGACATCGTCGAGCGTACTGACGCCGGGCTTCAATCCGTGGCCGTCATAGGATGCGCAACTGGTGATCAGGACGGCAAGGACGAGGGCGAGGATGGTTTTCATCGATTTCACCCGGTCATGCAAGATTCGATTTCACTTGTCGGTCTTCGGCAGCGGCTTCATGTCCACGATCCACGGCTCGAGGCGCTGGCCGACCAGGATGTCGGCGCTGAAACGGTCGCCGCCGCCCGGCTCGCCGATGGCTCGCGCCGATTCGAGCGGGCCGCTCAGGGCATGCGGAACATGTATCCGGCTGGTGCTGAGGCGCGAGATGTAGCCGGTCGCTTGCGTCGTCTGTCCGCGATCGCGCAGGGTGGGCCGCACTGTCCCGCGCAGCAGGAGGAAGCGGCTGCGGTCGGGATACTTCTGGCGCAGCAGGTGGGCATCGAGCCCGGCATCGACCACAAAAAGCCGGCTGTTCGAGTGTTCCTCGCGCGCCAGTTCATCGGCGGCGCGCTTGGCGCGATCGGCGAACTGCTTGCTGCCCACATTGGCCGCCGCTGCTGCGGCGTGTTGGGCGGCATTGGCGCGGGCTCTGTCGAGTGCGTATTGCCGCGCCGGCCCGTCGAGTTCCAGGACGAGGATCGCTTCGCGCGGCAACTGCCGCGTGTAACGCCGGCGACCGGCGTCGCTATCGAGGTCGCCGCTCGCGAACCCGAGCGCGGTCATCTGGGCGGCGGCCAACCACTCGGGTGCGCCGCCGTTGAAGGTGGGGCCGCTGCCGGACTCGCCGGCTTCGCGCTCGGCGACGCGCCAGTTCAGGTTGAGCGCCAGCCCGCTGTCTTCGGTGAAGCGCAGGCTGCGCCATGGCAACCGGAGTTCGCGCTCGCTGAGGGTGAGCGCGCTTTCGGGAATGGCCGAACGGTTCCACCAGACGCCGCCCAGCGCCGCGGCGTTGGTCAGCACAATCAGTGTCGTACCGATGGCGAGCGTGCGTCCGCGTGGCCAGGATCTCATGGCGCTTCCTTCCCGGGGCGGAGAATGCCCTGGCGCAGCCGCTTGAGAATCAGCAGTATCAATACCGTGCTCAGCCCGACGACCAGGAAGAAGAGGTACTTGGGCATGATCTCCCACCACCACTGGTAGAACTTGGTGTAGAGGAAGATGACGAAGAAGACGATCCCGGTGTTGACCGTATCGGCCCACCCGCGGCGCACGCCGAGCCAGATGGCGAGGGCGCTGGCGACGAAGCCGGCGACCTGGTAGCCGCCTTCGATGATCTCCGTGTCGACGTCGAGGTAGCTGCCGTAGGCCCAGTGGCTGAGGATCAGCATCGGAATCAACAGGCAGAGCAGGCCGAAGATGCGGTAGGTCTGGGCGAAGCCGGGGAAACGCCGGTGGGCGACTAGCAACGGGAAGGTGAACAGCAAGGCGGCGACCGGGAAGAAATTCTCCGGGCGCTCGCCGGCATGCAGCCAGTAAACGCCGCTCCAGGTGCCGACACGCGCCTGGACATAGGCGATGACGCAGCAGATGCCGGCCGCCAGCAACAGCCGCAGATCACAGGTGTAGGCGAGGAGGAAAGCCATCGCGGCCCACGGCAGCAATGCCTTGTCCGATGGCGTGATGTTGAAGATCTGGCCGAGCATCGTGATGTTTAGAACGAAGCAGGTAAAGGCCACCAGCGCCGCAAGCTTGGTGAAATAGCCGGTGGCATCGCGCCCCTGCAGCCATACCGTCAGCCCGAAGCTGACGAGTGCGCTGGCTATCAGGATCAGCACCTGGGCGGGTTCGGCGAAATGCCCCCAGAACTGGTGGAAGAGGAAAAACACGCTGGCCGCCAGCGCCAGTGCGCCAAGAAAGGATGCGACCCGCATGCCCAGGGACAACTGCTTGGCGCGGCTGTCGCGGTCGACATCGAAACGCGAGGCAAATCCGGCCAGCAGACGTTCATGGTGCGAGTCGACCGCGGCCTGCTGGGTGGCGTCGAGGCGCAGAACGCCTTCGTCGGCAAGGCGGGCGAGTTCGCTCTGAAAGATGTGAATGTCGTCTACGCGCGCCTGGGCCTCGCTGCGCGTTGCCTCGACTCTTTCAGTCACTGCGTTCGGCGCTCAGCAGGCGCTCGCAATAGCGTGCGATGAGGTCCACTTCGAGATTGACGCGGCTGCCTCGAGTCAGGTGTTTCAACGTCGTATTTTCGAGCGTATGCGGAATCAGGTTGATGGTGAAGATGTTGCCGGCAGCCTCGTTGGTGGTCAGGCTCACGCCATTGACCGTGACCGAGCCCTTGCGGGCGATGTAGCAGGCCAGTTCCTGCGGTGCGGCGATCTCGAGGAGGCGGTTGTCGCCAACGGGTTCGAAGCGCAGCACCTCGCCGACCCCGTCGACGTGCCCGGAAACGAGATGGCCGCCGAGACGGTCCATCAGGCGCAGTGCCTTTTCCATGTTGATTTCGCCCGGCGAGTCGAGGCCAACCGTGCACGACAAGGTCTCCGGCGAGACATCGACCATGAAATGGTTGCCTTCCTTGGCGACGACAGTCAGGCATACGCCGTTGCAGGCGATGGAGTCGCCCAGGGCGACGTCATCGAGGCCGAGGTTGGCAGCCTCGATATGCAGTCGAAATCCCGCTTCGCGGGTGGTAAGGTGGGTAATGCGGCCGACTGCAGCGATGATTCCGGAGAACATGGACGGTACCGTTCATTCAAAAATCCAACTTTATCACGCTCCCTTGATCTCGCGGCTTGCATGTAAGACCTGTTGGGAATAGGGTTTTTACCTTTGTAAAACCGATTCACCAAAGGGGGAGAAAAATGAAGAAATCTGTCATCGCCGCACTGCTTGCAGCGCTTGCCACGGCGGCCCTGGCCGACCTCAATGTCGGCGTGACGCTGTCGGCGACCGGCCCGGCTGCGTCGCTCGGCATTCCCGAAAAGAACACCATCGACCTGCTGCCGAAGACCATCGCCGGGCAGAAGGTCAACTACATCGTCCTCGACGACGCGTCCGACACCACCACCGCCGTCAAGAACGCGCGCAAGTTGATCAGCGAGAACAAGGTCGACGTGGTTATCGGCTCGACCACCACGCCGAACTCGCTGGCGATGATCGATGTGGCCGCCGAGAGCGAAACACCGATGATCGCCATGGCGGCCTCCGCCCGCATCGTCGAGCCGATGGACGACAAGAAGAAATGGGTGTTCAAGACGCCGCAGAACGATGCCCAGATGGCCACGGCGATCGTCGAAAGCATGACCAACAACAACGTGAAGACGGTCGCCTACATCGGATTTTCCGACGCCTACGGTGAAGGCTGGTGGAATGAGTTTTCGAAAATTGCCGAGGCGCGCAAGCTGCAAGTGGTCGGAAACGAACGTTTCAACCGGACCGACACCACGGTTACCGGGCAGATTCTCAAGATCCTCGCTGCCAAGCCCGATGCCGTGCTGATCGGCGGTGCCGGCACGCCCGCCGCCCTGCCCCAGCGCTCGCTCAAGGAAAAGGGCTACAAGGGCCTCATCTACCAGACGCACGGCGTCGCCAACAACGATTTCCTGCGTGTCTGCGGCAAGGACTGTGAGGGCACCTTCCTGCCTGCCGGCCCGGTACTGGTGGCTGACCAGCTCCCGGCCGACAATCCGGTCAAGAAGTCGGCGCAGGAGTATGTGAACAAGTACGAAGCGGCGAACGGGAAGGGCAGTGTTTCGACCTTTGGCGCCCATGCCTGGGATGCTTTCAAGTTGCTCGAAGCCGCCGTGCCGGTGGCCCTGAAAAAGGCGCAGCCGGGCACCAAGGAATTCCGTGTCGCGCTGCGTGATGCGCTGGAAAACGTGAAGAATCTTCCGGCAGCGCATGGCGTGTTCAACATGAGCCCGACTGACCACCTCGGCTTCGATCAGCGCGCACGCGTCATGGTCAAGGTTGAAGGCGGCGCGTGGAAGCTCGTTAAATAAAAGCAACTTAAAACACGGGACGGCTGGTCCGTTCCGTGACCTTGACCCGCCCTTGAGGCGGGCAACTTGGATCGTTCTCGCATGGATTTCCAGATAGCTTTGCTTCTCGGTCAGGATGGCCTGACCAATGGCGCGATTTACGCATTGCTGGCACTGGCGCTGGTGCTGGTTTTCGCAGTGACGCGTGTCATCTTCATTCCGCAAGGTGAGTTTGTCGCCTATGGTGCGCTGACCCTGGCCGCGCTGCAGGCAGGCAAGGTGCCGGCCACGCTGTGGCTGATACTTGCACTCGGTGCCGCCGTCATGGTGCTCGATTGTGCCCAGGCGCTGCGCCATGGCAGCGGACGTCGCGTACCGCGCATCGTTGCTGTCAATCTGGCGGCGCCGCTATTGCTCTGGCTGCTGCTGAGCAATGTGGATCTTGTCGGGTTGCCACTGGTCGGCCAGATCGTACTGGCACTGGCCATCGTCGTGCCGCTCGGCCCCATGCTCTACCGGCTTGCTTACCAGCCGATTGCAGAAGCTTCGGTGCTCATGTTACTGATCGTTTCCGTGGCCGTGCATGTGGTGCTGATCGGGCTGGGGCTGCTTTTCTTCGGCGCCGAGGGGACGCGTACCCCGGCTTTTACAGAAGGAACGCTTGATCTGGGCGCGACCACCCTCCAGTATCAGACGCTGTGGATCCTTGCCAGCTCGGCGGTGCTGATTGTCGCGCTTTACGCCTTCTTTGAACGCACCATTTACGGCAAGGCGCTGCGTGCCACCGCGCTGAACCGGACCGGTGCGCGCCTGATGGGCATTTCGACGACCATGGCCGGCAAGCTGTCGTTTACGCTGGCCGCATTGATCGGTGCCTTTTCCGGCATCCTCATTTCGCCGATCACCACGCTCTACTACGACTCCGGTTTTCTGATCGGCCTCAAGGGCTTTGTCGGCGCCATTATCGGTGGCCTGGCGAGTTACCCGGTGGCCGCCGCCGGGGCGCTGCTGGTCGGCCTGCTCGAATCCTATTCTTCCTTCTATGCCAGTGCCTACAAGGAAGTCATTGTCTTCACGCTGATCATTCCAGTGTTGCTGTGGCGTTCGCTGAACACGCACCACTCGGAAGAAGAAGAATAGGAGGAATGAAATGCGTCGATTGATTCTTCCCCTGTTCGCCGTTCTGCTGGCGCTGCTGCCAGTGGCATTGCCGGATGCTGCCGAGTTTTATATCACCCTGCTTAATTACATCGGCCTCTATGCGCTGGTCGCATTGGGTCTGGTGCTGCTGACCGGTGTCGGCGGCCTGACCAGTTTCGGCCAGGCCGCGTTCGTTGGCCTCGGCGCCTACACGACCGCGTGGCTGACCACTGCTTTCGGCTGGAGCCCTTGGCTGACGCTGGTGGTGGCCGTGGCAGCGACGACGGTGATCGCCCTTTGTCTTGGCTTTATCACGCTGCGCATGGGCGGGCATTACCTGCCTCTGGGTACCATTGCCTGGGGCATCAGCCTGTACTTCCTGTTCGGCAACATCGAGTCCTTCGGTGGGCACACCGGGCTGGGCGGGATTCCGCCGGTCGGTTTCTTCGGCATGGAGCTGAAGAGCGGTCGCGAGTTCTATTACCTGATCTGGATCGCCTTGATGCTGGCCGTGGTGGTTACCCAGAACCTGCTCGACTCCCGCGATGGCCGGGCCATCCGCGCACTCAAGGGCGGAGTGGTGATGGCCGAAGCAATGGGAGTGAATACGGCCTGGTACAAGATCGTGATCTTCACCATCGCCGCACAATTCGCCTGCGTGTCGGGCTGGCTTTACGCGCACCTGCAGCGCTTCGTGAATCCGACTCCCTTTTCGCTGACGCAGGGTATCGAATACCTGTTCATGGCGGTCATTGGCGGTGTCGGGCATGTCTGGGGTGCCTTGCTCGGCGCCGGACTGATCACCATTTTCAAGCAGTGGCTGCAGGATTTGCTGCCGAAGCTGCTGGGGCAGTCGGGCAATTTCGAGGTGATTGTCTTTGGTTTGGTCATGATCTTCGTGCTGCATCGGGCCCGCGACGGCTTGTGGCCGGTGCTGCTGCGTCAGGTTGAACGCCTGTGGCCTGCATTGGCGGCGACAGCGGGTGTCGGTGGCAGCGTGGCGCAGGCCGAGCGTCTGCAGAAGCGTGAAATGCCGCAGGCCGGTGACACGATTCTCGATGTGCGCAGTGTGACCAAGCGCTTCGGCGGGCTGACGGCCAACAATGCGGTGAGTTTCACCGTACGCGCTGGCGAAGTCATGGCCCTGATTGGCCCGAACGGTGCCGGCAAGAGCACCATGTTCAACTGCATCTCCGGCGTCAATCCGCCGACCGAAGGCGAAGTGCGCTTTCTCACGCAGCGGGTCGATGCCCTGAAGTCGCGTGAGATCGCACGCCGGGGTATGAGCCGCACCTTTCAGCATGTCCGGCTGCTACCGACCATGAGCGTGCTCGATAACGTGGCTATCGGCGCCCACCTGCGCGGCAGCAAGACCTTCGTGCAATCCTCGGTCCGGCTGGATCGCGAAGAAGAGCGGCGCCTGCGCTTCGAGGCTGCACGCCAGATCGAACGTGTCGGTCTGGCAGAACATCTGTTCGACGCAGCCGGCAGTCTGCCCCTGGGCAAGCAGCGCATCGTCGAGATCGCCCGCGCACTGGCCGCCGATCCGTGCCTGCTGCTGCTCGATGAACCGGCCGCCGGTCTGCGCTATCTGGAAAAGCAGTCGCTGGCTGAACTTCTCCGGAAGCTGCGCGGTGAAGGCATGGGCATCCTGCTGGTCGAACACGATATGGATTTCGTCATGGGTCTGGCCGATCGCGTGGTGGTCATGGAGTTCGGCGAGAAGCTGGCCGAAGGCTTGCCGCAGCAGATCCAGCAGGATCCCAAGGTGCTGCAGGCCTATCTCGGTGGCGTGGAGTAAGGATGATGGAGAATGCAGCAGTGAGTACATCGGTGGATAAGCCAGTCCTGCTTGAAGCCCGGGAGTTGAGTGTTTCCTACGGCAAGGTCGAGGCCCTGCACAAAGTCAGCCTGAAAATTCGCGAAGGTGAGATCGTGACCGTCATCGGCCCGAATGGCGCCGGCAAGACCACTTTGCTTTCCTGTCTGATGGGGCTCCTGCCCGGCAACGGCGAAGTCAGTTACGTCGGCCGGACGCTAGGCAATGACTTCGAGGTCGAGGAGCGCGTCGGCCTTGGTCTCACCCTGGTGCCCGAAAAGCGAGAGCTCTTTTCCGACATGAGTGTCGAGGACAATCTGCTGCTCGGTGCCTTTGACCGCTACCGTCGTGGTCAGCGCGACTATCAGGCCACCATGGAAGAGGTCTATGGCATCTTCCCGCGTCTCCGTGAACGGGCGGCTCAGATGGCGGGTACGCTCTCCGGTGGCGAGCGCCAGATGCTGGCCATGGGCCGTGCCCTGATGGCCAAACCGAAGCTGCTGATGCTCGATGAGCCCAGTCTGGGGCTGGCGCCCCTCATCATTCGCGAGATTTTTCGTACCGTTGCCAGGCTCCGGGAGATGGGGGTTTCAGTCCTCCTGGTCGAGCAAAACGCTCGCGCCGCCTCGCAGGCGGCCGATTACGGCTATGATCTGGAAACCGGAGAAGCTTCCCTGGAGGGTCCGACCGCGGCGCCTAC
>ERZ724504.2222-NODE-2222-length-10574-cov-9.166271_pt1 | contig 10574 bp, 12 predicted proteins | sample MGYA00376037_ERZ724504 | MGnify/ENA primary metagenome ERZ724504 (study PRJEB28724, sample SAMN07190888) | wastewater metagenome | isolation source: influent of sewage treatment plant in Hong Hong | place: USA: Christiansburg, Virginia | collected 2016-03-01 ... | reverse complement strand
TGAACTGCATCAAACGACTGGGCGAGCGGGTCATGTCCAGAACCTTCGAGCGCCAAGTCAATGAGCTACACATCCGTGCCGCCATTCTGAATCGATTCACTGAACTGGGCTGCCCGCAGACGGTTGCTGTGGCATAGCTACGCCTGGGTCAGGGGGCACTCGACTTCAAATTGATTTGTGCAACAACGCCGCCTGTAGCTATAAAAAAAGGAAGCCTGAGCTTCCTTTTTGGGAGAGAGAGCAGCGCTCAGTCGCTCAGAACAGCACGCGGCAGCGGATGGTGCCGGCAATCTGCGAGAGCTTTTCCAGCGCCAGCGCGGACGATTTGGCATCGATGTCGATCACCACATAGCCTACCTTCTCATCGGTGCGCAGGTACTGACCGGCGATGTTGATGCCGTTGTCGGCAAACACCTGGTTGATGGCCGAGAGAATGCCGGGGCGGTTCTCGTGCACATGCAGGATACGGTTGTTGCCTGGGTGCTCTGGCAGCGCCACTTCGGGGAAGTTGACAGCCGAGGTGGTTGTGCCGTTGTCACTGTACTTGACCAGCTTTTCCGCCACTTCCAGGCCGATATTGGCCTGTGCCTCCATGGTGGAGCCGCCGATATGCGGGGTGAGGATGACGTTGTCCATGCCGCGCAGCGCAGACAAAAACTCATCCTTGTTGCTCTTGGGCTCGACGGGGAAGACATCAATCGCCGCGCCCAGCAGCTTGCCAGACTTCAGCGCTTCAGCCAGTGCATCAATATCCACCACGGTGCCGCGCGATGCGTTGATGAGAATGCTGCCGTGCTTCATGGCCGCAATCTGCGCCGCGCCCATCATGCCGTTGGTGGATGCCAGCTCGGGCACATGCAGGGTGACGATATCGGCCCTGGCCAGCAGGTCATTGAGTCCGCTGGACTGGCTCGCATTGCCCAGTGGCAGCTTGGTCACCACGTCGTGGAAGATGACCTTCATGCCCAGACCTTCGGCCAGCACGGACAGCTGCGTGCCAATGGAGCCATAGCCCACAATGCCCAGGGTCTTGCCGCGAACCTCGAAGGAGTTGTCGGCGCTCTTCTTCCAGCCACCGCGGTGGGCCACGGCGTTCTTTTCAGGAATACCGCGCAGCAGCAAGATGGCTTCGGCCAGCACCAGCTCGGCCACGGAGCGGGTGTTGGAATACGGTGCATTGAAGACCACCACGCCGCGCTCACGGGCAGCGCCCAGATCGACCTGATTGGTGCCAATGCAGAAACACCCGGCAGCCACCAGCTTGTGCGCAGCGGCAAATACATCGGCCGTGAGCTGGGTGCGCGAGCGGATGCCGACAAAGTGCACATCGGCAATCTTGGCCTTCAGCTCCTCGCCCTCCAGTGCGCCGGTCAGCGCTTCGACATTGGTATAGCCCGCGTCGTGCAGTACTTTGAGTGCGGAAGGGTGAATTCCCTCGAGCAACAGAAACTTGATCTTCGATTTATCCAGCGATGTCTTGCCCATGATGTGGCCTCCAGTCCTTCAAACCCTTATTACAGCGGTTTCAGAATTTCGTTACAGCAACTAGGTGCATCGTCTGGCGATAAGCGCCCCTTGCCACCCCTGTTTTGCGCATCGGCCTGAGGCACCATGACCTGCTGCGCTTAAAAGCGGGTAACAAAATACGACCTTCTGATTCATTTCCTAAAATTTCAGACATTCAATGCTTCCAATTTCATAGTTGCAAGCGCTTACGCCACAAGCTTTTGAAAAGGATTTATCGCCTATGTTGACCCTCTTGCGCCGAGCTGAGGACTTGTTGATACAAGTTCTGCGCCTTGTGCTTCTGGCCTTCTCCGTCTTCGTCCTCATCGGCATGGGCAACTGGCTCTGGGATCACTACAAGCCCAAAAGTCCTGATGCAGCCCTGGCCACACCCACGGCGCTGAACTGGAAGGATGCGCCCTATGACGTCAAGTTCATGGAGGCTGAAACAGGCCGCGACCTCAGCAGCCTGAGCAATTCGACACCTCTGGAAAAGCGTCTGGCCGACCCCGCACTGCGCCCGGACTTCCAGAAGGCCGACGGCCTGCTGCGCGGCTTTATCTACAAGGACACCACTGCCCGCAAACGCATTGAACAGGAAAATGCCGGCCAGGGGCTGGAGCCGATTCATCCCCTGCTCAAGGGCGACGCCATACCGTCGGCTGACGAGGTCAACCGACAGATCAAGATGCGCGAAGCGCGTGAAAACGCCTGCTGCGACAAGGACGCTGCCGATGCAGCCGCCGCCGAGGTCGATGCCGCATGGACGGCCCGCCGCATCACCTTCACCCGTGAAGAGCGTCTGGCCCGTGCCGCAGCGCAGGCGGCTGACGATGCCGCTGCGGCAATCGCTGCGGAAGCCATGGACGAGCTGCTGACGGACGCCGTCAACCTGACCGCTGAAATCAACGACCGCGCACAGGCTGCCGAGATGGAGCATGGCGAAGGCGCTTATGCCGCCTATATCAAGGGTCTGCCTGCGGCGCTGCAAGCCGTGCTGGGCAACGAAAAGCTGGCAAAAAAACTGCAGCAGCAATCCGCAGCGCAGATTGTCAGCACTTTGCTGACCAACTACACGCTGTCGTTTGACCGCACGGCCATGAAGATTCGCGGCGACAACCCCGATGCCGAGAAGTGGGACTTTCTGGGCATTGACACCGCATTTGCCACCATGCTGATCTCTTGTCTGGTCATGGTGATGATGGTGCTGGTGATGATCCGCATCGAGCGCCATATGCGCAGCAGCGCGCAAGCGGGTCAAAAGTCCTGATCTCCTGACTCCAGCACACCAACTGGAGCTTGCGCTATGGTTTCAGGCCCGCTCTTTCTGGAGCGGGCCTGTTTCTTTTTCCGGATATCACGATGAGCACCACACGTACAAGCACCGCCCAGATGGAGCAACTGGCAGAAGCCGCCCGCTGGGCTCCTTCGGCCAGCAACAAGCAGCCCTGGCACTTTGCCTACGCCCTGCGCGGCGATGCCAACTGGCAGGCTTTCTCACAGTTGCCCAATGAATTCAACCGCCGCTGGTGCCTGAATGCTGGCGCGCTGATTGTTCTGCTGTCAGACAAGCAGGCATCTGCCAAGCACAGCTTTGATGCGGGCTGCGCCTGGGGCTATCTGGCGCTGCAGGCCCACTCCATGGGCCTCGCCACACATGCCATGGGCGGCTTCTCTGCCGATGAAGCCCGCACGGTGCTGGGCCTGCCCGAGCATCTGGTGCCCGAGATCGTGATTGCCGTCGGCCGCCGTGCCGATGCCTCCACCCTGCCCGATGATCTGCGCGAGCGTGAAGTGCCCTCACAGCGCAAGCCACTGGCCGAGGTGCTGAGCGCCGGAGCCGTGCCCGCAGCCGCCTGACACAGGCACGACAGGCACATCTGTGCACAAAGCGCCGCAGCTCACCCTGTGGCGCTTTTTTGTCAGAATTACCGCATAACAACTACAACATTGCGCAGAAAGCTATCATTTTTGATAACTAACAACTCAAAGATATGCCCCTCATTCAAACACTGTGGCAACGCCTAGGCCCTGTGGCCTCCCGCGCATCGTGGAAGGAGTTGATTCGCTCCTGCATAGGCGCGGGTCTGGGGCTGGCTCTGGCCGGCATGCTGGTGGGCATGGTCGATCACTTCCTGCCCCATGCCCTCTTCCTGTTCGCGCCACTGGGTGCGACTGCGGTGCTGGTGTTTGCCGTGCCCAGCAGCCCGCTGGCACAGCCGTGGAACTGCGTGGTCGGCAACACCGTGCCGGCGCTCTATTCTTTGCTGCTGCTCTGGGCATTTCCCACACTCTCCCAGACCTCAATGGCCGCACTGGCCGTGGGGGGTGCCATAGCCATCATGCTGGCTATGCGTGCACTGCACCCGCCGGGCGGTGCCGTGGCCTTGCTGACGGTACTTTCTGCCGAGCAATTGCTGCCTATGGGCTGGTATCTACTGGTGCCCATGGCCGCACTCTCGGCGGTACTGGTCGCGGTGGGCGTGCTCTACCACCGCGCCTGCGGCCGCCCTTATCTGCACCAGCCGCCCCAGATTGCCAAGGCCCAGCGCCCTGCCACGCAACTGGCGCTGAGCGAGCAGGATCTGGAGCAACTGCTGCAGCGCTTTGACCAGAGCAACAACCTCTCGCCCGAAGATCTGGGCGTGATGCTGGCTGCGGCCGAAGAGGAGGCTATCAAGCGCCGCATGAGCGCTGTGAGCTGCGGCGAGGTCATGTCTGCCAAGCTGGTGACCGTGAGCCCGCAAACCCCGCTGGAAGAAGTTGCCGAGCTGTTTCACCGCCACCTCGTCAAGTGCCTGCCCGTGGTCGATGCGCAGGGCGAGCTGATTGGCCGCGTTCTGCGTGCCGACCTGTTTGACTGGTTGTGGCAAGGCCACCGTTCGCGGCAACAGCAAAACCTGTGGCAACGCCTGCGTGCCAAGCCAGCGAAAGAGCAATCCGTGGCACAGGATTTGATGCGTGCGCCCGAGATGAGCGTGCAGGAAGCTACGCCCCTGGGTGATTTGCTGCAAGAGCTGGCATCACACACCGTGCAGTTCATTGCAGTGCTGCGAGGCAAGACGCTGGTGGGTGTCATCACCCGCTCTGACGTCATTCGCACCCTGCTCTCGCTGAATCATTAGCCCTGTGCGCAGAGTTCCTCTTGCCCTGCTCGACTTGCTCGCTAAACTGTGGAACGTAGAGCTTTGATTGCCGAAAAAGGAGTTGCTGCCATGGACGCTGTGTTCACCCCCAACCTCGACAAGCTGCGCAATATCGTGCAAAGCTTTGGAGCCCATTCCTTCACCGCAACGCAAGTCGCCACAGAATACGAAGGCAGCGCTGCCAGCAGCGAATCCATCAAGACGTTTGAGGAGCTTCTGGCCCGCCATGCTGCGGTGCTGGGCATTCAGCCAGTGCCAGGCAACCATGCAGTCTGGCTTGCCGCCTGAAAGCCCCTGAAGAGCAGTTCAGGCATACCCACTTCGGTGGGTATTTTGTTTTCTGACGATGGATACATCAAACAACTGGGCTAAAGTGCCGCGCCATGTCGCTGATTCCTCTTACCCTGTGGTTGCCTCTGTCTCTTTGTGCCTGTGTGCTGCTGGTGCTGTCCGCCATAGGCTGGCTGTGGCGCGCTGCCTTGCGCACGCCCGCAGGCAGCCGTGACGGGCGCAATATGCGCACCATGGCCTCCATCGCCAGTGCTGGCATGCTGCTGTGGCTGGGCTACGGACTGCTCACCAGCTACCGCACGCTATGGCAGGCAGATGCTTTGATGCTGATGGCGCAAGCTCCGCTGCTGGTGCAAGCGCCTTTGATCGTCGGGGGTATCGCCTGGATTGCAGCCCTGCTGCTGGGCCGTGTGATGCTCATGCACAAAAGCGGCCACGAAGCCCAGGACTGAAGCGCGCCCTGTAGCGTCCCTCTGCAGCGCCTCAATCAGTACATCAGTGCGAGCGCGGAGCTACCGGAGACTGCTGATCGCTCCATAGTTTGCGCAGCTGCTGCAGCTCGGCATCAAAGCGCTGGTTAATGCGCTGCTTTTCTTCATCCTGCTGCTTGATGAAGCGCTGCTGATCGGCCTGAGTTTCGGTGTTGTCATCCAGCTGGCGGCGCAGGTTGGCGGGCGCCTTCTTGGGGTCGTTCTGGTAGAACTCCAGCTCGGTATTGAGCTTGCGGCGGCGCTCTTTCAACTCGACCTGACGCTGCTGGGCCACGCCAATCACATCATCGACCTGGCCTGTGGCCTCCGCTCTGGCGGCATCATGCGCGACCTGATTGGGGTAGCGAGCCAGAATGGCTCGATCACGCGAGCGCTCTTCACGCATGCGCGCCTGCTCCGCCTGCTCCTGACGGCGCTTGGCGTCTTGCGCACTGCGCTCCTGCTCTGTCAGCGTAGGAGCGACGCGGCGCAGCTCAACGCCGGTGTTGCCGAGCACACGCTGCTCACGGTCAACACAGGAGGCAATGGGCCTGTCGGCAGTAATGCGCCGCCCATTGGCATCCGTGCAGGCGTAGATACCGCCAGTATTGGCTGTCGACTGGGCGTAAGCGGGCATAGCCCCGGCCCAGACGGTAGCTACCACATACAAACCCAGTTTTGCATGTAACGCCTGCTTCATTTGCCTGTTTATTCCTTGTCGTCTACACCGTAACGCTGGCGATAGGCCAGCACGCGTTCGTGATGTTCACCACCGGCACCGCTGCCTTGCTGCTCAAGATAAAGCAACAAGTCTGCCAACTTGGCAATCGCACAAACCTGCATACCCAGCTGGTTGCGCACATATTGCACAGCGCTGTGGGCCACGTCCTGACCGTTCTCGGTCGCCATTTCCTGGCGGTCCAGAGCAATCGCCACGGCATGGGGTTCAGCGCCAGCGGCCTTGATGATAGCAATGGACTCGCGCGCTGCGGTGCCAGCCGACATCACATCATCAATGATGAGCACACGGCCTTTGAGGGGAGCACCGACCAAAGTACCGCCTTCGCCGTGGTCCTTGGCTTCCTTGCGGTTGTAAGCGAAAGGCACGTTCTTGCCCTGACGCGCCAGCTCCACCGCCACGGTTGCGGCCAGAGGAATGCCCTTGTAGGCGGGGCCGAAGACCATATCAAACTCCATGCCGCTGGCCAGAATGGCTTTTGCATAGAATTCAGACAGAAGAGCCATCTTGGCCCCATCGTCGAACAGGCCTGCATTGAAGAAGTACGGGCTCAGACGCCCGGCCTTGGTCTTGAACTCACCCAAACGCAGCACGCCCGAATCAACGGCAAACTGCACAAAATCCTGCGCCAGACGGTCTGCACCGTCCAATGGCTGCTTATCTACCACCATGGATTCATCCTTGTTCAAATTAACCAGCCTCAACCTCAACGGTATCCGCTCTGCAACGACCAAAGGCGTACACGCCTGGATCGAAGCCACTGCGCCGGATTGTATTTGTGTCCAGGAAATCAAGGCCCAGGCCCCGGATATGGCCGGGCGTTTCGAGGTGTTGGCCGGCATGAAGGGCTACTTTCAGTTTGCCGAAAAGAAGGGCTACTCAGGCGTGGGCGTTTACACACGCCACGAGCCCAGCGATGTCATCGTGGGCTTTGATGCCGAAGAGTTCGATGCCGAGGGCCGCTATGTCGAAGTCCGCTTTGACACGCCCAGCCGCAAGTTCTCCATCATCAGCTCTTACTTTCCCAGCGGTAGCTCGGGCGAAGAGCGCCAGGGGGCCAAGTTCCGCTTTCTGGCCAAGATGCACGCCCACCTGATGGCGCTCAAGTCCGAGCGTGAGTTCATTCTGTGTGGCGACATCAACATCGCCCACCAGCAGGCTGACCTGAAAAACTGGCGCGGCAACCAGAAAAACAGCGGATTTACGCCCGAAGAGCGGGAGTGGATGACAAAGTTGTTGCACAAAACTGAAATTACCGGCGGTCTGATTGACGTGTACCGCCAGTTACAGCCCGACACCACGGACGCCTGCTACACATGGTGGAGCAACCGAGGCCAGGCCTATGCAAACAACGTGGGATGGCGTCTGGATTACCACCTGGCCACACCGACCACCGCCGCGCTGGCGCGCACCGAATCCATCTACAAGGGCGAGAAATTCTCGGACCACGCGCCCATCACCATTGGCTACGACTTCGCGATGTAAACCTCTGACCGCAGCGGCTCCAGCGCAGGCAAACACTTACATGCACCAGTTCTTGCTTTAGCGCAAGGTGCAACACTGCAACCCATGCGAGCATGATCTGAACTGGGTTTATGGCTGTTGTTTTGGAAAAATGAAGCGCGGAACCCAGTAGGCGACAGCGCCGCACCGGTTCCCGTTTTGCTTTAAAAAAAGGAATAGCCAATGAAGAAGATTCTGATGACCCTGGCCCTGTGTGCTGCTGGCGCTCTGAGCGCTCCCGCCATGGCGGCAGGCTGCGAAACCGTTGTGGAAAGCAACGATGCCATGCAGTTCAACGTCAAGAACATTGATGTGCCCAAGTCCTGCAAGAAATTCAGCGTGACGCTCAAGCATGTGGGCAAGATGCCCAAGACTGCCATGGGCCACAACATCGCGATCAGCACAGCGGCGGACATGCAAGCTGCCATCACCGACGGCATGGCCGCTGGTGCTGCGGCTGACTACGTGAAGGCTGGCGACGCTCGCGTGCTGGCCCACTCCAAGGTCATCGGCGGCGGCGAAACCACCAAGATGGACATCGACGTGACCAAGCTCAAGGCTGGCACCGATTACGTCTTCTTCTGCTCCTTCCCAGGCCACTCGGCTCTGATGAAGGGCACGCTGAAGCTGGGTTCCTGATCTCAGCACGCTATTGATAGAGAAGCTACTAGCGCTTGATCTGCAATGTTTTTAGAGAGTTTTTATCTCAAAACATAGGCAGAAAAAGCGATAGAAGATCTCATATCAGGAGCAGAAAAACGCTTTCAAAGCGCCGGTGACCCGCGTCACCGGCGCTTTTTTTATTCCATGGCCGAAGTCAGCGGGCGGTTGGTCACCACATGCTTCATCACCAGCGTGGAGGTCATGCGCAAGACGCCGGGCAGGCGGGTCAGGAACTCGTCGTACAGCCGCTGGTAGGCGGGCAGATCGCGCACCACCACCTGAAGCAGATAGTCCGGGTCACCAAACAGGCGCTGGGCCTGAATCACGCTGGGCAGCTGGGCCACGGCTTCCTCAAAGGCAGGCACGGACTTGCTGTCCTTGAGCGTGACAAACACCAGCGACGAAAAATCCAGCCCCAGCGCCGACGGGGCCAGCTCGGCCCGGTAGCCACGGATGACGCCCGTCTCCTCCAGCGCCCGCACGCGGCGATGGCAAGGCGACAGGCTCAGGCCCACCTGCTCGGCCAGTTCGGTCACCGTAAGGCGGCCATCATTTTCCAGCGCAGCAAGAATTTTTCGATCCAGCGAGTTCACGGGGTGATTTCTTCCAATTCAAAGCATCAATCAGGCGATTTATGAGAGCACATTCTCTCAGCACTTCCATATTCTCTCTGCATCAACGCTTTTCGAGGGAATACCGTGTCGTTCGCCGCTTTGACTGCATTCTGGGCCGTCTCTTTGCTTCTGGTTCTCACCCCCGGGGCGGACTGGGCTTACGCAATTTCAGCGGGCCTGCGCGGGCGACGGCTGGTGCTGCCTGCCGTCATCGGTCTGGCCTGCGGCGCGCTGCTGGCGACCTTGGCGGTGGCGGCCGGTGTGGGTGCGCTGGTTGCGCAGAACCCTGCCCTGCTGACGGCACTGACGGCAACCGGGGCGCTATATCTGGCCTGGATGGGCATAGGCCTGTGGCGCAGCCCCGCCGCCATCAGCCACGCCAGCGACACGGAGCCGCAAGCGCGTTGGCGCTGGACGGTGAAAGGCGCCAGCGTCAGCGGGCTCAACCCCAAACAGCTGTTGCTGCTGCTGGCCCTTCTTCCGCAGTTTGTGCGGCCAGATGACAGCTGGCCGGTGTCTGCGCAAATCATGGCGCTGGGCGCTTTGCATGCAGCCAGTTGCGCCGTGGTGTACTTTGGTGTGGGCTGGGGATCGCAAAGGGTGCTGCGCACAAGACCATCCGCCGCCTTGCTGGTGTCGCGCATCTCGGGCGCGCTGATGCTGGGCATTGCCACGCTGCTGATGGTCGAAATCGCACTGCACTGATCACACAAAAACAAGAGCGGCTAGCGCCTGCCAATCAAGGGATTCAGATAGTTTTAAACCTGAACCCCTTGAAAGACGAGCGCTAGCCGCTCCTTTTTTAGGAAGATTTTTTAGCTCTTCAGTGCGACCAGTACTTCATCCAGCATCTTCTTCGCATCGCCAAACAGCATGCGGTTGTTCTCTTTGTAGAACAGCGGGTTGTCCACACCGGCGTAGCCCGATGCCATAGAGCGTTTCATCACGATGGACTGCTTGGCCTTCCACACTTCCAGCACCGGCATGCCGGCGATGGGGCTGGTGGGGTCGTCCTGGGCAGCGGGGTTCACGATGTCGTTCGCGCCGATGACGATGGCGATATCGGTCTCGGGGAAGTCGTCGTTGATCTCGTCCATTTCCATCACGATGTCATAAGGCACCTTGGCTTCAGCCAGCAGCACGTTCATGTGGCCGGGCATGCGGCCCGCCACGGGGTGAATGGCAAAGCGCACATTCACGCCCTGACCGCGCAGCGTCTTGGTGATTTCGTTGACGGTGTGCTGGGCCTGCGCCACAGCCATGCCGTAGCCGGGAACGATGATGACGCTCTTGGCATCGCGCAGCATCTCGGCAGTCTCTTGTGCGCTCACGGGGGTCACTTCGCCTTGAGGCTCAGCCGCAGCGGCATCACCCTTCTTGGCGGGTGCGCCGGAGCCGAAGCCGCCAGCAATCACGCTGATGAAGTTGCGGTTCATGGCCTGACACATGATGTAGCTCAGGATGGCACCCGATGAGCCAACCAGTGCGCCCGTCACGATCAGCAAGTCATTGCCCAGCATGAAGCCGGTCGCCGCTGCGGCCCAGCCCGAGTAGCTGTTAAGCATGGAAACCACCACGGGCATATCAGCACCGCCAATGGCCATGACCATGTGCACGCCAAACAGCAGAGCGATCACCGTCA
>ERZ724504.2212-NODE-2212-length-10599-cov-5.736248_pt1 | contig 10599 bp, 10 predicted proteins | sample MGYA00376037_ERZ724504 | MGnify/ENA primary metagenome ERZ724504 (study PRJEB28724, sample SAMN07190888) | wastewater metagenome | isolation source: influent of sewage treatment plant in Hong Hong | place: USA: Christiansburg, Virginia | collected 2016-03-01 ... | reverse complement strand
GAAAATGTTTGACTGTTAAAATGCTGAGAGATGGCCATGGTTCTCAATCAGAATATTCTTTAGATGCCATCAATGATTTGGCTGAAATCTTAAAAAATTGTTAACTTTTGATTGTGGCTATGGCAAATCATTTCGATCTTGAAGAGCAAGAGCAGCTTGATCAGTTAAAACACTTCTGGAAATCTTGGGGCGGATTTATCAGTGCTGTGGTTTTTATTTTTATTTTTAGTGTTGCTGCTTGGAATATGTATGGCTACTGGAAAAACCGCCAAGCTGTTCAGGCTTCAATGCTACTTGAATTAATTAAGACTTCTATTGCCTCTGGAGATTTATCTAGAGTGGATCAAGCATTTTCAGAAATTAAAAGTAAAAGTCCAAAAACTATTCAGGCTGCTCAAGCAGGTTTATTGGTAGCAAAGGTTAATTATGATAGGGGAGAGAATGATGCTGCTAAGTCTGCACTTTTGTCAGTGATTAATAATAGTTCTGATGTAAATCAGAAAGTAGTTGCGAACTTGAGGTTGATTAATATTCTTTTTGAGGAAAAAAAGTACGATGAAGCATTCGAAAATCTTTCCATGTCTTTCCCCGGTGCCTTTGACGGACTGGGGAAAGATCGTCGAGCTGATCTGATGTTAATGCGGGAAAATAATAAAGATGCAATTTCTGATTATTTAATTGCATATCAGAAATATGACGATAATTTGGGTTATCGTAAATTAATAGAATTTAAGCTCAATTCGCTTGGTGTTTCAAATCGCTCTTTTGTGATTTCAGACGTTTCGTCTGCTGGAATTTTACGGTGATTAATTTATTTAATTTATGAATTATTTTTTTCATCAATACAAATTTTTCTTCTTTAGTTTATTGTTGGCAGTAAATTTTCTGCTCGCAGGATGCTCTTTTATTGGCGAGAAAAATCCGGAATTGAAATCTCAGGATCTAGGTGTTAATGTCCCAATTTTCCCTGTAAAACAGGTGTGGTCTGCGAAAATCGGTGCTGTCGATAAAATGCCATTGGCTGTCCGTGTGAATGGTGCGATGGTAACTGTTGCATCTGCTGATGGTGTGATTGCTGCTATCGATGTCCGTACTGGTAAAGATATTTGGCGTGCTATGTTGAAAGAGCCGTTAAATGCTGGGGTTGGTAGTGACGGACAGTTTGCTGCGGTGGTTTCCAGCGCTAATGATCTAGTGGTTTTTGAGGCTGGTCATGAAAAATGGCGACAGCGATTGACTGCACAGGTCTTTACTTCGCCTTTGGTTGCTGGTAGGCGTGTTTTTGTGTTGACTGCTGAATATGGAATTATGGCTTTTGATGCAAAAGATGGGCGACATCTTTGGGCACAACAGAAAACAGGTGGGAACCTAGCATTGCGTCAATCAAGTGTTTTTATCGCTGTTGGTGATACGCTTGTTACTGGTATTTCAGGGCGATTGATTGGATTGGATCCTGATACTGGAGCGGTGCGTTGGGATGTTCCATTTTCTGTGCCAAGAGGTACTAACGATGTTGAGCGTTTGGTCGATTTAGTTGGAAATCCTAGTCGGCTTGGAGATAGTTTCTGCGTCCGTTCATTTCAAACTGCTGTTGGATGTGTGGATATTTCTCGAGGTGTCGTCTCGTGGATTCAGAAAGCAAATGGTTTTGATGGTGTCGATGGTGATGATGCCTTGTTGTACGGTAGCGAGAGTAATGGTGCCGTTCTGGCTTGGCGTAGGACTGATGGCACTCTAGTTTGGATGACTGACAGGCTTCGACATCGTAGATTGACTGCGCCATTATTGCTAGGGCGATCGGTAGTATTTGGTGATGACGGAGGTGAAGTTCATTTCTTGTCTCGTGAAGATGGTTCACCGTTAAATCGGTTAACCACAGATAGTTCTGGGGTATCAGTTTCTCCTGTAGTTGCTGCTGATACTTTGGTAGTGGTAAGTCGTGCCGGGTATGTCTACGGTTTCCGTCCAGACTGATTAAAGTAAAAAATGAAACCAGTCATCGCCTTAGTTGGGCGCCCAAATGTCGGAAAATCGACACTTTTTAATCGTATGACAAAAACAAGGGACGCTATTGTTGCGGACTTTGCTGGATTAACGCGTGATCGTCACTATGGCTCTGGAAAGCAAGGGCAACACGAATATATCGTTATAGATACTGGTGGATTTGAGCCTGATGCTTCCAGTGGAATATATCGGGAAATGGCACGTCAGACTCAGCAAGCAGTTGCTGAAGCTGATGTTGTCATTTTTGTTCTAGATGCTCGTGCTGGGTTGTCAGGTCAAGATCACGATATTGCTAACTATTTACGTCGTCTTGGAAAAACATGCGTTCTGGCTGCTAATAAAGCAGAAGGTATGCGTGAAGGTACTCAGTTGTCAGAGTTTTATGAGCTGGGGTTGGGAGAGGTTTATGCAGTTTCTGCTGCGCATGGGCAAGGAATTCGTGGTCTTGTGGAAATTGCTTTAGAGCCTTTAGGTCTATCAGAATCTGAAGATATCGTAGATGATGATGGCAAAAATTGTATTAAGTTGGCCGTAGCTGGGCGACCTAATGTAGGTAAATCTACATTGATTAATGCATGGTTGGGTGAAGAGCGATTGGTTGCTTTTGATTTGCCAGGAACCACCCGAGATGCAATATCTGTATCGTTAGAGCGTAACGGGCAGAAGTTTGAAATCATAGATACGGCAGGTTTGCGTCGAAAAGGAAAGGTTTTTGAAGCAATTGAAAAATTTTCAGTAGTTAAGACATTACAAGCAATTGAATCTGCTAATGTGGTTTTATTGTTGCTTGATGCTACACAGGGTGTGACAGACCAGGATGCACATATTGCTGGATACATCTTGGAAAGTGGTCGTGCAGTAGTGGTTGCTGTGAATAAATGGGATGCTATTGATGACTACCAACGTAAATTAGTAGAGCGTTCTATAGAAACTCGATTGGCTTTTTTGAAATTTGCATCGCTTCACTTTATTTCTGCAAAAAGAAGGCAAGGTATAGCTCCTGTATGGGCTGCAATTGTTCAAGCACACAGCGCTGCTACGCGCAAGATGTCAACACCAGTGTTGACGCGATTGCTGCTGGAAGCGGTTCAGTTTCAGAGCCCTAAGCGGGCTGGTATGTTTCGTCCCAAGTTGCGTTACGCGCATCAGGGTGGGAGTAATCCACCTGTGATTGTGGTTCATGGAAATTCGCTTGAGCACGTGACTGAAGCCTACAAACGCTTTCTAGAAGGGCGTTTTCGTAAAGAATTTGACCTTGTAGGTACGCCTCTGCGCATAGAGATGAAAACGTCACACAACCCGTTTACAGATAAATCTGATTGATGCCTAAGGCATGGTTTTCTGGGTGTGCTGAAGGGTTAATTTCATAAAACTTATCACAGTTGTTCTGTGCTGTGGTAAGGTGTCGGTTTACAACAACATGTTTGAACACGGAGTATATCGTGAGCAATAAAAGTCAACTTCTTCAAGATCCGTTTCTTAATGCATTGCGTAAAGAGCACGTACCAGTTTCTATATATTTGGTTAACGGAATCAAGCTGCAAGGTCAGATAGAGTCTTTTGATCAGTATGTGGTCTTGTTACGTAACACGGTAACGCAAATGGTATACAAGCATGCTATTTCAACCATAGTGCCTGGTCGTGCAGTAAATTTTTCTGTCGCTGACATGGCTTCTTCTGAAGAAAATGCTTCTTAGAAGGTTGTTGGATAAAAATATTTTTCATTTAATATTTTTGGTTGAATGTCTTGAAATCTATTAATAATTCTGCATTCAACCAGACTTCAGTTCTTTTGGTTGGTGTTGACTTTGGATTGCCGCATTTTGATGTGGATCTTGAAGAGCTTCATCTTCTAGCAGAAACGGCTGGAATGAAGCCGGTTGCTCATATCACTTGCAAACGTAAAGCTCCTGATGCGGCTCTATTTGTTGGTTCCGGTAAGGCTGATGAGATCCGCAGTTTGGCCCGCTTGCATGGAGCTAGCGAGGTACTTTTTGATCAAGCGTTGAGTCCAGCCCAGCAACGAAATCTTGAGCGTTACCTTGAGCTTCCAGTCAATGACCGTACGCTTTTGATATTAGAAATATTTGCGCAGCGTGCTCTAAGTCACGAAGGTAAGCTTCAGGTTGAATTGGCACGTTTACAGTATTTGAGTACTCGCTTAGTGCGTCGTTGGTCGCATTTGGAGCGACAGCGTGGTGGAATTGGTGCTCGTGGTGGTCCTGGTGAGGCCCAGATTGAGCTTGATCGTCGCATGATTAGCGAATCCATCAAGCGGACTAAGGATAGACTGTCCAAGGTAAAACGTCAGCATGCTACGCAGCGACGGCAGAGAGAGCGTCGTGATGCTTTTCGTATCTCTTTGGTAGGTTACACCAACGCTGGAAAATCTACTCTCTTTAATACCTTGGTGAAAGCGCATGCTTATATAGCAGATCAACTTTTCGCTACTCTAGATACTACAACCCGTCAGTTGTATCTTGAGAAAGCAGGCCGCTTGGTTTCACTTTCTGATACTGTAGGATTTATAAGAGATTTACCACATACTCTTATTAGTGCTTTTCAGGCCACTTTACAGGAATCTATCGATGCTGATTTATTACTTCATGTAATTGATGCATCAAACGAGAATTATTCTGAGCAACTTGCACAAGTTCAGAAGGTTTTGAAAGAAATTGGAGCTTCTGAAGTCAATCAGATTCTTATTTTTAATAAGATCGATTTATTGGTGCCATCAAGTCAGCCAACTTTGTTTCAAGATTTTTACGATCTTGAAGGTCGTTCTGTCCCTCGATTTTTTCTTAGTGCTCGAGATAGTTTGGGAATCGATGCTTTGAGGTTGGCGTTAAGTGAGATTGTTTTATCTTCGCAGCAATTATCCTCATGCGATGCCGTTGAATGGCATAGCGGTAATCCTTGATTAGGCAAAATACCATTGTCAAAATTAAAATCAGAGAATTTTGCATGAATCAATTACTTCAAACCCAGTTTTTTGGGGGTCTACAAGCGCGTATCAGGGGTATCTTTAACCTGAATGACCCCCGTTGGGGGCGCGGAGAAGATGGCTCAAGCAATGAAAAAAAGCCGGAACCAGGTAGTAGCGGATTGTCTCAATCACCACCAGGCCAGAAAGGGCGAAACGAAGGATCTGGAGGGCAGCCTCCAGATCTAGATGAGCTTTGGCGCGATCTTAATCGGAAGTTGGCTGGTTTATTTGGTGGAAAAAATAACGGCGGCCGGGTTCCTCCTGGAGGAGATGGTAATTTTCAGCCGGATATGAAAAATGCTGGAGTCGGGGTCGGCGTTATTGCAGCAATTGCTGTATTGATTTGGTTGGGGACTGGATTTTTTATCGTTCAGGAAGGCCAGCAAGCTGTCATTACGCAGTTCGGAAAATACAAAAATAGCGTAGGGGCAGGTTTTAATTGGCGCTTGCCATATCCTATACAACGCCATGAACTGGTATTCGTGACACAAATAAGGTCAGCTGATGTTGGCCGAGATAGCGTTATTAAGTCGACAGGACTACGCGAATCAGCAATGTTGACCGAAGATGAAAATATTGTTGAGATCAAGTTTGCTGTTCAATACCGGCTCAATGATGCGCGTGCTTGGTTGTTTGAGAGTAAAAATCCTGCTGATGCTGTAGTCCAGGCTGCTGAAACGGCTGTTCGTGAAGTGGTTGGAAAGATGAGGATGGATACAGCGTTGGCAGAAGAGCGTGATCAGATTGCTCCGCGTGTGCGTGTACTTATGCAGACGATCCTGGATCGCTACAAAGTTGGGGTTGAAGTCGTTGGAATTAACTTGCAGCAGGGCGGTGTTCGGCCGCCTGAGCAGGTTCAATCTGCTTTTGATGACGTGCTGAAGGCAGGCCAAGAGCGCGAGCGGGCCAAAAATGAAGCGCAAGCTTATGCTAATGACGTTATTCCACGAGCCGTTGGGTCTGCTTCTCGATTGAAGGAAGAAGCAGATGCTTATAAAGCACGCATAGTTGCTCAAGCGCAAGGTGATGCACAGCGTTTTAGTGCAGTTCTTACTGAATACCAGAAAGCACCACAAGTCACGCGCGATCGCATGTACCTTGAGTCGATGCAGCAAATTTATAGCAGCGTCACCAAGGTTATGGTGGATTCTCGCCAAGGCTCCAATTTGCTCTATTTGCCGCTTGACAAGTTGTTGCAGACGGGAGCTTTGCCTGTAGTTGGGGATGTGCCCGTTGTAAGCCCGCCTGCTACCCCAGCGCCTTCTTCTCCCAATTTTTCGAACGATACCCGTGCGCGTGACACCAGTCGAACGCGTGAACGTGAATCGCGCTAGGAGAATCACGTGAATCGAGTTGGATTTTTTGCTTCTTCAATTCTTGTGGTATTGGCTTTGGTCAGTTCCATGTTGTTTGTGGTTGACCAGCGTCAATTTGGTGTTGTGTATGCGTTGGGGCAAATCAAGGAAGTCATCACGGAACCTGGGTTGAATTTCAAGTTGCCACCGCCTTTCCAGAACGTGTCTTACATAGACAAACGTTTGTTGACTCTCGATAGTACAGATGCGGAACCCATGCTGACAGCCGAGAAGCAGCGTGTCGTAATCGATTGGTATGTGCGTTGGCGTATCAGTGAGCCGTCAGAGTACATCCGCAACGTCGGTCTGGATGAAAATGCTGGATCGGTGCAACTCAATCGCGTAGTTCGCAACGCTTTTCAAGAAGAAATCAATAAGCGCACAGTCAAAGAATTACTGTCTCTCAAGCGTGAAGACTTGATGGCTGATGTCAAGCGGGAGGTTCTTGAGTCGGTGAGAGGTGCCAAACCGTGGGGTGTCGATGTTGTGGATGTGCGTATCACCCGCGTAGATTACGTAGAAGCCATTACGGAATCTGTGTATCGACGTATGGAGGCGGAACGAAAACGTGTTGCCAATGAGCTTCGATCTACTGGTGCGGCTGAGGGCGAAAAGATCCGCGCCGATGCTGATCGCCAGCGAGAAATCACGATCGCCAACGCATATCGAGATGCCCAAAAAGTGAAGGGTGAAGGCGATGCAGAAGCGGCACGTATCTATGCGGAAGCCTTTGGCAAAGACCCTCAGTTTGCGCAGTTTTACCGCAGTCTTGATGCGTACAAAGCAAGCTTTAGCAAGAAGAGCGACGTAATGGTGTTAGACCCTGCATCATCCGAATTTTTCAAAACTTTCCGTGGTGCTGCACCAGTGCAGCCTGCAGTGCGCAAGTAAGAGCAGAAGCCAGCTTTTGTAGGTGATTTGAGGTTTTTCCGCTTTTGTCGGCAGTCTGGTCGTTGCCTAATTCCTGCCGGTTGTTGTCGTTGCTTTGAAAGAGCGGGATGGCTACCGGTAGAATCACCGTTTTAACAGCTACACCATACTCCATGTCTGCTTGGGTCCTGCCGGATCACATTGCCGATGTCTTGCCCTCTGAGGCGCGGCACATTGAAGAACTCCGTCGCGGCTTGCTCGACACGGCTTGTAGCTATGGCTATGAGCTGGTCATGCCACCGCTCTTGGAGCACCTAGAATCCTTATTGACAGGAGCAGGTGAAGCACTTGATCTACAAACTTACAAGTTAGTTGATCAGATTTCCGGTCGCATGATGGGTTTGCGCGCTGACATCACGCAACAGGTTGCTCGAATCGATGCACACCTTTTGAATCGACGTGGCGTTACGCGCCTATGTTATTGCGGCCCTGTTTTGCATACATGGCCAGATCGACCTCATGCCACACGTGAACCATTGCAGTTTGGTGCAGAAATTTATGGTCATTTGGGCGTAGAAGCCGACTTAGAGGCTTTGGAGTTGGCCTTGAATTGCCTGCGTACAGCAGGTGTTAGTCAAATCAGTGTTGACTTGGCGGACGTGCGCATTGTGCGTGGGTTGCTCGCTGGCGTGGTCGTAGATGCACAAGTTTTGCGCCAAGTGCATGCGGCTCTGGCAGCCAAGGATGCCAGCGAGTTGGCCATTATCACCCGCCATTTTCCTGATGCCTCTCGGCAAGGACTGCAAGCTTTATTGCAAATGTACGGTGATGCGTCTGTGCTTTATGAGGCCGAAAAAGCTTTCCAGAGCATACCAGGCGTGCGCAATGTGCTATCGAATTTGAAGTGGATATCAGAGCGCCTTGATGGTGTGCGCGTTACTTTTGATCTGGCGGATTTGCGTGGATATGCCTACTACAGCGGTGCCCGTTTTGCGGTTTACGCAGAAGGAGTGAGCGACGCGCTTGTGCGTGGCGGGCGTTATGACGAGGTGGGTGCCGTTTTTGGGCGTAATCGACCTGCCGCAGGCTTCAGTCTTGATCTGAAACAGGTGGCTGAGGTCGCGCCTGTGCGTCCGCTCAAGTCTGTCATTCGGGCGCCTTGGGGCGAAGATCTTGGGGCCTCTGAAGCCGTAGCTGAACTGCGGCGCCAAGGTGAAACCGTGGTGTGTGTTTTGCCTGGTCATGAGAGTGATGCGGACGAATTTTTCTGCGATCGCGAACTAGTGCATGCTGCAGGGCGCTGGATCGTGCGCGCCATTTGATGTATTTGACAATTGAATCGGGTTTGAGATGAAAAATACCAAAGGTCGTAACGTAGTTGTGGTCGGTACCCAGTGGGGTGACGAAGGCAAGGGGAAACTCGTTGATTGGTTGACTGAAAGTGCCCAAGGTGTGGTGCGCTTTCAGGGCGGACACAATGCTGGTCACACCTTGGTGATCAATGGGGTGAAGACCGCCCTGCACTTGATACCCAGTGGAATCATGCGGGCTGGCGTGAAGTGCTACATCGGCAATGGTGTGGTGCTTTCTGCTGCCAAGCTTTTCGAGGAAATTGAAGGCTTGGAAAAAGCAGGTGTCGAAGTGCGTTCGCGCTTGCGTGTGAGCGAAGCATGCCCACTTATTTTGCCGTTTCATGCCGCGCTGGATGTGGCTCGCGAAGCGGCACGCGAGCAAGGTGGCACTGAGAAGATCGGTACTACGGGGCGTGGTATCGGTCCTGCTTATGAGGACAAGATTGCCCGTCGTGCGTTGCGTGTCCAAGACCTTCAGCACCCCGAGCGTTTCGCGACCAAGCTGCGCGAATTGCTTGCGCTGCACAACCATGTTCTCAGCACCTTCTTGGGCTCGGCGCGGTTTGATTTTGGTGCAACGTTGGCTCCTTACATTCGTGATGGTGAGGTGCAGTTCGAGCCTGTATTTGCAGAAGCGATGCGCCACGCTGAAATGCTCAAGCCAATGATGGCGGATGTATCGCGGGAATTGAACGAAGCACACCAGCAAGGTGCCAATTTGCTCTTTGAAGGGGCTCAGGGCACGTTGTTGGATGTTGACCACGGCACCTATCCGTATGTCACATCCAGCAATTGTGTTGCGGGAAATGCTGCTGCCGGTGCTGGAGTGGGGCCTGGCATGTTGCACTACATCTTGGGCATCACCAAGGCATATTGCACCCGTGTGGGTGGAGGACCTTTCCCCACAGAGTTGGATTGGGAAACTCCTGGCACTCCTGGATACCACATGAGCACTGTGGGCGCTGAAAAAGGTGTTACCACAGGACGCAGCCGCCGTTGTGGCTGGTTTGATGCAGCTTTGCTCAAGCGTAGCGCTCAGGTCAATGGTTTGACTGGGTTGTGTATCACCAAACTTGACGTTTTGGATGGGCTGAAAGAGTTGCAATTGTGCGTTGGCTACGAGCTTGATGGCCAGCAAATTGACTTGCTGCCTATGGGTGCGGATGACATAGCACGCTGTACGCCAATCTACGAAACGATGGGGGGGTGGAGTGAGTCGACAGTAGGCGTGACTCAGTATGACAAGTTGCCTGTGAACGCGCGCCTGTATTTGCAGCGTATTGAGCATGTGACCGGTGTACCTGTGGCAGTGATATCGACCAGTCCTGATCGGGATCACACCATCATGATCCAGCATCCTTACTTTTCAGAATAAAACTAAAAACAGCTTTCAGTGATGTCCAGTGGGCGCTGATCGCTACAAAATTAGGAGCTATAAATGTTGACCGAAGATGGCAAGCACCTGTACGTGAGCTATGACGAGTACCACAACCTCATTGAGAAGCTGGCGTTGAAGGTGCACCAATCCGGGTGGGAATTCGACACAATTCTGTGCTTGGCACGAGGTGGTATGCGCCCGGGTGACATCTTGAGCCGCATTTTTGATAAACCCCTGGCCATCATGTCGACCAGTTCCTATCGCGCAGAAGCAGGAACTTTGCAAGGGCACCTAGACATCGCACGTTTTATCACTACGCCTAAGGGCGAGATTGCAGGAAAAGTACTTTTAGTAGATGACTTGGCCGACTCTGGGCACACTTTGAATGCTGTCATCAGCATGCTCAAAAACAGCTACGCTCCAATTACGGAGTTGCGCAGTGCTGTGATATGGACAAAAGGCATATCAAACTTCACTCCTGACTACTCTGTGGAGTTCTTGTCCACCAATCCATGGATTCATCAGCCGTTTGAGGCCTACGACAGCCTGGGCCCAGAAAAATTACTAGAGAAGTGGATGGTTTAAGCTTTCGTAGCTTTTTCTGTGTTACAGTAGAGGGCTTCGCTACCCGGTGCTTTGGTTTTTCCGGTGTTG
>ERZ724504.2211-NODE-2211-length-10602-cov-8.929743_pt1 | contig 10602 bp, 8 predicted proteins | sample MGYA00376037_ERZ724504 | MGnify/ENA primary metagenome ERZ724504 (study PRJEB28724, sample SAMN07190888) | wastewater metagenome | isolation source: influent of sewage treatment plant in Hong Hong | place: USA: Christiansburg, Virginia | collected 2016-03-01 ... | reverse complement strand
TCGGAAGCGCAGGCGCGTGAGCGCTTTCGCGCCCAGGACTACGTGCTGGTCAAGTACAAAGTCTCCAGCGGCAACTGCCACGAGTTTTATGCAGTCGATGCGCAGGGCACCGTGGTCGAGAGCTACTTGCACCCGATCACCGGCGAGACGGTGCGCAGCACCCGGATGCCGCCCCTGCCATCGGCGCCTGCCAAGCACTGAGGCTGTTGCAGGTGCTCTTTTTTCAGGAGCTGCTCGCGCGCACTGTGCAAGGCTTTGCGGTATAAAACACGTCGAAACCTTTGCCCCGTGCGCGCAAGCAGCTCACTTTTTTGATGCAGCTGCGTCAGTCTATGGTGTGCGTCAGTCCGCAGCGCGCGTCAGCACCTCGCCGCGCAGGGTGTAGGCCTTGGCTTCGGTGATGGTCACATCCACCAGCTGGCCTACCAGGCGCGGCTGGCCGACAAAGTTGACCACGCGGTTGCACTCGGTGCGGCCCATCAGCTCGGTGGCGTCGCGCTTGGAGGCGCCTTCCACCAGAATGCGCTGCACCGTGCCCACGCGGCTTTCGCTGATCTGCTTGATGTTGCCGTTGATGACCGCTTGCAGCGTTTGCAGGCGGCGCAGCTTCACGTCGTAGGGCGTGTCGTCGGGCAGGTTGGCGGCGGGCGTGCCAGGGCGGGCGCTGAAGATGAAGCTGAAGCTGTTGTCAAAGTGGATGTCGTCGATCAGCTTCATCATCTTGGCAAAGTCTTCTTCGGTCTCGCCGGGAAAGCCCACGATGAAGTCTGAGCTCATGGCCAGGTCGGGGCGGATGGCGCGCAGTTTTTTCACCGTGCTTTTGTATTCCATGGCGGTGTAGCCGCGCTTCATGGCCATCAGGATGCGGTCGGAGCCGTGCTGCACCGGCAGGTGCAGGTGGCTGACCAGTTTGGGCAGCTGGGCGTAGGCTTCAATCAGGCGCGGCGTGAATTCATTGGGGTGGCTGGTGGTGTAGCGGATGCGCTCAATGCCCGGAATCTCGGACACGTATTCCAGCAGCAGGGCAAAGTCGGCAATCTCTGCCGTGTCGCCCATCTTGCCCCGGTAGGCGTTGACGTTCTGGCCCAGCAGCGTGACTTCTTTCACGCCCTGGTCGGCCAGACCGGCCACTTCGACCAGCACGTCGTCAAACGGGCGGCTGACCTCTTCGCCGCGCGTGTAGGGCACCACGCAGTAGCTGCAATATTTGGAGCAGCCTTCCATGATCGAGACAAAGGCGCTGGCCCCCTCGACGCGCGCGGGCGGCAGGTGGTCAAACTTTTCAATCTCGGGAAAGCTGATGTCCACCTGCGGGCGGGCCTTGGCCGCGCGTGCGTTGAGCAGCTCGGGCAGGCGGTGCAGCGTTTGCGGGCCAAACACCACATCCACGTAGGGCGCGCGCTTGATGATTTCCTCGCCCTCCTGGCTGGCCACGCAGCCGCCCACGCCGATGAGCACGCCTTTTTCTTTCAGGTGCTTGATGCGGCCCAGGTCAGAGAAGACTTTTTCTTGCGCTTTTTCGCGCACCGAGCAGGTGTTGAACAGGATCAGGTCGGCTTCATCCACGTTCTGCGTGGGCTCGTAGCCCTGGGCGGCGCCCAGCACGTCGGCCATCTTGTCCGAGTCGTACTCGTTCATCTGGCAGCCGAAGGTTTTGATAAAGACTTTTTTGGACATGGCGTAAGGGCAAAAACAACGGGAGAGGGGGCGCCGGTGTGGCGCAGGGTGCGCGGCGGGTGGCGTGGCTGGCAGCACCCGCCACTGCGGCGCTGGCGCACGCGGGGCCAAGGGGGTGGTGCGCCGCAGTGCGCCAGCGCGGGGGTGGGTGCGGTGTCAGCGCGCGGTGGCGTCTGATTCGAACTGGTAGTTGCGCTGCACGTCGGTGCTGCCGGGGCGCGGCTGGGCCACTTCGGCCTTGCTCAAAATCCAGGCAGTCATCAGCCAGCCGGTGCTTTTTTCGATCAGGTAATTCACCGTGAACGTTTGTCCCAGCACGCTGTGGCGCATCACCAGGGCGTTTTGCGGATTGAAGATGCGCAGGCCCGGTGCCATCTGGATGGCTTTGTCGTTGATATGCGCCTGGCCCGAGGCGTCGATGTGCAGCGTGCCACGCAGGGCCGCTTCAGGGAAGTTGCGCATGGCACCGGGGGCGGGCAATGCAGGCGCCTGGGCCTGGGCGAGCACAGGGCCGCTGGCCAGCGCGCCCACGGTGGTGGCCAGCAGCAGGGCCAGCAGGTGCAGCGTGTGGGTGGTGCGGTGGCGTGGCAGGGGTGCGTGGGAAGAGGTACAGCGTTGCATGGTGTGTATCCAGTGGCTGGGCCTGTGATGAAAAAACCCGCAGCGTTTGCACGGTGCGGGTTTTTGAGTTTGGTGGTGATAGGTGGATTTGAACCACCGACATCAGCATTATGAATGCTGCGCTCTAACCAACTGAGCTATATCACCGATAGCACGAGATTATAGTGCAATTTTTACTGGTGTGTGAAAACTGCTTTGCGTTTGTTGACGAAAGCGTCCATGCCTTCTTTTTGGTCGCTGGTGGCAAACAGCGAATGGAACAGGCGGCGCTCGAACATCACGCCGTCGGCCAGCGTGCCTTCAAAGGCGCGGTTGACCGATTCCTTGGCCGCCATCACGGCGATTTGCGAGAAGTCGCTGATTTGCAGGGCTGCGCCCAGGGTTTCTTCCATGAGCTTGTCCAGCGGCACCACGCGGCTGACCAGGCCCGAGCGCTCGGCTTCCTGGGCGTCCATCATGCGGCCCGTCAGGGCCAGGTCCATGGCCTTGGCCTTGCCCACGGCGCGGGGCAGGCGCTGCGTGCCACCGGCGCCGGGGATCACGCCCAGCTTGATTTCAGGCTGGCCGAACTTGGCGTTGTCGGCGGCGATGATGAAGTCGCACATCATGGCCAGCTCGCAGCCGCCGCCCAGCGCAAAGCCACTCACGGCGGCGATCACGGGTTTGCGGATGGTGCGGATGGTTTCCCAGTTGCGGGTGATGAAGTCGCCCTTGTAGGCATCGGCAAAGCTGAACTTCGCCATGGCGGTGATGTCGGCGCCTGCGGCAAAGGCTTTTTCGCTGCCGGTGATGATGATGCAGCCGATTTTTTCGTCGGCATCAAAGGCCTTGAGCGCATCGCCCAGTTCGTCCATGAGCTGGCTGTTCAGGGCGTTGAGTTGCTTGGGGCGGTTGAGTGTGATGACGCCAACTTTGTCGGCTTCGGTGCGCACTTCAATAACTTCGTAGGCCAAGGTGATCTCCAGTGGTTGTTGTGTCAAGCCGACCACTATAACCAAGCTCTGTGGCGCAGGTGGTGCTGGCTGGCGCTGCGTGCCTTCAGGTGCTGTACAGCCAGCGCCCTGCCCGCGCCGCGTCGGTGATGCGCAGGGAAACCGTGTCGCTGTGCGCCGCTGGCGCGGCACTTTTGCGTGGTTTGGTGGCGGGCGGCGTCAGCGCCAGCGGCAGGCGCAGCAGCCGATCGCCCCGGGCGATGAGGGCCGTGACGTGGCTGGCGTTGCCCGCGTACAGGGCCAGGTCGGCCAGCTTGCCCAGGCGCCAGCCCTGGCCTTGCACATCGATGCCCAGCCATTCATCGCCTGCGGCCATGCCGGCGCGCTCGGCCAGGCCACCGCGCAGCACGGTTTTGATGCGGATGGCACCGTTTTCGGTCACACGCAGGCCCAGACGCTGGGCGGGCTGCGGTGTGTCGGCTTGCAGCGTGATGCCGTGCGCGGCCAGCAATTCGGCCACGGGCAGTTCGGCGGTACTGTGAACCCAGGCTTGCAGCTCGGCGTCGAACGCGCGGCCCGCGCAGGCTTGCAGCACGGCGCGCAGGTCGGCCTCTTGCATGGGGCCACCGGCGCAGTGTTGCCACAGGGCGCGCATCACGTCGTCCAGCGTGGTCTGGCCTTCGCGGCGCAGGGCCAAATCGAGGCACAGGGCCACCAGCGCGCCTTTGGTGTAGTAGCTGATGGTGGCGTTGGGGGTGTTTTCGTCCTGGCGGTAGAACTTGACCCAGGCATCAAAGCTGGCCTGGGCCACGGTTTGCACCTGGCGCCCCGGCGCTTGCAGCACCTGGTGCAGCGTTTTGGTCAGCAGTTGCAGGTAGGTGGTGTCGTCGATCAGGCCGGCGCGGCGCAGCAGCAGGTCGTCGTAGTAGCTGGTGAAGCCTTCAAAAAACCACAGCAGCTGGGTGTAGTTTTCCTGGGCGTAGTCGTAGCGGGCAAATTCTGCCGGGCGCAGGCGTTTGACGTTCCAGGTGTGGAAGTATTCGTGGCTGATCAGGCCGAGCAAGGTGGTGTAGCCTTCGCTGGCGCGGGCGCTGCCCAGGCGGGGCAGGTCGGCGCGGGTGCAGATCAGCGCGGTGCTGTTGCGGTGCTCCAGGCCGCCGTAGCCGTCGTGCGTGGCGTGCAGCAGGAACAGGTAGTTTTTGAACGGCGGCTTGCCCTTGCCGTGCCAGAAGCGCATGGCGGTTTCGCAGATTTTTTGCGTGTCAGCCAGCAGGCGCTGGGCATCGAACGAGGGCGCCGCGCCCGCCACCACCAGGCGGTGCGGCACACCGGCGGCGGTGAAGGTGGCGCTCCAGAAGGGGCCCATCTCCACCGGGCAGTCCACCAGTTCGTCGTAGTCGGCGGCCTGGTAGGTGCCAAAGCCGTTGGCCTCAATTTTTAAGGGAAAAAGGCCTGTAGCGCACTGCCAGTGGGCGCTAGCAGCTATCAAATCAGGAGTATTCTCCGGCGCTTCGGGGGCCACGACTTCCAGCGTGCAGGGCTGCTCGGCCTGGCCTTCGACGCGCAGGCACAGGCTGGTGCCGTTGAAAAAGCCCCGCGCCGCGTCCAGGCAGGCGGTGCGCACGGAGGGGTCGTTGGCATAGACCTCGTAGTCCAGCACCAGCGGCTGGCCGGTTTTGCAGGCGACTTGCCAGCGCTGCTTGTCTTGCTGCACCACGGCCAGTGTGCGGCGGCCTTGCCGGGCGCGCAGGTGTTGCAGGTTTTTGGCAAATTCGCGCACCAGGTAGCTGCCCGGAATCCACACCGGCAGCGTCAGGGCTTGCAGCGCCTGGGGCTGCGCAATGGTCAGCGTGACGCGAAACAGGTGGGCGTGCAGGTCGGCGATTTCTACGCGGTAGTGCAGGGCAGAGGCGGTGTCGTGGGTGTCAGGCATGGCGGTGCGGCAGAAAGTGGCAGCAGGGGAGTGCGGCAGGGCAAGGTGGGTACAGAGAAGTGCCCCAGCACCGAAAGAGCGCTGCCTGGCCGTGCAAGAAGGCCCGGTGGCAGCGCCGGGCGCGGGGGCAGCGGGGCGCGATGGCCCCGTGCCGCCATCAGTTGGCGCTGGCCGTCTCGCTGGCTTCGGCCAGGCGTTTTTCGATGTCGGCGGCGCCGATGGCACCGGGTACGCGCGCGCCGTTGGCAAACAGCAGCGTGGGCGTGCCGGTGATCTTGTGCTTTTTGCCAAAAGCCAGGTTGCGTTGCAGGGCGGCGGTGTCGCAGCTGGCAGCGGCGGGCGTTTTCTCGCGCAGCATCCAGTCGTTCCAGGCGTTGTTGCGGTCTTTGGCGCACCAGATGTTGCGCGACTTCTCTGCCGAATCGGGGCTCAGGATGGGGTAGAGAAAGGTGTAGATGGTGACGTTATCGACGTTTTGCAGGTCGCGCTCAAAGCGCTTGCAGTAGCCGCAGTTGGGGTCGGCAAACACCACCAGCTTGCGCTTGCCGTTGCCGCGCACGGTGGCAAAAGCGTCTTGCAGCGGCAGGGCGTTGAAGTCCACGGCGGTGAGCTTGTTGATGCGGTCTTCGGTCAGGTTGCGCCGCGCTTTGGTGTCGATCAGCTCGCCCTGGATCAGGAAGTTGCCCTTGGCGTCGGTGTAGAACAGGTCGGTGCCTACGCGCACCTCGTACAGGCCGCCCATGGGGGTGGCGCGCACTTCGTCGATTTTTTCCAGCTGCGGAATGCGCTCGGCCAGGGTTTTGCGAATGGCGGGTTCTTGTGCCGTGGCAGTGAGGGCCAGGCCCAGGCTGGCCGCAGCCAGCAGGGAGGGGATCAGTTTCATCAAAATTGCGTTCCGTGGTGTCAGGTTGGTGGTTGCCGTCAGTGCGTGCCCATGGCGCGCTGGGTGATCCAGTCTTTCAGGGGGCCGCTGCGCTCAAAGTTGTTCATGCCCCAGTTGCGCAGCGCCTGCAAAGGCGCCTCAGGGCGCGAGAACAGTTGCTGCAATCCATCCATCACCAGCCCCAGCGGCAAGATGTCGGCCTTGCGCTGGCGCTCGTAGCGGCGCAGCAAGCGCAGATCGTCCAGGCCGCGCCAGTCAGCGCGCTCACCGAGCACGCGGGCCAGCGCCTGCACATCGCCCAGCCCCAGGTTCAGCCCTTGACCGGCCAGGGGGTGGACGTTGTGTGCGGCATCCCCGGCCAGCACCCAACTGCCCTGGCCGTCTTGGCCGTCGTGCGCCATGGCGCCGCACCAGCGCTGGGCCTGTGCCAGTTGCAGCGGCCAGGCGGCACGCTCACTGGTCAGGCGCAGCGCCCCCAGGGCGCCGCCGCTGGCTGCGTGCAGGTGCTGGGCAAAGTCTTCATCGTCCAGCGCCAACAGCGCTGGCACTTGCTGCGCAGGGACTGACCACACCACGGCGACAGAGTTCCCCTGCTCGCCCTCCAGCGGCAAAAAGGCCAGGATGCTGCCCTGCGAGAACCACTGCCGCGCCGTCTGGCCGTGCGGCAGTTCGCACTCCAGGCGCGTGGCAATGGCGTGCTGGGCATACGGCGTGACGTCGAACCCCGCGCCCAGCTGCGCGCGCGTGCTGCTGGCACGGCCCTCGCAGATGGCGGTGAGGGCGGCGGGCACCGGCGCGTCCACGCGCTCGACCTGCGGCTGGTAGCGCACGGCCTCGGCCAGGCGATTTTCGAGGGCGGGCACATCGACAATCCAGGCCAGCGCATCGACGCCCTGGCTGGTGGCGTCGAACAGCACTTCGCCGTCCTGGTCGCCGCACACGTGCATGCGGGTCACGGCGGTGGCGTGGATGGGGTCGGGCCAGCAGCGCAGCGCTTGCAGCAGCTGGCGCGAGGCGCCACTCAGGGCATAGGCGCGCACGTCCGCATGGCGCGGCGGCGGGCTGGTCACCAGCGCTACGCGCAGCTTCTCGCGCGCCAGCAAAAGCGCCAGGGTATGGCCGACAACGCCAGCCCCACGGATACAGACATCAAAGGTTTGCGGCATGGGGCGATTGTAGGAGGCCCCTAAAATGGCCCGTTTGTCCCCCTGATTACCAGAAAGCCCTGCCATGAGCCTCCAATGCGGCATCGTGGGCCTGCCCAACGTGGGCAAGTCCACCCTCTTCAACGCCCTGACCAAGGCCGGCATCGCCGCCGAAAACTACCCCTTCTGCACCATCGAGCCCAATACCGGCGTGGTCGAGGTGCCCGACCCGCGCCTGCACAAGCTGGCCGAAATCATCCACCCCGAGCGCATCGTTCCGGCCATCGTCGAGTTTGTCGATATTGCTGGCCTGGTGGCCGGTGCCAGCCAGGGCGAGGGCCTGGGCAACCAGTTTCTGGCGCACATCCGTGAAACCGACGCCATCGTCAACGTGGTGCGCTGCTTTGACGACGACAACGTGATCCACGTGGCCAACCGCGTCGATCCGATTGCCGACATCGAAGTCATCCAGACCGAGCTGTGCCTGGCCGACCTGGGCACCGTGGAAAAAGCCCTGAACCGCTACAGCAAGGCCGCCAAGTCGGGCAACGACAAGGATGCGGCCAAGCTGGTGGCGCTGCTGACGCGCATCCAGGCGGCCCTCGATCAGGGCAAGCCCGCGCGCTCGGTCGAGGTCAGCAAGGAAGAGCAGCCCCTGCTCAAGTCGCTGTGCCTGATCACGGCCAAGCCCGCCATGTTTGTCGGCAACGTCAGCGAAGACGGGTTCGAGAACAACCCTTACCTCGATCGCCTGCAAGAGTACGCCGCCAGCCAGAACGCCCCTGTGGTGGCCATCTGCGCCAAGATGGAAGCCGAAATGGCCGAGATGAGCGACGAAGACCGCGACATGTTCCTGGCCGAAATGGGCCAGACCGAGCCCGGCCTGAACCGCCTGATCCGCGCGGGCTTCAAGCTGCTGGGCCTGCAAACCTACTTCACGGCGGGCGTCAAGGAAGTGCGCGCCTGGACGATCCGCGTGGGCGACACCGCCCCGCAGGCCGCTGGCGTGATCCACGGCGACTTCGAGCGCGGCTTCATCCGTGCGCAAACCATCGCCTTTGACGACTTCATCCAGTACAAGGGTGAGCAGGGCGCCAAGGACGCGGGCAAGATGCGCGCCGAAGGCAAGGAATACGTGGTCAAAGATGGCGATGTGCTGAACTTCCTGTTCAACGTCTGACCCCGCGCCGCTCTGGGCGGCCCGGCCAGCACCCCATCCCCCGGCACGGGCGATGGGGTTTTTTGTTTCTGGCGCGTGGGTGAGGGATGAGAAATCACAGTGTTTTCTGCCTCCAGGGCTTATGCAGTAAGCGCTACCAGCTATCCTTTTGGTAGCAAATCTCAGGGCCCATGGCGCGCAAAGTGCGCGTGCGCCGGTTGACCAACGCGCTGGCCCGCGCCCACACTGGGGTTTTACGCCGCCCCAGCCCATGCACCGCCCCGCCACCCCTGCACCCGCGCCCACTCCTGCGCCCATGCCGACGCCAGAGCCTGCTGCCAGCGCCACCAGCGCCCCGGTCGTATTCCGCGCCCGGGGCCTGTGCAAGACCTACCGCACCGGCGATGTCGAGGTGCGGGCGCTGCACGGCGTGGACCTGGACATCGTGCGCGGCGAGTTCATCGTGTTGCTGGGCGCCTCGGGCAGCGGCAAGTCCACGCTGCTCAACATCCTGGGCGGGCTGGACGTGCCCACCAGCGGCGAGGTCTGGTTTGCCGAGCACCGCCTGAACGGCGCCAGCGAGGCCGAGTTGACCAGTTACCGGCGCGAGCATGTGGGCTTCGTGTTCCAGTTCTACAACCTCATCCCCAGCCTCACGGTGCGCGAGAACCTGGCGCTGGTGACCGACATCGCGCCGCACCCCATGCCCATCGACGAGGCGATTGCGCTGGTGGGGCTGACGGCGCGCCAGCACCATTTCCCGTCCCAGCTCTCGGGCGGCGAGCAGCAGCGCGTGGCCATTGCGCGCGCCATCGTCAAGCGCCCCGAGGTGCTGCTGTGCGACGAGCCCACCGGCGCGCTGGATTACCAGACCGGCAAGATGGTGCTGGAGGTGATCGCGCGCATCAACGCCGAGCTGGGCACCACGGCGGTGGTCATCACGCACAACGCCGCCATCGCCGCCATGGCCGACCGCGTCGTGTACCTGGCCGACGGCACCATCGCGCGCACCGAGCGCAATGCGCAGCGGCTGGCGCCGTCGGAGCTGTCGTGGTGAGTCCATCGCCCCCACGCTCGCCCACTGCGCGTGGCTTGCTGCCCTCCAAGGGGGCGCTTTGGGCCTGGGGGCGGCCTGCTGGCACAACGCCATGAAAGCCCTCGACCGCAAGCTGCTGCGCGATCTGCGCCGCCTCTGGAGCCAGGCGCTGACCATCGCGCTGGTGGTGGCCAGCGGGCTGGGCGGCTTCATCACCAGCCTGTCGGCGGTGGATTCGCTGGCGCTGGCGCGCGACCAGTTTTATGCCCAGGGCCACTTTGCCGATGTGTTTGCCGTGGTCAAGCGCGCGCCGCTGGCGCTGGCCGAGGTGCTGCGCGCCGTGCCCGGTGTGGCCGATGTGCAGGTCACGGTGGAGCAGGTGGTGCGCGTGGAAATGGCCACCGTGGCCGACCCCATCCTGGGCCAGCTCATCGGCGTCGATTTGCGCCAGCCGCCGCGCATGAACCGGGTGACGGTGCGCACTGGGCGCGCGCTGGCGCCGGCCGGCGCGGGGCAGGGGCACAGCGACACAGCCATCGAGGCGCTGGTGTCCGAGGGCTTTGCCAGCGTGCGCGGCCTGCGCCCGGGTGATGAGCTGACGGCGCTGGTCAACGGCAAGCAGCGCCAGCTGCGCATCGTGGGCACGGCGCTGTCGCCCGAATACATCTTTGCAGGTCTGGCCGGAATGCCCGACCTGCGCGGCTTTGGCGTCTTCTGGGTGGACCGCGAGGCGCTGGCCGCCGCCTACGACATGCAGGGCGCGTTCAACCATGTGGCCATCAAGCTGGCGCCCCAGGCCAGCGAACCGGCGGTGCTGGACGCGCTCTCGCGCCTGCTGGCGCCCTACGGCGGACAAGACGCGCACGGCCGCGCCGACCAGGCCTCGCACACCATGCTGGACAACGAGATCAAGGAGCAGCGCGTGATGGGCACGGTGCTGCCCGCCATCTTCCTGGCCGTAGCGGCGTTTTTGCTGCATGTGGTGCTGTCGCGCCTGGTGGCCACGCAGCGCGAGCAGATCGCCGCGCTCAAGGCGCTGGGCTATGCCAACGCGGCCATTGCTGCGCATTACCTCCAGCTGGTGGCGGTGATCGTGCTGGTGGGGCTGGCGTTGGGCGTCTGGCTGGGCGACTGGTTGGGCACGCTGCTGACGGGGCTGTATGCCGAGTTCTTCCGCTTTCCGGTGTTCGAGCACCGCATCGCGCTCTGGCTGGTG
>ERZ724504.2208-NODE-2208-length-10613-cov-7.578235_pt1 | contig 10613 bp, 11 predicted proteins | sample MGYA00376037_ERZ724504 | MGnify/ENA primary metagenome ERZ724504 (study PRJEB28724, sample SAMN07190888) | wastewater metagenome | isolation source: influent of sewage treatment plant in Hong Hong | place: USA: Christiansburg, Virginia | collected 2016-03-01 ... | reverse complement strand
CCACGTCCGCCCAGCCAGTAACCACTACCGGCGGCCACGGCAACCGCAATAACGCCGATGGTCAGTCCCGCACCCTTGTTCATAGATCTTCCCCTAAAAGACGTTCGATTTCGGCCAGACGCATCTGGGCGTCGACTTGGGCCTTAAGCTGGTTTTGTCTGGCCTGCCGGATTTGGCGTTGGGCATCGAGCAAGGTGGCAAAATCCACCTTGCCGGTCTCGTAGCCGGCCAGCGCCGCCTTGAAGGTCAGTTCGGCCTGCGGCAGCAAGCTGTTGGCCAGCAAGTTTTCCGTGCGACGGGCGGCTTCGATGCTGGACAGGGCCTCAGCCAGTTCGGCCGAGACCTGATTGGTGGTGGCTTCCTTGCGTGAGCGGGCGGCATTGAGCATAGACTCGGATTCCCGCTCCTGCGATCGCCGCGAAGACTGTTGCAGCGGGATATTCAGTTCGAACATCAACTCCCATTCCTTGATCGCGTTCTGGTACTGAATGGGGGATACACCCAAGGTAAAGTCGGGATAGCGGTTTTTGTAGGTCAGGTCGCGAGATTTCTCGGCGGCTTTGATTTTCGATTCATCGGAGAACAGTTGCGGGTTGCGGGTGCGTGCGCGCTCTTCCAGCGCAGCATAATCCAGCGCCACCGGTGCCGGCAGTTTGCGCAACTGAGTTGGCGCTTGTAACAGCGCGTTGTTTGGGCGGGCCAGCAAGGCGTTAATCCGGGAATGCAGGTTGTGCTGTTCGGCTTCCAGCGCAATCAATTCGTTGCGCATATTGGTCTGCTCGACCTGAGCGCGGATAACATCCTGCTGTGCCGCCAGGCCACCGGAATAGCGTACTTGGGCGACTTTTTCCAGACGGGTCATCAGGTCGAGGATTTCCCGGGTCAATTGCTCGTTGCGGTGCACGTAATAAAGCTGAGCGAAATTGACTTTGATCCGCCCGGCCACATCGGCCCAGGTGCCCTGCGCACGACCCTTGGCTCCGTCGGCTTCAAGCGCTGCAATCTCGCGCTTCAGGTCGCGCTTGCCAAACCAGGGAATATCCTGCATCAGCAGATAACGGGTGCTGCCGACGCGACTCGGGGACAAGGTTGCGTTCTGCTCGCCGAATCGGGTGATGTCGCGCAACTCGGTACGAAACTTCGGGTCGGGCAAGGCTCCTGCCGGCGTCACCCGCTCGCCCGACGCCTCGGCCTCGGCCTGCATCGCAGCGTATTCCGGATTGCGCGTCTTGGCGTAATTGATCAGGCTGTCGACGTTCGCACCGAGGGCGGCCTCTTGGGCAAACACGGGCGCGCCAAAGGCGATGGCAAGCGACAGGATCAAAATGGGTAACGGCCTGAGTCGGCGCATGCGACCTCCCTGAAATATTCATTTTATGGAACATGCTGACAGCGAAATGGAATCACCCTCTCGCCGTCAGTCGATCTTGTTATTTGGCTGGTTCGAAATGGACGACGGTGATGGCACCATTCACGGTGTCGGCCATGAAGCGAATCTTATCGCCGGACTTCATTTGGTCCAACCAGGCGGCATTGGAAACCTTGAAGACCATGGTCATCGCCGGCATGTTCAGGTTGGTCAGCGGGCCGTGCGACAGTGTCACCTTGCCGGCGGCCTTGTCCACTTTTTTGACCTGGCCGTCGACCATTTGCATTTCAGCGGACGCGGCGGCCGGTGCAGCCATGGCATGGCCGGCATGGTCTCCTGCAGCCTGGACCGAAACGGTGCCAAGGGAGGCAAAGGCAATCAGGGAGGCGGTGATGAGTGTTTTCATGGGTTTCTCCTGTTGGAATCAATGTTTTGCAAAAATGCTGGTTTCACCGCCGGACTGGACCAGCAGCGTGTTGTAGGGAACGGGTTTCGAACTTTCCATGCCTGGCGAACCGGGGGGCATCGAGGGCACCGCGATGCCGAGGGCTTTCGGTTTTTCCCTGAGCAGACGCTGAATGTCGGCAACCGGCACGTGGCCTTCGACCACATAAACGCCCACCTTGGCGGTATGGCAGGAGCCGAGGCGGTCTGGCATCCCCAGTTGCTTCCGGGCTGCCGGGACGTCCATGACATTGTGCGCGCGAACCTCGAAGCCCGCGTCCTTCAGGTGGTCAATCCACTTGCCACAGCAACCGCAGTTCGGGCTCTTGTAGACATCGACCATTTCGCCTGCCGTTGCGGCGGAGGAAAGGCCGGCACCGAAGGCTGTGATCAAGGCGAGAACAAGGACGGGGTTACGCATGGCGAGGCTCCTGTTTGAATCGAGTGGCGTCAGTATGGATAGCCAATGCCAACAATTGGCTGTCCCGCTGATTACATTTTTGTAATGTTTGACCGCTTAGTGCTTGTGCGCTCCATGGTCGTGACCGTCGGCTTTTTTGCTCTTGCCCGCCGGCTTTTCAGGCACCTCGGCAGGCTTTGCTTCGTGGTCGTCATGCCCATGGTCGTGGCCCGCGACTCCGCCATGCGAGTGCCCGTCGCTCGCCGCCACCAGTTGCTCATAAGCGGGCGCCGATAACAAAGGCATCTTTTGCAGAAAGGCTGCCAGATCCCAAATGGCTTCGTCTTCCATGCCGCCCTTCGACCAGGCAGGCATGCCGGAAGCCTTGATGCCGTGCTTGATGATCCAGAAATCGCGGGCGGCATCACGTGAAGGGGGTGATGTCGGCTTCTCCGACAGATTGGGTGGCGTGGGATAGAGCCCCTTGCGTATTTCCGAGTCGGGAGCCTCCGGCGACAAGTGGCAATTGACGCACATGGCCGCATAATTGCCCGCCCCGCGTCGGACCCGCTCGGGATCGGCAAGATCAGCCGGAACCTGGATGTCACCGGTGCGGCTGGCAATGGCCCTTTCGCGGGCAAACGTCAGCGCCTGGTAGGTGAAGGAACTATGAGGGGTATCGGCCCCGACATCGACGATGCCGGCCATGACAACGACCCCGGCGGTTGCGGCGCCCAGTCCAACGGCTGCCAAGGCGCCCAGAAGCATTTTGTTCATGATGGATTTCCTTTGATTTTGGTGTGATTTCAGTGTTGACCGTGGCTGACAGGTTTCCTGACCACGACTTCCTGCGATTGCGGCTTTCCGGCCGGACGCATGGCGCCCTTGCCGGCATCGTGGCTGCGGGTTGCGGCAGCGATTGGCCCGGTCCATTCGTAGGCTTGTGTGCCCTTGGGTTGTTTGTACCAGCCGGGATCGCGGTAGTCGCCCGGTTTCTGGTCGCGACGGACTTTGAGTACAGAAAACATGCCGCCCATTTCGACGGCCCCATACGGTCCCTGGCCGGTCATCATCGGCAGGGTGTTGTCGGGGATGGGCATTTCCATCTCGCCCATGTCGGCCATGCCGCGCTCGCCCATGACCATGTAGTCGGGGATAAGGTCAGTGATTTTCTTGACCACGTCCCGATGGTCGACGCCGATCATGGTCGGCACGTCGTGCCCCATGGCGTTCATGGTGTGATGGCTCTTGTGGCAGTGAAAAGCCCAATCGCCTTCTTCGTCAGCAAGAAAATCGATCTGCCGCATCTGGCCGACCGCCACGTCGGTGGTCACCTCGGGCCAGCGCGAACCGATCGGCGTCGGACCGCCATCGGTGCCGCTGACGACGAATTCATGTCCGTGCAGGTGCATGGGATGGTTGGTCATGGTCAGGTTGCCGATACGGATGCGGACCTTGTCACCCTTGCGGACGTTGAGCGAATCGATCCCCGGAAAGGAGCGGCTGTTCCAGGTCCAGAGGTTGAAATCAAGCATCGTGTTGACCTTGGGCGTGTAACTGCCCGGATCGATGTCGTAGGCGTTCAGCAGGAAGCAGAAATCACGGTCGACGGGCTCGATAAGCGGGTGGCGGTCTTTCGGATGGGTCACCCAGAACCCCATCATGCCCATCGCCATCTGCGTCATCTCGTCGGCGTGCGGGTGATACATGAAAGTGCCGGGGCGACGCGCGACGAACTCGTAGACAAAGGTTTTGCCGACCGGAATCTGCTTCTGATTGAGCCCGCCGACGCCGTCCATGCCGCTGGGCAGGCGCTGGCCGTGCCAGTGAATGGTCGTGTGTTCCGGCAGCCGGTTGGTCACAAAAATGCGCACCCGGTCGCCCTCGACCACCTCGATGGTCGGCCCGGGGCTTTGCCCGTTGTAGCCCCAGAGGTGGGCCTTCATGCCGGGCGCTATTTCGCGGACAACCGGTTCTGCGACCAAATGGAACTCCTTGACGCCGTCGTTCATGCGCCAAGGCAGGGTCCAGCCGTTTAGGGTGACGACCGGATTATAGGGGCGGCCGTTGGGCGGAGTCAGTGGAGAGGCCGTGTCCGGGTTGTCCTTGGAGACCAGTTCGGGCAAGGCGGCAAGCGCGACGGAACTGACGGATGCAGCAGCCACGGCTCCGCCGGCCATGCCAAGGTTTCTGAAAAATTCGCGACGTGTGCTCATGGTGGATCTCCCCTTAATGGTCGGCGCGGCCGGTGGCCGCAATGGTGGCTCGGGCCGATGCGTTCAACGACGGCTTGCCGATCATCGCCATCTCCAGATCGCCGCGAGCAATCCAGAAATCGCGCAAGGTTTCGATATAGCTGTTAACGCTGCCGATCTGCGTTCGGGCATCCGCGAGCAGATCGAAAACACCAATCAACATGCCGTTGTAGCGGAGCATGTTCTCCTCAGAAATCCGCTTGTTAAGGGGAACCACCTCGTCGCGGAAATGACGGGCGATGTCGTAATTGGTCCGGTAGGCGTGATAAGCCTCACGAACCTCCGAGCGGGCATTGATTGCCGACTCGCCGGCACGCTCCACCGCCTGCATGTAAATCGATTCAGCCTTGGCCACCTTGGAACCCCCCCAATCGAAAATTGGCAACTCGAAGCTGATTTCGTAGCCTTTCTTGTAACCGCTGTCGCGTGCGCCTTCAAGCACCCTGGCCGGGCCGACTTCGAGGACGTTGATGAAGCGGGTTGCCTTGGACAGGCCAAGATTCTTCGCCAGCGCCTCGGTTTCGAGGCGGATTGCCTGCAGATCGAGGCGCTGAACGAGCGCCGCTTGTTCGACACCCGGCAACTCGTCGACCGTCTTGGGCAAATCGGGAAGTCGTTCGGGCAAGCGAATGGCGTTGCGATCAGGCAGGCCCAGGATGCGAGCAAGGCGTTCGCGAGCCGCGATTGCCGACTGTTCCGATCTGGCCAGGTTCAAGGCGGCATCGGCATAGAAGGCCTGCTCGCGTGCCTGGCGTAGTTTGCTGAAATTGCCCACCTGCGCCATGCGCCGTGCCAGTTCGGCGCCTGCCTCGGCTGCCTGCCTGATTTTGCGTAGATACCGCACGGACTCTTCGGCGGCCAGCGCCGTGTAATAAGCTTGGCGAGTCTCGGCGGCCAGGCGGGCTACATCGACCACTGCCAGTTGCTGCGCCTGGGCGAATTTGCGTTTCTCCACCTCAACCGCCAGCGGCATGGTGATCAGGGCGAAGATGTTGAAAGTCAGCGCTTGTTCAATCTTGAACTCCCGGATACCGTTCTCCGGCTTGCTGGCACGCAGCATCGAGAAATGGGGATTGGGCAAGCGCCCGGCCTGCACCAGTTCGGCCTCGCTGATGCCCAGATCGAAAAACGCCGCCTGCAAGCCGCGATTGTTGTAGAGCGCAAGCTGGATTGCGTCATCCGCCATTAGCGGCTTGGCGAGCAGTTCGCCGACACGGGTTTGCAATGTCGTGCGTTCCGCATCGCTGCGCGCCCATTTGACGTCCTTGTCCAAACGCTCGCGGGTCGTTTGCTCGACACGGCCGAATCCGCCGTCGTCCGAAAACGTGGCGCAACCGGCCAAACCGAGAATGCCGACGGTGGCGACAAGAAGTTTTCCGCGACGCATCGGCAAAAAAGAGCGAGCGGAGGTCATGGCTTGTCTCCATTCGCCTGCGGGATGAGTTCTGCGGGTTTTTCGTGCTCATGGACGGGCTGTCCAGTCGCCGGGCCGGTTTCAAGATGCCCCATGTGTCCACGCAGGCGGCCCATCTCGCCATTGACTTGTCGCCAGTCATGCAGTGGCTCATCCTGGATAGGTGTGTAATCCGCGAAAGCCGATTGGTAGGATGTTTCGGGTATCGGTTCCTTGGGCGAGTGGGAATCGGCCCAGGCGGGTGTCGCGGCGAGCGCGACCGTTAATGCCATGATTTTCATGATGCCTCCATTGGGAATATGCGGAGTCTTTTGCTCCGATGATTGACATCATGCTTTCGCCAAACCAACATCTTGCTGACTTGTGAATTACATTTCCGTAATCTAGGCATTTAGCCTTTAAAAGCGAAGGAGAATGCGCCATCAATAGCCAATGAATGGCGGAGAGAGCGATGAAAATTCTTGTGGTGGAAGACGAAACCAAAACCGGGACCTACCTCAAGCAGGGGTTGGTTGAGGCGGGCTTCGTCGTGGATTTGGCCGTCAACGGCCTCGACGGGCTGCATTTGGCGCTGACAGAGGCCTATGATCTGGCGATCCTCGACGTCATGCTCCCGGGTATCGACGGCTGGCAGGTGTTGCAAGGCATTCGCCGGGCCGGCAAGGAAATGCCGGTGCTGTTTCTGACGGCACGCGACCAGGTGGAAGATCGGGTCAAAGGATTTGAACTGGGAGCAGATGATTATCTGGTCAAGCCCTTTGCGTTTTCTGAGCTGTTGGCTCGCGTCAGATCTCTTTTGCGTCGTGGCGGAAAAGCCAAGGAATCCGAGTTTCTGCGCGCCGCCGACCTCGAACTCGACTTGCTGCGCCGCCGCGTCAATCGGGCCGGGAAACGGATTGACCTGACCGCCAAGGAATTTGCCTTGCTCGAACTGTTGCTGCGCCGTCAGGGTGAGGTGTTGCCACGCTCATTGATAGCCTCTCAGGTCTGGGACATGAATTTCGACAGCGACACGAACGTCATTGAGGTCGCGATCAAGCGCCTGCGGGTCAAGATTGACGACGGGTTCGAACCCAAGTTGATTCGTACGGTGCGTGGCATGGGTTATGTTCTGGAGATCACCGATTGACACCGACTCGCGGCCCCTCACTGACGCTTCGCCTGACCCTGCTGTTCGCGCTGGCCTCGGCCTTTGTGCTGTTCCTGCTTGGCCTGCTTATTGGCAATGCGGTTGAACGCCACTTCGAAGAGCAGGATTTGGATGTGTTGAATGGAAAAATGCAGTTGGCGAGGCATATCCTTGAACGAGATCCGGGTAGTCAGCCGAAGGAGACGCTGACCCAGCAATTGGACGATGCGCTGACGGGGCACCACGGGTTGATCGTTGCTGTCTATGACCAGAATGGCAAAACGCTGTATGCCAACGAATCCATGGTCTTTCCGCAGGATCTACTAAGCATTGGCGCGACACCAAAGCGCGAGCAACCCGTCAAATGGAACAGCAACGACGACCAGCCATGGCGTGGAATTTCCTCGATGGTCAAGCTTGGCACCAATGGCGGTGGTAGTTACACCGTGGCAATTGCCACAGAAATCACCCATCACGAGCACTTCATGACATCTTTCCGCCAGACCTTGTGGGGGTTCATGAGCATGGCAACCCTGGCGATGGGATTTCTCGGCTGGTTTGTCGTCCGGCGCGGCCTATTGCCGTTGCTGGCCATTAAGCGCCAAGCTGCCGAGATTACTGCCAATCGCCTGCATACCCGCTTGCCGGTCGAAGCTATCCCACGCGAATTGGCAGATCTGGCCGACACCCTGAATGGCATGCTTTCGCGCTTGGAGGAGTCCTTTCAGCGTCTGTCTGATTTTTCATCGGACTTGGCCCATGAGTTGCGAACGCCGGTCAGCAATCTGTTGACCCAGACCCAGGTCACGCTCTCGAAAGCACGCTCGGCGGACGACTATAGGGACATCCTGGCGTCGAATGCGGAAGAGTTCGAGCGCCTGTCGCGTACCATTTCCGACATGCTCTTTCTGGCCAAGGCCGACAACAACCAGATCATCCCGAACCAGGAGCCGATCAATCTCGCCGAGGAAATCGGCGATTTGCTGGAGTATTACGACGTGCTTGCCGAAGAGAAGTCGGTTGCCTTGTCACTCTCTGGTGGCGGCCAAATCGTCGGCGACAGATTGATGCTGCGCCGCGCTGTCAGCAATCTGCTATCCAATGCGCTGCGACATACACCGAACGAGGGCAAGGTTACCGTTCGAGTCGAAAAAAACAGTGAAGGTAGGATTCTGGTCTCCGTCGAGAACACAGGGAGCGACATCCCGGCCGAACATTTGCCTCGCCTGTTCGATCGTTTCTACCGTGTCGACAGTTCGCGCCTGCGCACGACAGAAAATTCAGGCCTAGGGCTCGCGATAACCCAATCTATTGTGTTCGCTCACGGCGGGGATGTGGGCGTCAATTCGGAAGGAGGAAAAACGCGCTTCACACTCTCTTTACCCTGTATCCATCAATAGTCATTGGTTTCTCTGAAAAGATGACGATGAGCCATGTTATCTCTGCCTCGATACCGCTGAAGGCTCCAACATCCAACGTAGTTACGTGTCAACCATCATAGGTACACCGGAACTACTGCCATTGACCCGAAAATTCCGATCAGCGTCCGTAAACCCGCGTGTTGCCGACGTACTTAGGAGTAATGGCCAATGGCGGCAATGGCCGAGGAACTGCCGAGCAACAAGGAATTCTGAATGGCAGGTTTCAGATCAGTTTGCTGTCCTTGGCGACCTGGTGTTTTCGGAGATATGAATATTGCATGCGTTCCGATTTCTGCTTGATGTCGTATAGATTGGCAAATCTATCAGCTAACGATAAAGAGGGTTATCGTGAGCTGAGATGGGCGCGTAATTGACTGGTTTGGCTACCCTCCATAAATTTTGCACCGACCGTGGCATATGCCACAGTCAATCAAAAGCCAGATCGATATTCTTCTGATCAAGGAGGAGTACACATGGCAACTACCGCAAAAGTCGCATTCTTCAAGAACGAGTTTGTTGTTGATCTCAATGATGGTCGGCATCTTGAGCAACACGATCTGCAAGCATTGGCCGATGCACTCCACCGAGCAGGTGTGCAATCCAACCAAGTTGAATATGAATGGCGACCAGGCCACCGTATGATCACCGCCGGTCAGCAAGTTGCACTACGCGCAGCATTACGTCATCAAGAGCGTAAGCACGTAGGTCTGTCGATTGCAGCCTGAGCTGCAAAAGTAGGCACAAACTTAACCCCAGAATCCCAAAGACACCCACCGGTCATGCCCTGTTGCAGGGTGCGGCGTAATGATCTCTTTTAATCGACCGCGAAGTTTAAGGCATCGGCGATGACTTGCTTGAATTTCAAACGGAGATGGGTTCGGACAACGCGTACGAGAGTGTGTATTGCTCGCACCCTGCGTACCGTTGTAAGCAACACAATCTTGATTGATTAAGTAATGGAAAGTGGGCACCATGCTGCCCTTTTTGCTTTTCATCGGATTGATCATGACCTTCAAAGACAGCCCAGCACAATTTCAGACCATTGATGTGACGCTGCTTGATCCCGATCCTAAGCACGCTCGCCAGAACATTAACGAAGACACAATCAAAGGTCTGGTCAATTCCATCCAGAAGGTAGGAATCATCCATCCTCTGGTGGTTCGCCCAGCCAATGAACCCAGTCGCTATACAGTCGTTGTTGGCGAGCGCCGTCGCCAGGCAGCTATACAAGCTGGAGAAAAGACCGTGCCGGTTATTATCCGCGACTGCTCGCCAGATGACACGCTTGAGATTCAGGTGTTTGAAAACATTGGACTTGGGGTTCGCTCTGCGCTGGAGCCGCGTGATATGGCCAACGCTATTCAGTCAATCGCTGATCGGTTCGAAACTCAGGAAGAAGCAGCTCAGCACTTTGGACGTGCACCAACGTGGTTGAGCCAGGCTACGGCTGCAGCTAATCTCTCTGAGAAAGTCACTGCCTTATTGGATTCAGGCAAGATTTCGAGCACCAGTACTGCGGTACAGATTGAGAAACTTGCCAAGAAAAATGAGGCGAAAGCTGAAATGCTGATCGAGCAGATTGAGCAATTGCCGGAAGGCGAGAAGGTGTCGAAGAAGGTTGTCGACAACGCACTCTTTGAAGAGACTGGCCGTGGCAAGAAAAAGGAAGATACATTTGTAGTTGAGCCTGCTGTTATCACAGCTCCAGCAATCGCCCAAACTCAAACCTCCGCTATTACCGCCACGACGCCGCCCTGGGAAGAAGCCCCGGTAGCAGCACTCTCTTCGTCGCGCACAAAGGTAAACCCTGGCAAGATGAAGCTCGTGGCTGAGTTATTGGGCCTGAGTGATGAGGACGAAGAGGATGTCCTTGTACGCTTGATTGATGAATTCCTTGCTATGAAGAGCGCCTGAGTTATTGAATAAGTATATTCAAAATGTAGAAATCGAGACTTGATCTAACAATCCGTGTCAGATCAACTCGAGAGTAACGGCTCAAGTGTGCCCTATCCGGCCGGTCCCCCTTCTAAGGGCTTAAAGACAGGTAACTGAGGACAGCAGCCATTCCTGCCGGATGCTCGCAGACATTTCCTCGGTCAGATGGAGCAAGAGCCCAATCCGTTGCTATCAGGAATACCTACAAGCCACAAAGCAGCAATTTTCTGTCAGGGTGCTCCTCTT
>ERZ724504.2201-NODE-2201-length-10633-cov-4.116752_pt1 | contig 10633 bp, 10 predicted proteins | sample MGYA00376037_ERZ724504 | MGnify/ENA primary metagenome ERZ724504 (study PRJEB28724, sample SAMN07190888) | wastewater metagenome | isolation source: influent of sewage treatment plant in Hong Hong | place: USA: Christiansburg, Virginia | collected 2016-03-01 ... | reverse complement strand
GAGTTTTATGGCTTAGACTTATATATCATTGTACTAGTATACTATAACAAAGCCAAACTTTAAAGCCAAGTTTTAAAGCCAAGCTTTAACCTGCAAAAATCAATTACCCCAGTCTAAGGGTTAGCGTTTTGATAGTTTTCATAGTTTTGATAGTTAGCTAAAAAATTTTTCAAAATTGCATACCCATGCTCACTCAAGATAGATTCTGGATGAAACTGCACCCCTTCAATCGGCAATGTTTGATGCCTAATGCCCATCACAGTAGGGGATGGCAGAGAATTATGTGGGTGAATATCATCACACCATGCGGTAATCTCCAGACAATCAGGCAAACTGTCTGTGGCAATCGCTAAAGAATGATAGCGGGTGGCGTTAAAAGGTGAGGGAAGTCCAGCAAAAATCCCTTGGTGGCGATGAAAAACTTGCGACACCCGCCCATGCATAATCGTTGGGCAACGAATGATATGGGCGCCAAATGCTTGCCCAATGGCTTGATGACCCAAACAAACGCCTAATATAGGAATAATGCCGGCACAGTCTTTGATAAAACTCAACGTATTACCCGCCTCGCTAGGCGTGCAAGGTCCAGGGCCAATGACCAAATAATTTGGATGTAAGCGAATGATATCTTTACTGCTGCAAGCATCATTGCGCCAGACTTCAACCGGCTGCCCCAATTGCTCAAAATACTGCACCAAGTTGTAGGTAAAACTGTCGTAATTATCAATAAAAAGTAGCAATCCAGAAACCCTATGCCGTAATTGTTGGACGATGGTAGCCAATGAAAAAACTTCACCGTTATTTTAGTTAATTATTTTATCACAACCATTCTACAAGTGACTGACAGCAAGTGACTGAAACCGAATAAATGAAGCCGAGTCGGAGAGAGCAAGGTTAATGATTTTCACTATAATAGTTAAGCACATATTTTATGCACTATAAAAGTGAATATTCATGAAATTTTAATTAAAATGGTGCAATTGTTACAGCCCCATAGCGATTTGAAGGTTATCTAGGCAGATAGTCACATTAGTCAACTTCGTCAGTAAATCCACTCTCAAATAACTCATTGAATTTGATATAAAAATTTAATCTCTGGCATGATAGCGCAAAAGTTGGCACATAACTTGAAAGTTTAATTTCAACAAGCACCACTTTGTTTATCTCTTGTCACAGCACCAAAAAGAGTATAAAGTGGCGTAACGTTTTTTTAATCATTTTTTGCGTAAAAGGAAACGAGCAATGTCGAATAAATTTTTAGATTTAATCAAATCTAGCGAAGCAAAGTGGGTAGATTTTCGTTTTACCGACACTAAAGGTAAAGAGCAACATGTAAGCTATCCAGCTGACAGCATGGACGAAGACATTTTTGAAGAAGGTAAAATGTTCGATGGTTCATCAATCGCTGGTTGGAAAGGCATTGAAGCGTCAGATATGATTTTGATGCCAGATTCCGATACCGCCTTTGTCGATCCTTTCTTTCGTGAGACGACAGTTGTTGTGACCTGTGACGTTATCGAGCCATCAACCATGCAAGGTTATGACCGTGACCCACGCTCAATCGCGCGACGTGCTGAAGAATACCTAAAATCAACAGGTATCGGTGATACCGCATTCTTTGGTCCAGAGCCAGAATTTTTCGTATTTGATGATGTAAAATGGTCAATCGACATGTCCGGCGCCCGTCACACCATCTCAGCTGATGAAGCCGCTTGGTCAACCGATAAAGAAATGGAAGGCGGTAACTATGCGCACCGTCCACGCGTCAAAGGCGGTTACTTCCCAGTACCACCCGTTGATAGCTCACAAGATATGCGCGCTGATATGTGTGCCGCGGTAGAAGCGATTATGGGTGAAGGCCGTGTTGAAGTCCATCACCATGAAGTTGCCTCGTGCCAGCTAGAAATCGGTGTATCATTTAATACCCTAGTTCGTAAAGCGGACGAAGTACAACAGTTCAAATATGCGGTACACAACGTTGCCCACGAATATGGTAAGACTGCGACCTTTATGCCAAAACCGATGGTTGGTGATAATGGTTCAGGTATGCACGTTCACTTGTCAATCCAAAAAGATGGCAAAAACACCTTTGCCGGTGATGAATACGCAGGGTTATCAGAAACTGCTTTATACGCAATCGGTGGTATCATCAAACATGCTCGTGCATTAAATGCCATTACTAACCCATCAACCAACAGCTATAAACGCCTAGTACCGCATTACGAAGCGCCTATTAAACTGGCGTATTCAGCGCGTAACCGCTCAGCGTCAATTCGTATTCCATACGTAGCAAGCCCGAAAGGCAAACGTATCGAAGCACGCTTCCCAGACCCAGCAGCCAACCCTTACCTTTGCTTTGCCGCATTGTTGATGGCAGCGCTTGATGGTATCCAAAACAAAATCCATCCAGGTGAAGCCGCAGACAAAAACTTATATGACCTGCCACCAGAAGAAGAAGCATTGATCCCAACGGTGGCAGAGAACTTGGAAGTTGCGCTTAAAGCGTTAGAAGACGACCATGAGTTCTTAACCAAAGGTGGCGTATTTACCAAAGAAATGCTGGACGCTTACATTGCCTTGAAAAAAGAAGAAGTAGAGCGTTATAACGTATCAGTTCATCCAATCGAATTTGATATGTACTACAGCTGCTAATAAGTTCGCTTTTCAAAAAACCCAGCTTATATAGGTTGGGTTTTTTTTATGTGAAATTTTTAGGCTAATAGGCAAAATTATTTAGGGATTGATTATCAAGCTTGCTAAAATATGCACAATAATGGGTTTTGAGGGGAAGACTTAAATGATTTTGACAAAATACAAGTCCGATAATAGTAGTTTGCGTGATAATTTTGCACTCACAGCTGTCGTGTTATTGCTGTCACAGTTAAGTCATGCTGAAGTGTATAAGACGACAACCTCAGAGGGACAAGTGGTATATACCGATAATATCAATACCGCTTATCAATACAATAAAAGCAGCAAGAATATCAGCGTATTAGATAAATTACCTACCCAATCACAGGTATCTTCGACGACGACTCAACCGGCGACAACATCCACTAGCTTGAACAATCAAGTTAATAACGCAGCGAGTAAGGCTGCTGACATTCGCCTGCCTGATAGCTTAACTGGTCGCTTATCGACCCAATCCATCTCAGCAAGCCAGCAGGGGGATTATGTATTAAAAATTGTATCGCCTAAAGCCGGGCAAACGCTGCGACGGGGTAGTCAACCAATTGAGATTAACGTTGCTTTGACACCGAGTTTAAAAACAGGGGATAGAATCGTCTATCAACTCAATAACCAAACCTTAGCAACCATGAAAGCCACTAGCTATACTATCGCTACTACCACGCTCGATCCTAACCCTTATACGATTACCGTAAGGGTTGAAAACGTCTTAGGGGAAATCATCGCGCAAGACACTCGCGCTATCACTCTCATCAGTAATAATGTACTGTATCAAAAAAAACGTAAAGCGATTGCACAAGCACAAAAGAAGCAAGCCAATCAACCTTGGTATAAAAAAATACTTTAAGGCGTGATTAAATTTGCTTATACCATAAGGCACTACCATAACCGATGCAGTTTTATCCAATCGAACACCATAGCTGGGTGGCTATTGATATTCACCATAATTTGGGTGAACAGGCTACCCTATTAACCCATAAAATAAGGTTAACCCATAAAGCAGCGTCAACCAATAAAGCGGCGTCAGCCTATAAAACAGGGTCGATGTATTGTCGTCAATTGCTAAAAAAGCTACAGCAAGCGCTCAATCTGACAGGCGAGTTAATGGATGCAAACTTTCCTTATCATTTTATAACCGCTGATGGTTACACTTGGTATGTCAGTTTTAGCCATAGCCGCCAACATGCTGCAGTATTGATTTCGCCCTATACAAATATCGGCGTTGATGTCGAAGACAGCGCAATTAGTCATCAGGTTGCTTCGCGCTTTTTTTCACCCCATGAATACCAATGGTTAAATCAAAAACCTGCAGTCAATCAGGCAGTTTTACGAAACTTACTATGGCGACTTAAAGAATGTTCAATCAAAACCCATCAAAATGCCGATAAGCAATTAATAAAAGAATTAAAGCATGATGTGCTAGATGAATTGGGCGAGGAAGTTATCAATCAACTTATTGGCATCGATGAGATAAATGATAAAGGTAAGCCCATACAATGTGTGCAAACCGACGCTAAAATAGTTGGCAATTTTAGTAGCAAACCTTGCAGTTTTATTATTGTAAACCGTTAAATAAGGCTAAAAAATCGCTGTTTAAAAAAATAACCAATTCTTACGAAATTACTTTTTTTTGTAAAAAACCCATGCTATGATTGCTATAAGAACAATTTACTATGTAAGCGACATTGTAGAGAAATGTTTTAACAAACTATTACAAACGCTTAACTAGTACATTATTTAGCAGGTGTAGGTAGCGAGTAGATAAACTTAACTAGGCTTAACTAGCCTTGGTTAAAAAACTACTTTAAAAACCTACCATTAATAGTGTTAAAGGAAGTTATAATATGTCAGTTCGTGAACAAGGCATTGTAAAATGGTTTAATGATTCAAAAGGTTTTGGATTTATTCAGCGTAACAGCGGTGAAGATATTTTCGTTCATTTCCGCGCGATTCAAGGTGACGGCTACCGTTCACTTCAAGATGGTCAAAAAGTTGAATTCATCGTGGTTGAAGGTCAAAAAGGTCTTCAAGCTGAAGAAGTTACCAAAGTCGAATAAGTTGAGCCAAAAAGGGGTTGAAGTATTATTTTTGACCTTTTTCCAAACCAAGTTGATGTAATTAACTTGGTTTTTGTTGTTTCTCATAGCCAATGATTGATTGGTCAAAATAGGTTAAATCTCTGTGTTTCAAACTTTCTCACAATTACCCCTTCATCCAGCGCTCAAGCAAGCGATTGACCAACTAGGTTATCAAACGCTGACTCCTATTCAGGCGCAGATATTGCCCAATACACTCGCTGGGCAAGACGCCATTGGGCAGGCACAAACAGGTACAGGTAAAACAGCAACGTTTTTACTCACCATCATCAATGAATTGCTGAATAATCCTATAAACCCTGAGACTGATGGCGATCGTTTTTTGGGTGAAACCCGTGCGCTGGTGCTCGCGCCGACTCGAGAACTGGCTCAACAAATTTATCAAGATTGCCTTGAACTCACTAAGTTTACCGAACTGCATACCGTTTGTTTGCTTGGTGGCACAGACTATGAGACGCAGTCAAAGCAGCTGCATCAAAAGTTTGTCGATATCATCATCGCCACCCCAGGTCGTTTGATTGATTTTTGCTTTCAGCACCATGTGTATCTCGATCGTCTTGAAATTTTGGTATTAGATGAAGCAGATAGAATGCTGGATATGGGATTTATACCTGATATCAAACGCTTGATTCGTATGATGCCCGCCAATACGCATCGGCAAACCCTGCTTTTTTCCGCTACCTTTAACCAAGATGTGATGAATTTAGCTTATCGCTGGTTACATCAGCCGATTTTTGTAGAGATTGCGCCCGAACAAAAAACCAGTCAAAACATCGAGCAGCTGTTTTTTACCCTGATGGAATCGGATAAACTGGCGGCGTTACAGCAAATTATTGAAAAAATTTCTCCCAAGAAAATCATTGTCTTTGCCAATCGTAAAGACCAAGTCAAACGCCTGTATGACAAACTTAATCGTCAATATAAAGTAGTGATATTGTCAGGGGATGTCATACAAGCCAAACGCGAGAAGTATTTGGCACAATTTCGTCAAGGCGATGCCAATATTTTAGTGGCGACTGATGTCGCAGGGCGAGGTATTCATGTGGATGATGTGGCTTGTGTGGTCAATTACACCTTGCCAGACAGTCCTGATGATTACGTTCATCGTATCGGTCGCACCGGTAGGGCAGGCAATAAAGGCATGAGTATAAGCTTTATCAGTGAAAATGACGGGTTTAACTTGCCGGCTATCGAGCAATATTTGGATGAAAGTATCAAAATGCAGCAATGGTCGAATGATACCGATTTTTTAGAGAATTAAACTTCTTAAGTGATAAAACATTAAGGGCGCTATCAATTAATAGCGCCCTTTTTTACAGCAAAAATACATTAATAAAAATAACGCTATAATCTAACGATATCGACTTTAACAAGACCATTTGAAGGATTAGCAATTTTGGTAAAAGCACCTTTTGACAAATCTAGCGTACGCCCGTATTTGCCGAACCCACCTGTGTCAGTCACGCGTACTACCACACTTTTACCATTGGCTTTGTTAGTGACTTTAAGTAGGCTACCTAATTTGTGTACGTTGCTGGCAGCAGTCAGTGCATGTTGATTGAATTTCTCGCCAGACGCCGTGGTACGACCATGATGCTTGCCACCATACCATGAAACAACAGCAGCGTTGGCTTGCTGGGTGACTAAAGTAGTAACAAACAAACTGGCAATGATATATTTCATCGGATGTTCCTTTTATCAATTAAAGCGGTCAATAATCTGACTACTTAAAGGTATCAAGGGGCATTTCCCGTGATTTACATAGTAAAAACAAAGTAATATTGTTTAATATCACTTAAAGGATGTGTATTTTAATTACAAAGTTATGTTATTTCAAACATTTTATTGTAAACAAAATCTTTAATATCGGATGTATTTTGCTAAACATATAAATTATGTAACTATATCGGCTAGTTTTTCTAACCTGTTGATTTTATGTAAAAATGATATTTTGAGTAGCTCATTGGACATAAAAAATGCAAAAAAAAGAGAATGCAGTAATCTGCATTCTCTTTTTTATATATGGTGGAGATGGCGGGAGTTGAACCCGCGTCCGCCAGCACTACGCCCATGACTCTACATGTTTAGATTCTGTCTATGGCTTTAATGGTTGGCGAACCGACAGTCAGGATGCCAACCACGAGCCTCTTAAGTTTTGCTCAAATTGGCGAGACAACAATTTAAGCTATCCATCGTGCGTTCGCTTCAAGGAGAGCAACCAGACCAATGGCAATCTGTGCCGTCCCAAGCAGCCCTTAGGCTGCTAGAGCGTAAGTTTCGTCGTTTGCGACTAGTTTAAAATGTATATTTTATTTACGAGTGGACATACTCACTCGACATGCATCATTGAGTTTCATTACCAGCGTCGAAGCCAGAACATCCCCAAATGAACTGTGAATTATATAGGGTTAGTAGCTTAAAATACAAGGCTAAATGTCATAATAGTCAGATAAATTACTAAAAACACACACAGACCCCAAAATCGTTCTGATTATTGTCATGCATTTGACGTATTGAACTGATAAGCTAAAGTGTTGAAGTGAGTAAAATTTTCTTGATATATTTTAATCAAAGAAACATTAAGCTGGGTAAATTGAATAAGCTACAGGTAATTAATGGATGACAGGGAATAAAAAAAATTCGCCAAGCATCATACGGATGTCGCAAAATCAGCTAAAACGCCAGCGCGAGTGGGTGTATTTGGTGCATTTTTTAGCCATGCTGCATTTGCATCCTGCCAAAACCATCTCAGGTACGGATGATGGTAATGAGCCAGATTTTACCTGTATTTTTTATTGTGACAAAGGTGAATACGCAATTGGCATCGAATTAACGACTTTGCCAAGACTACGCGATAGACTCGGTAATGACAATTTAATGTTAAAACGTTGGTACTGGCAGTCGCTATTACAGTTGTCAACCAAATTGACACCAACACAGTTTAATGGTGCGGGCGAGATAGTAGGTATCAAAACCAATTGGGCTAATTGGGCCAATTGGCAAAACATTGATAATCGTAATATTTCAAATATATCGCAGCAATTTATCGAGCCATCCCATGATTTGCCACATCCTACGCTCAGTAGCAAATTGCAAAACAGTATTGCCAAAACCATGCGTTGGTTACCCAGTGCGTTTTTTGCCGATATGGCAGATGAAAATGAAGATTTACCGATTGATTCCTACATCAATCAAAGTGATATTGATGCGGTGATGAGCAAAAAAGCGCATAAAGTCCAAGCCTACCACAAAAAAAGGGCGTTGGATGAAGTGTGGTTATTGATTCATACTAATGAACAGCAAGAAAAGGGCGTATTAACTTTTGACACAAGTGAAGTATTACATCACGGTAGTGAGTTTAATCGCGTATTTTTAACCTTGTATCCCACGACAACACTATTACAAGTTGCTAAATAAAAATGGCTAAATCTACATTTAGCCTTTTTTGTGCTGAAAAATTTCATTTAGTCATCGAGTTGTTCCATGACATCATCAGTAAAGTTGACATTGGTATAGACTTCTTGTACATCGTCCAAATCTTCTAGCATATCAATCATTTTCATAATTTTTTTAGCATCTTCGACATCAGTGACATCCGCCATGGTGGAAGGGGACATGGTCACTTCTGCGTTGTCGGATTTTAAACCGGCTTTTTCTAAGGCATCCATCACGTCACCGAAATTCTCTGGCTCAGTGACCACGGTGATGCTATCACCGTTATTTTCAATATCGGTTGCCCCTGCTTCAAGTGCGACTTCCATGATGGTGTCTTCTAGTGACACATCATCAAAGGTAATTTCACCGCGTTTGCTAAACATATAAGCCACTGAGCCTGATGTACCCAAATTGCCACCATTTTTGCTAAAGGCATGACGCACTTCGCCAACGGTACGGTTGAGGTTATCCGTCATGGTCTCGACAATCACCGCAACACCGCCCAAGCCATAGCCTTCATAGGTGATTTCTTGCATGTTGTCATTATCACCGCCGCCTGCACCACGTTCAATCGCCCGTTTTACCGTGTCTTTGGTCATATTAACTGAGTTGGCTTTTTCCACCGCCGCACGCAAACGTGGGTTACTCGCTGGGTCTGGGTCACCTTGTTTGGCAGCAGAGACCAGCTCACGAATGATTTTGGTAAAGACTTTACCTTTTGCCGCATCTTGTTTGGCTTTACGGTGTTTGATGTTTGCCCACTTGGAATGTCCGGCCATGAGTGTATCCTTTATCTAACTATCTAACGTAACAATTTGATTTTCAAAATTTTGCGTGCGCTATTATAAACGAGCAACCCCGATTTTTGATAGGGGGTTGTGCCTATGTCATCGCAGGAAATGTTATTGAAAGTTAAAATCAAACCTAAGGGCGAGGCGAGTCGTCAGGTCGTGGCAATGTCGGCAAATCAATATAGCGGTGTATCAACTCACTTAAATCAATGGTTACTTTTAAATTGACCAAGTTCCAATACTGTCCAGAAATGGTTCGATCAAGCATCATGGTCAGTGGGGCAGGTTGAAAGCTTTGCCAGTATTTAAGCGACTCTTTTGCTTTGGCAATCGCTTGAAAATGGGTTTGGCTGGTGGCAAAGTCATAAGGCGCGTGTCTGGATAAATCAAACAACTGGGTAAAACCATACGGGGTCAGACCAATCTGCAACCAATCGTCATAAAAGTCTGTGGGAAGTGGTCCATCATTGTCTTTTTTGATGCCAATGCTGACCAAATCTTGCTCAAGCGCTGTTATATCACCGCTCAGGCAGTGGATGGCAAAGCGTTTGAATAACGCAACTTCGTCATGACTGTAAGATTTGATACCACCAAAGTCATAGGCAATGACCGAGCCATCAGGGCGAAACGCAAAGTTACCTGGATGGGGGTCACAATGCAGGCGATACAGTTTGAACAATTGACCGGCACTAAAGTCAAATAAGCGAGTAGCGATTTTTTGCTTGATGTCATTATCCCAAGTGGCAGCCACTTCGAGCTTTTCACCCAGTTCTTGTGATAGGGTTAAAATACGTTTGGTCGAATGGCTATGAAAAACTTTGGGGATAATCAGCCCATCATCATCACTGTGAAAACTGCCAAAAATTGCCAAATTATGGGCTTCTTTGCTGTAGTCAAGCTCGTCATACAGGCTATCACGGATTTCTGCAAAAATTTTATCTTGCAAGGTTTTATCCATATTGAGCACGCCAGTTATCTTAAGCGCCAAGCGAACGTGTTTTAAGTCACTATCGATACTGGTATCAACGTCAGGGTATTGGACTTTGACTACGACCGCTTCACCGGTTGGCAACACCGCTTTATGGACTTGACCGATAGAGGCTGCCGCAAAGGGTGATTGCTCAAACTGGGCAAACAACGTCTCAATCGGTTGCCCCAATTCTTTTTCAAGCTGCTGTTTGATGACGGCAAACGGCATGGGCGGCGCGTCTTTTTGTAATTTCTCCAGCGCTTTTGAGACTTCAGGCGGGAACACATCTTTATACTGCGAGGCGATTTGACCGACTTTCATCACCGCGCCTTTCATTTCGCCCAAGGTATCGGCGATTTGCAGCCCCACGGTTTGCAGCATTTCGCTACGGGCTGTGAGTTTATCTTCTTCAGAGCCTGCAAAAGACTTAATAGAATTTTTAGCTGCTTTCCCTGCGATACTGGCAGTCATACCGGCAAGTTTTAAAAAACGTTTTTTTGATGACATAGTGGTTGTCTTATAGCAGAATTTTTTAATTAAGTTATCAGTGAAACTATCAGGTAAATTATAAAGTTTTAAGTATTGAGATTAGCAGAAAATGGCTATTTTTGCTATGTACCGTGCTGAAATTTAGCGAATTTTGTGCATAGCTT
>ERZ724504.2198-NODE-2198-length-10644-cov-5.697139_pt1 | contig 10644 bp, 8 predicted proteins | sample MGYA00376037_ERZ724504 | MGnify/ENA primary metagenome ERZ724504 (study PRJEB28724, sample SAMN07190888) | wastewater metagenome | isolation source: influent of sewage treatment plant in Hong Hong | place: USA: Christiansburg, Virginia | collected 2016-03-01 ... | reverse complement strand
CGAAGGTCATTGTTGCGATCAACAAGGATCCCGATGCGCCTATCTTTCAGGTGGCCGATTACGGGCTCGTAGCTGATCTGTTCGAAACCGTACCGACGCTGGTCGCCGCCCTCTGATAAATCATCCATTGCGCCTGCTTAGCAAGGCGCAATAAATCGAAAGGAATCCCTATGAGTACCTATATCGCCCCGATTCGCGACATGCAATTTGTCCTCAACGAAGTGGCCGGCCTCTCAGACATCTGCGCCCTGCCCGGCAACGAGGAATGTTCAGTCGACCTCGTCGAATCCATCCTCGACGAAGCTTCCAAATTCGCTACTGGCGTCCTCGACCCGATCAACAAGGTTGGCGACCGTACCGGTCACGTCTGCAAGGATGGTGTCGTCACCACGGCACCTGGCTTCAAGGAAGCCTACAAGCTGTTTGCCGAAACCGGCTGGACTTCCATGCCGTTCGACCCGGAATACGGTGGCCAGGGCTTGCCGGCAGTCGTTTCGATGGCCGTTAATGAAATGTGGAAGGGTGCCAACATGGCCTTCGGCCTGTGCCCCATGCTCACCGGCGGCGCCATCGAAGCCATCGCCCACCACGCCTCTGACGAACTCAAGCAGACCTATCTGCCCAAGATGATCGAAGGCACGTGGACTGGCACCATGAACCTGACCGAGCCTAACGCCGGCTCCGATCTGGCCGCCATTTCCTCCAAGGCCAAAGCGGTCGGCGACGGCAGCTATCTGGTCAGCGGCACAAAAATCTTCATCACCTGGGGCGAGCATGACGTCGCCGAGAACATCATTCATCTCGTGCTGGCCCGCCTGCCCGATGCACCGCCGGGACTGAAGGGTATTTCACTCTTCCTCGTGCCGAAGTTCCTGGTCAATGCCGACGGCTCGCTCGGCAAGCGCAACGACTTGATCTGCGCTTCGATCGAACACAAGCTCGGCATCCACGGCAGCCCGACCGCTGTCATGTCCTACGGCGAGAACGAAGGCGCCGTCGGCTACCTGATCGGCGACGAAAACAAGGGCATTGGCTACATGTTCACGATGATGAACCACGCCCGCGTCAATGTTGGCCTCGAAGGTGTCGGCATTGCCGAGCGTGCCTACCAGCATGCGCTGTGGTACGCCCGCGAACGCGTCCAGGGCAAGATCATCGGTGACACGTCAGGCGAAAAGAAGACCATCCTGCATCACCCGGATGTCCGCCGCATGCTGATGGACTGCAAGTCACGTACCGAAGCCATGCGCACGCTGGCTTATTATGCTGCAGCCAACATCGATCGCGCACATGCCGGCGATACCGCCGCCCAGTCCCGCGTCGATCTGCTCACCCCGGTCGTCAAGGGCTGGAGTACGGAGCAGGGCGTCGAGTTGTCATCGACCGCATTGCAGGTGTTTGGTGGTGTCGGCTTCGTCGAAGAAACCGGTGCCGCTCAGTACTACCGCGATTCGCGCATTACGACGATCTACGAAGGCACAACGGCAATTCAGGCCAACGATCTGGTCGGCCGCAAGTTGGCCCGCGAAAAAGTGCCGGGCGCCGCGATGAAGACCCTGATTGCTGAAATGTCCGCAACAGTTGACGAACTGGCGAGTAACGATCAGTTGGCAAAGATTGCGGTCAACCTGGAAAACGGCATCAATTCTTTGTCGACCGCAGCAGACTGGATTATCGCCAACTACGAGAGCGCCCCGGCGGCAGTCCATGCTGGTTCCGTGCCTTTCCTCAAGCTGACCGGCATCGTGGTCGGAGGCTGGTTGATGGCCAAGTCGGCAGCGATTGCCGTAAAGCACATTGCCGAAGGTAGCAGCGACGATTTCTACAAAGCCAAACTGGCGACGGCGACTTACTTTGCCGCTCACCAGTTACCGTTCGCCAGTGCTTACGCAGCCGAAATCACCGGTGGTAGCGACTCGGTGTTCGCCCTGCCTGAAAACCTGTTCTGATCATGACCCTACGCACCGATCGCGATGCGATGGAATACGATGTCGTGATCATCGGCGGCGGCCCTTCGGGGCTGTCATCGGCGATCCGCATCAAGCAGTTGGCCGAAGCGGCCGGCAAGGAGGTTTCCGTCTGCCTGCTGGAAAAGGGCTCGGAAATTGGTGCCCATATTTTGTCCGGCGCCGTGCTTGAACCACATGCACTGGCCGAACTTTTTCCCGACTGGCAGGAACGCGGTGCGCCGCTGAACACGCCTGCCGGAGAAGATCGCCTGCTGTTCCTGACAGAAAATGGTTCCTGGAAGCTGCCGACACCGCCGCAGATGGGCAATCACGGCAATTACATCATCAGCCTCGGCAATCTGGCGCGCTGGCTGGGTGAGCAGGCTGAAGCGCTGGGCGTGGAAATCTATCCCGGCTTTGCCGCTGCTGAAGTGCTTTACCACGAGGATGGCTCGGTCAAAGGCGTCGCCACCGGCGATCTCGGCATCGGCAAGGATGGCCAGCAAACACACAACTTCCAGCCGGGCATGGAACTGCACGCCAAGCAGACCATCTTCGCCGAAGGCTGTCGTGGTTCGCTGACCAAGCAGTTGTTTGCCAAGTTCGACCTGCGTGACGGGGTTGATCCGCAAACCTACGGCATCGGTATCAAGGAACTGTGGGAAGTCGATCCGGCCAAGCACCAGCCGGGGCTGATTGTGCACTCCGTTGGCTGGCCGCTGACCTCAGACACCTACGGTGGCTCCTTTCTTTACCATCTGGAAAACAACCTGGTGGCGATTGGCATGGTCGTTGGTCTGGATTACAAAAATCCATGGCTATCGCCTTACGAAGAATTCCAGCGTTACAAGACACACCCGGCGATTCGTGGCTTCTTCGATGGTGGCCGGCGCATCTCCTACGGCGCCCGTGCGCTGTCGGAAGGTGGCTTCCAGTCAATTCCCAAGCTGACCTTCCCTGGTGGCTTGCTGATCGGCGACACCGCCGGCTTTCTCAATGTGCCGAAGATCAAGGGCACTCACATGGCGATGAAGTCGGGCATGGTAGCGGCGGAAGCCGTTTTCGAGCATCTCGGCAAGGAAAATGCGGGCGCTGAAGCGACCGAGTACGCTGAGCAAATCAAGAAGTCGTGGCTGTGGGATGAGCTGTATCAGGTACGCAACATTCGCCCGGCCTTCAAGTGGGGTCTGTTCGGCGCACTAGCCTATGGCGCCATCGATACCTACGTTTTCAAGGGCAAGGCGCCGTGGACCATGCATCACCACGACGATCACAGCCAACTTGGCGACAAGAACGACTACGCAAAGATTGCCTATCCGAAACCGGATGGTCAGCTCACTTTCGACCGTCTCTCTTCAGTCTTCCTCTCCGGTACCAACCACGAGGAAAACCAGCGCTGTCATCTGCAATTGAAGGATGAGAGCGTTGCAATCAGCGTCAATTTCGCCAAATACGGTTCGCCAGAAACCCGTTACTGCCCGGCTGGCGTTTATGAAATTGTCGGGGAAGAAGAAGGTAAGCCACGTCTGCAGATCAACGGCCAGAACTGCTTGCATTGCAAGACCTGCGACATCAAGGACCCGACCCAGAACAGCAACTGGACGGTTCAGGAAGGCGGGGGCGGGGCAACCTATCCAAACATGTAGTCAATAAATCAACGTAGCACATCTGTTCGTTTCAATCATCAATGTTCCCAGGAGGGGTCATGTCACAAAAAACACTACAGGAAAAAATTCGGGGTAACCCGAAATTTGCCGAACTAGTTGGCAAGCGTACGCGCTTCGCGATCATTCTTTCACTCGTCGTTCTCGTGCCTTACTACAGCTTCATGCTGCTGGTTTCGCTGCAGCCGCAAATTTTTGCGGCCAAGATCAGCGAAGGCAGCGTGATAACCATTGGTTGGCCGATTGCTGCACTGATCGTCATCGGCGGCTGGTTGCTGACCGGTGTTTACGTCAACCGTGCCAATGGCGAATTCGACCGCCTCACCCAGGAAGTCCTCAAGGAGGCAAATAAATGAAGCGCTCCCTATTCGCCTTGATTACCGGCTGCTTGCTGGCCGTCTCCTTCACTGTCTTTGCCGGACCAGGCGCCATCGAAGGCGTGCAGAAGCAACCGGTCAACGTCAGCGCCATTGCCATGTTCCTGATCTTCGTGCTGGCCACCCTCGGCATCACCAAGTGGGCAGCTGGCAAGACCAAGTCTACGGCTGACTTCTACACGGCTGGCGGCGGCATCACCGGCTTCCAGAACGGCTTGGCGATTGCTGGCGACTACATGTCCGCAGCCACTCTGCTTGGTCTGACCTCGATGGTCTATTTCAAGGGTTATGACGGCTTCGTTTACGCCGTCTGCTTCTTCATCGGCTGGCCGATCATCCTGTTCCTGATGGCAGAACGTCTGCGCAATCTCGGTAAATTCACCTTCGCCGACATCGCCTCCTACCGCCTCGACCAGAACCGCATCCGCACCTTCGCGGCGATCGGTTCTTTGACCGTCGTCTGCTTCTACCTGATCGTCCAGATGGTCGGTGCCGGCCAGTTGATCCAGCTGCTCTTCGGCCTCGAATACAACACGGCCGTGATCTGCGTTGGCATCCTGATGATGGTTTACGTCACCTTCGGTGGCATGACCGCGACAACCTGGGTACAGATTATCAAAGCCTGCTTGCTGCTCGGTGGTGGTATCACGTTGATGCTGCTGACTCTGTCAAAATTCGGCTGGTCGCTGGATAACCTGTTCACCAAGGCGATCGAATCGCACAAGATGGGTGAAAAGCTGATGGCACCGGGTTCGCTGATGGCTGACCCGATCTCCGCCCTCTCGCTGTCGCTCGGCCTGCTCTTCGGTACCGCCGGCCTGCCGCACATCATGATGCGCTTCTTCACCGTGCCGAACGCCAAGGAAGCCCGCAAGTCGGTGTTCTACGCAACCGGTTTCATCGGCCTGTTCTTCCTCGTCACCATGGTGCTCGGCGCTGCTGCAATCTCCATCGTCGGCACCAACCCGGACTTCTTTGAAGGCGGTGTGGTTGGCGGCAAGCTGATCGGTGGTGGCAACATGCCGGTCATGCACCTGACCAAGGCCGTTGGCGGCGACATCTTCCTCGGCTTCTTGTCGGCGGTTGCCTTCGCGACCATCCTCGCCGTGGTTTCCGGACTGGCACTGGCTGGCGCATCGGCCATCTCGCATGACTTGTACGCTCGCGTCATCAAGAAAGGCACTGCGACCAGCGCCCAAGAGATGAAGGTTACCCGTATTGCTTCCGTCGGCCTCGGTATCACCGCCATCCTGCTCGGCATTGCCTTCAAGGACCAGAACGTGTTGTTCCTTGTTGCGCTGGCTTTTGGCGTCGCTTCCTCGGTCAACTTCCCGATCCTGATCCTGTCCATGTACTGGAAAGGCCTGACCACCCGTGGCGCGCTGTGGGGCGGTATTGCCGGTCTGGTTTCGTCGGTTGGTCTGGTTGTCTTGTCACCGACCGTGTGGGTCAAGATTCTCGGCAACTCAGCTGCCATCTTCCCGTACGACCACCCGGCCATCGTCTCGATGACGCTAGCTTTCTTCGTCACCTGGCTGCTCTCGGTCACCGACAAGAGTGCCCGTGCCGTGAAGGAAAAGGAAGCTTTCGAAGAGCAATACATTCGTGCCCAAACCGGGCTTGGCGCTTCCGGCGCGCATGCCCACTAAGCAACTCTGCGGGTGAGACATCGGAGAACAGCAATCCGTCGTCTCGTTCCTTTCGGGAGCCTTCGGGCTCCCTTTTTTTGGACTTCCGAATGAACGATGGAATGAGTGAAGGTCTGGATGTTCCCTTTCGCGGCATCGTCGAGCAGTCTCTGGCCGGCATGTACGTGATCCAGGATGAAGTATTCCAGTATGTAAATGCGACCTTCGCCGGCATGCTGGGCTATACGCCTGACGAAATGACCGGCATGCATTTGCGCCAGGCCGTGGTGCCTGAAATGCAGGCGGAGACCGTGGCCAATTTCCATCGAAGGATCAGCGGCGAGATGCCCAGCATCCGCTACACGACCATCGGCAAGCATCGAAATGGCGAACCGGTACATCTTGAAGTGCATGGATCCAGCGTGCTTTATCGGGGCCGACCGGCGGTTGTTGGCGTCGGCGTCAATATCACCGAACAGCTCAAACAGCAGCAAGCGCTGCAGACATCGCGCGAACGTCTGCGCGAGCTGGCGGCCTACATCAACACCATGCGCGAAGAACAGCGCTCACGCATCGCCCGCGAGTTGCATGATGTCGTTGGCGGCATGCTGACCTCGATGAAGCTGGATATTCAGCGGATCAACCGACGCACGGACGATCCCGAATTGAAGGACATCATCGGCGATCTGTTGCATCTCGCGCAGGAAAGCATAGACACCGTACGTACCATTTCCGAAGATTTGCGCCCCGGTGCGCTCGATCACCTGGGCCTGAGCGCAGCGCTACAGGCCATGTTGCGCCAGTTTTCGGAACGTACCGAGGTGGCCAGCCAGCTACAAGCCGAAGGATTTGAAGCACAGCTCTCGCAGGCGCGTGCGACCGCGACATACCGAATCTGCCAGGAGGCGCTGACCAACATCGCCCGCCATGCCGGGGCCACGCAGGTGATCTTGCGGCTGGAATGCAGCGGGGGCTGGCTGAATGTCGAAATCGAGGACAACGGACGCGGCCTCGCCAGCCTGACACCAACCGGCAAGAGCATCGGGCTGGTCAGCATGGCCGAGCGCGCCCGCGAGTTCGGCGGCAGCCTGGCCTCGCGACCGGGCGCGGCAGGCGGCACCTGTCTGATCCTGCGCCTGCCGCTGGAGGAGCATTGATGATAGAAATCCTGATGGTCGACGATCACGCCATCTTTCGCAGCGGCTTGCGCCGTCTGCTGGCCGACGAGATCGACATGCGCATCGTCGCTGAAGCCGGAAACGGCCATGCGGCAATCGAACACCTGCGCTGCCGTACATTCGACCTGGTCCTGCTTGACGTCAACCTGGGTGGCCGCAGCGGCCTTGAGACCATGCGCCGCATCCGTGCCGAGTGGCCGCGCTTGCCGGTGATCATGCTCTCGATGTATCCGGAAGAACAGTACGCTCCGCTGGCTTTCGAACTGGGCGCCAACGGTTATCTGTCCAAGGATCGCGATGCCGAGCAACTGGTTGCGACGATCCGCGGCGCTGCCAGCGGCGGCTGTTACCTGCCGCCCGGCATGCGGCGCAGCGCTTTTGGCATGGATGGCAACACACCTTTACATCGACACCTGACTGAGCGTGAGTGGGAGATATTGCGCCTGATCATACAAGGCATTTCGCTGACTGAAATCGGCACGCGCCTTTGCCTGAGCGTCAAAACCATCAGCACTTACCGGACACGCCTGTTGTCCAAGCTGAATCTGGCGAGCAATGCCGAACTGGTACGCTATTGCCTGGAGCAGGGCATCAGCGACTGAGGCAGCGCCGCAGCGTCTGCCACAATCTGAGGCAAGAGCTACAGCAGTTGCATTTTTTTCGCCGCCTCGCGGAGTTCACCGCGAAAATCCGGATGGGCGATGCCGATCAAGGCCTCAGCCCGCTGTTTGGCAGTTTTACCCCGTAGTTGCGCAACGCCGAACTCAGTGACTACGTAATTGATATCGTTCTTGCTGGTCGACACATGAGTACCCGGCGACAGCGTCGGGACGATGCGCGAGATGGCATTTTCCTTGGCAGTCGACGGCACGACGATGAACGCCTTGCCACCATTCGAACGATTCGCCGCACGCACAAAGTCGGACTGCCCGCCGGTGCCGGAGACCGGGGTGAAACCGAGGGTTTCGGAGCCGCACTGGCCAATCAGGTCGACCTGCATGGTGGCGTTGATGGCGATCAGATTATCGTTCTGGCCGGCCAGATAAGGATCGTTGGTGTAACTGGAGGGATGAAGCTCGAGCCCGGGATTGCGGTGCATGAACTGGTATAGCTTTTTCGAACCCATGGCGAAGGTCGCCAGGATTTTGCCCGGATGATGGTTTTTTCGACGATTGGTGACCGTGCCAGATTCGACCAGAGTCAGGATGCCATCGCCAAGCATTTCGGTATGGATGCCCAGATCGTGCTTGTGGGTCAGTTGCATGACGACGGCGTCGGGGATGCCGCCATAGCCGATCTGCAGCGTGGCGCCGTCCGGAATCATCTCGGCGACATATTTACCGATGGCTTCGTGCACCGGGCCAATCTGCGGCAGGCCGACTTCAGGAATCGGTAGATCGCTTTCAACAATGGCTGCCACCTGCGAGATATGCACATGGCAGTCGCCATGCGTAAAGGGAACACCCGGATTGACCTCAAGAATGACGGCGCGTGCCTTGCTGACCGCAGCCATGGTGTAGTCGGCAGCCAGCCCGAGCGAAAAGTAGCCGTATTCGTCCATCGGTGAGGCGACGCTGAAAACGATATCGGCCGGACTGAGCCCTTGCTTGATCAAACCAGGCAGCTCGGAGAAGTAGGCCGGCAGGTAGTCGTTCCAGCCGGCCTGGCCACCGGCTCGTGAGGCCGGCCCGAAGAAATAGGCGACATGACGGACATGCTGGGTAGTTTCCGGATCGAAATAAGCGTGCTTCTTGATCGGCAGAATCTGGGCGACCTTGACGTCGTTGAAGTCACGTCGCTGCTCCGAAAGGGCCGCCAGTAGCAAGGGCGTTTCCGCTGGTCCAGTGGGTACAACGATGGTGTCGCCATCTCGCACCAGTCGAACGGCGTCATCGGCAGACAGACGTTTTTCCCGATAAAGTTGATCGAACTGCATGGTGTCTCCCTCCTGTTTCGATTAACGATTCTTGAAAGCCGGCTTGCACTTCTCGACAAAGGCGGCCATACCCTCCTTCTGGTCTTCCAGGGCGAAGGCCGCGTGAAATACCCGGCGCTCGAAGAGCAAGCCTTCGTTGAGGCCCGATTCGTAGGCGCGGTTGACGCATTCCTTGATCATCATGGCGACCGGCAAGGAGTAGCTGGCGATCCTCTCCGCAGCGGCGAGCGTTTCGCCAAGCAGGTCGGCAGCCGGAATGACGCGGGCGACCAGACCGGAGCGCTCAGCTTCGCTGGCATCCATCATGCGAGCAGTCAGGCACATGTCCATGGCTTTGGCCTTGCTGATAGCGCGCGGCAGGCGTTGGGTGCCGCCGGCGCCGGGCAGGATGCCGAGCTTGATTTCCGGCTGGCCGAACTGGGCGGTATCGGCCGCGAAAATCATGTCGCACATCATCGCCAGTTCGCAGCCGCCACCTAGCGCGAAGCCGGCAACTGCCGCAATCACCGGCTTGCGGCAAGTCTTGACGCGCTCCCAGTTGCGCGTGATGTAGTCGCCGCGATAGGCGTCCATATAACTGAAGGTGACCATCGCACCGATGTCGGCGCCGGCGGCGAACGCTTTTTCTGAACCGGTGATGACGATGCAGCCGATGTTGTCGTCGGCCTCAAATTGGTCGAGCGCGGCGCCCAGTTCGCTCATCAGTTGATCGTTCAGGGCATTCAGTTGCTTCGGACGGTTCAAGCTGATCAGACCGACTTTGCCGATGGTTTCGGCGAGGATCAATTCGAAATTATTCATGTTGTCTCCGGGGGGTTGGGTCAAGCGTTAGAGGGCACCTTGCATTCGCAGGCAGGCCAATTCGTCGGCAGAAAAGCCCCAGTCGCTCAGAACCTGCGCATCGCCATCGGGTTGCGGTGGTGTCGGCTGGCCGGCTGGCGTGCCACTAAAACGCGGCGCTGGTGCCGGCTGGGTGATGCCATTCACTTCGATGAAGGTATTCCGCGACAGGTTGTGTGCATGCAAGGGGGCTTCGTCCATATCAAGTACCGGTGCGACGCAGGCATCGCTGCCCTCGAAAACGGCACACCACGCATCTCGCGTCCGGGTGGCGAGGACGGCCGCCAGTTTTTCCTTGAGTGCCGGCCACTGGCTGCGATCCCATTGGGCTTTGAAGGCTGGATCATCAATGCCGGCTTTTTCCAGAAGCAGCGCATAAAACTGCGGTTCGATGGCGCCTACCGACAGCCACTTGCCGTCGCTGCACTGGTAGGTGTCGTAGAAATGGGCGCCGCCATCGAGCAGGTTATCGCCGCGTTGCTGCGTCCATTGGCCCATGGCTTTCAGCGTGTACATCATCGACATCAGCACCGCCGCGCCGTCAGTCATGGCGGCATCGACGACCTGACCACAGCCGGTGTTGCGAGCCGAGATGACGCCGGCGAGCACGCCCATGGCCAACAGCATGGCGCCGCCACCACAATCGGCGACGAGGTTGAGCGGAGCAACCGGCTTGCCGCCTTTTTCGCCGATGGCGTGCAGTGCGCCGGACAGCGACAGGTAATTGATGTCATGGCCGGCAGCATGGGCGAGCGTGCCATTCTGGCCCCAGCCGGTCATGCGCCCGTAAACCAGTTTCGGATTGCGGGCGAGGCAGACGTCCGGGCCGACACCGAGGCGCTCCATCACGCCTGGGCGAAAGCCCTCGATCAGCACGTCGGCCTGCTCGATCAGGCGCAATGCCGTCTCGATGGCTTCCGGCTTCTTCATGTCGAGTGCCACGACGCGACGGCTGCGGTTGAGGATGTCGATCTTCGGGTCGAAAAGATCGGCCGTCGGTCTCCCGTTGACGCTTGCTTTTCTCTCGATGCGCAAGACTTCTGCACCGAGATCGGCGAGCAGCATCGCGCCC
>ERZ724504.2192-NODE-2192-length-10661-cov-8.031963_pt1 | contig 10661 bp, 10 predicted proteins | sample MGYA00376037_ERZ724504 | MGnify/ENA primary metagenome ERZ724504 (study PRJEB28724, sample SAMN07190888) | wastewater metagenome | isolation source: influent of sewage treatment plant in Hong Hong | place: USA: Christiansburg, Virginia | collected 2016-03-01 ... | reverse complement strand
TCGCCGACATGGTTCCGGCGATCAAGCCCAAGCGCGAGATCATGCGCGAAGCGGCCCGCCGCGGCTTCTCCACCGCCACGGACCTGGCCGACTACCTGGTACGCAAAGGCCTGCCGTTCCGCGATTGCCACGAGATCGTCGGCCACGCGGTGAAATACGGCGTGCAAAGCGGCAAGGACCTGGCCGAAATGAGCCTCGACGAACTGCGCCAGTTCAGCACCGAGATCACCGACGACGTGTTCGCCGTGCTGACCCTGGAAGGCTCGGTCAACGCCCGTGACCATATCGGCGGCACCGCCCCGAATCAGGTCCGCGCCGCCGTCGTCCGCGGCCAAGCGCTGCTGGCCACCCGCTGAGCCTGGCCAGTCACGCAGGGGCCACCTCCGGGTTGGCCCCAGTCGCCAAACGCGTACGCGCTGCCGGGCTCTTGCTCGCGGCCACGCTGGGCCTGCTCCTGAGCAGCGCCCCCAGCCTGGCCGGCGAGCACTGCCCGCGCACTTACCGGGTCGGCGTCTCGCAGATCGGCTACAGCTATTACCTGCTGGACGACGGCACGCCCGCGGGCTCGTCATTCGACTTCTATGCCGAACTCGCTCGCCGCAGCGGCTGCACCTTCGAGATTGACCCGTTGCCACGGGTGCGGGTCTGGCATGAAGCCCGGCTGCAACACCTGGACATCATCTCGCCAACCATCCGCACCGCAGAGCGCGATCAGGTCGGCGTGTTCATCGAGTACTTCAAGGCGCGCAACGACATCCTGGTCGATCGCCGGGCCGGTGAGCACATCCAGTCACTGGAACAAGTGCTGGCCGACCCGAAGGTAAAGATCGGCCTGGTCCGTGGTCACTCCAGCGGCCCCTACTTCGACAAACGCCTGCAAGCACTGGAGAAGCTGCAACGCATTGAGTTCTCCTCCTACCCGAGCAATATCTTTATCAAGCTGCAGGCCGGGCGCATTCAGGCCACCCTGATGACCGCTGGTGTCTACCAGAAGGAACTGGACCAACTGGGCCTGCAGGACCAGGTGCGGATCATCCACGTGCCGGAATCGGACGCCTTCAGCATTGGCCTGTACCTGTCGCGCCTGACCCTCAGCCGCGCGGAAATCGACTGGCTCAGCCAGCATGTGCAGGCCATGATCAGCGACGGCAGCCTGCGCAAACTGCTCAGCCGCAACCATGGCAAGGCACTGACCGCCGAGTTTTACCAGACCGCGCCCGCCCCTCAGCAGCCCGAGTGAGCCGCGCAGGCGCCTTCATCTTTCTCAGGAATTTTTATGACCGAACAAGACCAGCCGCAAACCGACGAAGACGAAGTCTTTGCCGAACAGACCCTGACCCAGGCCATCGAAAACCAGCTGGAAGCGGACAGCCCCGCCGCCGCCAAGGCCACCTACAACAAGCTGACCCTGGTGGGTTATCCGCGCGAGGAAATTATCGACCTGATGGCCCAGGTGCTGGCCTTTGAAGTGCGCGCCATGCTCGACGCCGAGCGCCCGTTCGACCTGGCCTGGTACGAGCAGGCCCTGCGCGCCCTGCCGACCCTGCCGGAATAACCCTACACAAGCAAAGGCCTAAACCCTAAACTGACGGGCAACGGCCATCCCGGCCTGTTCGCCCTCGCGGAGCCGCTCACGGATGACCCTGACCCGCCTTATTCGGCACGGCTGGCCGCTGGCCCTGCTGTTCGCTACTGCGCCTCCGGCGCATGCCGAACCGCTGCGCATCGGCGCCGAAGACGACTGGTACCCGTACACCGCCCTGCGTGACGGCCAGGTCCAGGGCATGTCGGTGGACATCGTCAAAGCGGCCTTTGCCGCCACCTCCACCGACATCGAACTGCTGCCCTATCCCTATGCCCGCTGCATGCAGCTGGCGCTGAAGGGCGAACTGGTGGCCTGCTTCAACACCGCACCCAATGCCCAGATTGCCCTCGACTACCTGCTGCCGAAAACCGCCCTGTTCCACGACGACATCCTGCTCTGGGCGCGCAGCGCCCAGGCCACGCCGCTGAGCGGGCTGGAACAACTGGCGGGCAAACGGGTGGCGGTCACCATCGGCTACGAATACGGCGAACGCTTCGACCACAACCAGCAACTCGTGCGGGTGCCAGTGCGCCAGGACCGCAATGGCTTTCTTATGCTGCAGCGCCAGCGCGTCGACTACGTGGTGGCCTATCGCGGCATCGCCACCCACTTGTTCCGCCAACACCCGGAGCTGGCCGACCAGTTCAGCCCGGTGGCCACCGTGCATCAGCCCCAGCTGCACTTGAGCTTTTCCCGCCATGCCGCGCAGGCCGCCGACGCCCTGCAGCGCTTCGAGCAAGGCATGCGCTTGATCCAGGACAATGGCCGCTACCAGCAGATTCTGCAGGATTGGCAACACGGCAGCGCAGACTCCGCGCCGCCTCGCTACACTGCAAAAAGCCCCGTCGCCACGCCGTGACGATGGCCCCTTCGCCGGGCAACTGAGCCCCGGCGCCTTTCAAGAGCCTGGAGCACCTATGTCGTATACCCCTGAGTTGGTTGCCGAACTGGAAATTCTTGCGCTGTTCAACCTGGCCAACACCAAAGAGGGCCTCAAGGTTCACCACACCGCCGCCCCGAGCGCGATTGCCGCCGCCCAACGCCTGCATGACAAAGGCCTGACCACCCTCAACGACGGCGGCTACCTGACCAGCCTCGGCCTGGATGCCGCCGAGCACGCCCAATCCCTGCTGACCATCCTCAAGGTCAGCGAAACCGCCTGACTCATCGCTAAGCAGCCCACGCGCCTGCAAACCCTCGCGGGCCGCGGGCGCCTCGGGAGCTTTTGTGGGAGCGGCTTCAGCCGCGAAGCTCTTTTGGCGTTTCAATAATTCGCGGCTAAAGCCTTCAAATCCATAAACGCCAACAGCGCCGCGTTTACGGCCGCTCGCCGTTGGCCAGACGCTGCTCGATAGCGTCGAGCACGGCCGGTAATTCGGCGATGCTGGCAAGCACATAATGGGCACCGGCCTGCTGCAACTTGGCCGCCGCCGGACGTGCTCGCGCCGCTTGCTCAGCCGGGGTAAGCGCCGACCACTGGGCATGACTCAAGCCCACTTCGTTACCCGAAGCCGACAGGCCAACAGTCCACATGCCTGCCGCCAGCCCCTCATCAATGCCCGGTACGGTGTCGTCCACCTTGACGCAAGCGGCCACATCACTGGCGCCCAGGCGAATCAGGTTTTCCAGGGCCATCCACGGCCCCGGCCGGCCGCCGGCCGGCAGATCATCGGTCGCCACCACCCAGTCCGGGGCGTAACCGGCCGCGGCGGCAATCGGCAGCAACGCGTCCATCACCACCCGCGGGTAACCCGAGCAGGAGCCGATTTTCAGACCGCGCTGACGCAGTGTGGCAATGCACTCCAGCGCGCCCGGAATCAGCGCCGAGTAGTCGCCCACCCGCTCGATCTGCAGGGGGATAAAGGCGGCATACAGTGCATCCACATCGGCATCGCTCATGGCCCGGCCAAAGCGCGCCTGCCAGCGTGCAGCCACGGCCGGCAAACGGCCGAGGGCCTGGATGTGATCCCACTTGGCCAGCCCCATGGGGATGCGCGCCTCGGCCAGACTGACCTCGATATCGAAACCGGCGAAGGCGTCGATCAGCACCTGGGTCGGGGCGAAGGAGCCGAAATCCACCACGGTGCCGGCCCAGTCAAAAATCACCGCCTGCAGCGGGCCGGTGTAACGGCGTTGGTAGCGATAGCTCATGGTCTTACTCCTGATGATTCGTGGGCAGCCAGCCAAGGTCGGCCAGTGCCGCTCCCAGCGCGGCCAGGGCCTGGTCGATTTCAGCGTGATCAATGGCGCCGATACAGCCGACGCGGAAGGTTTCCAGACGGGTCAACTTGCCCGGATAGAGGATAAAACCGCGCTCACGCACGGCCTGGTACAGGGCCATAAACTGGTAGTCAGGATGCGCAGGCGCATGGGCGGTGTAGATGATCGGCGCCTGCACCGCTGCCGGCAGATAGGGCTGCAAGCCCAACGCCGCGAGCCCAGCGCGCAGGCGCTCGCCATTCGCCTGATAACGCGCCAGCCGCGCCGCTTGACCGCCCTCGGCGTGGTACTGATCGAGGGCACTGCGCAGTGCGGCCAACACATGGGTCGGCGGCGTGTAGCGCCATTGGCCGGTGCGCTGCAGGTAGGCGTACTGGTCGAACAAATCCAGGGACAACGAATGACTGTTGCCACGACTGGCCGCCAGCGCCTGTTTTTCCACCAGCACAAAGGCCATGCCGGGCACACCTTCCAGGCACTTGTTGGCCGATGACACCAGTGCCGCGAACGGCAGCTCACGGGCATCCACCGGCAGGGCGCCGAAGCCGCTCATGCTGTCGATGATCAACTGACGGCCAGCCGCTGCCACCACTGCGGCGATCTCGGCCAGCGGATTCAGCAAGCCGGTGCTGGTTTCACAGTGAATGGCGCCGATATGGCTGATCTCAGGGTGCGCGGCCAGGTATGCCGCCACTTGCTGCGGGCACACCGGCTGATCGTCGGCAAACTCCAGGGTGGCCACCTGGCGGCCCATCACCTCAGCCAGCTGCGCCATGCGCTGGCCGTAGGCGCCATTGACCAGTACCAGCAACGCACCGTCGCGCGGCAACAGGGTGCCGATGGCCGCCTCCACGGCGAAGGTGCCGGAGCCTTGCAGCGGCACGCAAACATGGCTGGCCTGGGCGTGAGCGATGGCCAGCAGATCGGCGCAGACGCTGGCGGTCAGCCCATTGAAGCGCCCGTCCCAGGAGCCCCAGTCCTGCAGCATGGCGGTTTTGGTGGTCAGGCTGGTGGTCAGCGGACCGGGGGTAAGCAAAATGGCTTCGCGCATAACAGCGACCTTTGGCAGAGAAAGAAGTGGGGGATTCAGGCGGCGGCGCGCAGCCAGCGGCACGCCCAGCCGCGGCGCTCAGCCTCGGCCGCCAGGCGCGCATTGGGATTGGTCGGGCGCGGCTCGCTGACCCACTCCAGCAAGGGCAGGTCGTTGTGCGAGTCGCTGTAGAAATAGCTCTGCTGCACCTCGACATGCTGGCGCATCAGCCAGTTCTCCAGGCAGTGCACCTTGCCCTCGGCGTAGGTCAGCAAGCCCTGAGTCCGCCCGCTGTAACGGCCGGCGCGAACTTCGCAGGGCACGCCGTGGATATGTTCAAACCCCAGCGCCAGCCCCATCGGCCGGACCAGAAACTCCTCGCTGGCCGACACCAGCATCAAGGTGTGCCCGGCGGCGCGGTGGCTGGCGATCAGCTCCAGGGCTTCGGGATACACCCGCGCCAGCAACTGCTCGGCGATCAGCCGTTGCACCTCAACCGCCACCTCGGCCTCGCTGCGCCCAACCAGCGGCGCCAGGGTCAGGTCCAGGTAGGCGTGCATGTCCAGGCCGCGCTCGCCGTAGTCGGCCATCAAGGCGGCGTGCTGGCGCGCAAACTGCTCGCGGTCGGCCCAGCCGAGGTCCTGCATATGGGCGGCCCAGTGCACCGAACAATCGGCATCCAGCAGGGTGTGGTCGAGGTCGAAAATAGCCAGGGTGAGTGCTTGCATGACGGGGGCCTTATGCACCGATGTGAATGCCGGCCAGTATCGGCATTGCCAGCGGCACAGCCCACACAGCAGGGCTAGCGCCAAGCGCTAGGTTTTCTTATGGCGTGTAACAGCAACGTCATTTACAGCCGTTTTACTGCCCGGACTCTTCCCCTGCGACCACAGCCACCGCCATGTCCCGACTGCCTCCACTGAATGCCCTGCGCGCCTTTGAAACCTCGGCCCGCCTGGGCAGCTTCACCCGCGCCGCCGACGAGCTGCACGTCACCCAGGCCGCCGTTAGCCAGCAGGTCAAACAACTGGAGCAGCACCTCGGCAGCCCGCTGTTTATCCGCGAAGCCAAAGGCCTGCGCCTGACCGAAGTCGGCCGCAGCTACCTGCCCGCTCTCACCCAGGCCTTTCACACCCTGCGCAACAGCACCGATGAACTGTTCGGCGAGCGCGGCCGCACCCAGCTCAGCGTGCGCGCCTCCAACTCCTTCGCCGAACACTTCCTGGCCCCGCGCCTGCAGCGTTTTCTCGCCGACTACCCACGCTTTCGCGTGCGTATCAGCTCCTCGCCGTGGACTGCGTTTGCCGAAGAAAGCAACGCCGACGTGGAGATCTGCAACGGCTACGGCGACTGGAGCGACCGCCAGGTGGAACGCCTGACCAGCGAACACTGGCTGACCGTGTGCAGCCCGGCGACCCTCGAACGGCGCGGCTGGCCGGGCTCGGCCCAGGCGCTGATGAGCTGGCCGCTGTACAGCGTGCTCGGCTACCGCGAAGGCTGGAACGAATGGCTGACCCAGCAGCAGAGCCACGGCCTGGCGCCCGCGCCCGGCCTGGAGTTCGACACCACCACCCTGGCCATGCAGGCGGTGCGTTATGGCGACGGCGTGCTGCTGACCCGCAGTTTTCTAGTCAGTGATGCCCTGCAGCGCGGCGAGCTGGTGCAACCGCATCCGGGCATCCTGCCGACCCGCGGCGGCCATTACCTGGTCTGCCAACGCGGCGACCAGCGCCCCAAGGTCACCGCCTTCTGCGACTGGCTGCGCCGCGAGTTGCGCGGCCACCAGGCCGGCTTGCGCCTGCCGACGCCGGGCCTAGCCCAAGAATGACTGCTCATCGGCATAAGCAAAACTAGGCCATTTGCCCGTTGGCCGTCACAAAGCCGCAACCCGCCGGGCCTAGCATCTGGGCACCGGGCAACCCGCAGCAACGCCCGCAGACCGGCCATGCGGCCACCTCACCCGCCAGTCTCCGGGTTCGCCCCGAGAGGAGATTTTCGTGAAATCGCTCAAGCCTTTGCGTTCCCTGCTCGCCGTTGCCATGACCGCCCTCTCGTTCTCGGCCCTGGCCGCCAGCGAGCTGACCGTTTACACCGCCCTCGAACCGGAAGACCTGAGCAAGTACGCCGCCCGCTTCAACCAGGACCACCCGGATGTGAAGATCAACTGGGTGCGCGACTCCACCGGGGTGATCACCGCTCGCCTGCTGGCCGAGAAAGCCAACCCGCAGGCCGATGCGGTCTGGGGCCTGGCCGCCACCAGCCTGAAACTGCTGCAACAGGACGGCATGCTGGAAGGCTACGCGGCGAAGAATGCCGAGCAGCTCAAGCCGCTGTTCCGCGACAGCCAGAACCCGCCGCAGTGGATCGGCATGGACGCCTGGATGGCCGCCATCTGCTTCAACACCGTGGAAGCCGCCAAGTACAACCTGCCGCAGCCAAAAACCTGGCAAGACCTGACCAACCCGGTGTACCGCGGCCATGTGGTCATGCCCCATCCGGCCTCCTCGGGCACCGGCTACCTGGACGTCTCGGCCTGGTTGCAGACCTTTGGCGCGGATAAGGGCTGGACCTTCATGGACGGCCTGCACCAGAACATCAAGAGCTACACCCACTCCGGTTCCAAGCCTTGCAAGATGGCCGCCACCGGTGAAGCACCGATTGGCATCTCCTTCGCCTACCGCGGCGCCAAAGAGAAAGCCGCCGGCGCGCCGCTGGAGCTGATCTTCCCCAGCGAAGGCCTGGGCTGGGAAATGGAAGCCGCCGGCATTCTCAAAGGCACTAAGCAACTGGCCGCCGCCCAGACCCTGATGGACTGGGCCGCCAGCGAAAAAGCCAACCAGCTGTACAACGAAGGCTACGCCATCGTCGCCATGCCGGGGATCGCCAAGCCGGTCGCGCACTTCCCGGCCGAGCCGGAAAAACTGCTGATCAAGAATGACTTCGACTGGGCGGCGCAAAACCGCGACAGCATCCTCACCGAGTGGCAGAAACGCTACGAAGGCAAGGCCGAAGCCAAGTAAACCCCGCCTCGTATCGGCATCCCGCGGCCTGCGTTAGCAGGGCCGCGGGTGTCGGTTACCTGCCATCACCTGCACCCCGCTACAGAGGTAACTGGCCATGACTCAAGGCTGCGGCAGCCGTTTGCAACTGCACGGCATCAACAAGCACTTCGGCGCCACCCAGGTGCTGCGCGATATTCACCTGGATATCCAGCCGGGTGAGCTGCTGTGCTTTCTCGGCCCCTCGGGCTGCGGCAAGACCACCTTGCTGCGCATCATCGCCGGCCTCGAAGCGCAAAGCAGCGGCCGTTTGCTGCAAGGCGAGCGGGATATTTCCCTGCTGCCGCCGCGCCAGCGCGACTTCGGCATCGTGTTTCAATCCTATGCGCTGTTCCCCAATCTCAGCGTGCACGCCAACATCGCCTTCGGCCTGCGCAGTCAGCGCCTGGCCAAGGCCGCCATCAACCAGCGCGTCAGTGAACTGCTGGAACTGATTGGCCTGAGCGAGCACGCCAACAAATACCCCGCCCAACTGTCTGGCGGTCAGCAGCAACGCGTCGCCCTGGCCCGCGCCCTGGCCCCGGCACCCGGCTTGCTGCTGCTCGATGAGCCGCTTTCGGCACTCGATGCACGAGTGCGCGGCCACCTGCGTAAAGAAATCCGCCGCCTGCAACAGCAGCTCGGCGTCACCACTATTTTGGTCACCCATGACCAGGAAGAAGCCCTGACCATGGCCGACCGTGTGGTGGTGACGAATCACGGCGTGATCGAGCAGATCGGTACGCCGCAAGAAATCTACCGCCAACCGGCCAGCCCCTTCGTCGCCGAATTTATCGGCGCGATGAACTTCGTCGACTCCCAGCGCGATGCCGCCGGCTTGGTCAGCCTCGGCGGCCAGTTGCTGGAGATGCCCCAGCCCGACCAGCAACCCGGTCAGCGCCTGCGCCTGGCCTTTCGCCCGGAAGAAGTGCGCCTGGTGCCACTGCACGAAGGGGGCCTGGCGGCGCATATCGAGCACCTGGAGTTTCTCGGCACCTTTATCCGTTTGCGCATGCGCGTGGCCGGCCTGAGCGAAGCCCTGACCGTCGATGTCGACGCCCGCAGCGCCCGCCAGCTGGGCCTGTGCCAAGGCCTGCAACTGGGCATGCACCTGCCGGCCGAAGCCCTGAGTTGCTTCGCCGCCTGAGCCTATTGTTAGCCACGGACGCCCACCGGCGTCCGTCCCCGTGTGGATTACCCCCGTCATGCTTGCAACATCCCAACCCCTGACTTCCGCTCGCCTGATCGTCCACGAGCGCCTGGGCCTGGCCCTGCTGTTTGCCCTGCTGATCGGCGTGTTTATCGTCCTCCTGCCGGCACCGCTGCTGAGCCTGCTCGGCCGCAGCCTAAGCGACCGCGAGGGCCACTTCGTCGGCCTGGCCAACTTTCACAGTTACTTCGCCAGTGGCGCCCTGCTGCGTGCCTTCGGCCACTCGCTGCTGGTCGCTAGCCTGAGCACCCTGCTGGTTTTGACCAGTGCCTTCGCCACCGCCTGGGCCCTGACCCGCACCCGCCTGCCCCTGCGCGGCTGGTTGCGCGGCGCCCTGCTGCTGCCGATTCTGGCGCCGTCGCTGCTGCCGGCCATCAGCCTGATCTACCTGTTCGGCGAACAGGGCGTGCTCAAGGCCTGGCTGGGTGACAGCTCGATTTATGGCCCGCTGGGCATCGTCCTCGGCTCCTGCTTCTGGACCTTCCCTCACGCCCTGATGATTCTGCTCACGGCCCTGTCCCAGGCCGATGCCCGGCATTACGAGGCGGCCGAAGTGCTCGGCGCCTCGACCTGGCGCACCTTCTTCACCGTGACCCTGCCGAATGCCCGTTACGGCCTGGTCAGCGCCGGTTTTGTGGTGTTCATTCTGGTGTTCACCGACTTTGGCGTGCCCAAGGTGATCGGCGGCCAGTACGCCATGCTCGCCACCGATGTGTACAAACAGGTGATCGGCCAGCAGCGCTTCGAGATGGGCGCGGTGGTCAGCGTCTTGCTACTGCTGCCGGCCTTGCTGGCATTCCTCGCCGACCGCTGGGTGCAGCGCCGCCAGGCCGCCACCCTGACCGCCCGCGCGGTGCCCTGGCAGCCCAAGGTCAACCGGCTGCGCGATCTGTGGGGCGCGGCCCTGTTGCTGCCGGCCTTGAGCTTTATCGGCGCGGTGATCGGCATGGCCATCTACGCCTCGCTGGTCACTTACTGGCCGTACAACCTCAACCTGAGCCTGAACAACTACCAGTTTGGCCGCCTGATCGGCGACGGCTGGGGCAGTTACTTCAACTCCCTGCAACTCGCCAGCCTGACCATGCTGGCGGGCACCGTGCTGGTATTTCTCAACACCTGGCTGAGCCAGCGCACGCCGCAACCGCGGGTGCTGACCGGACTCTTCCAGCTGCTCAGCCTGCTGCCCCTGGCGGTACCGGGGATGACCCTGGGCCTGGGCTATATCTTTTTCTTCAACCACCCGGACAACCCCCTCAACGGTTTGTATGGCGGCATGACGATTCTGGTGTTGTGCACCCTGACGCACTTCTACTCGGTGCCGCACCTCAATCTGGTCACAGCGTTCAAGCAGCTGGACAGCGAATTCGAGTCGGTGGGCGAATCGCTGCGTGCCTCGCGCCTGCAGATTCTTTGCCGGGTCAGCCTGCCGCTGAGCCTGCCGGCGCTGCTGGATGTGGCCCTGTATTTCTTCGTCAACGCCATGACCACGGTGTCGGCGGTGGTGTTTCTCTATGGGCCGCACACCAACCTGGCGGCGATCAGCGTGCTCAACCTGGATGACGCCGGGCAAACCGCCGC
>ERZ724504.2191-NODE-2191-length-10662-cov-11.962006_pt1 | contig 10662 bp, 7 predicted proteins | sample MGYA00376037_ERZ724504 | MGnify/ENA primary metagenome ERZ724504 (study PRJEB28724, sample SAMN07190888) | wastewater metagenome | isolation source: influent of sewage treatment plant in Hong Hong | place: USA: Christiansburg, Virginia | collected 2016-03-01 ... | reverse complement strand
ACAGCAGCGTCTGGCGCTCTTTGGGGCACTGGCGCGCCACGGTGGCGATGTCGTCAAAAAAGCCCATGTCGAGCATGCGGTCGGCCTCGTCCAGCACCAGGGTGTTGAGCTGGTCGAGGGCAAAGTTTTGCCGCTCCAGATGGTCCATGATGCGGCCCGGCGTGCCCACCACAATGTGCGCGCCGTGCGACAGGCTTTGCGCCTGGCCGCGCAGCGGCACGCCGCCGCACAGGGTGACGACCTTGATGTTCTCTTCGGCGCGCGCCAGGCGGCGGATCTCCGCGCTGACCTGGTCGGCCAGCTCGCGCGTGGGGCACAGCACCAGCGCCTGCACGCCAAAGCAGCGCGGGTTCAGCCGCGCCAGCAGCGCCAGGCCAAAGGCCGCCGTTTTGCCGCTGCCAGTGCTGGCCTGGGCAATCAGGTCTTTGCCCAGCAAAGCGGGGGGCAGGCTGGCGGCCTGGATGGGGGTCATGCTGGTGTAGCCCAGCTGTTGCAAGTTCGAGAGTTGGGCGGGGCTCAGGGCCAGCGCGCTGAAATCAGTGCTGGCTTGGGGGGTTTGGGATGTCATGGCCGCGATTATCCGGCGCGGCCACCCAGCGACCACCGCGCTGCGGCTATTGCAAGGCCAGCACGCCCACAAAGGCCAGTGTGTGCGCCACGATGCCTGGCGCTGCGGCCAGCGCATAACGCCAGCCGCCGCTGAGCAGGGCCACGGCGCATTTGCTGCACGCATGCACCAGCATGGCCACCATCAGGGTGAACTTGACAGCAGGCGCCTCGGCGCTGCCGGGCAGGCCCTGCACCAGCACGGCGGCAGTGGCGGCGTGGGCATCGACCAGCGAGGCCAGCAAAGTGCCCACCAGCATGCCCGCATCGCCCTGCCACAGCGTGAGCGCATGCACGCCCACCTGAATGCCGGTGAGCAGGCCAGCAATCAGCACGGCATCGCGCAGCTTGAACATGGGGGCATTGGGCAGTACGGGGGCGGGGGCGGCATCGTCACTATCGGCCACGCCGGGGCCGGTCGCGGTGGCGCCTGTGCCCTGGGGCGAGCGCCCCTGTGCCCGCTTGCGCCCACTCCACCAGCCCCACGCTGCCGCCGCAGCCGCACCGGCCATGGCGGGCAGCCACAGGGGCCGCAGCCACTGTGGCTGCACGGCGGCGGCCACCACCAGAATCTGCACCATGGTGGCGGTGCATGACAGCACGGCGGCGGCAGCATGCAGGCGCACCACGCCCTGGCCAGCGCGCACCTCCATGCCCAAACTGGCGATGGTGGCCGTGCTGGAAACAAACCCCGAGGCCAGCGCCGACAGCGCCATGGCATTGCGCGCCTGCATCAGCCGCTTGCCCACATGCGCCAGCGACTGGATCACCAGCAGCACAATCACCAGGCGCACCAGCACCTGCGGGTTCAGTACCCCTTCCCACAAGGGACGGTTGGGGGCCAGCGGGTACACCAGCAGGGCCAGCGCGGCCAGAACCAGGCCGCTGCGCACCTCGCCCGGCTGCAGCCACTGGTTGACAAACTGGTGCAGTCCCTCGCGCGCCAGCAGCAGCCCCGTGGCCATCACCGCCAGGGCGGCGGCCAGCAGCTGGTCGTGTACGCTGGTGATGCCGATCAGGTAGGCCAGCAGCAGGGCGATTTCTGTGGTCACGCCGGGGTCGCTGGAGCGCTCACGGGCATAGGCCACCACGGTCAGCACCACCACCAGCAAGGCGCCCACCACCACCAGCGCCGGGTCGCCCAGCAGCCCGGCCGTGGCGCCGCTGATGGACACCAGCGTGAACGAGCGCACCCCGGCCAGCGAGCGATCAGGCCCATCGCCCTTGCGGCGCTCGCGCTCTATGCCCATGAGCAAGCCGCACCCGGCCGCACTGGCCAGCACCGCCATGGCGGTCGAAAAATCGGTTATCTGCTGCATGGCGCGCTTGCCTTTCCTTGAATGTGAATCTGCCACCGATGGCATCGCGCATGGTGGCAGGGAAAAGTGCCGCTGCACATCCTGTCATACACCAACACCAGCACGTGTGGACAATAGCCCGATGCCCCACACACCGCCCTTCACCGCCCCCACCCGCCACACCGACCCGCAGGCCGCACTGGCCCAGGTGCAGCACATCTACCAGCAACAGATAGAGCACCTGCGCGCCGCCATGCAGCGCTTTGTTGCGGGCCACGACACGCCCGAGCCAGCGCGCGCGTTCTACCCGTTCGTGCGCCTGCACACCACCACCGTGGCGCGCGCCGACAGCAAGCTGGCCTATGGCTTTGTTGAAGGGCCGGGCCGCTTCGAGACCACGCTCACCCGCCCCGACCTGTTTGGCGACTACTACCTGGAGCAGTTTCGGCTGCTGCTGAAAAACCACGGCGTGGCGCTGGAGGTGGGCACCAGCACGCACCCCATCCCCATCCACTTCTCGTTTGCCGAGAACGACCACATCGAAGGCACGCTCAGCCCCGAGCGGCGCCTGCTGATGCGCGATGTGTTCGACCTGCCCGACCTGGCCGCCATGGACGACGGCATCGCCAACGGCACGCACCAGCACCGCCCGGGCGAGGCACAGCCCCTGTCGCTGTTCACCGCGCCGCGCGTCGATTATTCGCTGCACCGCCTGCGCCACTACACGGGCACGGCGCCCGAGTGGTTCCAGAACTTCGTGCTGTTCACCAACTACCAGTTCTACATCGACGAATTCGTGCGCCTGGGCCATGCTGAAATGGCCAAGCCCGACAGCGAATACATCGCCTTCATAGAGCCCGGCAACGTGGTCACGCGCCGCACGGGGCTGCCCGCGCAGGCGGGCGACGAACTGGGCACACAGCCCCCGCGCCTGCCGCAAATGCCGGCCTACCACCTGGTGCGCGCCGACCGCAGCGGCATCACCATGGTCAACATCGGCGTGGGCCCGGCCAACGCCAAGACCATCACCGACCACATCGCCGTGCTGCGCCCGCACGCCTGGATGATGCTGGGCCACTGCGCGGGCCTGCGCAACAGCCAGCAGCTGGGCGACTACGTGCTGGCCCACGCCTATGTGCGCGAAGACCATGTGCTGGATGAAGAATTGCCGCTGTGGGTGCCGATTCCGGCGCTGGCCGAAATCCAGGTGGCGCTGGAGCAGGCCGTGGCCGACGTGACGCAAATGGGCCGCGACGAACTCAAGCGCATCATGCGCACCGGCACCGTGGCCAGCACCGACAACCGCAACTGGGAGCTGCTGCCCGACAACACGCCCCAGCGGCGCTTCAGCCAGAGCCGCGCCGTGGCGCTGGACATGGAGAGCGCCACCATCGCGGCCAACGGCTTTCGCTTCCGGGTGCCCTACGGCACGCTCTTGTGCGTATCCGACAAACCGCTGCACGGCGAGATCAAACTGCCCGGCATGGCCAACCACTTCTACCGCGAGCGGGTCGATCAGCACCTGCGCATCGGCATGCGCGCCATCGACATCCTGCGCCAGGGCGGCGTGCAGCGCCTGCACAGCCGCAAACTGCGCAGCTTTGCCGAGGTGGCGTTCCAGTAAACGCCCGCCAGCGCCCATGAAAAAAGCCCGGCATGCCGGGCTTTGCTATTTTTTTAATAGCTGCTTGCGCCCACTGCGCAAGCGCCAGAGGCCGATTTAATGCTTTTAATCGGCCATCTCCAAGACGGGCGCCGGGGCGATGGCGTCATCCCCCTGGTGCAGCAGGTGGGCCGCTTCGCGGGCGGCCACGCGACCTTCGTCGGTGGGAACCACCCAGATTTCGACGCTGCTGCCGGGCGCATGGACGACCTGCACGCTGTCTTGCGTGGCCAGGGCGTTGCGCTCGGTGTCGATCTTCACGCCCAGCCAGCCCAGGCGCTCGCAAACCTGCGCACGCAGCACGGCATCGTGCTCGCCAATGCCGCCGCTGAAGGCCAGCACGTCCAGCCCGCCCATGCAGGCCACCATCGCGCCGGACTCGCGCACCACGCGGTAGGTGAACTGGTCGATGGCGCGCTGTGCGGCCACGCTGCCATCCGCGCGCAGGCGGCGCATGTCGGCAGAAATGCCCGACACGCCCAGCAGGCCGCTTTGCTTGTAGAGCAGCTTCTGGATACGGTCGTGGTCCCAGCCTTGCTCCATCAGGTACAGCAGCACACCGGCGTCCAGCGTACCGCTGCGCGTGCCCATCATCAGGCCGTCCAGCGCAGAAAAGCCCATGCTGGTGGCACAGCTGCGCCCGTCCTGCGCGGCGCACAGGCTGGCGCCGTTGCCCAGGTGGGCCATCAGCACCCGGCCCCGCCCGCGCGGCGACTGCGCCAGCAGCGTGTCCATGATGTACTGGTACGACAGGCCATGAAAGCCGTAGCGGCGCACGCCCTGCTCGGTCAGCGATGCTGGCAGGGCAAAGGCGCTGGCCACGTCGGGCAAGCTGGCGTGAAAAGCGGTGTCAAAACACGCCACCTGGGGCAGCGCCGGAAACGCCTGGCGGAACGAGCGCACCCCCGCCAGGTTGTGCGGCTGGTGCAGGGGCGCCAGCGAGTTCAGGCGCTCCAGGCGCTCGAGCACCGCATCGGTGACCAGCACGCTCTCGCGGAAAGCCTGGCCGCCGTGTACCACGCGGTGGGCCACAGCGCGGATGGGTGGAGCGCCCTCCAGGTCGGCCAGCAGGCTGCGCAAGCTGGCCAGTGCGCGCTGAAACGGGCTATCGCCCTGGCCGGTGATGGCCTGGCGCTGGCGCTGGCCCGCAAAAGACCACACCATTTCGGGCGCACCTGCGGGCTCCAGGCCCTCAATGCAGCCCGTGAGCACGCTGGGCTGCACCTGGCCACCTTGCAAAGGGTGCAGGGAGAACTTGAGCGAGGACGAGCCCGCATTGACAGCAAGAATAGCCATGGCGATCAACCCTTTCGGTCAGTCTTTGAGCAGGGCAGCGGCCTTGACCGTGCGCTCGCGGCGGGCGTCGTAAGCGGCCAGCACGGCCAGCAGCGCCGAGGCGACGCGGGCGGTGGGGCCATCGGCGCGGCTGGTCAGGGCAATCGGCACGCGCGCGCCCAGCACCAGGCCCGAGCCCGTGGCACCGGCCAGGTATTCGAGCTGCTTGGCCAGCATGTTGCCGCTTTCCAGGTCGGGCACGGCCAGGATGTCGGCATCACCGGCCACCACCGACTCAATGTGCTTGATCTCTGCGGCGTGGGCCGAGATGGCGTTGTCAAAGGCCAGCGGGCCATCGAGCACGCCGCCGGTGATCTGGCCACGGTCAGCCATCTTGCACAGGGCAGCGGCGTCCAGCGTGGAGGGGATGTTGGGGCTGACCGTCTCGACCGCCGACAGGATGGCCACTTTGGGGGTGGCCACGCCCATGATGCGGGCAAAGTCGATGGCGTTCTGGATGATGTCCTTCTTCTCTTGCAGATTCGGGCTGATGTTCAGCGCCGCATCGGTGATGAGCAGCGGCTTGGGGTACAGCGGCACGTCAAAGCGGAACACGTGCGACATGCGGCGGCCCGTGCGCAGCGAGTGCTCGGCCAGCACGGCCTTGACCATCTCGTCGGTGTGCAGGCTGCCCTTCATGATCACTTCGACCTCGCCGCGCGCAGCCATGCCAGCGCCCATTTGGGCCGCAGCGTGGCTGTGCTCCACATCAATGATCTCGACACCATCGAGGTCGATGTTGGCTTGCGTGGCCACCAGGCGGATGCGCTTGGCGGGGCCAATCAGCACGGGCACGATCAGGCCGTGGCGGGCCGAATCCATGGCGCCGCTGAGCGAACCCACATCGCACGGATGCACCACTGCGCAGCGCACGGCGGGCATGCCGTCGGCCAGGGCCAGCAGTTCTTTGAAGCGGGCTTCGGGGTCGAACAACTGGATTTGCGGCGCATTGATCTTGGGCAGGCGCACTTTTTCCGTCGGGGGCATGACGCGGGCCGTGCCGTGCAGCACGACTGCACCTTTTTGGTTGATGACCTGGCAGTCCAGCTCGGCGCGTTTTTTCTCGTCGTCCTTGCTGACCACGGTGGCCGTGACGGTCAGCGTATCGCCAATGCGCACGGGTTTGACGAACTTGAGGTTTTGCTCCAGGTAAATGGTGCCGGGGCCGGGAAACTGCGTGCCCAGCAGCGCCGAGATCAGCGCGCCGCCCCACATGCCGTGGGCGATAACGCCGTGGAACAGCGTGTCGTTGGCGTATTCGGGGTTCAGGTGGGCGGGGTTGGTGTCGCCCGAGACGGCAGCGAAAGCCTGGATGTCGGCCTGCGTGAGGGTGCGCAGCAGGCGCGCGCTCTGGCCCACGCTGAGTTCGTCGTAGGTGACGTTTTCAAGCCATTCGGTGTGCGGTGTCGTATTCATATCGGTGTGGTCCTTTGCGGCAGGCGCAAGTTCACGAAAAAAGGAGGGGGAAGCAGGCCGTGCCTCAGGCCATGGCGTGGCAGCCAGCGTCCACGTAGATGGTCTGGCCGGTCATGCCCGAGGAAGCATCCGTACACAGGAAGGCGCACAGGTTGGCGATCTCGGTCAGCGTCACCAGGCGCTTGAGGGGCGACTTGGCCACGGCATTGGCCATCAGGTCATCAAAACTGGCGATGCCCGAAGAAGCGCGCGTCAGGATGGGGCCTGGGGAGACGGCATGGACGCGGATGCCTTGTTCGCCCAGTTCCATGGCCATGTAGCGCGTCAGCGATTCCAGCGCGGCCTTGACCGGGCCCATCAGGCCGTAGTGGGGCACGGCCTCGTCGGCGCCCAGGTAGGTCATGCTGAGCATGCTGCCGCCGTTGGGCATGTGCGGTGCGCACAGCTTGGCCAGGCGGGCAAACGAGTGGCACGACACGGCCATGGCGCGCGAGAAGCCGTCGCTGGAGCTGTCGATCACGTTGCCGTGCAGGTCGGCCAGCGGCGCCCAGGCAATGGAGTGGATGACAAAGTCCAGCTGCCCCATGCGTGCGATGGCGTGCTGCACTGCCGCTTCGAGTTCGCCTTCTTCCTCGACGTTGCAAGTGACCAGCTCCACCCCGATAGGCTGGGTCAGTGGCTCCACAAAGCGGCGTGCCTTGTCGTTCAGGCAGGACACCACCAGTTCAGCGCCGAGTTGGTGCATCAATTGGGTGCAGCCCCAAGCAATGCTGCTTTCATTGGCCACGCCAAGAATCAGGCCTTTTTTACCTGCCAGGCTGAAGGTGGATGTATTGAGCGTCATGGAATGGAGATCTCCAGAAAAAGCCAGGCGCGGCGGTACCGCGTCTGCTGGCGCAGGGCACGCAAGGTGCCGGGAAAAAGCGGTGTGAGCAAAAGCAGCTCAGAACCCATCGAACAGGCGCCGCAGATCGGCACCGGCAGCGCCGGGCTTGAAGCCTTCGCGCTCAAGCTGGTCTTGGGCGTTGACCAGGATGTGGCGCGTGGCATCGACGCCCACGCGGTCTACAAAACGGCGGGTCACGCCGTAGCGCAGCACCAGCAGGCCGCGCAGCTCTTCGCGCAAGTGGGATTTGCGGCGCTCGGGACTGCCTGCGGGCAAGGCGCTGTTGGCGGCAGCACGGCGCTCGTGCGCTGGGGCGCCGCCACCGTCCATGTTCAGCACGCGGTCCAGTTCGCTTTCGTTCTGCAAATCCACGTCCAGGGCGCTGGCCAGGCGGGCAATGCGGGCACTGAGTTGCTCGATGGAGCCGCTCATGCGTTGCAGGTGCGCGGCCAGGGCCTCTTCGGTGCGTTCACTCTCAGTCGGCATAGCGCACCATCACATATTCGCCAGGGGCATCGCACAGCACATGGGCCGGATCGATGGCGGGAGGCGCCACGGGCTTGCCCGAGCGCTCTTTGAGCCAGGCGTCCATGGCCTCCCACCAGGAGCCCTGGCGGGTGGGCGCGCTGGCCAGCCACTCATCGGGCTCGACCCAGCCCTGGTTGTCTTCAATGCTGTTGATCTGGTAGCTGCGGCGCGGTCGGCCAGGCTCAGAGACGATGCCCGCGTTGTGGCCACCGGCGGCCAGCACAAAGGTGACGTGGGTGTCGGTTTGCAGATGGATTTTGTACACCGAGCGCCAGGGCGACACGTGGTCGCGCGTGGTGCCCACCACCAGCATGGGGGCGTGGATGTCCATCAGCGCAATGCCCTGACCGGCCACGCGGTACTTGCCCGTGGCCAGCGCGTTGTTCAGGAACAGCGAAGACAGGTACTCCGAGTGCATGCGCGCGGGCAGGCGGGTGAGGTCGGAGTTCCAGCTCATCAGGTCGAAGTCGGCTTCTTCCTGGCCCAGCAGGTAGCGGCGCGTGTTGCGCGTGAACACCAGCTCGCGCATGTTCAGGAACTGGAACGAACCGGCCATGGCGCTGCCCGAGAGGTAGCCCTTGAGGTCCATCTGCTGGCGCAGGGTTTTGAGCTGTTCGTCATCAATGAACACGCCCATTTCGCCGGGTTCGCTGAAATCGGTTTGCGCCGCCAGCAGCGTGACCGAGGCCAGCTCGGGCAGACGCTCCATGGCGCGGTCTTCCGCGCGGCGGCCACCAGCGCTCTGGTTTTGTGCCATGCGGGTGTGGCGGCCCATGGCAGCGGCCACGATCGACAAGAAGGTGCCGCCCAGGCAGTAACCCAGGGCATGGACGCGCGGCGCACCGGCGCGCTCTTTGACGGCGGCGAGTGCATCCATGACGCCCATTTGCAGGTAGTCCTGCATGCCCAGGTCGCGGTCGGAGGCATCGGGGTTGCGCCACGAAATGATGAACACCGTGTAACCCTGGCCCACCAGGTACTTGACCATGGAGTTGGACTGCGACAAGTCCAGGATGTAGTACTTCATGATGCACGAGGGCACGATGAGCAGCGGCTCGGGGTACACCTTGTCGGTGGTGGGCGTGTACTGGATCAGCTCGATCAGGTGGTTACGGTACACCACCTTGCCGGGGGTAATCGCCACTTCCTTGCCGACTTCAAAGGTCAGCGGCTCCAGCACGTCGGGCGTGCTGCGGGCGGTTTCGGCCTTGCGCAGGTCTTCAGAAAAATGTTGATAGCCTTGCAGCAGGCTCTGGCCCTGGGTTTCCTGGGCCTTGTTCAAGGCTTCGGGGTTGGTCAGCAACCAGTTGGACGGGGTAAAGGTGTCCATGATCTGGCGGTTGAAAAACTCCACCATATGGCTGTGGTGGCGCGACATGCCATCGACCTGCACCGCCTCGCGCCACCAGGCGCTGTTGGCCTTGTAGCCTTCCTTGAGCGCACTGAAGGGCCACTGGCGCCAGCTGGCGTCGATAAAGCGGTTGTCGTTGTCTGCAATGGGCTGGCCGTTTTCATCCATAGGGGGATTGACGGCGCTGGCCATGGCTTGCTGGGCCAACGCCAGCGCCCGCTGCCCCAGCACCATCTGGCGCCCCGGCGAGGCGGCCAGGTGCATGGCCCAGTCGGCTGCGGCCAGCGCCAGCGCAATCGGAGACAAACCCATCGTGCTGCGTGTCAGGAAGCCGTGGAACGTTTCATCCAGCGCCTGGGTGGCCTCGCGCTGACGCTCAAACGGCACGCTGGATTTCGTCGGTTTTTCCATAGCAGATCCTCTGGGCTTCAAATGATTACAAAAAGATGAGTATGCCAAAGTCCATATCGGACTGACCTTCCGGTCAGTACACCAAAAGCCCGGGTGTTTGAGCCATCTCAAGCCATGTGCCTCTGGGCGCTGGCGCGGCTGGCGCCGTGCCGGGCAGCGGCCAGATACCTGCCCCATGCTATGAGAGAACCTGCGACAAACACATGACAATGAACGCCATGAGCAGTGCACCACCCCCCTCCCCCCCTTTGCTGCAAGTGCAGGGCCTGCGCAAGCACTACGGTGCCACGACGGTGGTCGATGGCGTGTCGTTTGACATCGCCCCGGGCGAGTGCCTGGGCGTGATCGGCCCCAATGGCGCGGGCAAGACCACCACCATCCGCATGTGCCTGGGCCTGACCGTGCCCGACGGCGGCAGCGTGCAGTTTCACCCCGGCGGCGGCGCGCCCGCGCTGGACATGCCGCGCGATGCGCTGGCCATCAAGGCCCAGCTGGGCGTGGTCACGCAGTTCGACACCCTCGACCCCGACTTCACCTGCCTGGAAAACCTGCGCGTGTTTGGCCGTTACTTCGGCCTCCAAGGCGCGGTGATGGACGAGCGCGCACCGCGCCTGCTGGAATTTGCTGCCCTCACCAGCAAGGCCGACGCCAAGCCCGGCGAACTCTCGGGCGGCATGAAGCGGCGCCTGTCGCTGGCGCGCGCGCTGGTCAACGCGCCGCGCCTGCTGCTGCTGGACGAGCCCACCACCGGACTGGACCCGCAGGCGCGCCACCTGATGTGGGAGCGCCTGCAACGGCTGCTGCAACAGGGCACGGCCATCTTGCTCACCACCCACTTCATGGACGAGGCCGAGCGCCTGTGCTCGCGCCTGCTGGTGCTCGACCACGGCCAGAAAATTGCCGAAGGCCGCCCGCGCGATCTGATTGCCCAGCACCTGGAGCGCGACGTGGTCGAGGTGTACGGCCAAGGCGCGCTGGCGCTGGCCCACGATGGCGCCCTGCGCGCCCTGGCCGCGCGCGTGGAAGTCAGCGGCGAGACGGTGTTCTTCTACACCCAGGATGCGCGCCCACTGCTGGACGCGCTGCTGCTGCACCCGCACCTGCGCACGCTGCACCGGCCCGCCAACCTCGAAGACCTGTTCCTCAAACTCACGGGCCGCCAGATCCG
>ERZ724504.2184-NODE-2184-length-10680-cov-11.610259_pt1 | contig 10680 bp, 11 predicted proteins | sample MGYA00376037_ERZ724504 | MGnify/ENA primary metagenome ERZ724504 (study PRJEB28724, sample SAMN07190888) | wastewater metagenome | isolation source: influent of sewage treatment plant in Hong Hong | place: USA: Christiansburg, Virginia | collected 2016-03-01 ... | reverse complement strand
CGCCGCACGAATGCCTGCCAGAAATCTGGCTGCAGCACTCCGAGCACAAGGAGCGCGCGCTGGCGCTGCTGGAAGAACTCAAAAGCCTGCCGCAGCGGCGCTGGCACTGCCCCGCTTGTGGCGAGCTGGTGGAGGGCGGTTTCGAGCAATGCTGGAACTGCGGCACCCTCATGCCGCCGTTGTAGGAACCGCCTACTTCCAGCGCAGCGGCTCCATGTGCACGCTGCCGCGCTGGCTGCTGAGCGTGATGGCGCCTTCCTGCACCGTGGCTTGCAGCTGCATGCTGCGCTCGGCCAGGGTGGCCAGCTCCTGGGCCTGCCCGGATGGAAAGCGCCAGACCTCCAGCCGCGCCAAGCGGGTCAGTTTGGTTTCGATGCCGCGCCACCAGATGTCGGCGGCGTGGCCAAAGGCGTACACCTTGACCACGTCGGCCTTGCTGCAGGCGCGGGTGAGCGGTTTGTCCTCGGGCTGGCCCACTTCGATCCAGACGCGCTTTCTGCCGGTGAAATCGGTCAGCGAGGCGTCGGGGTCGTCCGGGTCGGAAAGTCCCGCGCCAAAGGCCAGCGTGGCGTCTCCATTGCACAGGTCCTGCAGCAGGTGCGCGTTGAGCGCCAGGGCGGCAAGGCGCACCATCATCCGCTCGTCGGTCTCACTGGGGTGGCGGGCTAGGGTGAGCGCATGGTCGGCGTAGTAGCTGTGGTCGATGTCGGCGATTTGCAGGTTCGCCTTGAAGATGGTGGATTTGGTGGCCATGGAATTGTGCTATTGGATAGATAGCTGCTAGCGCTTACTGGATAAGCGCTAGAGGCCAAAAAATCTTAAAATTTCGACCCTCTACACCCGCCGCGCCAGCGCCACCGCCATGCCCGTGTAACTGCCGGGCGTCATGGCCAGCAGCCGGTCCTTCTCGGCCTGGGGGATTTCCAGCGACGCAATCAGGCCGTGCAGGGCTTCCCGCGTCACGCGCTGGCCGCGGGTCACTTCCTTGAGCTTCTCGTAGGCGCCGGGCACGCCGTAGCGGCGCATGACGGTCTGGATGGGTTCGGCCAGCACTTCCCAGGCGGCGTCCAAGTCGTCGGCCAGGGCAGCTTCGTTCAATTCGAGCTTGTTCAGGCCGGTGAGCAGCGACATGTAGGCCAGCGTGGCGTAGCCCATGGCCACGCCGATGTTGCGCAGCACGGTGCTGTCGGTGAGATCGCGCTGCCAGCGGCTGATCGGGAGCTTTTCCGAGAGGTGGCGCAAGAGCGCGTTGGCCAGGCCCAGATTGCCTTCGGCGTTTTCGAAGTCGATCGGGTTGACCTTGTGCGGCATGGTGGACGAGCCAATCTCGCCGGCTTTCAGGCGCTGCTTGAAGTAACCCAGGCTCACATAGCCCCAGATGTCGCGCGAGAGGTCGATCAGGATGGTGTTGGCGCGCGCCACGGCGTCGAACAGCTCGGCCATGTAGTCGTGCGGCTCGATCTGAATGGAATACGGCTGGAACGTGAGGCCCAGGCCCACGGGTTCCGGCGTTTCAATCACATTGCGACTGAACGCCTCCCAGTCAAAGCCTGGCCAGGCGGCAAGGTGGGCGTTGTAGTTGCCGACGGCGCCGTTCATTTTGGCCAGAATCTTGACGCTGGCAATGCGCTCGGCCGCCGCCTGCAGGCGCACCAGCACGTTGGCCAGCTCTTTGCCCACGGAGGTGGGGCTGGCGGTTTGGCCGTGGGTGCGGCTGAGCATGGGAACCGCGGCGTACAAGTGCGCCATTTCACGCAGCTTGAGGATGATGCGGTCCAGCCCCGGCAGCAGCACCTGGTCGCGGCCCGAGCGCAGTTGCAGTGCGTGGCTGGTGTTGTTGATGTCTTCGCTGGTGCAGGCGAAGTGCACGAATTCAGCGGCTTTTTCCAGCTCGGGCCGGGCTTCGAATTTCGCTTTGATCCAGTATTCCACCGCTTTCACGTCGTGGTTGGTGGTCTTTTCGATCTCTTTGATGGCGGTCGAATCGGCTTCGGAGAAGTTCTTTACCAGCCCCAGCAGGTAGGCGCGCGCACCCGTGGTGAGCGGCTTGAACTCGGCAAAACCGGCGTCCGAGAGCGCAATGAACCAGCTGACCTCCACCTGCACGCGCCGCTGCATGTAGCCGTGCTCGCTCATGATGGGGCGAAGCAGCGCCAGCTTGGCGGCGTAGCGGCCGTCCAGCGGCGAGAGGGCGGTAATGGGCGAGAAATTGGTGGGCGAGGCGTTCATGGCGGCCGATTGTAGGCGGCGCCCAACACCTGACTGCCGCTGTCAGAAGCCCTCGATAGAATGGACTGCGCTTGCCAGTTTTGCTTACACCGGTGCCCACCCGCACCAGGAACCCACCATGAAACTCATCGGATCGACCACCAGTCCCTACGTACGCAAGGTGCGCGTGGTCATGGCCGAGAAGAAACTCGATTACCGCTTCGTCGAGGACAACGTCTGGGCGGACGACAGCACCATTACAGCAGCCAACCCGCTGGGCAAGGTGCCCTGCCTGGTGCTGGACGGGGGCGACGCCATGTTTGATTCGCGCGTCATCGTGGAATACCTGGACACTCTTTCGCCGGTCGGCAAGCTCATTCCCGCCTCGGGCCGCGAGCGCGCCGAGGTCAAGACCTGGGAGGCGCTGGCCGACGGCCTGCTCGACGCTGCCATCCTGGTGCGGTTGGAGCGCACCTTTGCCGGCCGCAGCGAAGCCCAGCGCAGCCAGGCCTGGATCGACCGGCAACTCTCCAAGGTGCAGGCCTCGCTCCACGCCATGAGCAAGGGGCTCGGCGAAAAGGCGTTTTGCAGCGGCATCCACTTCACCCTGTCGGACGTTGCCGTGGGCTGCGCGCTGGGCTGGCTCGCGTTTCGTTTTCCTGAAATCAGCTGGCGCGCTGAATACCCCAACCTTGCGCGTCTGCAGGACAAGCTTGCTGCGCGCGCCAGCTTTATGGAGACAGTACCGGGCTGACCTTGGCTGGATTCAACTGCGCGCCTGGCCTTTGAGCCAGCGCATCAACGACCCCAGCAGCGGCAGCTTTTCGTACAGCTCCTCAGCCGCGTCCCAGTAGTCGCGGTGCAGCGTGATGCGGCCCAGTTCGTCGAACACCAACTGCGAGGCGCCGCGAATCACCTGATCCTGCCCGCGCTGAAAGCGGCGCATTTGGTAGCAGAAATCCCAAGTCAGAAAGCAGGTGGTGCCTTGCAGCACGCGGCCCGTGACGACAAAGTGTGGTGCATCCAGCGTGGCAAACATGTGCTCGAACACGCCGCCAATGGCGCGCAGCCCCTGGACTTCGTTGAACGGGTCTTTGAATGTCGCGTCCGGCGCGTAGATCAGGTCCAACGCCGCGAGGTGGGCGGGTTGCAGGTGCTCGAAAAAGGCCACGGCGCGGGCCATGGCGTCCGGGGGTGTGAGGGCGCCCGGCCTCATGCCTGCCCCGTGAACCGGCGTACCACCGGAAAGAACAGCGCGTAGGGCAGCAGGCGCAGGAACTTCATCGCCAGCGTGAAGCGGCGCGGAAACGCAATTTCGAATCGCCCCCGCTCCCAACCTCGCACGATGGATCGGGCTGCCGCTTCGGGCGTGGTCAACGCCGGCATCGGAAAGGGGTTGCTGGCGGTGAGCGGCGTATCGACAAAACCGGGGTGCACTACGCTCACGCCCACGCCTTTGGCGTGCAGGTCCAGGTACAGCCCTTCGGCCAAGTGGGTGAGTGCCGCTTTCGTCGGCCCATAGGCCAGGCCGCGCGGCAGGCCACAAAAGCCGGCGACGCTGCTGACCAGGCAGATGTGGGCATCGGCGCCGGAGGCAGCGTTGCTCAGCAAAGAGGGCAACACCGCCGCCAACACGTTGAGCGCGCCGCGGTAGTTGACATCGTCGTGGCGCAGCATGGCGGCGAGGTCGAAATCCGCCGCATTCTGGCTCTCGTAGGTCCCGGCGCAGTAGCAGACGAGGTGCAGCGGCCCTTGCGCCCGCAGCCTATCCGCTGCGGCCTGCACGGCTTTCGCATCGGTGCTGTCGAGTGCCACCGAGAAGCTGCCGGGGTGCGCCTGCGTGAATGTGTCCAATGCCGCCTCGCCACGTGCCGACACCACCACCTGCGCACCGCGTGCGTGGAGCAGGGCGGCCGTGGCGCGGCCGATGCCGCTGGACGCGCCAACGATCCAGACGCGCCGCCCGGTCCAGTCGGCCATGTGGGGGTTCAGGCTCATGGCGCGCGCTTGGTGAACGAGAGCGTCAGGTCGCCCAGATGCACGCCGAATTTCCTCATGCGGGCGCGGTTGAGCATGACGTGGTCGTCCATCAGGTACATCCAGTCGTCGAGTTGCACCTCGTAGGTGCGCCCGTCCACCGGGAGATTGAGCGTGTAGTTCCAGTGAAAGGCGTTGCCCTGGACCTGCCCGCTGGCTTCGCCCACGACATCGGCCGCCGTGCCGGTGTACCGGCCGCCAGGCTGGCGGCGCAGGTGCCAGATGCGCTGCTCGGTTTTGCCGTCCGAGTAGGTGAAACGCTCGTCCAGCGTGCCTTCGTCCGCTTGCCAGCTGCACACCATCACCACCGTAAAGCGCCGCACCACCTGGCCGCTGCGGTCCTGGAAAATGCCCCAAGCGTCGAGCGTGCCATTGAAATACTGCGACAGGTCGAGCACCGGCTTTTCCACCGAGTAGTCGGCCAGTTTCTGTGTGCCGCAGCCCTGGAGCAGCAGCGGGGCGGCGAGGGCAGCGCCTAACCAGTGGCGTCTTTGCATCATCTGGACTTTCGCAAAACTGCCCCAGCGTCGTTGTTCCTCCTTGCCGTACGCCTGTACTGGCTGCGTCGGAACGCCTAACTGGGACAATTTTGCGTAAGTCCTAATCATGTCAGTCTCCTTGGAACAGTCGTGGGCGTGGGCGTGGGCGTGGGCGTGGGCGTGGCGCTGTGGGGCCGCAGCACCAAGGCGTACAAGGCCGCCGCAGCGGCCAGCTTGAGGGCGCAGGGCAGCAGGGCGTAGGCGAAAGTGAGTGTGTGCAGAGCGCCGGGGTCGCGCGCACCCGGCGCGTAGCCCAGGGCGCCCAGCAGCGGCAGGGTGAGGCCTGCGGCCAGCGCCAGGTTGAGTTTGGCCGCCAGATTCCACCAGCCAAAGTAGGCGCCTTGTTGCTGCTGGCCTTCGCCTTGCGCCGCGGCGACGCCGGCCAGCAGCGCACTGGGCAGGGCCAGGTCGGCGCCCAGGGCCGCGCCCGAGAGCGCGCAGACCACCAGAAACGCCGCCGTGTCGCCCGCGCCCAGGAGCGCCGTCCAGGCAAAGGCCGCCACAGCCAGCAGCATGCCGGCCAGCCAACTGCGCGCCAGGCCCAAGCGCGCCACCGCTCGCAGCCACAGCGGCATGGAGAGAGCGGCGCACAGAAAGTAGGTGGCAAGGAACCAGGGCTCCTGCGCCGCAGGGGCTTGCAGAACGTCCTGCACGAAGAACAGCACCAAGGTCGCCGGAATGGCGCTGGCGATGCCGCTCACCACAAACACCAGCAGCAGGCGCTTAAAGGCGCTGTTCTGCCAGGGTTGCCATAGGGAGGTTTTGAAGTCGCCAAGTGCGGGCGCAGAGGCAATGGGCCGAGGCGCACGCGTCCAGGCCCACCATCCCAGCAGGAGCAGCGTGCAGAACACCGCCAGCGTTGCGGGCAAGCCGGCCAGCAGGGGCAAGAGCGACGCCAGCACCACGCCGGCCAGCCCCGCCGATTCGCGCCAGGCCATGATGCGACCGCGCTGCAATTCGGTGTGGCCCAGGCGCGCGCCCCAGGCCTGGTGGCTGATGCCGAGCTGGCTCCAGGCCGCGCTGGTGAGCACCAGTCCGACGAAGGCCCAGGCCGCCAGCGCCACCGGCGTGCGCGGCAGCGGGAACCACAGCGCCGCCATGCCGAGCGCCAGCGCCAAGGCCGAGAGCGCCCCGGCCGCCTGGCTCCAGCGCGCCGGGCCACTGCCCAGCCGGTCGGCCAAGCGCCCGAGCAGCGGGTCGGTGAACGCATCAAAGGCCCGCGCCGCAAGCAGCACCGCGCCCAGCGTCGCCAGCGGCATGCCGAAATCCCGTGCGTACAGATTGGGCAGCAGCACGTAGAGTGGCAGCGCCGCAAATGCCAGCGGCAAGGCCAGCAGGCTGTAGCTGGCCAGCTGGGGGCGGCTGAAGGCAGCAGGGCTGGACATGACTAAGGCGCAGCCAGCAGCGCCGCGCGCAGCGTGGGCTCCGAGCTTTGCGGCGACAGCCATATGCCAAAGAACAGGCGGGCAAACAGCGGGTCGTCGATATGCCCGTGGGGCTGGCCGTTGAAGAGAAAGCGCACGCCCTGCCCCGGTTCGTACACGCCCACCAAGCGGTCGCCCGCCGCCACATCGGGCAGCAAGGCCGCGAGCTGCGCTTGCCAGCGCTCCGACTGCGCCTCGGTCAGCGCTTGCTGGCGCTGCATTTCTTCGAGCGAGCGCGCGGCGATTGCGCGGGCCGAGAATCCACGGGCGTAGTGCAGCTCCAGCGCCAGGCTCTGGTGCGCCCAGGTGCGTGGGGTGAAGCCGGGCCGCACCCACAGCCGCGCCTGGTACACCTCCAGCCCCAGGAAGCGCAGCGTGCCGCTGCCCGCAAGCTGCGCCCCCGCCAGGGGCGCGTGGGGGGTGCCACTGGCGAGCGCTGCCGCCTGAAAAAACAAGAGAAAAAGGCCTCTAGCGCTTATTCGGTAAGCGCTAGCAGCTATATTTTTCATAGTTCGGCTTTGTGCAGCGTGTACTGCACCACGTCGATATCGCCCATGGCAAATGCGGCTTCGCAGTACGCCAGGTAGAACTCCCAGATGTGCAGAAAGCGTTGGTCAAAGCCTTGGCGCAGGATCTGCGTGCGCTCGGCAATGAAGCGCTCGCGCCAGCGTTTGAGCGTCTCGGCGTAGTCGGCGCCAAACGCCAGTTCTTCGGTCACACGCAGGCTAGCGGCTTCGGCTTCGCGGCGGAACTCGCGCGGGCACGGCAGGCAGCCGCCGGGGAAGATGTATTGCTGGATGAAGTCCGTCGAGCCGATGTAGCGCTCAAACAAGCGGTCGTCAATGACGATGCTCTGGACACAGGCCCGCCCGCCTGGTTTGAGCAGGCGCGCCACGGCCTGGAAGTAGGTCGGCCAGTATTCGCGCCCTACCGCCTCCACCATCTCGATCGAGCAAATGGCGTCGAACGGTGCATCGGCGATGTCGCGGTAGTCCTGCAGGCGCAAATCGCGCTGCGCAGCGGGCACGCCAAGCTTCTCCAACCGTTGGTTGGCAAACGCCAGCTGCTCGGTCGACAGCGTGACACCGGTGACGCTGGCGCCGAACTCGGTCGCCGCCATTTCGGCCAACGCCCCCCAACCGCAGCCAATCTCGAGCACGCGCTCGCCCGGCTGCACGCGGGCTTCGCGCAGCGCGCGGCGCACCTTGGCGTGCTGCGCGGCGTGCAAATCCTGCGTAGGCTCGGGGCCGGAAAACAGCGCAGACGAATAGTTCATCGTCTCGTCCAGCCACCGCTGGTAGAAGGCGTTGCCCAGGTCGTAGTGGGCGTGGATGTTCTTCTTGCTGCCGGCGCGGGTATTGCGATTCAGCAAATGGCGCAGGCGGGACACGAGGCGCCCGGCCCAGCTGCCGTAGACCACCGTTTCCACGGCGTGCCGGTTGGCGATCAAGAGCTTGAGCAGGTCGGTCAAATGCGGCGTGCTCCAGTCGCCGGCGATATAGCTCTCGGCAAAACCGATGTCGCCCGAGCGCAGCGCCGCACTGCAAACTTTCCAGTTGTGCAGCACGATGGCACCCTGCGGCGCGCCGCCCGGCGTAGCGACGCCCGAACCGAAGTGGCGGAGTGATCCGTCCGGCAGTTGCAGTGTCAAGCTGCCGTGCTGCAAGCGAGTGAGCAGGCGCAGCACCGTGCGCGCGGCGGCGGGAATGCCCGCTGGCAGGGCGAGGGGGCTGGCGGTGGTGGTGTTCATGGCTGTCTCCTCGCTTGCCGGTGTTGGGGGTGTTGCTGGTGGCTGACGGGCGCTTGCGGTGGCGGTGGCTTGCTGCGAAAGCCCACGCGCAGGGTCCACAGGCGCAGTGCTTGCCAATGGATGCGGGCGATGACGGCGAGCGTCATCACCGGGTAGCGCCAAAGCGCACGGCGCAGCGCAGCGGGGGTGGCAGGCTCCAGTGCGCCGCTGACGCTGGTCTCGATGAGGGCGCCGTCCGCATCGTCGTGGTCAATGCGCGCCACGGTGCGCAGCACGCCGTCCTTGTCGTTGAACAGAAAGCGGAAGCGGTAGCTGCCGGAGACGTCGCAAAACGGCGAGACGTGAAACACCTTTTCTGCCCGCAGCTCTTTGCCCCAGGCGGGTTCGTCGAGCAAATAGCAGTGGCGCTCGCCAAAAGTGTTGTTCACCTCGACGACGATGGCCCGCAGACTGCCGTCGGTGCGTTCGCAGTACCAGAAGCTCACCGGTTTGAAGGTGTAGCCGAGTACGCGGGGGTAGCAGTGCAGCCAGACTTCGCCGGTGGCGTCGTCGATGCCTTCGGCGCGCAGCAAGGCGTCCAGCCAGGCGAGTGCGCCGCCCGACGCAGCGGGGCGGCCATCGCCGTGGTCCGCGTCGTGAAAGCTGATGGCCCCGCGCCGGTTTACCGCCAGCGCGCCGGCGTTTGCGCCCCGGGCCAGCGCGCGCAGGGGCAGCAAGAGGAAAAACGTGGCGTAGCTGAAGCGGTGTTCCTTGGGCCGCAACCGGGTGTGGCGCACCTGGCCAAAGCCGATCAGCGGCTGCGCCGGCGCGCCCGTGACGCCAGGGCTGGCATGGCCCGAAGTCTTGCTGGCGCCGGCGTCGCTCATGCGGCCTCCGCCAAGGCGCCTGGCAGGCTGGCGCGCACGCCCTCGGCCGCGGCGAGGCCCGATTTCAGCCCATCTTCGTGGAAACCATAGCCCGCCCAGGCGCCGGCAAACCAGGTGCGCTGCTGGCCCTGCAAACTGTCCAACTGGCGCTGCGCGCGGATGGCGGCCGCGTCGAAAACCGGGTGGGCGTAGTCGTACTCGCCCAGCACCTGTTCGGGCGCAATGCCGCCCAGGGGGTTGAGCGACACGATGACGGGCTCTACAAACGGCAGCGGCTGCAGGCGGTTGATCAGGTAGTGCAGACAGACCCGCGCCGATTCCTGGCGGCCCTGCGGCGCGCGTTCGTAGTTCCAGGCGGCCCAGGCGGCGCGGCGCTGCGGCAGCACGCGGGTGTCGGTGTGCAGGACGGCGCGGTTGGCCTGGTAACGGATGGCGCCGAGCAGCGCGCGCTCCTGGCTGGACGGCTGGGCCAGCAGCGCCAGCGCCTGGTCGCTGTGGGTCGCCAGCACCAGGCGGTCGAAATGCTCGGTGCCGGCATCGGTGGCAATGCGCACGCCGGCCGCGTCCCGCTCGATGCGGCGCACCGGGGTGCTGCAGCGTGCATCGGGCAAGCCTTGGATGATTTTCTGCACGTAGTGGCGCGAACCGCCGGCCACGGTGAACCACTGCGGGCGATTCGCCACTTGCAGCAGGCCGTGGTTGTGGCAAAAGCGAATCATGGTGGCCACCGGGAATTTGAGCATCTGGTCCGTCGGGCAGTTCCAGATGCAGCCCAGCATGGGCAGCAGGTACCAGTCGCGAAAGGCGGTGCCAAAGTGCTGCGCATCCAGAAAATCTCCCAGCGGCTGCGCCAGGGTGCGCTCGTCGCCCGCCTCAGCGATGCGGGTGCAAAGGCGGTTAAAGCGCAGCAGGTCGCGCAGCATGCCGATAAAACGTGAATTCGCCAGGTTGCGCGGCTGGGCAAAGACGCTCGCCAGGCTGGTGCCGCTCCATTCCAGCGCCTGGGAGCCATATACCCGAGGCACTTGGACCGAAAACGACATTTCCGACGGCGCGGTGACCACGCCCAGTTCAGCAAACAGCGCCAGGAGTTGTGGGTAGGTGCGCTCGTTGAGCACCAGAAAACCGGTGTCCACGCCGTGCGTCACCGGGCCGTGCTCGCCTGGCAGGGTGACGTTGACGGTGTGCGCATGGCCACCGAACGTAGCGCCCGCTTCAAACAGCGTGGTCTGGGCGTGGGGTGCGAGCCGGTGGGCGGCGGCCAGGCCTGCAATGCCGGCGCCGACTATGGCGACCCTCATGCTGGCCTCCGCGAAAGAGATCCAGCTACTGGGAAGAAAAAGGTTGCGAAGCGCCCCGACGCGAAGAAGAGAGGGAGGGAGGAGAAGCGCCTCGGGATTTCATTCGACCCACCGGGGGCCGAAAGGCTTCGCAACATGAAGTTGGTTCGACATTTTGCGTGTCGAATGAGCGTATGGAGCAGCTCGGACAGATGGAAGTTCCAGGAATTTCGCAGGTGATAGCAACAAAACGTGTGGAATTTCACGGTGCGCTCCTTGCGAGCTGCTCTTGCACGGCATGCTGCAGGCGTTCGCTGTCAGGTGCCGTCAGGCTGGCGAAATGCGCCACCACGCGCCCGTCGCGCCCGATCAGGTATTTGTAGAAGTTCCAGCGCGGTGCCTGGCCGGATTGCGCAGCCAGCTCAAGAAAGAAAGGCGAAGCCTGGGCGCCCGCGACGTGGCTCTTGGAGAACATGGGAAATTTCACGCCATAGGTGTTCTCGCAGAACTCAGCAATCTGGTCGTTGTTGCCGCTCTCCTGCGCAAAGTCGTTGGACGGAAAGCCCAGCACCACCA
>ERZ724504.2181-NODE-2181-length-10688-cov-3.714944_pt1 | contig 10688 bp, 9 predicted proteins | sample MGYA00376037_ERZ724504 | MGnify/ENA primary metagenome ERZ724504 (study PRJEB28724, sample SAMN07190888) | wastewater metagenome | isolation source: influent of sewage treatment plant in Hong Hong | place: USA: Christiansburg, Virginia | collected 2016-03-01 ... | reverse complement strand
TTGTTCCATTATCATCAGTGTAAGAAAATGCGTTTGATTTTTTATCTTTTTTGGTTGCCTTTGGCTTCTTGGTGACTGAGGCCTTCTTTGCTTTTGGTTTTTTAGTTGTAGCCTTCTTTGCTTTTTTTGCCTTTGAAGCTGTTTTAGACGGCAACTTGGTCGTCTTTGCGGCGAGCGAAGTGGCTGCACCCCCAGACCCAAGCTGGATATTTGCTGCCGATGGAGTTGGGCTTGAAGACCACTGCCAAACTCCACCGTAAAGTTGCCAACTTTGAGCCTGATAAGCCTTGTCGTAAGGCTCCGTTTCAAACACAATATCGCCATTAGGATCTAATAGTCGGGCCTTTGAAGATGAGTTAGAAAGGGTTAGCCCCGAATCTTTACGAGAAAGTGCATAGTATTCTCCCGACTGAAGCACTAGGTCTCCAAAGGTGTAAGAATAAGTTGAATTGATTCCAGTTTGAAGTTTATAGCCAATTAGGTTTATGGATTCAGGATTGGGATTGAAGAGTTCAATATACTCATCTTCCGTATCAGCTTGTGGGGCAACGGGGTCAACAAACAGTTCTGTTATATCCACCCTTAGGTAGATCGGTGGTGGCGGGCTCCCTGGGTTTTCAGGTGCCCCGGGAGCCTGTGGATCTTCGGTAATTTCTTCAGGCATTCCACAATAATTTTTGACCTCATCAATTGAAAATGGATCTTGGTTGTCTATTGAATCTGGGCTCGGTGAACTGCTGACGTAAAAATCTTTGCCGGAAGAGCCGGTGTCGACTATTGCTCCATCGCCACTTGGAAAACGCTTTAAACTTTGCCCATCCGTGTGCTTAGGGGCAATGGAACAAGCCGGTGGATCAGTAGTTCCCCAGCTAAGCTTATCGCCGAGAGCTTCAAGATCTGTTTGGGTTGGCGGAGCCGGAACTGTCACGCCACCTTCTGGAGGCTCTTCAACAGCCGAATCTCCAGGGACCGAGGTTGGATATATTTGAACTACACCACCAGTGTCTGCTAGACCAGAAGTAAAGCTGGCAATCGGATTAAGACCTGGCTCAGAGTAGCCACTGGAAGTAATTAACGCTCGCTCTCCGCTAGAAATAGTCGTTTCCGTAGGATTATAAAAACTTAATGTTTTAGTAGTCCAGTTGGTTGAAGTTGCCCCGTGATAGCGTAAGGCCCACTGGCTTAAGTCTAGTTCGGAATTAGAAACATTCTCAACCTCAAGAAACTCAGAACTCCCCTGCCCCGTTTGAAGTTCTGTAATCAAGATTAACGACTCTGGAGATGCTTCCACTTTTAAAGAGGTGGACTGCGCGATAAAGACTAGAAGTAAGGTTAGAGGTATTAGCAGAAGAGGTTTTAAAAATATATTTGAAACTACAGATTTAAATTTTCCCATACAAAGCTAATTTAGAATGTATATATTAAACTTAAGCCTTTTTTATTTAAATTGCAAGTTGGTATTGTAATCTAGGATTGAATATGTTTTAATAGATGGAATGTTTGCTCTAAATTATACGAATCAGATTATGTCGCTGGCAACCTTATGCGTTGCTGCAGTGCTAGCCATGCCTGTGCGAATTACAAAAATGGGAGAAATTAAGATTGAAGCTAAAAGATTAAACTTAAACACAGAATAAGTTAAAGCTAGAAACTAGAAATCTAAAAATTGAGAACCTCCCGTGAAAGTGGAGGTTTTTTGCTTTAAAGTGGCCGGAGAAAATAGACAGGGGAAATAGAAGTTAAAATGTTGAACAATAAGTTAAGATTAAGTAATAACAACAACAGTTATGGAAAATTTAAAAGTTAGAGAAAGTTTGCGTGCAATTAAGATTCTAAAAATAGAGTCTGCTTTAACCTCTTTTATTATCTTTATGCCAGTTGCATACTTGTTATTTGCAGAGATTGGCTTAAACCAGTTTCAAATTGGTTTAACACAGGCTATTTTTGCTGGGATATCTGTGTTTTTGCAAATTCCAACTGGCTACTTTGCAGATAGTGTTAGCCGTAAGATTAGTAATGCCAGTGGAGACTTCATAATTGCCAGTGGGACTCTTGTCTACTTTTTTGCAGCAGGCTTTTGGCAAATTGTTTTTGCAGAAGTTTTACTTGGGCTTGGTTTAAGCTTAACTAGTGGAGCAGACGCTGCGCTTATGAAGGCGCACTGTAAAATTGCTAAAAAAGACTACAGAAAGCAGACTGCAACTCTAATGACCATCGGGTTTAGTATGAGTGGCCTCGGCGCAATTGTTGGAGGCTTGATTGGTGAGCACAACATTAGAATCGTCTTTTTGATTCAGGCGGTCATCTTTTTAATTGCAGGTGGCTTTGCTTTGACTATTAAGAACGCTGGGGTTAATAGGACCTCTGAACACAAGCCCTGGAAAGATGCTTGGATAGTCACTAAATACTGTTTGCATGGCCATAAAGAGCTTGCTTGGAGAATCTTCCTAGGCGCGGGGCTTGGAGTTTCGACCATGTTGATGGTTTGGTTTTTGACGCCGATGTTTTTGCAAGCTGGAATAAGTATTAAGTTCCATGGTGTTCTGTTTGCAGCAATCTCTGTTTTTTCTGTGGTTGGCTCAGAATGGGTAAAGCGAGGAACTAAGCTTAATATGCTAACTCCTTTTTTGATTGCTGGGACATCCTATGTAGTTTTGGGATGGAGTATTTCAATGGCAACAATCTTAATCTTTTTATTGGCTAGCCTTGCTAGAGGAATTAATTCAGCGAGAGTTAGCCCCTACATCCAAGAAAAAGCTGGCGAAGATATTCAGGCAACAGCACTTTCCGTTTATGGAATGGCGCAGAAGTTAGCGATACTTATCTTATTACCGATAGTTAACTACTTAGGTAATATTGAACTTAGGTTCGGGCTGATGGCTAGTGCTGTTTTATGCGCAGTTTTTTATATCTTTTTTAAACTTAAGGAAGATAAGTTAGGCTAAAGATTAAAGATAGGGATTAGCCTGTAGATTAAACTACTGGGGTGGGATATGTTAAAATTAAGTTTAAAGTTAAAGATTTAAAGATCTTGGAAAAATATTTTGTGATGATAAAAAGGATTATAAAGACGCGTTACCTGCTGCCGGTTTAAATTTAAGCCAGATTCTTGCAATCTGACTTTATTCAGAAAAACTCTTATTAAACTTAACCTAAAAATTACTATGAAGAAATATGAACCGAAAGAAATAGAGCCAAAATGGCAAGCGAAGTGGGAAGAAGACAAAACTTACGTCGTAAACTTAAAGTCTAAAAAGCCAACGTATATTGCGAGCGGAATGTTTAATTACCCAAGTGGACAAGGAATCCACATCGGGCACGGCTTCACGTTCACCATCCCAGACATCAAAGCTAGATTCAAAAGGCAATCTGGATTCGAGAGCTTAAACCCCGTTGGCTGGGATTCTTTTGGGCTACCAGCAGAAAACTATGCCATTAAAATGGGTGTTTCGCCACAAAAGAGTATGGCAGAAATCATTCCTGGCTATCGGGAGCAATACCGAGCAATGGGCTGGGGAAATGACTGGGCAAAGGAAATCGACACTTCACAGCCAATTTATTACAAGTGGAGTCAGTGGCTTTTTGGCCAAATGTATAAACATGATATGGCTTATCAGGATGTTCGAATGCAGTGGTGGTGTGAAAAATGCCAAACAGTACTTGCTAACGAACAGATCAATTCAGATGGAAAATGCTGGAGGCACGAGAGCCCGGACGATGAGATCGTTGAAAAAAAGGAAGTCAAGCAGTGGTTCTTTAAAGTTACAGAATACGCGGATGAACTTCTTGAAGGAGTGGACGGATTGGATTGGACTGACCATGTCAAAATTGCCCAGAAGAACTGGATTGGTAGGAGTGAAGGAATTAATATTGATTACGAAATTGTTGGGAGCGAACACCAGGTGACCTGCTTTACTACTACCCCTGTAAACTACGGAATGACTTTTATTGTAGTTGCACCGGAGCACGAAATCCTCAAAAAGATTGTTGCAGATGAACATAAAGAAGAGGTGGAAAAATACGTCAAAGCTTGCGTTCGTAAATCGGAATTAGAACGGATGCAAGATACCAAAGAAAAAACCGGGGTCTTTACTGGTTCTTACGCAATAAACCAACTTACGGGCAAAGAAGTGCCAATTTGGGTGGCAGACTTCGTGCTTGCCAGTTTTGGAACCGGAGTTGTGCAAGGATGCCCAGCTCACGATGAAAGAGATTTTGAATTTGCAAAAAAGTTTGGAATACCAATAATTCGCGTCGTTGAGGGTGAGAATGGCGAGACTAAAAAGTTCGTTGATCCTGAAAATGAAAAAGTTGATCAAGTTAAGCTTAATCATGGAATTGAACGTAAAATGGTTAACTCTGAACAGTTTAATGGGCTTGTTTTTGATCAGGCAATGCAAAAAACAATGGATTACTTTGTTGAAAAGGGCTGGGGTGAGAGAGTTGTTAATTATAAAATGCGAGACTGGAGTGTGACCAGACAGAGATATTGGGGAACGCCGACTCCAATAATTAACTGTGGAGAATGCGGACCGGTACTTGTTCCAGATGAAGAGCTACCTGTTGTCTTACCAGAACTCGAAGACTTTAAGCCGAGTGGTGATGGCAGAAGCGCTTTGGCCAGAGCGACAGAATGGTTAAAGGTTGATTGTCCAAAGTGTGGAATCGCAGCTGAAAGAGAAACTGACACGCTGGATACTTTTATTGACAGCAGTTGGTATTTATATAGATATTTGGACTCTAAAAATGAAGATAAGATCTTTGAGACTGATTTAGCCAACAAGTGGTTCCCGGTTGATTTTTATGACGGAGCTGATCACGCTACAGCGCATCTGCTTTACGCACGTTTTGTATCTAGATTCTTCACTAAAATTGGGTTAGTCGATGAGCCAGAACCTTTCAAACAAATGCTCTTCCACGGAAAGCTGCTCGCGAGTGATGGTTCTAACTTTTCTAAAACAAAGGGTAATGGCCCAAACCCTCTAGACATAATTAAGAGTGGCTACGGTGCTGATGCACTACGAACATTCTTAATGTTTGCGGCCCCTCCAGAGGTTAATGCTAGGTGGAACCCGCAAGGAGTTCCCGCTGCTTACCGCTTCTTGAATAGAGTTTGGAATTTAGTGCAGGAATTCTTAGAAGTTAATCAAGATGCTCAGCCTGAGGGTCAGAAAATAGAGCTCGATCTAGAAATTGAAAAACAAATTTTAAGCACTTCTCACAAAGCAGTTAAAAAAGTTACTGAAGATATCGAGAACGATAAATTTAACACTGCAGTCGCGGCGATGATGGAGGCAACCAATTCCTTCTTCAAAATCAAAGAACATGATGGCGGAAAAATGATTGATGATAAGAATGGAACCTGGAGGTCAAGTTTAATGAACTTGCTAGCAGTTTTAGCTCCGTTTGCTCCACACATTACGGAAGAGTTGTGGCAAGATCTTGGGCACAGTTCAACAATCCACATCGACACCTGGCCAAAATGGGATGAAAAATATTTAGTTTCAGAAACAATTAAGATTGCCGTTCAAATCAACGGTAAACTTAAATCAGAAATTGAAGTTGATGCGAATGCCGAAAAAGTAGATGTTCTAAAAACTGCCAAAGGAGATTCTAAAGTTGGTAACGCTATTGGCGATAAAGAGATTAAAAAAGAAATCTACGTCCCTGGTAAAATCGTCAACTTTGTTATTTAAGTTTAATAGGAGTAAACTTAAATTTAATTATGGGAATAAGAAGTTTTTTAAGAGGATGCAAGGAGTCGTTCGAGGGGGAGCTGGTCACTGACCCGATAATCGGTGATGATGGCGTAGTTCGGAACGTTCCAATGATGGATGGGCGAAATTATAATTTTGCAGCCGGTTACAGTCCTGCCATGTGGGGAAGGCGAGCTGGTGACACAAGAACTGAAGTAGAGAGAGCAGAAGATTTAGGTAGAATTTTGAGAATGTTAAATAAGATGGAGCGTGATATTTACGAAAGATAAAGAGAGCTTAAACTTAAGTTTAAGCGCCCTCCGGCCGTGGAGGCAGGTCGTTATAAACTGCATCCGTATATGACACCCAACCCTCTGGTTCTCCGTCTAAGTAGTCTGGGGCATAAGTTGTGTGGCCATCGTCCTCCAAACCTAGAGAGATGACCCTTCCACCTACTGCCTCAGCACCACAGCCGTCCTTCTCAAAGTCGAATGGTCTAGTTCTTCCGGCGTTAGTTTTTGGTAATCCACACTGACCCGCTTTAGAGGATGGGTGCTCTCTTTTGGCTGCACCCCTGGCAGGTTTGTTGAAGACCTCCCCTGAATGAAAATCTACCCGTAATATTTCTGCCATAAATTATCTACTTAAACTTAATTTGTTGGATTATTAGTTTGATGGACTATAGCCTTCACTACCCGATGTACCTACGACATCTCCACCAGATAACTCAAAGTATTCAGGATCTTCGTTATGCAGTACCTCCTCGTGCCTGTTTGAAGATTCAACCCACCCTGCTACATCTTTGATGCCATCTCTTGCACCCCCAATATTTGTGGTGCAAGTAAGTGCGGCCAAACTTAAAGTTACTGCAGTTATAGCCATGGCTCTTCTGGCCGGATACGGCTTTTCAGTTCTTCGTTCTCTTAAAACTGTGGTGGGCGACCTATACTTTGTGTTCATAATGTCTCACATCTTATCATTTATATTCATACTTGTCAATAGTCTTGGATGCTTAAGAGGTGCGCTGTGCTATAATCCGGTGTAATGATAAAGCTAGATAACCAGAATAAGTTGGAATTTGTGGCCGTGGTCTTGCCGCTTTTGCTTACCTTTTTAGCCGTTTTTGTAACCCGAAGTTCAGTTGGAGTCTATTTTTTGATGATCGCTGGCTTACTAGTTATAGAGTTTGCACTTCTAAAAACTCTGCATAAACAATTTAAGTTTAACTTTAAGCAACTCTTCCCTTTTATGCTGATTGTTGGAGCGTCTATCGGCCTGGCTGCAAGCGGTGTTCTAACGCTAGAAAAAATTGAGATTTTAAAGAATCCGAACTATGTAACAAGCTGTTCGGTAAGCCCAGTTGTGGCGTGTTCGCCCGTAATTAATAGCGGGCAAGCAAGTGCCTTTACGCTCCCCAACCCAAGTTTTGGCTTATTCGGTTTTGGATGTTTACTGGCTGCAGGAATGGCACTTTTAGCAGTTGGACCGAAAGTTAAGTTTAAAGATTGGTGGTGGCTAGGAATGCTTGGAGCCAGTGTAGCTGGCTTAGGATTCGTTGGTTGGTTAATATATGAATCTTTATATTCAATTTCTTCACTCTGTCTGTACTGCATTAGTACCTGGATGGCAGTCATCCCAATCTTCTTTCTAACTTTAAAATATAGCCTTGATGAAGGTGTGATTAAGCTGAAACAGCCTCTACAGAAAGTTCTTCAAAAGTATCCACTTGAGCTAACCGTTAGCTCCTACATGTTAGTTGCGGGTTTAATCCTTCAACGGTTTTGGAGCTACTGGATCAGCCTACTTTAGACTTAAGCTGGAAGATATTATGACTAGCACTCCAGGCCCGAGAGTGCTAAAATATAATTAAGTGTGTTAGAATTTAAATTTAACTTAAAGGATAAAAAGATCCACTATTGAAATAATTATCGATGGCAGAAAAACAAGACTATTATGAAACTTTAGGAGTCGGCAAGAATGCTAGTGCCGATGAGATTAAAAAAGCTTTCCGTAAGTTTGCAGTAAAAAACCACCCTGATAAAGAAGGTGGTGACGAGGCAAAGTTTAAGGTTGGCGCTGAGGCTTACGAGGTGCTGAGCAATCCAGAGAAAAAGCAGCGATATGACCAATTTGGGCACGCTGGCGTAAATGGAGCCGCTGGAGGCGGAAATGGATTTGGAGGTGGTGGATTCGACTTTGGAGGTGGTGGAGGGGGGTTTAGCTTCGACATTAATGATCTAGGCCTAGATGACATCTTAGGGAACTTCTTTGGAGGTGCGTTCGGAGGAGGTGGCAAGAGGGGGCGAAGAAGTGGTGGAGCAGATCTGCAAACACTAATTACTTTAGACTTTGAAGAGGCCGTTTTTGGAGTAGAGAAAAAGTTAGATATAACGACTGAACTTAAGTGTGAGCACTGTAAAGGTTCTGGTGGAGAACCTGGTCATAAAATGAAGAAATGCCCTGACTGCGGTGGTAAGGGCCAGAGAACTCGAACTTTTAACACTCCGTTCGGCCAGATTAACCAAGATGAAATCTGCCCAACTTGTTCTGGAGCTGGTGAAAAGCCAGAAATGGATTGTACCGTTTGTCACGGTAAAGGCAGAACTAAACAGACCGAAGAAGTTAAAGTTGAAATTCCAAAAGGAGTCGACGATGGTGCTGCAGTTCGAGTGACCGGAAAAGGAGCAATGGGTGATGACGGCTCCAGAGGTGACTTATACATTGAGATTAGAGTTAAGCCTCATAAAAAGTTTACTCGTGAAGGGAGCTTAATTCTCTCTAGCGAAGAAATTGACATGGTGGATGCGGCTCTAGGAATTGAAATAGACGTAAAAACGGTTGACGGTAAAATTAAAATGAAGATTCCAGCAGGAACGCAAAGCGGAAATGACTTTAAACTTAGCGGCAGAGGAGTTCCGCACGTTCGGGGAGCTGGCCGCGGAGACCATATCGTTACAATTAGGGTTAAGACTCCTACCAACTTAAGTAAGAAGCAAAAAGATCTTTTGACAGACTTTAAGGCTGCTAAAAAACGGGGAATATTTAGGTAGGATCCTGGGGAGCTACCTTGTGTTAAATATACTATGTCAAAAAAGATTACTTTTGTAACTTTAAGCTTAAGGGTTGGTGGCGCTGGAGCTAATAAATCAAAGCGTGCTAAAGCAAATGCTAAATACTTTAAGGTCGTAAACCAGGTAGCGCAAGAGTTGGGTATGGAGCTAAGACTTGTAAGGGCGAGCGATTTCAATGATCAAAAATTAAACTATCGCCAATCTAGAGTTATTTCTGACAATGGACTAGTCGATGCAGGTGAAGTTAAGCCTGATATTCTATACATTAAGAATCTTCATAACTTGCCACCGGAAGCCGAAGGTAGACTTAAGATACTGAACCCTCGAGTTTTAAAAGAGGTCTGTTTAAACAAACGAGAGACGCACTCGGCTTTAGTTGGGAACTTAAACACTAATGAATTATTGATTCCTGAATTAGAGCTGAAGAGTGACTCTAGTCCGAATGATCTTTTTAACTTTATCAAGCAAAATCCTTCCGAATTTTACATCCTAAAGCCAAAATCTGGTCAACAGGCAATTGGAATTGAAAAGGTGGATAGAAATGAGCTTCTTAAAAATGTTGAAGTCTATTTAAGTGCTAAGTATACGGGTAAGTATTTACTGCAAAACTTCGTAGAGAGCTCTACTATGTATCGCTGTTTTGCCTATTCAGTAAATGGCCTCTCTCGATCTAACAGTGCCTACATTCGAGTTCCAAAAGACCAAAATACTAAACTGATGGATGGTACTAAAAGGGACTTCGAAGGCTTTGTTCCAGAGAGAGTTAAATTGTTTGCCAAGGAGGTGTGCCAAACTTTAACTGAACACTGCGGGTTAAAGGAATCTTTCATTGCGGTCGACTTCTTAGAAGACCCAAAAGGTAGAATTTGGCTACTGGAAGTTAATTCTAACCCAGGCTTTATTCCCGAATATGAAGATAAAGCCCTGGCAAGAGGCTACGCTGAAGCCCTTCTAAGGCCCGCAAAGGCTCTATTTGAAAGAAATTTTACGGATCCAAACCCCGGCTAGATGCACGATTTTGCTATAATTAAGTATAATATGCTTAAGTTTAACTTTTAAATGGGCTCTTCAACAAAAAGTCTAGAAACTAGGGATGAAGTTGCGCACCGCCATCCCGCCCAATGGTCTGATACTGCGGGTGAAATTGCCTTTGCGGCAATGCGTCCAACCAGTGATACTAATGGTTCCGTTCAAGAACCCCCCCTTCAAGATGAAACGATCACAAGAATAGCCGATGAACTGCCTGTCTTTCCGGAAGGAGTTACAGTTCCAGAGCATGACACAGTTAGATTTTCCAGCATGGTCATAAGAGATCCCATGGCAGGAGACCTGGGACCGTATCAGCGAGCAAGAACGGTAGAGAGTATTAGAACTATTGCGAAAGAGTACAATAATGTCTATTTCCAAAATACGAACCCAGGAGCGCTTAGCAGGCTAGAGGATTTAAGAATGGTCACAACAGAAATCTTCTCTAGGCTCAATCAGTTGGGGCTCTTGCCGGTTGAAATAGACTCCGAGAAAGTTTTAGAAATCTTTAATGTCCCAATCACTAAGTTTAGTCCTTCTGAAAAATTGTACTCTGACATGCAAGATTTGATGGCCTTCGCAAATTCCAATAGCCCTCATTCAATGATTGGTACAAAAAAGGAAATTGACTCTCTCATTGAGTCACCTGAAACGTTTGTTCACGAGATGGTTCATGCTGTGTTGCAGGATTATTCAACTAACCTGCCTCCCTCACTAATGGAGGCAACTGTCCAGCATATAGCCGAAAGAGGTACTCGAATGTTCCTGGAGGACCCCGAGAACAGACAAGGAGAGCCACCAGAACTTTCTCTTGCACCGAACTCTGGACTCGCAAAGTATCATGCTCGTAAGAGATTTAAGAACAGAGCGCTGCATGCAGGTGAAGAGACCAGTA
>ERZ724504.2179-NODE-2179-length-10692-cov-5.674814_pt1 | contig 10692 bp, 4 predicted proteins | sample MGYA00376037_ERZ724504 | MGnify/ENA primary metagenome ERZ724504 (study PRJEB28724, sample SAMN07190888) | wastewater metagenome | isolation source: influent of sewage treatment plant in Hong Hong | place: USA: Christiansburg, Virginia | collected 2016-03-01 ... | reverse complement strand
GAAGACAATCTTTCTAAAATCCCAGCAGCTATTAAGAATAAATTTTATAAAAAGCGTCTTATTTACAAGTACAGTCCTATTAGGAGTAAGTTGTACGAATTTAGATGAAGAAGTTTTAGATGGTGTAGTTATTAGCAACACGGGTGGTTCAACCGTAAACTCAGCTTCAATTTTAGTTAGCGCATATGAAGGTCTAAGGGGATTCCAAGATCAAGATAAAATGTTTGCGCTTGATGAAATGTCAACAGATGCTCTAGTAGGTCCTACTAGAGGAGGTGACTGGGATGATAACGCTAAATGGAGACAACTACATACTCATACCTGGGCACCAGATAATATTGAAATTAGAAATGCTTGGAATTCACTTTTATCACAAGTTCACAATTGTAATCTTGTTATTGATAATGGAACTCCAGCACAAGTTGCTCAAGCGCGTTTTTTGAGAGCATTCTATTATTATAACGTTATTGATTTATTTGGTCAAGTTCCATACAGAGAAAAAGGCAGTTCATTAGAAGCAGATCCTAAAGTTTGGACAAGAGAAGAAGCAACGAATTTTGTAATTACAGAGCTAGAAGCTATTATTGGTAGTTTGCCAGCTAGAGTATCAGGAGACGCAAGTATTGCTAATGTTGATGCAGCACATTTTTTGTTAGCTAAACTTTATCTTAATAAAGGGGTGTTTACCGCAGCTGATCCTGCAGGACCATACACATTTGCACCTGCCGATATGACAAAAGTGGTGACTCATGTGGATGCTATCAATTCATCATTAGCGCCTGATTATTGGGATAATTTTAAACCTGAAAATAACACATCTCCAGAAATTTTATTTTCTTCAAAAAACACAAGAGGAGGACAAGGAGGAGGAATACAATCTCGCTGGAGAATGAGTATGCATTACCAACAAACACCAGATGGATGGAATGGTTTTGCAACAGTAGCAGAGTATTACAATAAGTTCAATCCAAATGACAGACGTATAAAAAACGCAGATCAATATATCATAGATGATTTTGGAAACAACGTTGGTTTTCAAGTAGGTCAAATGAAAAATGGTAAGAATAGAGATGAAAACGGAAAAGACAAAGACGCAAATGGTGTACCATATACAAATATTCCAGCAGGTACAGTAAATCTAAAAGATAGAAAAGGAAATCCATTAGTTTATACTGCTGCGCTTACCTTGATTACAGGAGGAGCAACACTTGAAACAGCAGGAATTAGAAGCCAAAAATACATTCCAGATGCTGCAAATTTAAATACTCCTGAAAACGATTATGCATTGATGCGTTATTCTGATGCATTGTTAATGAAAGCTGAGGCAATCTTAAGAGGAGGAACTGGTACTAATGATGTAGCAAAATTAACTCAAATAATATCCAGAACAACGGTTGCTGGTACTGTACCAACAACTCTTGATGCAATTTACACAGAACGAGGTAAAGAATTGTGGTATGAAGGATGGAGAAGAAATGACATGGTACGTTTTGGAAAATTTTTAGAGGCAAGAGAATTGAAACCGTATGTGTCTGACAAAAGATATATTTTATTTCCAATACCAGCAGATGCACTTTTTAATGCAAATCTCAAGCAAAACCCTGGTTATTAATACTTTTTTGGTTTAGATTAAATTTTGTTTTGTGTTAGTTTAAAGAGGGTAGCAATACCCTCTTTTTCTTTAAAAGTATTTCTGTAAGGTGTTTTTTTTTACATTTTAATTCTATAAATTACGTGACTATAAGAGCCTTACAAAATAATTAAAACCTACTCTCTATTATGTTGCAACGATTATTTCTATTTGCTATTGTGACACTTTTTTTCTCGAATTGTTCCAAAGTTAAAACCGATACTTTATTCACCCAATTGCCTTCTTCAGACACGGGTATTGATTTCATTAATGAAGTCAAAAATGGAGAAGACATGAACATTTTTAAATACCGAAATTTTTATAATGGAGGCGGAGTTGCAATTGGTGACATCAACAATGATGGGCTTTCAGATGTATACTTTACTTCCAATTTAGGCAAAAACAAACTCTATCTCAACAAGGGCAATTTTAAGTTTGAAGATATCTCTTTGAAAGCCGGTGTCGAAGGAAAAAAAGTTTGGTCAACAGGAGTCGTAATGGTCGATATTAATGCCGACGGATTATTAGATATTTATGTTTGTAATGCTGGGAACAGTAAAGGGAGTCAACAGAATAATGAGCTTTTCATTAACAATGGCAACCTAACGTTTACCGAAAAAGCTGAAGAATATAATCTTGCGGATACTGGAATTACAACACATGCAGCATTTTTTGATTATGATAAAGATGGCGATTTAGATGTCTATATTCTAAACAATAGCTTTATTCCTGTTAGTAGCTTGAATTATTCCAATAAAAGAGAACTAAGAGACAAAGATTGGGATGTCGCCGATATTCTTAAAGGTGGTGGAGATAAATTATTACGTAACGACAACGGAAAGTTTGTCGACGTGAGTGAAGCGGCTGGTATTTACGGAAGCTTGATAGGCTTTGGTTTGGGAGTAACAGTGGGTGATGTAAATGGAGATTTGTTCCCAGATATCTATATTTCGAATGATTTTTATGAAAGAGATTATTTGTACATCAACAATAAAAACGGAACTTTTTCTGAGAAAATTCAGGATTGGACGATGCACTTAAGCCAATCGTCTATGGGAGCTGATATGGCTGATGTTAACAATGATGGTAAAGCGGATATTTTTGTGACCGATATGTTACCAGAACCTGACGATCGACTAAAAACAACCACAAATTTTGAGAATTATGATTTGTTTACACGAAAATTAAATCTTGATTTTTATACCCAATTCATGCAAAATACATTGCAGTTGAATAACGGGAATCAACAATTCAGCGAAATTGCCAATTATGCAGGAGTTGCCAAAACAGATTGGAGCTGGGGAGCTTTGTTGTTTGATATGGACAATGATGGTTTAAAAGATATTTACGTATGCAACGGTATTTATCATGACTTAACCAACCAAGATTTTATGGACTTTTTTGCTAATGAATTGATGCAAAAAATGGTAATTACTGGTAAAAAAGCAGAAATTGAAACCATTATTAACAAAATGCCTAGTACACCAATCCCTAATTATGCATACAAAAACAATGCAAATCTTACTTTTTCGAACCAAGCACAAAATTGGGGATTGGACACACCTAGTTTTTCTAATGGTGCAGCCTATGGTGATTTAGACAACGATGGCGATTTAGATTTGGTCGTGAATAATGTCAATATGGAAGCCTTTGTTTATAAAAACAATGCTGAAAAGAACAAACAAAATCATTTCGTTAAAGTTAAATTGAAAGGTGACCAACAAAATAAATTTGCAGTTGGAAGCACCGTAGAATTGTTCTCTGGTTCCGAAATTTTAAGACAAGAACTTATTCCGTCTCGCGGTTTTCAATCGTCGATAGATTATACGATGACATTCGGAATAGGAAACAAAAAAATTGATTCCTTACAAGTTATTTGGCCTAATGGAAAAACGCAAACCATTAAAAAAGTAACAAACAATACTACGATTCAATTAAATATTTTGGACGCGAAGTCTGATTTTGTAGTCAAAAATAAAGTTGTAAAGCCCTTGTTTTCTGAAACCAAAGCTACATTCTTAGCACATAAAGAAAATGATTATATTGATTTTGACTACGAAGGATTGATTTCTAAAATGATTTCACAAGAAGGACCAGCTTATGCTGTTGCAGACTTAAATGGAGATGGAAATGAAGATGTTTTTATTGGCGGAGCCAAAGGGCAAGCAGCTCAAGTTTATCTCAATAAAGGGAATGGAGTTTTTACTTTAGTTACCCAAAAAGATTTACAAAAAGATGCCAGCTTTGAGGACACAGCAGCTGCTTTTTTTGATGCCGACAAGGATGGCGATATGGATGTATTGGTGGGTTCTGGAGGAAATGAAAAAGCCGATCAAGCCAATTACAAAAACAGATTGTACTTGAATAACGGAAAAGGGATTTTTACAAAAAGTGCTACCTCACTTCCAACAACAAATAATAATGTGGCTGTGATTGCTCCTTATGATTTTGATAACGATGGCGATAATGATGTTTTTATTGGAAGCCGAAGTGTACCTGGAGTGTATGGGATTGATCCAAAACACTTATTGTTAGAGAATGATGGCAAAGGAAATTTTACCAATGTGATTGATAAAAAAGCTTTTAAAATCAATGCCTACGGAATGATTACCGATGCGGTTTGGGAAGATATTGATAACGATTCCAAAAAAGATTTGATTTTGGTTGGGGAATGGAATGCACCCGTGATTTTCAAAAATACAGGTCGAAGATTGACTACTTTTTCATCTAATTTGACCGAATGGAGTGGATTTTGGAATACAGTAGAGTGTGTAGATTTGAATAATGACGGGAAGAAAGATTTGATTCTAGGCAACAAAGGAACCAATACTTCTTATAAAGCGACCAAGGAAAAACCAATGAAATTGTTTATCAATGATTATGATAACAACGGCACAATAGAGCAAATTACTACTCAAACCATTGATGGTAAAGATGTACCCTTGCATTTGAAACAAGAATTGGCCAAACAAATTCCGATGATTAAAAAGAAGAATTTGAGCTATACCGAATATTCTAAAAAGACGTTTCAAGAACTTTTTGATACAGAAGTAATCAATAATTCAGTTCAAAAAACAGCCAAAATGCAAGAAAGTTGTATTGCTATCAACAAAGGAAATGGTAAGTTCGAAATTCAAGTTTTGCCAAAAGAAGTGCAGTTTTCAAGTGTCAATGCTATAGCGACTATGGATGTCAATAAAGATGGAATATTAGACTTGGTACTAGGAGGGAATCAATATCCTTTTAAACCTCAATTTTCTAGATTAGATGCCAATTTTGGTAGTGTGCTTTTAGGAAGTAAACAAGGGAAATTTACTTGGGTTCCTTATCCAAAATCAGGATTTTTTATTAGAGGGGAAGTCAAACATTTACAAGTCATCAAGAACAAGAACAATACGACAGCAGTTTTGGCTGTACTCAATAACAACGCGTCTAAACTTTTTATAAGCAATGAATAATTTTTTAAAAGTTGGTCTAGCCTCATTATTATTGACGGCATGTTCCCAAAAAGAAGCACCACTTTTTGATAAACTCGACCCTACGGAAAGCAATATCACTTTCAAAAATGAGTTAATTGAGTCTAAGAATATTTCGATATTAGATTATCTCTATTATTATAATGGAGGGGGAGTGGCATTAGGTGATATCAATAACGACGGCTTGGTAGATGTTTATTTTACTTCCAATCAAGGGAAAAATAAATTGTATCTCAACAAAGGGAACAACAAATTTGAAGATATTTCAGCCAAGGCGGGTGTAGAAGGGCAAAGCGATTGGAGTGCAGGAACAGTAATGGCCGATGTAAATGGTGATGGATATTTAGACATTTATGTGTGTGCCGTTGTTGGTATTCATGGTTTTGAAGGGCATAACGAGCTTTTCATCAACAATAAGAACAACACTTTTACGGAGAGTGCTGCAGAATATGGTCTCGATTTAGACAATTATAGTTCATCAGCGGCTTTCTTAGATTATGATTTAGATGGAGATTTAGACATGTATTTGCTAAACCATGCAGTCCATTCTGAATTGTCTTTTGGCAATGCCAATATCAGGAACAAAAGAAGTTATGAATGTGGTGATAAATTGTTCCGAAATGATAACGGAAAATTTGTTGACGTAAGTGAAAAGGCGGGCATTTTTGGCGGAGCCAATGGGTATGGTTTAGGAATTGCCGTTTCTGATTTTAATTTGGATGGCTATCCCGATATTTATATAGGGAATGATTTTCACGAAGATGATTATTATTATTTGAATAACGGAGACGGAACTTTTACGGAAAGTTTGAAACAGTTTTTCGGACATACCAGTCGATTCTCAATGGGGGTTGATGTGGCAGATATTAACCACGATGGTTTCCCAGACATTTTAAGTTTGGACATGTTACCCGAAGACGAGAAAGTATTAAAAGCTTCTTTGGGAGATGATAATGTCCAAATGTTGAAAGTACGTACTGAAAAATTAGGCTATCACTATCAATATACTCGTAACATGTTGCAAATAAATCAAGCAGGAAAGCATTTTACAGAGACAGCACTTTTAAGCGGAATCGCTGCTACAGATTGGAGCTGGAGTGCCCTTTTTGCTGATTATGATCAAGACGGGGAACAAGATATTTTTGTTGCTAACGGAATACCCAAACGCCCTAATGACCTTGATTATGTAAAGTATTATTCTAATGATCAAATAAAGAGCAAACTCAATACAACTAAACTTCTTGACAAGCAAGCTCTTAAAAAAATGCCTGCAGGAAATGTTACGAATTACATTTTTCAAGGCAGTACCGATTTAATCTTTAAAAACCGTTCCAAAGATTGGATAGAAAATGACACTATCATCTCTAATGGAAGTGGTTATGCCGATATTGATAATGATGGGGATTTAGATATTATCACCAACAATACAAACACTGTAGCCACAATTTATAAGAATACTACAGATAAGAAAGCGAATTTTTTAAAAATAAAATTGCGTTTTGAAGGGAAAAATACTTTTGGAATAGGGAGTAAAGTAATCGCTTATGCCAAAGGACAAAAACAATTCAAAGAGTTGCAAACCACTAGAGGGTTTCAATCTTCTTCTGAGCCTATGCTGCATTTTGGCTACGGAAAAATAAGCACTATTGATTCGTTAGTGGTGATTTGGCCTGACAAAACCTATCAAACACTAAAAAAAGTAAAAGTAAATCAAGCGCTAACTATAAATGCTAATAAAAACAGAAAAGTATTTGATTACCAATTGCTTCATCCAAAAGTGGAGCCCGTTTTGCAAAAGGTAAAAGGAAACTTAGGGATTAATTTTGTGCATGAAGAAAATGAGTATATCGATTTTATTGTTCAAAAGTTAATTCCTTATCAAAGAACAGATCGTGGTCCTGCTACAGCAATTGGTGATTGGGACGGAGACGGTAAGGAAGATGTTTTCTTTGGTGGTTCAAAAGATAAAAAAGCAGTCTTTTATCTCCAAAAAGGCAATGGTTTTGTAGCCAAAAGTTATCCTGCTCTTGAACAAGATGCTGTCTTTGAAGATGCTTCGGCAGTACTAGCAGATTTTGATGGCGATCAAAAGAAGGATCTATTTGTAGCTTCTGGCGGAGGAGAAAACGCTTCCAATTTGCAAGATCGTTTGTATCGAAACAACAATAACGTTCCTTCGAGACAAGATTTACCACAAGTGGCACAAAATGCAACAGTGATAAGAACTTTCGATTATGACAAAGACGGAGACTTAGATGTTTTTATTGGAAATAACTCTGAGACGAATCGTTTTGGAAGTACACCAGATTGCTATTTGTTAAAGAATACCAAAGGTAAATTTACCCTAGACCAAACCAAAACGTTTGCTAAAATTGGTATGGTTACCGACGCTGTTTTTACCGATTTTAATACAGATGGACAAGCGGATTTGATTGTAGTAGGAGAATGGATGCAACCCACTTTTTTTGTAAATAAAAAAGGGAAATTTACCAATGTTACAACTGCTGTTTCCTCTTCTAAAAATAAAGGAATTTGGCAAACTATTCTGCCTTTTGATATTGATCATGATGGCGATGAAGATTACTTGCTTGGCAATTGGGGGATGAATTCAAAGTTCAACGCCTCAGAGACTTATCCATTAAAAATGTATTATGACGATTTTGACAATAATGGCACTTTTGAAACTATTGTAGCAAAAGAGAAGAACGGAAAGTATTACACCACAATGGGATTAGATGAATTGACAGAGCAATTTAGTGGTATGCTCAAGAAAAAATTCAATAGTTATCAATCATTTGCGGGTAAAACAGTCGAAGAGATTTTTGACCCTGCGATGCTGGCTATTGCAAAACAATATGAGGTACATACATTGCAATCGGGCTATTTAAAAAATAATAAAGGGAAATTTATTTTTGTTCCTTTTTCTAACGCAATGCAAGTGGCGCCAATAACAAGTTTTGTAGCTGGTAATTTTGTCGGAGATGCCAAACCCGAAGTGTTTGCGGCCGGAAATTACTTTGGTGTGTCTCCATACCACAGCCGATTTGACGGTTTCTCCGGCGCATTAATTATTGACCAAAAAACAATGCTTTTAGGTCATCAAATAGGTATTGATTTAACTCAAAAAGCAGTACGTCATCTAGACATTCTCTCGGTTAATAGTCAAAACTATTTATTGGTAACCATCAATAACAAACCCGCAGAAGTCTATCAAATAACCAACAAAAAATAACCAACCAAACTAGATTTACACAAATGAAATTTTCTATTTTATCTCTAATAAGTGTTTGTTTCTTGGCGACTTCTTGCCATAACGAAAAAGCAATTACAATAACCTCTAATGATTATTGTGCTGCTGTTGATACGGTAACCGGAATTATGGTTCATGATATTTTTTCGCCACCGGTAGCAAGTAGGATATATGTTTATCCTAATGTCGCTGCTTATGAAATTATGGTGCAAAACAGTAAAGAATATCATAGTTTACAAGGACAATTAAAAGGCTTGGATTCTATACCTGTTTTAGACCCTAAAAGCGGAGTCAATGTTCCGTTGGCGGCCTTAATAGCACAGATGGAAGTGAGTAAAAAACTCGTTTTTTCTGAAGAAGCTATAGAGAAATATCGCGATAGTTTGTATGCAAAATGGAGTGATGAAAATGAAAAAGAATTTGAAGTTTCTAAGGAATATGCACTAAAAGTGGTTGACCGTATTGCAAAATGGATGGGAAAAGACAACTACAAAGAAACGAGAACGATGCCTAAATATTCGGTTCATGCTGACCAGCCGGCTCGTTGGCAACCCACACCACCCGCTTATATGGATGCTGTAGAACCACATTGGGGCAAAATTAGAACATTAGTTATGGATTCTGCAGCTCAGTTTAAACCCAAAGCGCCTTTTCCTTTTTCTACTGATAAAAGCTCAGATTTTTATAGAGAAGCTAAAGAAACCTATGATGTAGGGAATAAGATTTCTAAAGATTTATTGGCTATGGAAAATACCAAAAGCACCAAAATTCCCGAAGAGTCGGCTATAGCAACTTTTTGGGATTGCAATCCGTATGCTACCGTGACACAAGGACATATGATGTTTGCCAAAAAGAAAAACACTCCCGATGCGCACTGGATAAATATTGCTAAAATAGCGTGTAAAACCGCAAAAACAGATTTTAATAAAACGGTTTTTGTATATACCAAAACATCAATTGGTGTTTTCGAATCGTTCATCAGCTGTTGGGACCAAAAGTTCAAAACCAATGTAGTGCGCCCAGAAACCTATATCAATCAATACATAGACGAAAACTGGAAGCCGCAACTGCAAACGCCTCCATTTCCTGAATATACCAGTGGGCATTCTGTTTTATCAGCTTGTTCTGCTGAGATTTTGACCGCAATTTTCGGAGATAATTTTGCGTATGTAGACGATTCTGAGATTCCGTTTGGTTTGCCCAAGCGAAAGTTTACTTCTTTTAAACAAGCGGCCGATGAAGCATCAATTAGTAGATTATATGGAGGTATTCATTACCGTGCCGCAATTGTAAACGGCGTGGAGCAAGGAAAAATGATTGGACAATACATCAACAGTAAATTAAAAATGACCAAGTAAGGCGATGAAGAAGAAAATTGGTATTTTTTGTAGTGTTGCACTATTTCTTTTTTTGGGATGGTATTTTGGCATTAAAGCATCGGATTATACGATTACATTTACCGCAAAAGCAGCCTCTGGAACTGTTTTTCAAGGCATACAGGAATGGTCAACTATTCAAAGACAAAAGCGAAAAGAGCATTTTACTGTAGTAGAAAAAAATAATTTTGATTTCCTAAAACAGCAAATGACAGTTGGAGATACTACCTATACCTATGTTTGGGAAATAACTCCTTTGAACGACTCAGTGTCTAAAGTAAGTGTGGGAATCAATGAGATTGGAAAGAGTTGGTACAACAAAATCACCGCTCCTTTTTGGCCCACAAAATTCAAAACCGAACAAATTAGGAAAGTCAAAGATTTACGTGAAGGATTGAATGAACATCTCAAAAATTTGAAAGTCAGAATTGACGGAGAAGGAACTTCAAAGCCAGTATATGTTGCTTACATTCAACTCAAAAGTGCCTTGCAAGAAAAAGCACAAACGATGATTGGGAATGATGCTGCAATTACAGGATTTTTATACACCCATAAAATTAAAATCGTTGACCGACCTTATGTAGAAATTGTAGATTGGGATTTAGATAAAGAAACCATCGTTTTTAATTATTGTTTTCCCATTGACCCTTCAACAAAAGCGATAGCTGACGCTAATGTAAAATTCAAAACGATTCCTGCGCTAAAAGGAATTAAAGCAACTTATTATGGTAATTTCAGAACGTCTGACAGAGCTTGGTTTGCTTTGATGGATTATGCGAAAAAGAACGATTTGAAAATTAAAAATATAGCCTTGGAACATTTTCTTGCCAACCCGTTTAACGGAGGTAATGAATTAGAATGGGAAACCCAAATTATTATGCCTTACGCTTCAGAGTAATTTAATCTCCTGCAAGGTTTTTTGAAAGTGTTATTTGGTAATGAAGACCTACAAGGTTTTGG
>ERZ724504.2175-NODE-2175-length-10707-cov-15.179966_pt1 | contig 10707 bp, 9 predicted proteins | sample MGYA00376037_ERZ724504 | MGnify/ENA primary metagenome ERZ724504 (study PRJEB28724, sample SAMN07190888) | wastewater metagenome | isolation source: influent of sewage treatment plant in Hong Hong | place: USA: Christiansburg, Virginia | collected 2016-03-01 ... | reverse complement strand
GGCCGGCGGCGTGGGGGCCAACCGGCACCTGCGCAGCCAGCTCAATGCGGCCTGCGCGCAGCAAAAGGTGCGCGTGCACTACCCCGAGCTGCACCTGTGCACCGACAACGGCGCCATGATTGCCATGGCCGCTGCCCTGCGGCTGCAGGCGGGCCAGCAGACGGCCAACCGCGACTATGCGTTTGACGTCAAACCCCGCTGGCCCCTGCACGCCCTGGCCGCGTCCTGACATTGCGTTGAACAACGAGACCGGGCATGCCGCCGTGGGGCCTGCGTTGGCGATGTGCAGCAGCTTTACCCGGGCTTCACTCTTCTGCATCGGGCAATACATGCCCGCACCGCACAATGGGGCATGCAACGCTTGCCGCTTCTTTCCCATGAATGAACCATCTTTTGCCGCTGCCGGGCGCACGCCTTTGCGCGGCCCCTTTCGTTTTCGGGCTGCTTTCGGGTTTTTGGGGGTGACCTCGGCGGTGGCCCTGCTGGCCGGCTGTGCCAGCCTGGTGTCGCCCGACAGCCGCTTGCCACAGACCCCGGTTCCGTCGGCGTGGTCGGTGCAGCCACCGTCTGGCAGCGTGGGGCTGGCGCAGCCGGTCACACCGCTGGCGCAGTGGTGGCAGCGGTTCAACGACCCACAGCTCACGCAGCTGGTCACGCAGACCCTTCAGTCCAACACCAGCCTGCGCAGCGCGCAAGCCTCCTTGCAGCAGGCGCGTGCCCAGGTGGATGTGCAGTCTGCAGGCCTGCTGCCCAGTGTGGGGACTTCCGCCTCGGCGCAGCGCAGCCGGGCATCGAACAACACGGGCAGCAGTTTTCAGGCGGGTTTTGATGCCAGCTGGGAGCCCGATGTGTTTGGCCGCCTGCGCAGCGGCGTGAGCGCCAGCGCAGCCGACGCCCAGGCCGCCGAGGCCAGCCTGGCCGACGTGCAGGTGTCTCTGGCCGCCGAAACGGCCGTCAACTACATCGAGTTGCGGGGCCTGCAGCAGCGGCTGGCCATTGCGCGCAGCAACCTGGCCAGCCAGCAGGAAACCCTGCAGATCACCCAGTGGCGCCTGCAGGCCGGGCTCACCACCTCGCTGGTGGCCGAGCAGGCCCGCGCGGCGGCCGAGCAGACGGCCGCGCAGATTCCGGTGCTCGAGTCCAGCCTGGCCCAGTCGCGCCACAGCCTGGCCGTGCTCACCGGGCAGGCCCCGCTGGCGCTGGATGGGTTGTTGGCCGACTCGGTCGCCGTGCCGCAGCCCGCGCAAGACCTTGCGCTGGCCATTCCTGCCGAAACGCTGCGCCAGCGGCCCGATGTGCGTGCTGCCGAACAGCGCATTGCCGCTGCGCTGGCGCGGGTGTCGCAGGCCGATGCCGCGCGCTACCCGGACTTCCGTATCTCGGGCAATCTGGGCCTGCGCGCCCTCACGGTGGGAGCCCTTACCAACGGCAGCTCCATCGCCAGCGCCTTGCTGGCCAGTGTGTCGATGCCGCTGATGGATGGTGGCGCGGCGCGTGCCCAGGTGCGTGTGCAGGAGGCAGCTTTGGAGCAGGCCCGTGTGGGCTATGAGGCTTCGGTGCTCACGGCGCTGAAGGATGTGGAAGATGCCCTGGTGGCACTGCGCGGCGATCGTGAGCGCCTGGTGCGGCTGCAGGCTGCTGCCGATGCCGCAGGCAATGCAGCCTTGCTGGCCCAGCAGCGCTACAGCAGCGGCCTGATCGACTTCCAGTCGGTGCTGGAAACCCAGCGCACGCTGCTGTCCACCCAGGACAGCGTGGCCGCCACGGTGGCCAGCATTTCTGCCGACCATGTGCGGCTGTACAAGGCGCTGGGCGGCGGCTGGCAATAGCCCGCGCCAGCCCCCGAACGCGCACCCAACCCCTACCGAATGCCATGGCCATGACTTCTTCAGAAAAAATCACACCTCCCGCCAGCCCATCCACCCCCGCCGACCTGCAGACGCTGATCGGTGGCGGCCCAACGCGCCGCTGGTGGCAGCGCTCCACCCTGTGGCTGGGCGTGGCGGTGCTGCTGGCGGCGGGCGGCGGCCTCTACTACTGGCAAAGCCAGCAGCGCGCCAAAGCCGCACCGGTGTATGTGACCGAAGAGGTGCGCCGCGGCAACCTCACGCTCAACGTGTCGGCCAACGGCACCCTGCAGCCCACGCGGGCGGTGACCATCGGCAGCGAGCTGTCGGGTACGGTCAGAAACGTGCTGGTGGACGTCAACGACAAGGTCAAAAAGGGGCAGGTGCTGGTCGAGCTCGACACCGCCAAGCTCGATGCGCAGGTGCTGCGCTCGCGCGCCTCGCTGGCGGCTGCGCAGGCGCGGCTGGCGCAGGCGGCGGCCACCACCAAAGAGGCACAGGCTGGCTTTGGCCGGCTGCAAGAGGTGGCACGCCTGTCGGGCGGCAAGGTGCCGTCGGCCGCCGAGCTTGACAGCGGCCGTGCCACGCTCGACCGTGCCCATGCCGACGAGGCCAGTGCGCGCGCATCGGTGGACGACGCCCGGGCGGCGCTCTCCACCGATGTCACCAATTTGTCCAAGGCTTCGATCCGCTCGCCCATCAACGGCGTGGTGCTGACCCGCACCGTCGAGCCCGGCAACGCCGTGGCCGCCTCGCTGCAGGCCGTGACGCTGTTCACGCTGGCCGAAGACCTGACGCGACTGCGGCTGGATGTGAGCGTGGACGAGGCCGATGTGGGCTCGGTAAAACTCGACCAGAAAGCCAGCTTCACCGTCAGCGCCTATCCCTCGCGCCGTTATCCGGCCAAGGTGACGCGGGTGTCGTTTGGCTCCACCAAAACCGACAACGTGGTCACCTACATCACCTGGCTGGAGGTGGACAACTCCGATCTGAGCCTGCGCCCCGGCATGACGGCGGCGGCCACCATCACCTCGACCGAGCGCAACGATGTGCTGCTGGTGCCCAACACGGCGCTGCGGTTTACCCCGGCGGTTGCCGCAGGGGCGGCGGCGCAGCCGGCGTCGTCGTCGTCGGGCGGCGGCATCATGTCGCAGCTCATGCCGCGCATGCCACGCTCGGGCACGCGCCGGGCGGGCGGTACCGGCGATGCGGCAGACGGCGCGGGCCGTGTGCGCCAGGTGTGGGTGCTCAAGGACGGCGTGGCGCAAGCCGTGAATGTGCAAGTGGGTATCAGCGACGGCCGCAAGACCGAGGTCAGCGGCGAAGGCCTGGCCGAGGGCATGGCCGTGATCACCGACCAGCGCTCTGCCGGGGCCGCGCCATGAGCGAGGCCGCAGCAGCCACCGGGCAGCGCGCGCGGGTGCCGGCCGATGCGCCGCCCCTCATCCGCCTGCGCGGTGTGACCAAGGTGTATGGCGAGGGCGCGCTGGCCTTTCAGGCGCTCAAGGGCGTGGACCTGGACATCGCCCAGGGCGATTTTGTGGCCATCATGGGCCCCAGCGGTTCTGGCAAATCGACCGCCATGAACACCCTGGGATGCCTCGACCGGCCTACGGCGGGCGAGTACCTGTTCAAGGGCGTGCATGTCGAGTCGCTCTCGCGCGACGAGCGCGCGCGCCTGCGCCGGCAGTTTTTTGGCTTTGTGTTCCAGGGTTTCAACCTGCTGGCGCGCACCTCGGCGCAAGAAAACGTCGAACTGCCCCTGCTGTACCGGGGCGAATCGACCAACGCGCGCCACGCCGCAGCGGCCCGCGCGCTGGACGCCGTGGGCCTCAAGGGCTGGGAGCACCACACCCCGTCCGAGCTGTCGGGCGGCCAGCAACAGCGCGTGGCCATTGCGCGCGCCATCGTCACCCAGCCAGCCGTGCTGCTGGCCGACGAACCCACCGGCAACCTCGACACCCAGCGGGGCCAGGAAATCATGGAGCTTTTGTGGCGGCTCAATGCCGACCAGGGCATCACCGTGCTGATGGTCACGCACGAGCCCGACATGGCCGCCTATGCGCGGCGCATCGTGCGCTTTGTCGATGGCAAGGTAGACAGCGATGCACCCAACCCGCACCCCGTGGGCCTGCGCACCCCGGTGGTTGCCGTGCCTGCCACGCCAGTGCCTGAGGTCTCCTGATGCTGCTCAACACCCTTTTGCTCGCATTGCGCTCCATCCGGCGCAACCTGATGCGCTCGTTTCTCACCATCCTGGGCATCGTGATCGGTGTCAGCGCCGTCATCACCATGGTCACGCTGGGCAATGGCGCCACCATGGCGGTGCAAAACCAGATCTCCGGCCTGGGCACCAACCTGCTGCAGGTGCGCCCCGGCCAGCGCATGGGCCCCGGCGGCGGCTCGGGCGCCCCCGCCTTCAAGGACACCGATGCCGACGCCATCGCCCAGCAGATCGGCGGCATTCTGGCCGTGGCACCCGAGGCGCGCACCAGCGCCACCGTGGTGGCCGGCGGGCGCAACTGGACCACCAGCATCATCGGCAGCACCAATGCCTGGCTGCAGACGGGCAACTGGGCCGTGCGCACCGGGCGGGTTTTTTCGGATGCCGAGCTGCGCGCGGGCGCCGCCGTGTGCCTGATTGGTGAAACCGTGCGCCGTGAGCTCTATGGCACGCGCGACGCCGTAGGCGAGCAGTTGCGGGTGAAGGCGTTTTCGTGCGAGGTGGTGGGCGTGCTGGCTTCCAAGGGGCAGGGTGCCTTTGGCAACGACCAGGACGACACCGTGGTGGTGCCCCTGCGCACGCTGCAGCGCCGCGTGACCGGCAACACCCGCGTCAACACCCTGCTGGTGTCCATGCAGGACGGCAGCGACCCCGAGCGCGTGAAGGCCAGCCTGACGCAGCTGCTGCGCGAGCTGCGCAAGCTGTCCGACACCGATGAAGACAACTTCAATGTGCTTGACACCAAGCAGCTGGCCGACACGCTGTCGGGCACCACCAAGGTGCTGACCATGCTGCTGGGCGCGGTGGCGGCGGTGAGCCTGCTGGTGGGTGGCATCGGCATCATGAACATCATGCTGGTCAGCGTGACCGAACGCACCCGCGAAATCGGCCTGCGCCTGGCCATTGGGGCGCTGGAGCGCGAGGTACTTCTGCAGTTTTTGATCGAGGCCGTGGTGCTGGCTGCCCTGGGAGGGCTGATCGGCATTGTGCTGGCCACGGGGGCATCGATAGGCCTGTCGGCCCTGATGAAAGTGCCTTACATCTTCAACCCTGGCGTCAACCTGCTGTCGTTCTTTTTCTCGGCCGGGATCGGCGTGTTGTTTGGCTATTTTCCGGCCCGCCGCGCGGCGCGCATGGACCCGATCGACGCGCTGCGGCATGAGTGATGCGGATGGGCGGCCAAAGCGCCCACTGCGTTGCTGCGCCAGTGCCAGTGCCAGTGCCAGTGCCAGTGCCAGTGCCAGTGCCAGTGCCAGTGCCAGCGCACGGGCACCGACTGCGCGGCTTCACGGATGCCCGGTGCATTGCAAGTTTGGGTGAACCAGGGTCGTTTGCGCGGTTGCAGATTGTTTTGCTATTGTAATAATAGCTGTTAGCGCTTGCTATGTAAGGGCTAAGGCCATATTTGGCATCAAATCTGTATGGCTGGCGCTGTCAGCCTGTGTGGTGCCGCCATTGAAGGCGTTTCGCCCGCCACGCACACGCGGTTGCGGCCAGTGTTCTTGTATTGGTGCAGGGCCACATCGGCGCTGGCCCCTGCATGGGGTTGTGCAAGAAAAAACCGCCTGAAACATGCGCGTTTCAGGCGGTTTTTACAGCGGACTCAGCGGCCATGGTGGGGCGTTCACACCGTCTCAGTGCACGACCAGCTGCACCGATTTGTCGGTCGGCACCATGCGGGCCAAGGTAAGTGTGAGCACGCCGTTTTCCAGCTTGGCCGTGCTGGCGGTGGCGTCAATTTCATCGGCCAGCTCCCAGGCGCGCTGCACCTGGCGGGGTGCGCCGGCCACGCTTTGCAGCTTGACCACATTGCCTTCGATGCTGATTTGCAGCTGCTCGCGTGCCAGGCCGGGCACATCGAGCTGCAGCGTGGTGGCCTTGTCGTTCTGGGTCACGGTGCAGCCGGCGGTGCTGGTGCTGGCGCGGGCAGGTGTTTCAAGGGCGCCCATCAGGAAGCGTTGCAGCGCCAGGTCGGCAGAGCGGGGGGCGTTGGCGTAGGCGGCGCGGCGGATCACGGGGGCGAAAATCATGGGGTAGCTCCTATACACTGCGCGGCTCTCGGTGTGGTCGCCGCATGGTCAAAAGGTGTGTGCATCCCCGGCTCTTTCAAGGGAAAAATCACATGAATAAATTGAACCCAGCAGGCTTGAAATCGGGCGTTGTGGCCTTACGGCGCGGCCTTTGCGCGCTGGCGGGCGCTGCCACCGTTGGCCTGTTGCCGCTGACGGCTGCCCATGCACAGCCCACCAGCGCTACCGCTGCGGCCACCCAGGCGCGGCCCGTGAAACTGGCCCTCATCGAAAGTCTCTCTGGCCCTTTCGCCAACACGGGCGAAGCGGTTTTTCGCAACATCTTCTGGGCCATCGAGCGCGTGAATGCGCGCGGCGGCGTGCAACTGCCCGTAGCCGCTGGCGGCGCGCGGCCGCTGGCGCTGGAGCGCTACGACAGCAAGGGCCAGAACGAAGAGGCCCTGTCAGCGCTGCGCGCGGCCATCGATGACGGCGCGCAGGTCGTCCTGCAGGGCAATTCATCGTCCACCGCAGCGGTGCTGATCGAGGCCATCAACAAACACAACGAGCGCGAGCCGGGCAAGCGCGTGCTGTTCCTCAATTACTCTGCGGTAGATCCCATCCTCACCAACGAGAAATGCAGCTTCTGGCATTTCCGCTTTGATGCCCACGCCGACATGCGCATGGCCGCGCTCATGGAAGTGGTGCGTGAGGACAAAACGCTCAAAAGCGTGTACCTCATCGGTCAGGACTACAGCTTTGGCCAGGCCGTGCTGCGCGAGGCCAAAAAGCAGCTGGCCGCGCAGCGCCCCGATGTGGCCGTGGTGGGCGACGAGCTGCACCCCGTGGGCCGCGTGAAAGACTTTGCGCCCTATGCCGTCAAGATCAAGTCCAGCGGCGCGCAGGCCGTGGTCACCGGCAACTGGGGCAACGACCTGACGCTGCTGGTGAAGGCCGCGCGTGAGGTGGGGTTTGACGGCAGCTTTTTCACCTTTTATGGCAACGCACTGGGCGCCCCTGCTGCCATAGGCGATGCCGGTGTGGGCAAGGTGGTGGCCGTGGCCGACTGGCTGCCCAATGTGCCGGGCGCGCAAAGCGAGGCGTTCTACCGGTCGTTCCGCGCACGCTTTCCCAAGCCGGAGGATGACTATGTGCACATGCGCATGCAGCTCATGGTGGAGGCGCTGGCCCAGTCCATCGAGCGCGCGGGCAGCACCGACGTGGTGGCTGTGGCACGGCAGATGGAAAAAGCCAGCGTGCAGCTGGCCGGACAGGGCGGCACCATGCGCGCGGCCGACCACCAGTTTCAGCAGGCCCTGGCCGTGGGCGTGATGGACAAAAAGGGCACACCCGGCGTGAAGTTTGACGTGGAAGGCTCGGGCTATGGCTTTCGCGTGGTGCGGCAGATTGCCGCCGCCAAGGCGCAGCAGCCGCACAGCTGCACCATGCAGCGGTTTTGAGCGTGCTTGCGCGGCGGGTGGGTGGCGTGCTGCAGCCGCCGCCCCGCTGCGCTTGGCGCGGCACCGACCTTGGCGCTCAGCGCCGAATCCGGTAGCCCGTCTTGAACACCCACCACACCGCGGCGAGACACGCCGCCATAAACATCAGCGTCATGCCCACGCTCACGCCAATGTGCACGTCGGCCGCGCCATAAAAGGCCCAGCGCAGGCCGCTGATGAGGTAAACCACCGGGTTGAACAGCGACACCGTCTGCCAAAAGGGCGGCAGCATGTTGATGCTGTAGAAGGCCCCGCCCAGAAACGTCAGCGGCGTGACCACCAGCAGCGGAATGATCTGCAGCTTCTGAAAGCTGTCGGCCCACAGGCCGATGAGAAAACCGAACAGGCAGAAAGTGATGGCCGTGAGCACCAGAAAGCCGAGCATCCACACCGGGTGCGCGATCTCGTAGGGCACAAAGACCCGCGCCGTTGCCAGGATCAGCGCGCCCACCATCAGCGATTTGGTGGCCGCCGCGCCCACATAGCCCAGCAACACCTCGACCCAGTTGACCGGTGCGCTCAGCAGCTCGTAAATGGTGCCCGACCACTTGGGCATGTAGATGCCGAAGGCCGAGTTGGAGATGCTCTCGGAGAGCAGCGACAGCATCAACAGGCCCGGGATGATGTAGGCACCATAGTCCACACCCCCAATGTCGCCCATGCGCGAGCCAATGGCCGAGCCGAAGACGATGAAATACAGCGACGTCGAGAGCACGGGCGCAATCAGGCTTTGCGCCCAGGTGCGAAAGGCGCGGTTCATCTCGAAGCGGTAAATGGCGCGCACGCCGTGCAGGTTCAAACCCATCATTGGTCCGCTTTCTGTTCGTGGACAAGGCTGACAAAGATGTCTTCGAGCGAGCTCTCAGACGAATGCAGGTCCTTGAAATCGATGCCGTGCTCGCCCAGTGCCCGCAGCAGCGCAGCAATGCCGGTGTCTTCCTGCTGGGTGTCAAAGCTGTAGGTCAGCGCGTGGCCGTCGGCAGACAGGGCCAGAGGCCAGCGCGCCAGCGATTCGGGCACGCGCTCCATGGGGTGCTGCAGCGTGAGGGTCAGCTGCTTCTTGCCGAGCTTGCGCATCAGCACGTTTTTGTCTTCCACCACGATCAGCTCGCCCTGGCGGATCACGCCGATGCGGTCGGCCATGTCCTCGGCTTCTTCGATGTAGTGGGTGGTGAGGATGATGGTGGTGCCTGCATCGCGCAGCGCGCGCACCAGGCGCCACATGTCATGGCGCAGCTCCACGTCCACGCCAGCGCTGGGCTCGTCGAGGAACAATATTTTGGGCTCGTGCGACAGCGCCTTGGCGATCAGCACGCGGCGCTTCATGCCGCCCGAAAGCGCCAGTATTTTGGTGTCCCGCTTGTCCCAGAGCGAGAGGTCTTTCAGGATCTTTTCGATCAGCGCCGGATTGGGGGCCTTGCCAAACAGCCCGCGGCTGAAGCTCACGGTGGCCCACACGGTTTCGAACGAGTCGGTGTGCAGCTCTTGCGGCACCAGGCCGATGGCGGCGCGGGCTGCGCGGTAGTCGCGCACGGTGTCATGGCCGTCGGCCGTCACGCTGCCTTCGGTGGCATTGGTCATGCCGCAGATGACGCTGATCAGCGTGGTTTTGCCAGCGCCATTGGGGCCGAGCAGGGCAAAAATCTCGCCGCGGTGGATGTCCAGGTTGACGTTTTTCAGCGCCTGGAATCCGCCCGCGTAGGTTTTGCCGAGGCCGCGCACGCGCACGATGGCGTCTGCTGCGGGCGTGGAAAGAAGGGTGGCAGGCATGGATGGTTGTGTTGAATGAGGTCGGGAAGGTTAGCGCGCACGCGCTGCGGCCACCTCGCGCCCCAGCTCGATCACCGCCATGGCGTAGTAGCTGGACCAGTTGTAGCGCGTGATGGCGTAAAAATTCTCGGTGCCGGCGACGTAGCTGGGGGTGTCGCCGCCGTTTTGCAGCTCTACCAGCGCCAGGGGCCCGGTGTGCTGGGCACCTGTGGCATCCAGCACAGCGCCCTTGGCCTGCATGCTGGCGGCGCTGAAGGTGGGCAGGATGTCGGGGGCCAGCAGTTCGTCGAGCTGCACGCGTGCGGGATCGGGGTCGAACTGCACGCTGTAGTGCGTGGGCATGCCTGGTTTCCAGCCGTGGGCGATGAAGTAATTGGCCACCGAGCCAATGGCGTCGGCGGGGCTGTTGAACAGGTCCACGCTGCCGTCGCCGTCGAAATCAATGGCGTGGCGCACCCAGCTGGAGGGCATGAACTGACCCAGTCCCATGGCACCGGCGTAGCTGCCGCGTGGCTCGAACGGATCGACGTTGGTGCGGTGCGTGAGGCTTAAAAACTGCTCCAGCTCGCGCTGGAAGAACTCGGTGCGTTCGGCGGCGCGCGGGTGTGCGGCAGGAAAATCAAAGGCCAGGGTGGCCAACGCGTCCATCACCCGGAAGTTGCCCATTTGCTGACCGTAGATGGTTTCCACACCGATGATGCCCACGATGACTTGCGCGGGCACGCCAAATTCGCTTTCGGCACGCGCCAGCGTTTCGGCGTTGTCTTGCCAAAAGCGCAGGCCCGCGCGGATGCGCACCGGGTCGATGAAGCGGCTGCGGTACACCCGCCAGTTCTTGGCCGTGCCCTTGGGCGGCGGCAGCATGAGCTTGGGCACCTGGGGTAAAAAGCGCGCCTGCCCAATGGCCTGGCGCACCCATTCGCGGTCCAGGTCGCGGCGCTGTGCCAGGTCGTTGGCAAATTGCAGCGCCTCGGGGCGCGTGGCGTAGACGGTGCTGCCGTTCGCTGCGGTGCTGCGGGCGGTGGCGGCAGCCTGGGTTTTGCCAGAATTTTGGTTTTTTTGGGCGCTAGCGCTTATGGGTATTGCGCAAGCAGCTATTAATAATATAGCGGTTGATACGGTTTTTAGCATGTCGGTGGGCTCATCGGCGCGCGGGGGCGGCGGGCCAGGAAAGGGTTCGGAACTCGCGGCGCAGGGCGCCGAGTTGGTGGGCAGGGTGGGCGGCATAGCGCAGTTGCTCCAGCCGCAGCAGCCAGTTGGCCACGCCCTGCGCGGTATCGCCAAATTGTGCCTGCACCCGCTCGGCCATGGCGCGGGGAGGCAGGGTGTCGGGCAGGGTCAACCCGCTTTTGGCCAGG
>ERZ724504.2169-NODE-2169-length-10720-cov-4.598500_pt1 | contig 10720 bp, 10 predicted proteins | sample MGYA00376037_ERZ724504 | MGnify/ENA primary metagenome ERZ724504 (study PRJEB28724, sample SAMN07190888) | wastewater metagenome | isolation source: influent of sewage treatment plant in Hong Hong | place: USA: Christiansburg, Virginia | collected 2016-03-01 ... | reverse complement strand
TTATGCACGTGAATGGCAGAACCAATGCGGTCGTTGGGATATTTTGGATGTGGTGCGCACTGCGCATGCTCTGCGCCCAGAAGGCATTGAATGGCCAACTGGTGAAGATGGCAAAGTCAGTTTTCGACTGGAATTGCTAACCCAAGCGAATGGCATCGCTCATGAAAAAGCACATGATGCGGTGTCTGACGTGCGTGCAACCATCGCATTGGCACGCTTGATCCGCGAGAAGAATCCAAAGCTATTTGATTTTTGTTTGGCTTTACATAAAAAAGACCGTGTGTCTGATGAAATTGGTTTGATTGGCGCTGCTGGTAAGCCATTTTTGCATGTTTCAGGCATGTTTCCCGTTGAACGTGGTTGCTTAGGGGTGGTTTGGCCTTTGGCGCAACACCCGACCAATAAAAACGAAATCATCGTCTGGGATTTGGCACACGATCCGCGTGAGTTGCAGGGGTTGTCGGTTGATGAGATTAAAGTGCGCATGTTCAACCGTGCTGACGCATTGGCCGATGGCCTGACGCGCTTGCCAATCAAAACCATTCACATCAATAAGTCCCCAATGGTCATTGGCAATTTAAAAACACTTTCGCCAGCGATGGCTGATAAATGGTCAATTGACTTGGTGCAAGTGGCTGAACATGCCAAGCATGCGGCTCAGTTGGTGGATATGAGCGCGACGTGGCGTGATGTGTATCACCGTGATTTTGGTGAGGCCTTGGATGTTGAGCAAGACTTGTATGGCGGTTTTGTGGGCAATGGCGACCGTCGCGTGCTCAATGATTTGCGTGTCCTTGATGCTGAAAAAATAGCCAAGGCCAAGCCCAGCTTTGTTGATGCTCGCCTAGAAGAGCTGTTTTGGCGCTACCGTGCGCGAAATTTTCCCCAGTCTTTGAATGCTCAAGAGCAAATCGAATGGCGTGTGCACTGTGCCAATCGGGTGCTTCACGGGGCTGGTGGTGGTTTGACGGCCGATGCGTTGCTGGCTCAGCTTGATGAATTGGGTGATGAGCTGAGTGAGGCAAATGATGTCGAAGGACAAGAAATTTTAGGCGAGTTGTATGATTATGCCCATGGATTGGCAGATTATCTGTCTTGATGTGATTTCAATCCATGGTTTACTGGGTATCTGCTGCGGTGTTCTGCGACATTGAACTAGACGTAAGATTGGATCAAAATGGTGCGCAGTGCTTGTTAAAATAGGTAAAACTACGTTTTTTGTGAAACGACTGTGCTCTTTTGATGCATTTACGCACTTGCAACATGTAAAAAATATGTTAGACTTTACTTGACAAAATAGTCTACGACTTGCATTTTGAGTCTGTTTTTATAATTTTTTACACTGGAGAAAGACGATGAGCAATCGTAAAATAGCTTTATTAAGTGGTGGTGTTTTTGCCATGTTCATGGCGGCATGCACGCCTAAACAAGAAGTGAAACCTGCTGCTCCCGCAGCCGATGCTGCTAAACCAGCAGCCACTGCACCCGCAGCTGAAGCCATGAATTTGAAGTTCGGTACTGATGCCACTTACGCTCCATTTGAGTCGACCGACGCGTCAGGTGCAATTGTTGGTTTCGACATTGACATCGCCAATGCGATGTGTGAAGAAATGAAAGCCAAATGTTCATTCATTAATCAAGCATGGGAAGGCATCATTCCAGGTTTGACCACCAAGAAATACGATGTGATTGCATCTTCGATGAGCATCACGCCCGAACGCAAACAATCGGTTCGTTTCACTCAAAAAATTTGGAGCGCACCAAACCGCTTCGTGGCTAAAGAAGGCAGTGCTTTACAAATTACACCAGAAGGCATGAAAGGTCATGCATTTGGTGTTCAGCAAGGCACGATTCAAGAAACCTATGCTAAAAAATACTACCCAGATGCAAAAATCAAGAGCTATAAAACCATTGAAGATGCATATGCAGATTTGGCTGCAAAACGCATTGAAGCGGTCTTCGCTGATGGCGTGGTCTTGAGTGATGGTTTCTTAAGCAAACCAGCGGGTAAAGGCTATGCTCAATTGGGTGCAGATGTGCCGAATGCGGCAGACCCAGTGATCTTGGGCGACGGCACTGGCTTTGCAGTGCGCAAGGAAGATGCTGAGTTGGCGGATAAATTGAACAAAGCATTTGATGCGATTCGTGCCAATGGCAAATACAAAGCGATCGCTGACAAGTACTTTAAGTTTGACATCTACGGCGGTTAATCGACTCACGTCGATGCACAAGTGCCCTTCATGGGCACTTGTTGTATGGCCTGTTCTTATATGGGTCTATTCATCACACACATAACAATCAAATATAGCCATCGTTAAATTAAAATTAAATTTACGTTCTGCTATAAAAAACAAATCATTATCAAGCCAGAGGCTGTGTTATGGATAAAATAAATATCATCATGCAGTACATGCCACGCATATTAAGCGGCGCATGGCTGACATTGGCGGTGGCATTGCTGTCATTCGCACTTTCTTTTGCATTGGGTTTGCTGGGTGCCAACATGCGTTTGTCTAAAAACAAGCTCATCAACGGCATAGCGACCGCTTATTCCACCATCGTCCGTGGCGTGCCCGATTTGGTTTGGATGTTCCTTATTTATTACGGCTTGCAATATTGGCTGAATGATTTTGCTGAAGCGTACAATTACGAAACCATTGAAATCAGCCCATTCATGGCTGGTGTGTTCACGATTGCATTTATTTTTGGCGCTTATTTCACAGAAACGTTTCGTGGTGCCATGTTGGCGATTCCATCTGGGCAAATGGAAGCAGGTTATGCTTACGGCATGAGTGCTTGGCAGGTGCTCAAGCGGATCACTTTTCCTTTGCTCATGCGTTTTGCTTTGCCGGGTGTGAAAAATAACTGGTTGGTGTTGACGAAAACCACAGCATTGGTGTCGATTGTGGGTTTGGATGATGTGACCCGCTTGTCGCAACTGGCTGGCAGCAAAGAGCAAATGTCTTTCATGTTCAACTTGGTCTCAGCGTTGCTGTTTTTATTATTGACCACGGTGTCCTTGGTCATTTTCCGTAAATTGGAGCGCCAATATGCACGTGGCGTGCGTGAGGTGCGCTATGAGTCCTAATGCTTTCGATATTTTCTTTCGCACTTTTTTGAAGTGTTTAGAAGGTTTGCCGTTGACCTTGTTGCTGACATTCAGTGCGGTGTTGATGGGGTTGGTGTTGGCCATTCCTTTGTCAGTGGTTCATGCCCGCCGGTCTACTTTTCCTGCCCGATGTGTTCGTTTGTTCGCTTATTTCTTTACGGGCACACCGTTGTTGGTGCAAATGTATTTGTTTTATAAAGGTTTTCCTGAGTTCGATTGGGTTCAATCTTTGATGGACACGGAGGCTTTTGACTTCTTAAAAGAGGGTTTTTTTTGGGTGTGGTTGGCATTGACTTTAAACACAACGGCGTATTTGATTGAGATTTTTTCAGGTGCTATCAAAAACACCGACAATGGCGAGGTGGAAGCAGGTCGTGCCTATGGTTTGAGTGCGGGTCAAGTCACCCGTCACATCATGCTGCCTTCTGCATTGCGCCGTGCCTTACCTGCGTACAGCAATGAAGTCATCATGATGTTGCAATCCACGGCGTTGGCATCGTCTTTTACTTTGTATGAGGTGATGGGACAAGCGATCATCATGAATTCAGAAACATACCGTCCTTTCCCCGTTTTTATTGCCGCGGCAACCGTTTATTTATTACTCACATTCATTTTGGTGTACTTGTTCCGTTTGGCTGAAAATCGCTATTTGGCGCATTTGAAACCAAGGACTCATTAAGTGTCCATTCAATATTTATATCAATAAGGTTGGCTATGCGTGTTGAACAACACAATTTATCAGGTGCTTCACTGGGTACTCAACGGGCTGTGACTGCATTGCACTTCGGTTCGGAATCTGCAACTCGCAAAATTTACATTCAAGCGAGTTTACATGCCAATGAATTGCCAGGGGCTTTGACTGCTTACCATTTGCGTCAAAAATTACTTGAACTTGAATCACAAGGACAACTTCATTCGAAAATCGTTCTGGTGCCGATGTGCAATCCAATTGGTTTGGGGCAAAGTATTCATTATGCCCATGTGGGGCGCTTTGATTTGTTTTCAGGTCAGAACTTCAATCGTTTGGGCGATTTGAGTTTGTTTGAAATGACTTTGGCTCAGCTTCAAACCGATCAAGCCACTTTGGGTTCAGATGCAGTGAGCAATGTGCGCACCATACGTCAAGCCATGGCCAAGGCGCTGGCACAGCGACAGGGCGTGACTCAGCTTGAACATTTGCATTTGATCTTGCTCGGCCTTGCCCATGATGCCGATGTCGTGCTTGATTTACACTGCGATGAAACAGCGGCTTTGCACATGTATACCTTACCCCAGTTGTGGCCAACTTTAGAACCATTGGCTCGATTTTTAGGCAGTCGATGCCAGTTGTTGGCTGAAGACACCCATGTCAATCCTTTTGATGAAGCTTTATCAACAGTTTGGGCGAAATTGCGTGCGGCTTATCCAGAGGCGAACATTCCATATGCCTGTGCCAGTACAACTGTTGAATTGCGCAGTCGCGCCGATGTGGCGCATGAGTTTGCGGTGAAGGATGCCAATGCGATTGTCCAGTTTTTGGGGTTCCGTGGTGATGTGGCTTTGACTTCAGCGCAAACACAAGCACTTCCCGATTTGTTGGCAGCGCCCAATCCTTTATCAGGTAAAGCATACGTGTTTGCGCCTCATTCGGGGGTGGTGGTGTTTCACATCGAAGCGGGCGATGAAATCGCTGAAGGGCAGATTGTGGCTGAGGTCATTGACCCCATTCAAGGCGAATCGGTTGGTGTGTTCAGCCCGATTAACGGGTTTGTTTTTGCTCGGAACACCATACAGTTTGCCCAGCAAGGTGATAATTTGATCAGTGTTTCAGGCAAGGTTGATTTGGGTCATGGTGCTGGCTTGTCGGCATAATTGTTGATTGGCTTTTTCAAATGATTTTAATCATACAAAATAAATAGGTTGAACAGCATGGATAAATTAAAAGTATTGGGCATTCATAAAAGTTATGGTGACCATCAAGTTTTAAAAGGTGTATCGCTCTCTGCCCAAGCAGGTGATGTGATCAGCATCATTGGTTCAAGTGGTTCAGGTAAAAGCACATTTTTACGCTGCATCAATTTGCTTGAAAAGCCAAATCAAGGGCAAATCTATTTAAATGGTGAGCAACTTGAATTAAAAACAGCCAAAAATGGTGAGTTGAATGCAAGCAATTCCAAACAGCTGCAACATTTTCGCAGCCGTTTGTCGATGGTGTTTCAACATTTTAATTTATGGCAACACATGACTGTGCTTGAGAATTTGATTGAAGCACCGATTCGAGTGTTTGGCATGTCAAAAGCAGATGCCACTGAGCGGGCGAAGAAATACCTTGATAAAGTGGGTTTGCAAGGTGCCGAAAATAAATACCCATCGGCCATGTCGGGTGGACAACAGCAACGCGTTGCGATTGCACGTGCCTTGACGATGGAGCCAGAGGTCATTTTGTTTGATGAGCCGACGTCAGCACTGGATCCTGAGTTGGTCGGTGAAGTGTTGCGTGTGATGCGTGCATTGGCTGAAGAAGGGCGCACCATGATCATTGTCACCCACGAAATGGGGTTTGCACGTGAGGTGTCCAACCACTTGATTTTCTTGCATAAAGGGTTGATTGAAGAGCAGGGCAATCCACGTGAAGTGTTGAGTCATCCAAAATCTGAACGTTTGCAGCAATTTTTGTCAGGTAATTTGAAATAAAAAACACCTTAATCTTAAGAATGATTCAATAAAAAATGCGCTCAATATGAGCGCATTTTTTATTGAATCACCGTTTCTTAAAGCTAAACTGATGGGATGGATGGTGTTTTCGCTTGAGCAATTGAATGATGCTGCCCCATTTGTACTGAAATGGGCCAGTGGTTTGAAGCAAGCTTGAAGCAAACGTCTGTTTTAATCAGTTCAGCACGAGAAGCTGAATTTTACGGGTCGATCACCCGAATGATGCGTTATTTTTTTGCCGCAATGTCGTGGTGATTCAAAACATAACCCCGCGATTTATAAAACCCCCAGCGTTCACGCGCAGCTTGCTTTGGCGCGTCCTCATTGGGCACCACTTCAATCAAGCGGTTAAAACTGGCAAAAAAACTGGGTGTGACATCTGACAGGTTGATCAAAACATTGTGGTGAGGAAAATCGAGCATGGCCTCACTGATGAGCACAATGGCGGCGCTGTGTGATAATGATGCATTGGCTTGTACATCGTGCGCTAAAAATGCGGGGTTGTGCCAAAGTGCATCGCTCAATGCACTTAAAGTATCTGGGTCACCATACACCACTGCCGTTTGCTGAGCTGTGTGCACTTTATGGAGTAAACGGGCAACGTAATCCAAGCGATTGGGGGCGTTACTGAAAAAATCGATTCGAGTCATGAAGAAGGCATTAAAGGTTATGGTAAAAACCACCAATAATTCGTTTGGTTAATTGATGGATTTACTTGGGTTTGATGAGTGCGTGATTGCATGAGTTGATGCATCTATTCGCATCCGTAGGGTACAGCTGTTTGCGTCATATGATGCTTCATTTAATGGTGGTCGTCCTCATCTTCACCATCATGCTCATGTTTAAGCCAAGTGCATAATTCTGCTGGTAAAAGTTGCTCATAAATGCTTTCATCCTCTAAAAATACAGCTAAATTTTTGACGGAAACAAAGCCCACATTGGGGAAGCGTTCCGCCATGTCACGTAAAAACTCATATTTGGCACTGCCAACACCAATCAAGAGGTAATAAATTTGCGCATCGGTTTTTTCGATGTGTTCAAATAATGCTTGGGTTGCAGATTTATCGGTGTTCTCACCGTCGGTCAAAAAATAGTTGATGACTGGCAAAGGCTTCTCTTCGTTAACATGGCCTTTAAACAGTTTGCGAAAAAAGTTAAGTACAGGCGAGTTGTCTTGACTGTAATAATTCAGATTTGCTTGGATCGCGGGTGCATACCGCGTGCCTTCCCACAAAATGTGATCCAAATCACCATCCATCATTTCTTGGTTCACAATGTTTTTGTAGTTTTCGCGAGTGGCCACGCAAGCGAGTGCCGTGCGGCTGGAAAATCCCCACACGTCGATTTCTCCATTGTCATCACAAGCCAATCCAAGTGGCAAAATACGCTCAACGACTCTTTGAACCACACCTTGTTTGTATAGTTCAGTCATTGAACCGGAGACGTCAAGATTCATGCCCACGCGAGCGCGCACGACGTGGTCAATACCATTTTTTTCGAGGACAAAACGAACTTTTTCAACTTCTTTTTCAATCTCAAAGATACTCATGTTTTTTCTCCGTTTAAATGTTCAATCAATTTTAGATAAATGCGACGCAGTGATGCAAAGGCACTTGTGTTGGGCTGTTTGGCCGTCAATGCGGTGGTGTAAGCGGTATAAAATAGGGGTAAATCTTCATGCAAAACGTTATTAGTCGTCACCTTGAGCATGTTCAGATGTTCAGCCAGCACATCATGGGTGTGATGTCCGATGGTCAATGTCGTTTGGGTGTTCAAAAGGCTGGTGGCACGATTTTCTAAAGCGTTTGCTTGGGCGTTGTAGTGTTCTTGAAGCGCTTTGCCCATCGGGGTGCGGCGGATGTAGTCGGCCATAAAATGTGCCGCGATGATGTAACCCATCGTCTCGTTCATGAGCTGAGTGTAACGTGGCTTGATTGTGGACAGTGCGGTGCTGGCTGTCATCAATGTGTGTTCGTGCTGTTTCAGTTGCTCAACGCACGTCAGCAACTGAGGATAATATTCACCAAACACCTTACTCGGCGAGGCTTTGGGGGCAATCAGTCCCGCCAGTTTTTTCAAGGTGGATGGTTGTTCGTGATCAAATACTTTTTCAGGATCAAGCTGCTTAATGATTTTGAGCACTCGGTTTAGTGTTTCTTGTCCGTGTGCGATCTGTTCATTGTTGGCTATATTGAGCTCAGTTCCACTCATTTGACCATGTTCAACTTGCAAATCTTCACCAAAGCGCACGATGTCTTCAAAATGCGGATCATCTAGATTGACGCTGTGGATGATTCGTAAAGCCGAGGTCAGGATGTCAATTTTGGTTGAAGGATTCTGTGCCTGCAAATCATCAATGCGACACGGTATGCGCTGACGCAACACCCCGTCAGCCAGAACTTTGGGCGTGGTGCTTTTGGGTAGCAGTTCCTGTGCCGTGCCAAACAGTACGCTGGGTTTTTTTGTGGGCTGTGTGATGATGGGTGCCTTTTCTTGCACCTGATGTTGCACTTGATGTTGCATCTGATCATTGCCCTCAAAAAGCACTTTGGGTTTGCTTGGCATCGTTATTGATAAGCTTCGATGATGTCAGCCAACCCTGTTTTCGAGCCTGCGCCGATGGCTGTGAATGCCCAAGAACCGTCTATTTTTTTCATCAATGATCCCACTTGTAACGCAGTAAAGCCCGCGAATTCACCTGTCGGATGATAACGGCACAACTCATTGCCGTCGGCATCGCAGACCTCGACAAATAGGCCCTTGATTTTACTGAAGTCCAGTTTTCGCTCGACAGCCTTATGAATCGTTAGCCAAACGGCAATTTCAACACCTTTGGCGGGCAAACGAGACAAATGTATCATCATCTCTTCGCTCAAGTCTTCTTCATGGCTGTCCCCATGCGCACTGTGCTCGAGTTCAGCAGCGCCACCTTTGCGATTGTCTGAAGAGTGCCACATGGATTGATCAACCGTTTGAAAGCCCACGACATCGCCATCCTCATCTTCAGCTGGCGTTAGCGTTTTGTTGGCATAGGTCAAAAAGTGCGAGCCTGCACCGTACATCGCTGGTGCATTGGCGTCGCCACCACGATGAATCAGCAGTACCGCATGCGAGTCAACATCGTGTGCGGTACCGCTTTTGGCTGGATCCCAATAGGTGCCAATGTGTAAGGATGTGAGGGCTTTGTCTACCTCAAAAATATCTCCCTTTTCCAGTACAAAAACACCTGCGCCGTCAATACTTGTCATACATGCACCCTAAATGGTAAGTGAATCAGTTGTAAAGTGTGATTGGAACAAGCCAATCAGCCCTATGTATATCATGTCTATGGATTTATGGTCATGGGTTGAGTGTCGCTACGGTTTGCTGAACCTGTTTGAGTAACTCTCGTGTATTGGTGATTTTAGTGACATTTTTTTGTCGCTCTGCATCGACTTTGTTTGAGATGTTGCCCAATGTCGTTGCCACGCCGAGCAGCAGTTGCGCATTTTCAAGCTGAGCATCTGCTGCGGAACGTGTGGCATCAACCGATACGGTTTCGAGCTGTTGCAGCGAATATTTTTGCAAATCGGCACGCAACTCACGACGCATGACATTGAGTTGTTGCAATGAGCGAATTTGGAATGTGGCGTTCAAGCGCAACAGGGCGGACTTGATGTCATTGAATTCAACTTGCGATGAGCTGATGGTGTCGGCCAATGTCATTAAACCTGCGCTTTGTGCAATGCCAATCGACTCCAAATCGACGGGTGCCTTGGTGTATGCAGACTCAAGCGTTAATACGCGGTTTTCAAACAACTCAACTTTGATGCGCAAGTCTTTGGCATCGCGTATTTGCATGGGGTCTTGTGAGGCCTGCGCTTGTGTTTCAATATGTGCCAGTTCGGTTTGGGCATTGTGCAATATCTCGCGTCCAGCAGCCACGTACACCCCCAACTTTAAAATACTGTCGCGATACCCTGTTGCCTGTTGACCGAGACGGTTGATTTCAGCAATCAGTTTATTGCTCTCTGTTGAAACCTGAATTTCCATGGGCCGAATTAAATCGAGTAAAGAGGAGGCTTTGGATTTAAGTAAGCCGCGTACTTCCTCAGCTGCAGACTCTAGTCGGCTGGCTTGACTGCCCAGCCCCATCATTCTGGCAATCCGTGAAAGCAAACCACCTTCGAGCTTTTTGCGAATCTCTGCCTCCAGCGAAGGCAAATCCATGTCTTTGACGCCTTTACTCACTTGACGGAATAATTCAAACAGAACAGGTGAGTCGGCTTTGGTAATCTGTTCAAGCATTTCATCCAAATGGCGGCTGAACTCACCGACGGGTTCTTGTCCAAACGTGACTATTTGTGTGCCAGCGAGGCTGGGGACATTGAATTTTTGCACCACATCAGGGACTTTTTGTGCCCATTCTACTGGCAGATGAACTGCCACAAGGGGGAGTTTTTGTGAGGTTAAAGCCTTAGAAACTGCAGATTTGAGGCTTGTTTCTTGTTCCATTCTCATTGTCCTTTCGTTGGGGTAGATTGTATCAGTACCGATTGAAAAAATCCCCTAATTGAAAAAATCCCCTAATTGCATGGGGATTTAAATGCGACTCATGTCAGTCAAATCATCTAAATAACAAATAACTAAAGAATTAATAGTGAATTAATGATGAATTAATGATGAATTAATGATGAATTGACGGTGCTCTAGAGTCAAATCCAGAAGCCAATCTAGACTCAAATCAGTCGATGGCATGATGTCAATCAAATGTCATGCGTTGAATCCGCACGGCATTCAAAATTGCCAATAACGCCACACCCACATCGGCAAACACCGCTTCCCACATGGTGGCCAAACCACCCGCGCCAAGTACCAATACTATAGCTTTGACCACAAAAGCCAGCGTGATGTTTTGCCAAACAATTTGCCGGGTGG
>ERZ724504.2162-NODE-2162-length-10729-cov-4.196271_pt1 | contig 10729 bp, 12 predicted proteins | sample MGYA00376037_ERZ724504 | MGnify/ENA primary metagenome ERZ724504 (study PRJEB28724, sample SAMN07190888) | wastewater metagenome | isolation source: influent of sewage treatment plant in Hong Hong | place: USA: Christiansburg, Virginia | collected 2016-03-01 ... | reverse complement strand
TCGTTGCCTTGTGTTCGATCGCAGGGTGAGATGTTTTGCTGTGGTGGGGTGTAAAGGGATAATCAAGTGCCGCCGACCGCAAATGCAGCCCTGGTCATTGTTTGAAAATAGCGCCATCTGGGAGGCGATTTAAGACCGTTTTTTGTGTTGCCGGAGGTCCTCGTAGCCGCCGGAGGTCTTTGGGCTCCTTGGCGGGCTTTCTGGCGATATATACACTCCCTGCGGAAAAGTGTGATAATAATGATGTAATTACGTAATATTATTACAGCATTACATGCTATAATTACCGAGTAACCGCCGGAGAGGTGCCGAAAATGGCTAGAACAGTGGGAATTGACCGTGACGAGGTATTCGAGACCGCCAACCGGCTCGAAGCCGAGGGCAAAGAGGTCACCGCTTTGTCCATGCTAGCGGCGCTGGGAAGAGGCAGTCTGACCACGATTTACAAGTACCTCGATGCATGGAAAGAGTCGAAGCCGGTCAAGAATCCAATCGTCCAGGTCGAACAGCCGGAACCGGTAAAGACGGCTTTTGCGACAGCCTGGCGGGTTGCAGCAGAAGAAGCGGCAAGAGAAACCATGGTTATGCGGGAAAAAGCGACAGAGGAAGTGAACGCAGCGATCCGACAGTTTCATGGAGCCCTAGAGGCAATAGCAAAGCTAGAAGCAGACCGGGAATCTGATGCCGACGTGATCGAGGGTTTGCAGAAAATCGCCGCTGAGCAGAACGCCGAGAACGCCAAGTTAGAGACGGAAGCAGCAACGGAGCGGGCGCGAGCGGACGAACTGCGGGACCAGCTCAAAGCCCTGCAGTCAGATCGCGACAGCGCCATGAAAGCCGCCGCAGAGTTAAAAGGGTTGACAGAGGCGCTAAAAGACCAGAACAAGCAGCTTATGGCGAAATTCGGCGGCGACGAGAAGCCCACAAAGAAGCTTAAGCCGTAGAAACGTATACGCCTGCTCAGTAAGCCATAGCTGTCACAAGATGGTCAAGAACAGGTGAAATATTGCCATTATCCTAGAGCCAATGGGCGTAAGCGCTGGTCGGGATAATGGCATATCCTTGTTAACGCTTTTACTGTAAGCCTTTCCAGTCATGGTATAGAAACAGTAATAGTCGTAGGGTGCTTGTGACAGACAGCGTATACGTCCTACTGGTAAGCAATAGCGGACTTGACCATGCTTGATAGAGCAGGGGTGGTTAATTGGTTAACACCTGATGGATAGGCACTTATCACAATAACAATGCCGTTAGTGGTGCCTTCGGCAAAATAGTGTGCGGTGCCCAAAAGGCAACAGTGACCGAGCGTATACGAAATGTGCCGCACGGTAATAGTTGGTAGGGCATGATATCATCCCACCTATGGTAAAAACGTATACGCCCAACGGAGTACCCATGCAGGGCACGATTTGTCCCTTGCACCGGTACAAACGTAAGGCAAGATGAAAGCATTGGCTGGTATCCGTAGGATGACCAGCAATGCAGCGTATACGCATTGGCTGCCTGCCAATGCAAGCATAAAAATGTTGGCTGATATATAATAAAGATAGCAATACTGGCATAGAGGCATTGGCTAGCAATGAGCGACCAAAAAACGGCAGAACGGCTGCAATACAAGCCCCGTGTGGAAACGAAGCTGAGCCGGGAAGACTTCAATCGGGTGGACGACCTGGCGAAAGAAGACGGAGTAACCAAGGCGGAAGTAGTCAGAGAGGCGGTCCTGTGGTATCTGGCGCACCGGGACGAACTAAGAAATGAGCCAAGAGACAGCATGATCACAGGCTCGATAGAGGCAATGACTAACCGGGTATGCGCAATGCTAGCCAGGCAAGGGCGATTGATAGGGACGTTGTTTGAGCTTACTCATGCAAACATGGCCGGGACGAAAGAAGGGAAAGCGGCATTTGAGGCGGCTCTGACCTCAGCTAAGCAGAAGATGGCAAAGGCTGTGGAGAAAGACGAGCGGGAACTAGTAGACGCCATGAAGAAGACAGTAGCGGTCGCTCAGGGGAAAGTGCAATGAGACTGAAAGTAGCAAACGCATACAGAAAGGGCGAGATAGAAATCCTGTGGCTGGCGGGAGGCTATGCCGTGCTTCGGCAGGAGGGAAAAGAAGAAATATTTGACACGCTGGACGAAGCGGCCGCCAAAGCAGGATGGGGCTTAGAGCAAGACCCAGAGCTAGTTAAGGCGTGGTCGAAGGGCTATGAATTACCGGCAGATGAAGACCATGATTGGCCGGAAATCTTCCTGGTGAAAGACGAGCAGTAAGGCGGCAAAGCCAGTGGTAGTCATAAAACACAGGTACATACCAGGAAGGAGCCGGGGCGGAAATGTCGTGTCAATCGGCAAGGCCCTGGCGCATGTGAAATACATCCAGCACCGCCCAGGACCGGACAAAGAGAAGGGCGGGCGGGAACTGTTCAACGAAGAAAAGGACCGAATGGACGCCAAAGAAATGAGGCAGGCCATACGGGAAGCAGGCAATGACCGGGTAGTAGTCCACAAGCTGACATTAGCGCCGGAGATAAACCCCCAAGACAAAAAAGCATTTACCCGTGACGTGATGGCAAAGCTAGGGCAAGACATGGGGCGGGATTTGCGGTGGTTCGGAGTAGAGCACAACAACACAGATCACCACCATATCCATGTGGTGGTGCTGGGCAAAGACCGCAATGGGACCGAGGTAAAGATAGGGCTAAAAGACATAGAGAAGGCGAAGGAGCACGGGGATAGATACCTGGAAAGGTGGCATCCACGGGAGCTAGAGAGGTCCAGGAAGGACAGAGAAGACAGAGAAAGAGCCCGCAGAGAAGAGAGAACCAAGGAGCGGGAGCTAGCCAGGGATGAGCGAATCAGAGAAGGCTTGGAGCTTCCATGGCTGCACAAGAAGATAATCAGGGAGCAATTAGAGCCTTACAAAGACTGGCGGGAAAAGCAAGACCAGAAGGCAAAAGAGAGGGAGCCCGGCGGAGACCGAGCCGAGCGCCCCTACCATCAGGATACGTTAGAGGCAGCCGGGAGGGAATGGTCGAAAGCCAACAGCCTGAAGGAGTTACGAGGCTTAAATGAGTACCTGTGGGACAACATTGACGAGAGGATACCGAAGGAAGACTACCGCAGGCTCTCCGGTTGGATAAAGGACAAGGAACGCGCCCAGGAGCGAGGCGAGCCGGAAGAGAATCAGCACAAGGCGCAGCCGGACAAGGACAAGAGAGACCAGATAGAGTATGACGGCAAGAAGTACGGTAAAGCCGACAGTTACGAAAAGCTGACAGGGCTTAGTAAAGAGCTACGGGAGAAAAGCGAAAAACTACCGTATGAAGACTACCAGAAACTTAGAGGCTGGATAGAGAACAAAGACAGGGAGCGCTTTAGCGGCTACCTGGACAAAGGCATTAGAGAAGCCCGGAACAAAGTAGAGCGCAGCAAAACATCAGAAGACCTAAAGGCAGCGGAAGGCGGCCGAGTGATAGACCCGGTGCAGCAGGAGGTAATGAGAAATCCTGTGGTCGGGCTATTCATGCAGGGGGCGGCAATAGCCAACATGGTGGTAGCGTCAATTAGGCTGGATGACAGCAACAGAGACTACACAAAAGAGCAGCGAGACGGGCTAGAAGAGGCTAAAAAGAACCTTGATGAGAAGGAGAAAGACCGGAAGCAATGGACCTGGGAAAAACCATGGGACATGCTTAAGAGTCAAGAAGAACGGGACAGGGAGCAGCGGGACAAGATAGAGAAGGCGATAGAAGAAAACGAGAAGCGAAAAGAGAAAGAGAAGAAGAAAGAGAGGGAGCGCAACCAGGAGAAGGACCGGAGCCCATTTGAGCGTGACCCATGGGGAAGGTGGTAAAAGCATGGCATTTAAGACGTTAAGCATACGGATACCGGAAGAGGCGCACCAGAAGCTAGAAAAGCTGGCGGAAGAGAGGCAGCAAAAGGTCTCGGACGTGGCGAGAGAACTAATCGTAAATGGGTTAAAAGGCGGCATTCCGGCTGACAATGCCCTGGTGATAGAGTACCTGGAAGGGTTCGGGAACGTGCTGGCCGGGATACACAATGAGGCAGCGCGAAGCCGGTACTACGGGGAGCTGATGGCAAGTTATGCCGTGGACATCCAGAATCTGATGGTGGAAGGAAAGGCAGCGGAGAAGGGCGCAAAGCAGGAGTTGATGGGAAGGTTCGGGGCGGCCTCGATGCAAGAGGGGCGGGAGTCATGGTTAAGGGCACTGGGAGTGAAGCCAGAGCAAGACCAGGGATGAGGCAGTGGTGAGGGTCGGATTGTTATCAGTCGTGCGAGGGAATAATAGGGCAATCTTGAGAGAGGTTTATAAGCCCGTTATGGCGGACGCAGGGGATAAGGGGGATAGACTAGTACCCCAGAGCGATAAAAACGCCTTACAGGGGCAGCCAGACGCCCAGGCGGCGAGAAATGCCGGGGTCCAGGACGTGAAGGCGGCGGAGGCCGTAAGGACAAATCAGAGCGACGGGTCGCTGAGGAAGTACGCCGGAAGAAGCAGCCAGGAGCAGAGCATAGAGATCTGCTATGAGGACATGGTAGCGTCCAGGACGCAAAGGGCGACCGAGAAAGAATTACTAGCCCAAGTGCCCAAAGAGTCACTGAAAGAGCAGTCACGGACCATCGAGGCGCTAGAGACAGCAGCGAAAACTGACCCGGTAGCAGACGTAATGCTGAGGTTCAGAAAGCAGGCCGATGCCATGGAACCGGGACCGGATAAGGACCGGCTGACGAAGCTTGCCAAAGAGCAAGCGGCGGAAATACTACAGCCAAGGCAATACGAAGACCAAGAAGACTGTGGAGTGCATGAGATACCCAGGGGGCTAAAAGAGCCACTGGCTGGGCGTGTGCAGTACCCAGAAAAGGAGATAGAAGGACTTAGAAGGCTGACGCCGGAAGACTTGAAGAAGCTGGCTAAAGCGATGGAAGCGGGAGGACCAGCGGCGGAAGAGTCGATAAGGCAGACAACGCAGGAGATACTGGTAAGAACCGGAGAGAGCGGCCGGGACACGATGCTAGCCGGAATCAACCTGGTGGCGGGGCTCTTGAAGTACGACCATGATTTACTCTTCAATCCAGAGCAAGCCAGGAAGGACGCAAGCAAGACAGGAGAAGCGCTAGGGCTCTTACTACTGGCAGGGGCTCAAATCTCAGTCAGCATATCGATGACAGCGGAAGAGGCAAGGCAAACCGGTGACTACAGCCTGCCTTTGACACGAACAGCACAAGCTCTGAATAACTGGTATGACAAACAAACACCAGCCGATCAGATGGCGATAGCCTCGGAGATATGCGCGGGGTTTGGTATATCGGCATTTTCGGCAGAAGCTAACAAGCTGAAAAAGCCAGGTGCCTTTATGGCGTTTCTCAAAGAAGGCATATCGGTATTGCCGAGGAATCCAGAGGCGGAGAGGAAGGCGCTGGAGGCACTTACCGGGGTTCTGAAGGGTAGGGAACCGCTTAGGGAAGTGGCCGGAATAGGGGCAGTCGGCAAAGCCGGTGAAGTCGTCGAAGAAGCTCAGGAGAAGGGCTTAGGGGACCATATCATGGCTATGGTTAAGTACCTCCAGGACGGAAAGAAGAAACCAATATCAGCAGAGAAAGCCGCAGACAAAGCCAGAGTAACTAAGAAAGAGTTGCACCTAATGACCGACGAAGAGTTAGCGGCTCATGGACTAGAGCGCATACAAAAGGCATATGACCTGCTGTTTTACGACAAATACCCACATCTGCGCAAATTTAAGTCAGAAATGCAAGTTCACCATGCATTACCTCAAGACCTCCTAGAAGAGCATACTGGGCTGTTTAAGGCTAGGGAAATCAACGACGTTAGATTTCTAAGTGGGATTCCAAATGATGCCAGGATTGGCGGAAAGAAGGTACACCAGCTAATTACAGACAGTTGGATAGATTTCTTGAAGCAGAATACATGTCCAACCAGAGAGCAAGTAATGGCACACATGCGTAAGCTTGATAAGCAGTTTGGGCAGTACTTCATGCCGCCGGTGAGAGAAGGAGAGAGATGAAATTCTATACGTATAAGCCAGATGCTGCTGGTAGCTATGGCGAGAGTACAGTGTTTTTAAGCGATGAGAAACCACGAAAACCGATCCGCCTGCATTATGAATTTCATCTTTGGCCTGAGGAAGATTTGCAGTGTTGGATATGCTGCTATGTCGGCACAGACAGACTAAGACAGGCGCTAGAAGCACTAAGTCCGCCAGTCAGTGGTATTAGATTCGACGAAGTAGAAATATCAGGTGACGACCAAGAATTCAGAAGAGTCGAACGTAAAGGGCGTACTGATGCTGCTTTGGGTAAGTGGTATTGGTTCAAGATAGATGGCAGGGCTGGACAAGATGACTTCGGGGAAAGTGGACCAGCACGAGATCTGGTCATATCAGAAAGGGTCAAGGAACTTTTGATTAAGGGACACATGATCATAAATCCGTCTTACTCGTTTAGCGAATATCCAGGTGAGAGCCCCCGCGGATCGGGTATCCAGACGCAACAGGAATTCTGAGGATGCAAATTACGATTGATGAATTTTGGAGCTGTCTTAATGGGGCATCCAATGGGCTTACTCAGGAATATTTGGAGAGTGTGCCAGATGATCGGTTGTTTAGAGAAATCTGTAAGTTTTATCGTGGACACATAGATATTAGAGGCGAAGAATATCTAGACGAGGACGATGGAAAGCTAATCCGTATTCCGGATCGTCGATGCTATTTGCTTTTGATAGACGAATTAGATGGTCAAGTTTCTAACGGCGGATTTAATCAGTATCTCTTCAATTACGGTGAACATGCGCACCTTGCCTATTTTGCTCTTCAACAAGTGTGTGGTGAAAAGCATGCTGAAATTCTAAAAGAGGTTATTCAGTCTTTTAAGTTGCGTGTTCAGATCCATGATGAAGTGCGAGCCGCAAATACCGCCCAGGATTTATTGCAGAGATTTTCTGACAGTTATGAATACATCGATTTCTGGGACTATGATAAAAAATGGTATTCGTTAGACGAAGAGCGGGAAAAGCTTATAGTTGGCTATGTGCGTGAGCATTTATCGTGGTTTATTCATGAAAATCCAAATACTGAAGGCAATGCGCCTTCGCCGTTAGATGTGTATTTTGATGATAGTCAGGTCATCAAAATGATTGAAACAAGTAAAGGCAAGCCCAAGTGGAACAGCGAAGATGAGGATGGCAGCCGCATCAAGCAAGTTCAGTACTACCTTAAGCACATGAACAAGTTGATTGCTTCAAAGGACTACATTGCGGCCGATTGGGTGATGCATGAGGAAATTATCTCGCATGTTTCTTTATGGCAGATGACAGACACAGAGGTGTTTTTCAAAAGTTTGGATAGTTATGTAACTGTGCTAAACGAACTCTATAGACCGAAGCAAGCACTAGCACTAAAAACCCTGTTGCAGGAAAAAAGAGCAACATCTAGGCGAGATCGAGGGGGTGGGGGTACCCCAAAAGGGGATGCCGGCGGCGGGTGAAAGCTGAAACGCTGAGCCTGTGGGCGTTTTGAATTTGGCGTAATGAAACATAAGCTCCCTTATGAGACGCTCAGGTTTTAGAACCCTGTAATAGCAAGGGTTCCAGAATATCCAGTAAATCCTTGGCGGGGCAGTCTTTTGTCAGCACAGCATCCATGCCACCAGACAAGCATTTGTCTCTCACTTCCCGGCTGTCATTCGATGTCATGCCAATCACCGGCACCCTGCGCCCAGTAGAGCTTTCCAGCCTTCTAATTTCGCTTGTACACTCCGCACCCGTCATGCCCTGCATCTCGTAGTCCATGATGACAGCCGCATATTTGCCCGGTTTGAACAGATCCAGCGCATCAAAGCCATTGTGCGCAAGTTCACAACTGAACCCCAACTGATCGAGCATGAGCGCTGTGCCCATGCGGCATATCTCGGTATCGTCAACTACTAGAACTGGCAATGTGCTGGGCATATGGGCTATCCAGGATTCGGGCAAGCAGTTAATTGTCAGTTGGAAATAGCAAAAATGCACATTAATTTTCTAGGTTTGTAATGATGCTTCTCCGCCTTGTTTCACTCCTCTCTGACCGAATATTTTCGGTCGCCAATATTCGCCTGATTCAGCACAGTTTGAGCTATGAATCAGGAAAGACGAGTTTTGAAAACCATCGGCAAAACCATTAAAAAGGCTAGACTGGCTCGCGGCTGGTCACAAATGTATCTGGCAGCCGAAGCCAGTTTAGACAAGTCGTATATCGGTGCAATCGAGCGCGCAGAAGTGAACCCATCAATCAAGAAAATAGCCAGAATAGCTGACGCTCTTGGGGTTTCCATTGGTGAATTTTTTCAAGGGCTTTAAGCCATACAGGCTTAACTCTTCAGGCTTTCCCACAACCGCCGCCACCATGGGCGTTTACTACGGTCTTCAAGTAGCTTCATTTGCTCCCTGGTCGCCTGCAACTGCGCCTGAAGTGATCCAATTTCAAGCATTGCCGCCTCAAGACGCTCTGTCTTTCGGTCAAGAAGGGCAATCAGTCCGTTGTCAGGGGTAGGGCTGGTAGGGGTTGTTACTAGGCTGTTAATGGACTGGTAATGACCTGTTAATGACCCCTCCGGGAAAATTCGCCATTGCTCACCGGTGGGTGTTTTGACCTTGGTAGCCGAAACCTCGCCGCGCTTGAGGCGCCCTCTCATGGTAGATTCGCTGACTTTGTAAAAGGCGCATGCTTCCTTGATAGTTAGCCCCTGTAATGGGCTGTTACTAGCCTGGTAATGACCTGTTAACAGGCTATCAGAATGGCTCTGTGACTCGAAAATCTCAATATCTTCGACATCGACCGCTAAAACGTGGTCAGATGGAGAATCACTAGAGCGTCTGTTAAGGCTCATACAGTAGCCTTTATGGTAGCTGCCAAGGTAACTACTTCTTCCTCTGCAATATCAAACATGGCAAGACGCTCTGGCATAATGGGTAACTTGAGATTGACTCTAGCAGCTTGTCTTGCAACTTCGCTTTGCCTTACATCTGTTTCTCTAGTTAGCGGCTCAAGCGACGGAATGACTAGCTGTACTGCTTTCGGTCGTTTAACAGTGGCGGCGCGTTTTTTCTTCTTTTGAGAAACTATCTCAGAAGCCGCTCTAAAACCTGGATAGTAGCGTATGCGATCCTCAAACCATTCAGCCTTAGCGAGATAGCATTTTTCTACAAGTTCCTTATGGACTGGCTTTAGTTGTTTTTTTGCTTCTTTTAGTTCATCCCAAATCTTAATGCCGAGGCGCTGAGCAAGCCATGAATAGCCAAGCTCGATATAGTCTTGTTCTTTGCGCATTCCATGGAAGACACAAGAAAGATGAGGATACAGCAGGGCTGCTATCTCACAGTCAAAAGAGCGTAATAGTGCCCAGTCGATGCTTTTAACGTAGAAGGCATCTAGGTTTTGCCGCACATATGGGTGTAGTGAAATGTAGTTACTACCTAGTAATTCTTCGTGCCTTTTTTCTCCCTTGAATCCCCACTCCTCTAGGAAACAAAAGGCTTTGCCCGAAGTCACATACTGTCTGGTCGCTTTATTGTAAAACGCACCCTTGCTTATACAATTCGTTGAACCTAGCTTCTCAATGGCTTTTCTGATTCTTGCAAACGATTCGCCATGTGCTTTGATACCAAGTTCAGTGCAAATAGAATAGAAGGTACCTATCTCTATCCAGGCTGGTACCGGTGCATTAGCGCTTGGTCTTAGTTCATCGGCTCGTTTCAGAATCCAGAGCATGACGTTTCGCTCTATAGCGCCAGGCAGTCCTAGTCTAGGATCTGGTACAACCCGCCATTCAATAGTTTCTTTTACTCCGTCACGTTCTACAGTTTCAACTAGTTCAAGAAACCTATTTTGGGCTGATTTACAGGTCGAAAAATAAGGAAGACGGAGGAAGTTAAGTTCTGCCTTGACCTGAGAGAAAAGCCCATCAAAGCCTGCTGTATCACAGCTTTCGTTCGTATGCCCAACACGCTTCATCTTTTCAACGCTCTCCTGTCAACCGCTGTGAGAATGACAGGCACAGCATTTCGTGTCAATTACACCATCTGTATATATTCAGTTGCGATTTGAGTATTTTTGGGGTTGTGGTAGGAACCCCCAACTATTGTGGTAGGAACCCCCCAACTATTGTGGTAGGAACCCCCCAACTATTGTGGTAGGAACCCCCCTTTGAAACCCCCCTAGCCAATACCCTGTCTGCGTTTCCGGGCTCCCTAGAGCAGTATTAGAGCAACATAGAGCATACAAAACGGTACGCTTGACTTCGCCAAGCGAGGTCATCTTTTTTGTGATTGACTCCCTACGCTTTTAAACTTTCCGGAGCGACGGCGAACAACTCAACAGCAACTAAGTCCCTGAGTGCTTTGTCGCCGCCTCTCACTCCAAGTTTAGCTACGGGGTCAATCACTGGCGCAGTTGCTGCGCAACCGCATGTTTAGCGGAACGCCTGCGGCATATCCTCACTCACTTCGTTCGCTCCGGTATTCCTCGGCGGATTTTTTTATGGAGCTTCTAGCTCGCAATCTTACAGCAACCATCTAGTACCACCGTATTTGGTGCCAACTCGTTGCCTTGTGATCGATCGCAGGGTGAGATGTTTTGCTGTGGTTGGCTGCAAAGGGATAAGCAAGTGCCGCCGACCGCAAATGCAGCCCTGGTCATTGTTTGAAAATAGCGCCAT
>ERZ724504.2158-NODE-2158-length-10742-cov-3.841583_pt1 | contig 10742 bp, 7 predicted proteins | sample MGYA00376037_ERZ724504 | MGnify/ENA primary metagenome ERZ724504 (study PRJEB28724, sample SAMN07190888) | wastewater metagenome | isolation source: influent of sewage treatment plant in Hong Hong | place: USA: Christiansburg, Virginia | collected 2016-03-01 ... | reverse complement strand
TGCTCTACGGCGATTACTTCATCGACCCTAGCCCATGCGATGGTTTCATGGGTACGACGATAGAATACGGCAGCGATGAATTCAAGACCTTCGAAGAAATCATCACCTTCTTCGAAAGACTGGGAGGACAGTGATTTAGTTAATAGTTTATAGCAAAAAAGGTGCAACTCACTTTCTTACTTGTGAGTTGCACCTTTTTATCTATAAATATCTTTGATTCTTATGCCTTATCCAGATTCTTCGGCAACACGAGGTTCAGGATAACGGCGAGCAGGAAGACTACTGCCACACAGTTATCAGCAAAAACGGTGCGTACAATCTCTGGGAAGATGTTGAACATACCTGTTGCAGATGTGAATCCGAGACCTACGCTGAGCGAGAGGCTCACGATGACCATGTTGCGCTGAGAGAAGCCGGTACGCGCCATCATGCCGAAACCGGCAAAGAGGATGCTACCGAACATCATGATGGTACAGCCGCCCAATACAGCCTGAGGAATCGTAGTCAATACATAACCGATAGCTGGGAAGATACCACCGATAATCATGATGATGGCACCCATGGCAATTGTAAAGCGGTTCACCACTCCCGACATCGCTGCCAAACCCACATTCTGGCTGAAAGAAGTGATAGGAGTACAACCGAAAAGACCGGAAACCGAACTGACGAAACCATCGCAGCAGACTGCCGCACCCATCTCCTTAGTCTTAGGATCACGCTTCAACGCACTGTTGCAGAGCGCAGAAGTATCACCAATCGTCTCTGTGGCAGAAACCAGATATACTGCTACCACCGAGAGAATAGCACCGATATTGAATTCAGGAGTGAATGGAAGAAGCTTTGGCAAAGCTACGATAGAGAGACCAGAAAGTCCGCTGAAATCTATCATTCCCATAAACAGCGCCAGAATGTAACCTACCAGCAGTCCTACCAATACAGAGAGTGAACGCAAGAAACCCTTGACGAAAATCTGACAAAGCAGACAAGCCAGCAAAGTGACAGAACCCACAACCCAGTTGTTCATGCTACCGAAATCAGCAGCACCCTGACCACCCGCAAAAGAGTTGGCACCAACAGGAAGGAGCGAGAAACCGATGGCTGTTACCACGGTAGCGGCTACTACAGGCGGAATGAGCTTGATCCAATACTTGGCGAAAAGTCCGAGTGTTCCTTCTACCAGACCACCAATGATGACAGCGCCTATCAAAGTACCCATACCATGAGCACCGGCAATGGCGATGGCGAGCGAAAGGAAGGTGAAGGAGATACCCATCACGATAGGAAGGCGAGAACCAATACGCCATACCGGATAAAGCTGCACCAAGGTACCGATACCGGCGATGACCATACAGTTCTGGATAAGCACGGCGCTCACCGAACTGTCCAAACCTATCGCACCAGCGAGAATCATGATTGGCGCAATATTGCTGACAAACATCGCCAGCACATGCTGAAGACCAAATGGGAGTGCTTTACCTACGGGCACTCTGCCGTCTAATTTGTAGAGATTTTCTATTGACTGTTCCATTGTCGTCATAATAATTAGAGAAATTCCATTATCCATCAATTCAGGGTCTTTTCTGAATTTGGCGACAAAATTACAAAGAAAATCTGAGAAATCGTTCCTTTTCTCCATTTTTCTCTATCCCGCATGATAGAATACAAGAAGAATCTACGAAAAAAGGAAGGCTGCTGTTCATATTCCGTGCAACCTTCCCTTTTTATCTTATTAATTAATACTCCGTCTTTTCCGCATTTTCCTCCCACATGCGGAAAGCACCGAGCGCCTCATCGCGCATCAGGGCAACCATCGGCTTGTGGCGGTCTTCTATCTTGCGGTCTATCTCCTCGTAGATAAACTCATCATCGAAACCTATCTTTGCCGCATCCTTCCGGTCGTTGGCATAATAGATACGGTCGAGATGTGCCCAATAGATGGCACCCAGGCACATCGGGCAAGGCTCGCAGGAGGTATAGATCTCGCAACCTTCCAGATTGAAGGTCTTCAATTTGCGGGTAGCCTGTCGGATACAGTTCACTTCGGCATGAGCCGTAGGGTCGAGGTCGATGGTTACACTGTTGGAAGCCTCAGCGATGATAATACCATCCTTGGCAATCACAGCACCAAAAGGTCCGCCACCCGTCTTCACGCTATTCTTTGAGAGCTCAATGGCTCTATGCATCAATTCTTCCTTTGTCATTGCTTAATATTTTTAGATTAATAATACCCCTTCTTTCAATTGGGGGCTACAAATATACAAAAAAGAAATGATACGGCAAGCATTTCATGCATTATTTTTTAGTACTTTTGCTGCAAAGATACACTTTTTCGCACGAATATCCGACACTTTACTACATTTTTTTGCACGAACGCCCTAAATTTCCTTAAATACGCATTCCTGTTCAACAGTTAATTATCAATAATTATAAATACCTTTATTATAAGAGTAGTTATAATTTTCGTAACTTTGTAGCCTATGAATCAAAACAATATCAGCGCCGCAGAACTCTTCCTTAGGGTAAGAGAACTTTTGATACTCCCCGAACTGGAGCCGAAGACACGCAACAAGATGATGCACGATACGCTCATCCTCTGCTGCCACGAAGGAGTAAAGGAAACGAAACAGGCTTTCGGTAACCTTTTCTCCCAGGTAGATTATCTCTGTAAGGCTCACGGCATCAAGGTGGCAGACAAGATTGCCATCCAGACCATGCGCCGGCACAGTAATTCGCAGGAACCGCTCTCAAGCGAAGATTTGAAATATGATGCACGTGCCCTAGCCATCTTCATCTCTGCCGTATTCGGAGTGGATGTTCCCCACGAGCTGAACGTGCTCATTCCCCATACCAACCGCCCTTATCAGAAAGGACTGGAAATCAACAACCGCCGCATCCGCTGCATCGTGAAGAACTGGGACAGCGATTTCATCCGCGTGGATATTGACCAGGATGCTGACGAAGAGGAATATCTCGTTCAACTGAAAGATGAAGAGAACCATATCGACCATACCTATCTCTGGGATATCCTGAAGGAAGGTATGCAGCTCAACCTGCTCGACTGTCAGGTGAAACAGCCCGTCATCACTCCCCGACTCATCGTGGTAGAACCCGATTATCTGGTAGATATCAGTAGCATTGCCACCTGCTTCACGGCTTTCGGTCATCATCCCCTGCTCTATCTGCTGAACCAGATGAAGCCCCGTGCCAACACCCAGGCTACCCTGCTCGGTAACTTTGCCGGTGCTGCGCTGGATGACATCATCAATACAAACGGCAAATACCAGATGAACGAAACCATAAAGACGAATTTCAGGGAGAAAGCACTGGAGTTCTGCACCTGTCCCTGGTTTGATGCCAAGAAATTCTATACCGATGCCAGTCTGCAGGCATTCAATCTGCAGCAGGTAGTGGATATTCTCTTTCCCCGCACCGCATCGCAGGCACAGATGTCAGCCTTCCGCGGCGAAAGTCTTTACGACAGGAAGAAAGCCATCCTCGAACCTTCGTTCGTCTGCGAAGCACTCGGCATACAGGGACGTGTGGACCTGATGACCACCGACTGCAAACTGCTGGTGGAGCAGAAATCGGGACGCAACATGAATATCGAAACCCATCAGGTTGATCCAGGGTATCACAGTTATCAGCTGGAGCCCCACTATGTACAGCTACTGCTCTACTATGGCGTATTGCAGCACAACTTCAAGCTGAGCAACGACCGCGTGAATATCCGTCTGCTCTATTCCAAGTATCAGCCGCAAGACGGACTGATGGTAGTAGCGTATTACCACAAACTCTTCCAGGAAGCCATCACTTACCGCAACCAGCTGGTAGCCGCCTCTTTCGAGATAGCCAAGGAAGGTTTTGAACACGCACTCAACGAGTTTACACCCGATGTGCTCAATGTAGCAGGCACACAGGACTTCTTCTACAACAAGTATCTGAAGCCGCAGATAGAAGCCATCACCAGTCCGCTCCACAACCTCACCCCATTAGAGGAGGCTTACTTCTGCCGCATGATGACCTTCGTGTTGCGGGAACAGATGATCAGCAAGGTGGGCGCACAAGAAGGAACGAACACATCAAGTTCCGACCTCTGGACCATGCCACTCGCCGAAAAGAAAGATGCCGGCAATATCTATACCGACCTGCACATCATCCGAAAGGAACAGAGCAGCGCAGGAAGCGGATATGATACCATCATCCTGAGCGTGCCCGACCAGGGAAAAGACTTCCTGCCCAACTTCCGCATCGGCGACATGGTATATCTCTATACCTACAAGCTGAAGGAAGAACCCGATGTGAGAAAGGCTATATTATATAAAGGTGTACTGCAGGAGATTCACAGCGATGAGATTGTGGTGCATCTCACCGACGGACAGCAGAATGCCGATATCTTCGAGATGAATCTGCCTTACGCCATAGAACATGGAACGAGCGATGCATCGACAGGCGGAAGCATCCGCAACCTGCACCAGTTTATCTGTGCACCCAAGGAGAAGCGCGACCTGCTGCTGGGACAGCGTGCTCCGCAAAGAGATGCCTCGCTTACATTAACCAGACATTACGATGATGTACTGGACGACATCATTCTCCGTGCCAAGCAGGCACAGGATTACTTCCTGCTCGTGGGACCTCCGGGAACAGGAAAGACCAGTCGTGCCCTGAAGTTTATGGTAGAAGAGGCATTGAACGATGGAACGGGAATGCCGACAGCAGAAAGCATCGCCTCGGGAGGCAAGACGGCTCAGCAGCCTGCATCCTCCATCCTCCTGATGAGCTATACCAACCGAGCCGTAGATGAAATCTGCGAGATGCTGGTAGATTCCGGCATCCCATTCCTTCGCCTCGGCAGCGAGTACTCCTGCGACGAGCGGTTCCGCCCTTATCTGATAGAGAAAGCCATCAGCGACTGTCCGAAGCTCGAAGCCATCAAACAATATATAATAGGAACGCGTGTAATCGTGGGCACCACTTCGATGATGACCTCCAAGCCGTTCATCTTCTCGCTGAAGCACTTCAAGCTTGCCATCATCGACGAGTCGAGCCAGATACTGGAGCCTAATCTCATCGGTCTCTTATCAGCAGTAGATAAGTTCATCCTCATTGGCGACTACAAGCAGTTGCCAGCCGTGGTGCAGCAGAGCGAGCAGGATTCAGGCATTCCTACCATCAACGACAGTCAGAAAGGTGGCATCATCGACATGAGCATCCTGCAGGACATCTGTCTTACCAACTGCCGCAACTCCCTCTTCGAACGTCTGATTCATTGGGAAGATTACGAAGAGCGCAGCGAATTCATCGGCATTCTGCGCCGCCAAGGCAGAATGCATCCCGAGATTGCAGAGTTTCCTAACCGGATGTTCTACCGTCGGGAGAAACTGGAACCCGTGCCATGTCCACACCAGTTGGAGACGGAGCTGTCATATACTCTCCCATCAGAAGATGCGCTCGACGACCTGCTGAAGGAGCACCGCATGATATTCCTCCCATCCAAATTCTGCAAGGAACCGAATGTATCCGATAAGATCAATGCCAACGAGGCAGCAATCGTGGTAGACCTGCTTCGCCGCATCCACCGCTTCTATGGAGAGCGTTTCGATGCCAAGAAGACGGTAGGCGTCATCGTTCCTTACCGCAACCAGATAGCCATGGTGCGCAAAGGCATCGAAAAGCTCGGCATTCCGGAACTGGAGAAAATCAGTATCGATACCGTAGAGCGGTACCAGGGCAGCCAGCGAGATGTCATCATCTACAGTTTCACCATCCAGAACATCTGGCAGCTCGACTTCCTTGCCGGCAACAGTTTCGTAGAAGACGGCGCCATCATCGACCGCAAGCTGAACGTAGCCATCACCCGTGCCCGAAAGCAGATGATTATGACAGGCAACCCGGAGATATTGCGCAATAATCAGATTTTTAGCGAATTAATGAACTATGTGAAGGAAAAAGGAGGATATTTTTAAAATTTCCCCCAAAAAGTTTGGTGATACGGAAATAAAGTCCTATCTTTGCATTCGAATTATACACAAAAGGATAAACAAGAGACATAGATACAGATATAGGATTCCGGTGCTTCACTGGCACTGGAATTCTTTATTTTTTATGCTACTTGCCAACCGATTATTAATAACATTAAAACAACAAGAAAATTATGGCTTACATGTCACAAGAAGGCTACGACAAACTCGTAGCTGAGCTGAAACAGCTCGTATCTGTAGAGCGCCCTAAGGCATCAGCCGCAATTGCTGAAGCCCGCGACAAGGGTGATTTAAGTGAGAATTCTGAGTATGATGCCGCTAAAGAGGCACAGGCTCATCTGGAAGATAAGATCAATCGCCTGAAGCTCACCATTGCCGAGGCCAAGATTATCGATACCAAGCAGCTCAGCACCGACAGCGTGCAGATTATGTCGAAGGTAGAGATGACCAACATGGCTAACAAGGCAAAGATGACTTATACCATCGTGAGCGAGAGCGAGGCAAACTTGAAGGAAGGAAAGATTTCCATCAAGACTCCTATCGCACAGGGATTGCTCAACAAGAAGGTAGGTGAGGTTGCAGAAATCAAGATTCCTCGCGGCACCATCAACCTTCGCATCGACAAGATTTCATTTGAATAAAACGGAATAAAAGGAACTATCATATCGGCAGCGATGCCCGTATGACGGTTCCTTTTTATGTTATATGTAAGCCAACCCGATATACTCTACAGAAAATGAAAGTAGCCGATGCAACGACATCAAAAAGAGAATAAGATAATATGTATTATAAATTATTAATTATAAATTGATTAGCGATTATGGCAAGCATTTTTTCAAAGATTGCAGCAGGAGAGATTCCTAGCTACAAGTGTGCAGAAAGCGACAAGTTCTATGCTTTCCTCGACATTAGCCCTATCGGCAAAGGTCATACTCTGGTAATTCCCCGTAAGGAGGTTGATTACATCTTCGATATGGAAGACAAAGACCTGGCTGAGTTTGAGGTTTTCGCCAAGAAGGTAGCCAAGGCTATCAAGGCAGCCTTCCCATGCAAGAAAGTGGCGCAGGTTGTTTTGGGTCTGGAGGTTCCTCATGCCCATATCCACCTCATCCCAATGAACAGCGAAGCTGATGTAAACTTCCGCAAGGAGCATCTCAAACTCACAGAGGAAGAGTTCAAGGAAATTGCTGATAAGATTTATACAGAATTCAAGAAACTTTAAATGCAAGAAGTTTCAAACAGAAAAAGAGCTGCGAAGCATATTCGCAGCTCTTTTTATATTTTTATTTCATAAGCCCTTGCTTAGACGAACTCATCGCCTTTCTTCATCTGCACCTCGTTTACATATTTACGCACCAGGGCAGAAGAATCTTCTTTCTTGCATATCAACAATACATTGTCATTCTCGGCTACTATGAAACCATCCAGTCCGTTCAATACAGCCAGCTTTCCTTTAGGCAACTTGATTACATTGTTGTGACAATTCTCCATCATCACATCGCTGTCAATAACCACGTTGTCATCGCTGCTCTTCTGCATCGCCTCGTAGATACTGTGCCAGGTACCCAGATCAGCCCAGCCGAAGTCACACTTCATCATATAGACATTGCTAGGTTTGTCAAGCACTCCGAAATCTACTGATATATTAGGATAAGAAGAGAAGCTCTCTTTCATGTATGCATTCTCTGTCTCCACACTGAATTCGGGATACTGTTTATCGTAATCACGGAGTACAGGGGGCAGAATCTTGCAAAAACACTCACGCAGATACTTCACATTAGAAAGGAATAAACCCGTATTCCAATAGAACTCTCCACTCTCTACAAAAATCTTGGCAAACTCTCTTTCCGGTTTCTCTGTAAACGACTGCACCTTATACAATCCGTTGCCGATAGCTTCACCCATCTGAATATATCCATATCCAGGTTCAGGACGGGTTGGTTTCACACCCATCGTCAGGAAACGGTCATGTTCAGCCACAAAAGCCAGACCTTCCAATACGTTCTCCCGGAAAGCATCTTCATTGAAGATAGCCTGATCCGAAGGAGTGGCGATGATGCAGGCATCAGGATTGAGCATCGAGATGCGATGATTGGCCCATGCCATGCTAGGTGCCGTATTGCGATGAATAGGTTCCGCCAATATCCGTTCTGCAGGAACCTCAGGCAACTGTTCCTTTACCAGTTGAACATATTCTTCATTTGTGTTGATAAATATATGGTCGGCAGGCACGATCTTTGCCATACGGTCAAAGGTTTGCTGAAGCTGGGTGCGCCCCACTCCAAAGAAGTCGACAAACTGCTTCGGATAGTTGCTGCGGCTGCAAGGCCAGAGTCTGCGGCCCTTACCTCCCGCCAATATCACACAATAATTATTTCCGTTACTCTTCATATCTTGAGTCTAATATTTTGTTGGTTTTCAAAATTCATCTGTAAAGTTAGTGATTATCCGTGAAAGTGCCAAAGATTTTCTTGAAATTTAATAAAGTGGACTATAAAAACAACAAAAATTTAATGTTTCTGCATTAAAAATGCATTTTTAGAAAAAAAAGTCACTAAAAAGTTTGTCAGTTCAAAAATTATTAGTACCTTTGCAACCGCAAATAAGCAAAGTGGTATTTGCCCAGATGGCGGAATCGGTAGACGCGCTGGTCTCAAACACCAGTGGAGCAATCCATCCCGGTTCGATCCCGGGTCTGGGTACCAAGATGGAGAGAAGTTTACTTCTCTCCTTTTTTCGTTTATATACCTTAGTATATATACACATTTATCCCTGCATATCTACCCACTTACATCCTATCATATCCCCCATTCCACGAAAACGTTTACAGCGATTTATTTAGAATAAGCCTTTCTATTTTTGGTTTTTCAAAAGATAATATTTATCTTTGCAGAAGAAATAACTTATATATAATAACCCAACAAACCGAAAAAATAGATGAAGAAATTTTTTAGCATGGTATGTGCTTGCTTGTTGGCGCTAAGTGCCCAGGCAACCGACATCAAGAAGTATGATGCTCTTTACGAGAATCTACCATTCCAGATGGAGAAGGTGACCCGTCCGCAATTCCCAGCCAATGAGGTAAACCTCAAGGACTTTGGTGCTATTGGAGATGGCTCTTCTCTCTGTACCACAGCCTTTGCCAAGGCTATCGATGCGCTGACTCAGAAAGGCGGCGGCAAACTCATCGTTCCACAGGGCGTATGGTTCACAGGTCCTATCGTATTGAAGAGCAATATCAACCTGCATCTCGAAAAAGGTGCAGTCATCCTTTTCTCACCAGATGATGCCCTCTATCCTTTTATAGAAACATCGTTTGAGGGTTTGGATACACGCCGCTGCCAGTCGCCTATCTCTGGCCATCATCTTACCAACGTGGCAATTACCGGTCAGGGGTGCATTGACGGAAACGGAGAATACTGGCGCCCATTGAAGAAGCAGAAGGTTACCGCTGCACAGTGGAAGCAGATTACTTCACGTGGCGGTGCATTCAAGAGAGCCGATTACTGGTTCCCATCAGAAGGTGCATTGAAGGCAGACAACAGTGCCAACATGAATGTGCCTAAAACTCCAGCTTCAGAAGAAGAATGGAACGAGATCAAGCGTTTCCTCCGCCCTGTAATGATCAGTCTCGTAAGCTGCAAGAACGTTTGGCTCAATGGTGTCATCTTCCAGAATTCACCTGCATGGAACATCCATCCGCTGATGTGCGAGAACGTTCTTATAGAAGATGTATTGGTTCGCAACCCTTCATACGCTCAGAATGGTGACGGTCTTGACCTGGAGAGCTGCAAGAATGCACTCATCGTCAACTCAACTTTCGATGTAGGCGATGACGGTATCTGTATCAAGAGCGTCATCGTCAACTCAACTTTCGATGTAGGCGATGACGGTATCTGTATCAAGAGCGGTAAGGATGCTGACGGAAGAAAGCGCGGCATTCCTTGCGAGAATGTCATCGTAAACGGCTGTACCGTATTCAAGGGGCACGGTGGTTTCGTTGTTGGCAGCGAGATGAGTGGTGGCGTAAAGAATATCAAGGTGAGCGACTGCCAGTTCCTCGGCACCGATGTAGGTCTCCGTTTCAAGAGTACCCGCGGTCGTGGTGGCGTAGTAGAGAATATCTACATCGACAACATGTCAATGTTTGATATCCAGACAGATGTCATCACCTTCGATCTCTATTACGGTGGCAAGTCTGCCGTAGAAGTTCTCAACGATGGCGATGAGGCTAAGAGCCAGAAGGTACAGAAGTTCAAGGTAGACGAGACAACACCTTGCTTCCGCAATATCGACATCAACCATGTCATCTGCCGCACAGCCCGTCGTGCAGCTTACTTCAACGGCCTTCCAGAAATGCCGGTAAGCAATATCCACATCAAGGATATGGAGGTAAACAATGCCCAGCAGGGTATTGTCATCAACCGTACCGATGGCGTGAAGCTTGAGAACATCAAGGTAAGTGCAAAGACCCACACCTTCGATGCCAAGAACTCAAAGAATGTGACTGTCAACGACAAGACATACAAGAAGATTGACGAGAAGGGTATTACCCTCGATTTCTAATCAAAATTAAAAGCCGCTCAACAGGCAAATCTGTTGAGCGGCTTTTTTATATGGAAATCATAGCACTACAGCTATGATGCCTAGTCTTTAAAATCAAGTGAGAGTTCACCTGTGCCTAGAAGATTGTAACTCATGCGATGATATGGAGTGGCTCCAAATTCCCTGATGGCAGCACGATGCTTCTTGGTAGGATAACCC
>ERZ724504.2146-NODE-2146-length-10769-cov-8.520907_pt1 | contig 10769 bp, 7 predicted proteins | sample MGYA00376037_ERZ724504 | MGnify/ENA primary metagenome ERZ724504 (study PRJEB28724, sample SAMN07190888) | wastewater metagenome | isolation source: influent of sewage treatment plant in Hong Hong | place: USA: Christiansburg, Virginia | collected 2016-03-01 ... | reverse complement strand
AAAAGCCTCTCCCCCGATCATTGCGTCAGCCCACAAAATCATTTTTTCATATGAAAAAATAGCTGCATCACACCATGGAATGATTTTGTGGCGTGTCGTAGCCATTGCGTCATGTCACCTGGACATGGCGTCACACCGCTTGGGCCTTGTGTTACGTCGTCCGAACGTCGCAACACGTGTCGCAAGTATTCTGTGGCGTGTCGCAGTTGTTGCGTCACATCACAGAATATTTTTTTCATATGAAAAAATGATTCCTCGGGAGTGTCAGTATTTTTGTGTTTGAGGCCGACCAGTTCATCCCTGGGGCCAAGGATTTGCTCTTCTTGAGAAGAATCAAGTCCTCCTTGGGATAGTTGAGTAAAGTACTCGACTATAGGTTTGAGCGTGGCAAACCGCCCATTTTCCGGTGTCCCGACATGGCCAAGAAGTTTCCCCTGAATCCCAAACATCCCGAGCGCATCTGCTGGGGGTGCGACAAGTATTGTTCCGTGGATGCACTCGGGTGTGGCAATGGTTCCGGCCGCACCCAGCACCCGGCCGAGTTGATCGGTGAGGATTGGTACAAGTGGGGCGACTGGGGAATCGTCCCTGCCGACGATCCGGAAGTGCCGGCTGACAGGCTGGACGAAGCCTGAACGGGCCCTGCTGACAGGAAGAAAATTTCGATGAAATCAAAATATCTCGGCGTGCTGGTGTCTGTTGCCTTTCTGATGTCGGGCGTCACCCAGGCCGCAGGAAGTGCCAGCGAGCATCAGCACCACAGTCACGCCAGCAGCGCCCCGCAAACGCTCCAGCTCAATGCCGGCAGCAAGTGGAAAACGGACGCAACGCTGCGTCAGGTCATGAATGACATCAATCAGGCGATGACCAAGGCGCTTCCCCGGATTCACCGGAATGAATTCAGCAATGAAGGGTATCAGGCGCTGGCCAGGACCATTGGCCAGGAGGTGGCGCATGCCGTCGAGCACTGCAAGCTGGAGCCGAAAGCCGACGGCATGCTCCACCTGCTGATCGCCGAGCTGATGGGCGGCGCCGAGGCGATGGAGGGCAAAACGACGGCGTCGCGCAAGGCCGGTGCTGTTCGGGTGCGCGAAGCGCTCAAGACTTACGGGAAGTATTTTCAGCACCCCGGCTGGACAGTGCCCCGCGGTTGAATCTGCAGTCAGGGCCGCCCCTGGTGGAGCTATCCAGCCGGCGTGGCGCGCGGCCCGCGAAGGGGTGCAGGCGATACCAGAAGACGAGTTCCAGCAGGACGCCCGAGCTGACCAAGCCCGCGCTGCCGCTATCGGCGCCGGCGGCATACAGGGCGAGGGCTGCAAGCAGGATGCCGGCGGTGATCAGGTGACGTGTCATCGGGGTTTCCGGCGCGCCATGTGTTGACGCGGGGCTTACTTGCCGTCGCCGAACTTTGCTTCGGCGCTCTTCGCATCGGCGGCGATTCGGTCGTTGGCTTCCTTCGCCGCCTGCGCTTCGGTGTTGATGAACTGGCTGATCAGCTGGCTGGTGGCCTTGATGTCGGCGTTGCCTTCGTTCTGCAGGCAGTCCAGCCAGGCACGCTGGGTCTGGCGGTAGGTGTTCACCGTGGCGACGCTCTTGTTGAAGGCGTCGGGGTTTTTCAGGTCGAGGCTGACGGCGGCCGGGCGCGGGCCGCAGGCGTGGCTCCAGTTGCCATTGTCGATCTTGCCGGCATGGGCGGGCAGGGCGGCGGCGAGGGCGAGGAGGAGGACAAGACGGGTCATGGCGGTGGTTCTCCGGTAGGGATCAGCTCTTTTTGGGGGCGGCGGGCTTGTCGGTGGGGCTGCCTTTGCGATTCTTTTCCGGCAGGGCCTTCGGATTGACGGTTTCACCGTCGGCCAGCAGGTCGGAGGGGCTGCTCACCAGCACATCGCCGGACTTGAGGCCCGACAGGATTTCGATGTCGCGGCCGAGATCGCGGCCGACGGTGACGTTCTGGAAAGAGACCGTGTTGTCTTTGCCGACGGTGACGACGCGGGTGCCGTCCTGACCGGTGACGAGGGTGCTGGTGGGCACCAGCAGGGCCTTGGCGGTACTCGACAGCTTGAAGCTGACTTCGCCGTAGGTGCCGGGCAGCAGCTTGCCGTCCGGGTTGGGCAATTCCAGTTCCACCTGGCGTGTGCGGGTCACCGGATCGAGGGCGCCGGCGGCGTGGGCGACTTTGGCGGTGAGTTTCTTGCCGGGGCTTTCGGGGATGCGCAGCGTGACCTCCTGGCCTTCGGCGATCTCGCTGGCGTAGACCTGCGGAATCCACAGGGTCAGGCGCAGCGGGTCGGTCTGGGCGAGGGCGAAGAGCTCCTTGCCGTTGGCGGCGATCAGGTCGCCCACTTCGACGCTGCGGCGGGTCACGACCCCATCCAGGGGGGAGAGGATGCGGCGGAAGCTCTTGAGTTGTTCGAGCCGGCGCACGTTGGCGTCTACCGCGGCCAGGTCGGCGCGGGCCTGGGTGGCGGCGCTGCGTTTTTCGTCGAGGTCCTGTTTGGCCACGCTGTCGAGGCTGGACAGGTGTTCCCAGCGCTTGAGGGTGTCGCGGGTGAGTTCCACGCGGGCCTTGACCTGATCGCGGGCGGCGCGGGCCTGGGCCAGTTCCTGGTCCTGCTCGGGGGCTTCGATGGTGGCCAGCAGCTCGCCCTTCCTGACCCGCTCGCCGATGGTCTTGTGCCAGGCGGTGAGGTAGCCGCCGCTGCGGGCGAGGAGGGTGATTTCGCTGCGCCCCTTGAGGGTGGCCGGCAAGGTGACGTTGCGCTGGCCGTCGCCAGGACGGGCGATCACCGTGGATACGGTGCGGGTCAGGCTGGTGGCGGTGCGCTGCTCAAGGGCGCGGGCGTCCTGGTGTTCGAGGGCCAGGCGCAGGCCGCCGCCGGCCAGCAGCAGGCCGAGCACGCTGAAGCCGGTGAAGCGGGCGTAGCGCAGGGTTTTGCCACCCGTGTGGGCGGCGAGGGCGTGGGGCGAAGGAGGCGGGGTCATGTCGGACATGGCGTGATTCCGGGTTCGATCAGGCGGGTGCCAGGTGCTGGCGCAACCCGCGGCGCTCCAGCCGCAGATGCACCGCGGCGAAGACGAGGGGGACGAAGAGCAGGGTGGAGGCGGTGGCGAAGGCGAGTCCGCCGATCACCGCCCGGCCCAGTGGGGCGTTCTGTTCGGCGCCCTCGCCCACGCCGAGGGCCATCGGCAACATGCCGGCGATCATCGCGAAGGCGGTCATCAGCACCGGGCGCAGGCGGGTCGAGGCGGCTTCCAGCGCCGCGGTGAGGGGCGGCACGCCCTCGGTGAGGCGGGTGCGGGCGAAGGACACCAGCAGGATGGAGTTTGCCGTGGCCACCCCCATGGTCATGATGGTGCCGGTGAGGGCCGGCACGCTGAGCGTGGTGCCGGTAAGAAAGAGCAGCCAGGCGATGCCGGCCAGTGCGGCGGGCAGCGCGCTGATGATGATCAGCGGGTCGATCCACGACTGGAAGTTGACCACCAGCAGCAGGTACACCAGCACGATGGCCACCGCCAGGCCGAGGGCCAGGCCGGCGAAGGCGCCGTGCAGGGTTTCCACCTGGCCGCGCATGACCAGATCGACGCCGCGGGGCAGTTTGGGGCGGATCTCGTCGAGCAGGACGTCGATGTCGCGGCTGACGCTGCCCAGGTCGCGCCCTTCCACGTTGGCGAAGACGTTGAAGATTTGCGTGGTGTTGTAGGTGGTGACCATCGGCGCCATGGCCTGCCGCGACAGGGACACCACGTTGCCGAGCAACTGGGCGCCATCGGCGTTGACGCCGACCGGGGTGCGCAGCAGCGCGTCGAGGCTGTCGACGGCCGTCTCGGGGCTGCGCACGCCGATGGTGTAGGTGTTGCCGTTGACCGGGTTGAGCCAGTAGGCGGGGGAGGCCTGCATGCTGCCGGACAGCGAGATCATCACGTTCTGGGCCACGTCCCTGGCGGCCAGGCCGAGCTGCTGCAGGCGCACCCGGTCCATGTCGAGGGCCAGGGCCGGCTTGCTCCAGCGCTGATACACGTGGGCATCGACGATGCCCGGAATGGCGCGCAGGCGGTTGTTGAGCTCCACCGCCAGCGGGATTACCTCAGTGGGTTTGCCGCCGATGAACTGGATGTCGATGGGCGCCGGGGTGCCGAAGTTGAGGGTCTGGCTGACCTGGTCGGCGGGCTGGAAGTAGAACTCGACGCCCGGGAAGCGCTCCGGCAGCAGGGCGCGCAGGCGGGCGATGTAGTCGGCGCTGGGGCCGTGGCCGGGCAACAGCGACAGCATGATCTCGGTATCGGCCGTCTCGGCGCTGCCCGAGTTGCCGAACAGCGTATTGCGGGTGGAGTAGGGGCCGCCGACGATGTCGAGGATGTCGCCAAGCTCGGCCGCCGGGACGACTTCGCGGAGCGTGGCTTCGACTGCGTCCACCAGTTTGGGCATTTCCTCCAGCCGGGTGCCGGACGGGGCGCGCAGGTGCAGGCGGATCTGGCCAGCGTCCACCGCCGGAAAGAGATCCTGCCCGAGCAGCGGCACCAGCCCCAGCGACAGCAGGCACAGGCCCATGAAGGCCAGGCCGAAGCGCCGCCGCTGGCGCAGCAGGGCGGCCAGCAGCACGGTGTAGTGCTCGCGCAGGCGCGCAAAGCCGGCCTCGAAGCCCAGGTGGATGCGATGAAAGCGCGCCGCCAGACCCGCCGTTGGTGCCGGCCGGTGCCCGCCGTGTTGCGCGGCCATCATGTACATCACCAGCGTCGGCACCAGCGTGCGCGACAGCAGGTAGGAGGCCAGCATCGCAAACACCACCGCCTCGGCCAGCGGCACGAAGAGCGAGCGGGCCACGCCGGTGAGAAAGAACATCGGCACGAAGACGATGCAGATGCACAGGGTCGATACGAAGGCCGGGGCGGCGATCTCCTGGGCCCCGTCGAGGATGGCCTGGTGCGGGTTCTTGCCGAGGGCCATCTGCCGTTCGATGTTCTCGATCTCGACGGTGGCGTCGTCCACCAGGATGCCCACCGCCAGCGCCAGCCCGCCGAGGGTCATCAGGTTGAGGGTTTCGTCCAGCAGGTAGAGCACGATCAGCGAGCAGCAGATCGACAGGGGGATCGACACGGCGATGATGCAGGTGGTGCGCCAGTTGCCGAGGAAGAGCAGGATCATTGCGGCGGTGAGGGACGCGGCGATCAGCGCTTCGTGGAGCACGTTGCCGATGGCCGCCCGCACGAACAGCGACTGGTCGAACATCAGCTTGAGGCTCATGTCCTCGGGCAGCTTTTCGAGGATGCGCGGGATCTCGTTGCGGACCTGATCGACCACCTCCAGCGTGGACACGCCGCCCACCTTGAACACCGAGGTCAGGATGCCGCGCTCGCCGTTCTGGCGCACGATGGTCGAGAGCGGCCCGGCGCCGTCGCGCACGCTGGCCACGTCGCGTACGTGAATGGTCTTGCCGTCGACGGTCTTGATGGGGATGTCGGCGATCTTGGCGATGGTGGCCACCGAGCCGTTGAGGGCCACGTCGTATTCCTGGGCGCCGATCTTGACGATGCCGGTGGGCAGCGTGAGGGTCTGGTTGCCGATGGCATTGGTCACGTCGGCCGGGGTGATGCCGCGGGCAAGCAGGGCGGCAGTGTCGATGTCCACCGAGATCTGGCGGTTGCGGGCGCCGAAGGGGGCGGTGAGTTCGACCCCTTTCTTCAGGCGCAGGGTGTTGCGCACCACGTCGTTGGTGAGCTCGCCCACCTCGGTTTCGGGCACGGTGGCGCTGGATACGCCCACCTGCAACAGCGGCAGGTCGGTGGCCGAGTACTCCACCACCTGGGGCGGTGCGATGCCCACCGGCAGCGAGCGGTAGGCTGCGTTGGCGCCCGACTGGACCTGGGCCAGCGCCGTGCCGATGTCGGTGCCCTGCTGGAAGAAGACCTTGATGATCGCCCCGCCGGCCACCGAGATCGATTCGGTGTGCTCGATGTTGTCCACCGACTGGGTCATCGCCCGCTCGGCGGTGCGGGTGATGCGGCTATAGATCTCCGGTGCGGGCAGCCCGTTGTAGCTGTACAGCATGGCCACCACCGGAATGTCGATGGACGGAAAGATGTCGACGGACATCTTCCGCAGCACATAGGGCATGGACAGCAGGATGAGCAGCGCCATCACCAGAAAGGTGTAGGGGCGCCGCAGGGCGATATTGACGATCCACATGGAGGCAGGGTGCCGCGGGCAAGCAAACCCTACAGGATGGCAATTTCCGTTCCACGATGTGGCCGCCAGTGCCGGCGCGGCTTGGCGCGGCTCGCTTGGCGAGAGGGGTGCTGGGAAATCAGCAGATTTGCTGCGCTGCGGTTGGGTGGGCAGCAGAGTGGCTCGGGGGGCGGGCGCTAAAGTCTTGTGCCGCCTGGCAATCCATGGGTGGCACGGTCTGTGCGGGCAATCCTTTCCGTCCCCGGAACAAGCCTATCCACGCCCATGAAGAAAACTCCTTTCCGTTCTGCCGGCCTGCTCATCGGCCTGGCCCTGGCGCCGCTGGCGCACGCCCAGCAGGCTGTCCAGGTGCTGCCCCGTCCGCCCGAACCCTTTGCCGGCAAGATCGACCCGGATAAGGGCAAGTCCACGCCGGCCTGGCCGAAGCAGGCGAAGGCGGCGCCGGGCGCGCCCAATGTGGTCGTGGTGCTGCTCGACGACGTGGGTTTCGCCCAGTCGTCCACCTTTGGCGGCGTGGCTGAAACGCCGGCCCTGGAAGAACTGGCGAAGAGCGGCCTGTCGTACAACCAGTTTCATGTGGCGGCGCTGTGCTCGCCAACCCGCTCGGCGATCCTTACCGGGCGCAACCATCACGAGGTGGGCTTTGGCAACGTGGCCAACTCGTCGGCGGGGTTTCCGGGTTACAACTCGGTGTGGGCCAAGGACACCGTGTCCTTGCCTGAAGTGCTGCGCCAGAACGGCTACAGCACGGCCGCCTTCGGCAAATGGCACAACACGCCGGAGTGGGAAGTCACTCCCGCCGGCCCCTTCGATCACTGGCCGACCAGCCTGGGCTTCGAGTATTTCTTCGGCTTTCACGGTGGCGCCGACAACCAGTGGGAGCCGCGCCTGTATCGCAACACCACGCCGGTCGAGCCCGGGGCCACGCCGGCGCAGGGCTACCACCTCACCGCCGACATGACCGACGACGCCACCCGCTGGCTGCGCACGCTGGATGCGGTGTATCCCGACAAGCCCTTCTTCCTGTGGTTTGCGCCGGGCGGCACGCACTGGCCGCACCACGTGCCCAAGGAGTGGATCGAGCGCTACAAGGGCAAATTCGACCAGGGCTGGGACCGCCTGCGCGAACAGATCTTCGCCCGCCAGAAGGCCAAGGGCGTGATCCCGGCCAATGCGCAGTTAACCCCGCGCCCGCCCGAACTGCCGGCCTGGGATTCCCTGCCCGCTGATCAACGCAAGCTGCTGGCCCGCGAGGCTGAGGTGACTGCCGCCTTCCTGGCCTACACCGACTTCCAGGTGGGCCGCCTGCTGGCCGAGATCCGCGCCCAGGGCAAGGGCGACAACACGGTGGTGTTCTACATCGTCGGTGACAATGGTGCCGAGGTGAATACCGCGCTGCTCGGCCGTGACGTGCTGGCGCCGGACGGCCAGCCGGCGACGGTGGCCGAACGGGTCAAGCGCCTCGAAGAACTGGGCAGCCCGGCCTTCGACAACCAGGTGGGCTCCGCCTGGGCGTGGGCCGACAACACGCCCTTCCAGTACGGCAAGGGCGTGCCGGCCTACCTGGGCGGCACCCGCAACCCGCTGGTGGTGTCGTGGCCGAAGGGCATCAAGGAGCGCGGTGTGGTGCGCAGCCAGTTTGGCCACGCCACCGACATCGCCCCGACCATTTACGAGCTCGCCGGCATCAGCTTCCCGCAGAAGGTGGAGGGCGTAGACCAGCAGCCCCTGTCGGGCCGGAGCCTGGCTGCCAGCTTCACCCGGGCCGGTGCTTCCGCACCGCGCACCCTGCAGTATTTCGAGATTCGCGGCACCCGTGGCATCTACAAGGATGGCTGGTGGGCAGGCTCGCGGCAGGTCAATCCCGGCGCCAACTCTGTGCTCAACAAGGCCCCGTTCGGCACCCGCCAGTGGGAGCTCTACAACCTGGATGAAGACTTCAGCCAGTCGCGCAACCTGGCCGACCAGTACCCGGAAAAGCTCGCCGAGCTGGTGGCGGCCTTCGACAAGGAAGCCTGGCGCAACGATGTGTACCCCTTGCAGCCGGATGTGGGTGTCGGGCGGCCCAGCCTGACCGCCGGACGCAGCCTGTTTACCTACCGGGCCGGAGTGGGGCGCATTCCGTCGCGCAGCGGTCCGGACGTGACCCGCCGGGCGCACCGCATCAGCGCCGATGTGGATCTGTCCGGCAAGGGCGGCGACGGCGTCATCATTGCCGACGGCGGGCGCTGGGGCGGTTTCAGCCTGTTCGTGAAGGAGGGGCGCCTGCACTATGAAGCCAACGCCCACGGCCATCGCAGCGGCCACATCGTGGCTGGCGAGCGCCTGCCCCGGGGCAAGGTGAAGGTCGAGTTCCGCTTTACGCCGGACGGGGCCGTGCCCACCGCGTCGGCCACCGTGGTGCCCGGCCAGCCGCTGCCGGCGGTGCCGGGTGTCGGCCGGCTCTTCGTCAATGGCCGGCAGGTGGGGGAAGGGCGCATCAGCAAGATCGCCTACGGCAGCTACGACACGCTCGACATTGGCGCCGACCTGGGGACGCCGGTCAGCAACGAGTACAAGGTGCCCTTCCGCTTCTCGGGCACCCTGGACAAGGTGCAGGTGGAACTCCTCTGACGCGCCGCCACCGCGCCCGCCCGGCATTGGCCGGGTGGGTGTTTCTTGTTCTGATGTGTCTGAGCCTCTGCGCCGGCCTGGCCCGGGGCGGGGAGGCCCCGCGCGCCGTGGGCAGTGCCACCTGCGTGAGCTGTCATGCGGACGAAGGGCGGCGCTGGCAGGCCTCTCACCACGCCCAGGCCATGCAGCCCGCCACCGAGGCCACCGTGCGGGGCGACTTTGCCGATGCCCGCTTCACGCAGGGGGCGCGCCAGGTGCGCTTCTTTCGTCGGGGGGCGGGCTTCTTCATCCGCACCGAAGGGCCGGACGGCCAGCCTGCCGATTTTCAGGTCACTCACACCTTTGGCGTCCACCCGCTCCAGCAATACCTGATTCCGCTGCCGGGCGGCCGTCTGCAGGCCTTCGACATCGCCTGGGACACCCGCTCGCCGGCCGAGGGCGGCCAGCGCTGGTTCGCCCTGGCGCTCCACGAGAAGGCCCGGCCCGGCGAGGCGCTGCACTGGACCGGCCGCGAGCTGAACTGGAACTTCATGTGCGCCGGCTGCCATTCCACCGGCGTGGTCAAGCATCACGACCCGGCCAGCGGCCACTACCGGACCACCTCGACCGACCAGGCCGTGGGCTGCGAGGCCTGCCATGGCGCCGGCTCGGCGCATGTGGCAGAGGCGCGGGGGGCGGCTGTCGCGGCCGGCGATGGCCACGGCCTGCCGGTGGCCACCCGCGTGCTGCGCCGGCTGGTCTTTGCCTTTGATGGCAGCGCACCGATTGCCCGCCCGCAAGGCGATCCGGCCGTCGGCCAGCGGGCCGGCGAGGTGTGTGCCGGCTGCCATTCCCGCCGTCAGCAACTGGTCGCCGCGCCACGGCCGGAGGCGCCTTTTCTCGACAACTTTCGCCCGGCCTTGATTGAGCCCGGCGTGTACCACCCGGACGGGCAGATCGACGACGAGGTTTTCGAATACGGATCTTTCGTCCAGAGCGCCATGCACCGCGCCGGTGTGACCTGCACCCACTGCCACGACCCCCACGACGGCAAGCCGCGGGCATCGGGTAACGCCCTGTGTGCCCAGTGCCACCTGCAGGCCCGCTACGATGCGGCATCCCACCATCGCCACGCCCCCGGTTCGACAGGTGCGGCGTGCACGGCCTGCCACATGCCGACCAAGACCTACATGGGCGTGCATGTGCGCCATGACCACCGCCTGGCCGTGCCACGCCCGGATGTTTCGGCACGTCTCGGCACGCCGGACGCCTGCACTGCCTGCCATACCGACCGTCGGCCCGACTGGGCTGCCGCCGCGCTCGAAAGCTGGCGTGACAAGCCGGCGGCCGGCAAGGGCGGCGCCGATCTGCTGGCTGCATTGTGGCGCGGCGGCTGGCCGGGCAGTGCCCTGGCCCGGGCGTTGGAGGCCGACTACCCTGCCATTCAGCAGGCCAGTGTGCTGGCCAGTTCGGGTGGACGCACGGCTGGCGTTCAGGCGGCGCTGGCGCGGGCTGCCGGCGGCCAGGACGGGTTGCTGCGCCTCGGTGCGGCGCGCGCGCTGGCGTTATTGTCCCCGGGGTCGGCTGCCGCCATCGGCGTGCCTTTGCTCGATGATCCGCTGCGTGCCGTGCGTATCGAAGCCGCCCGCAGCCTGGCCGGGCTGCCCGCCGGTGCCTTGCCGGACGGCCCGCGGAGCCGGCTGGCGGTTGTGATCGACGAACTCCTCGCCACTGAACGCCTCGCGGCTGACCGCCCGGAAGCCCACGTGAACCTCGCCCGCCTGCATCTGGCCCGGGGGGATCCGGCCGCCGCCGAGGCGGAATTGCGGACGGCCTTGCGACTCGACCCGGCCTTCGTCCCGGCCCTGATCAATCTGGCTGATCTCTTTCGTGCCGGTGGGCAAGGCGATGCCGAGGGCCTGCTGCGCCAGGCGATGACGCTTGCGCCGAATGCGGCGGAGCCTCGCCATGCCCTGGCCCTGCTGCTGATTCG
>ERZ724504.2143-NODE-2143-length-10774-cov-4.642691_pt1 | contig 10774 bp, 6 predicted proteins | sample MGYA00376037_ERZ724504 | MGnify/ENA primary metagenome ERZ724504 (study PRJEB28724, sample SAMN07190888) | wastewater metagenome | isolation source: influent of sewage treatment plant in Hong Hong | place: USA: Christiansburg, Virginia | collected 2016-03-01 ... | reverse complement strand
GACTGCGGTTTTTCATCTTGCAGCCGGTCAAACGTGTGCTGCAGCAAGGGCGGACAGGCGGGCGCATCGGCGGCAAAAGCGGTGCTGCCGAGCAGCAGCACAGCGGCCAACAAACCGCCTTGCAGCGGGAACAAAGGGCGGGGCATGGCGAAACTCCTGGAGTGGGAATACCGCCATTCTGCGCATGCTGCGGGTTGGGTGGGGCTGCCGCACAAGCCCCCCACACGCCGCCGTGGTTTAGTGATGCGTGTCGGTTGTTGTCGCAACAGCTTTGGGCTTGCGCCGCAGCAGCCGGTTGAACCACAAGCCCACATCGTCCACCCCGGTGAACACAGCCGGAATCACCAGCAGGCTCAGGAAGGTCGAGGTGATCAGCCCACCAATCACGGCCACCGCCATCGGTGAACGGAAGCTCGAATCCGCAGCGCCAAAACCCAGCGCAATCGGCAACATGCCCGCACCCATGGCCAGGGTGGTCATGATGATCGGGCGGGCGCGTTTGTGGCAGGCGTCCATCAGCGCATCCCAGCGCGACATGCCGTGTTCACGGCGCGCCATGATCGCGTATTCGACCAGCAGGATCGAGTTCTTGGTGGCAATGCCCATCAGCATGATCAGCCCGATGAGTGAGGGCATCGAGAAACTCTTCTGCGCAATCAGCAGGCCCACAAACGCGCCCCCCAGCGACAGCGGCAGAGCAGCCAGGATGGTGAACGGGTGCAAAAAGTCCTTGAACAGCAGCACCAGCACGATGTAGATGCACAGCACGCCGGTCAGCATGGCCAGGCCAAAGCTGGCGAACAGCTCGCCCATCATTTCGGCATCGCCCAATTCGACTTGGCGCACGCCGGGCGGCAGGTGTTGGATGGCGGGCAGTTGCGCTACGGCGGCGGTCACATCACCCAGCGGCAGACCTGACAGCTCCACCACGATGGTGACGTTGCGCACGCGGTTGAGCCGGTCGATTTGCGCCGGGCCGCCGCCTTGCTCGATGCGCGCCACTTGGCCCAGCAGCACCGGGCCTTTGCTGCCCGGTACTTCCAGGCGCGACAGCAGCGACCAATCCTGGCGCACATCGCCTTGCAGCTTGACCACGATGGGCACTTGGCGCTGCGCCAAGTTGAGCTTAGCCAGGGCTTGGTCGTAGTCGCCCACGGTAGCCACGCGCAGGGTGTCGGCGATGGCGCGGCTGGTGACACCTAGGTCGGCGGCGCGGGCAAAGTCGGGGGTGATGGTGACTTCGTTGCGCACCAAGCTGGCGCTGGAAATGATGCTACCCAGGCCCGGCAGGGTACGCAGGTCTTGCTCGACAGCGGTGGCGGCGGCGGACAGGGCTTGCGGGTCTTCGCCGGTCAGCACCAGTTGGTATTTTTCGCCCGAGCCGCCCAAGCCGACTTTGCTGCGCAGACCGGGCTGGCTGGACATGGCGGCGCGGATGTCGTTTTCGATGCCCTGTTTGACCGGGCGCTCGCCACGCGGGGCCAGCAGCACGGTGAGCGTGGCTTTGCGCACTTCGGCGGCGCTGCTCAGGGCAAACGGGTCGCTGCCCGCCGCCCCGCCGCCGATGGTGGTGTAGATGCTGCGCACATGCGGCACGGCGGCCACGCGCAAACGGGCGGCTTCTGCCGCATCGTGGGTCTGGGCCAAGGTGGCCCCCGGCGGCAGTTCGATGAACACCTGGGTCTGCGAGTTGTCGTCCGGCGGCACAAAGCCCTGGGGCAGCAGCGGGATCAGCAGCACCGAGCCCACAAAAAACGCCCCCGCCAGCCCCAGCGTGATCCAGCGGTGGTTCAGCGTCCAGCGGCTGGCGCGCAAATAGGCGGGCATCCAGAACGGGTCGCGGTGCGCGCGCTTGAGCGGGCGCATCAGGTACGCCGCCATCATGGGCGTGAGCAGCCGTGCCACCAGCAGCGAGGCCAACACCGCCAGCGCCGCCGTCCAGCCAAACTGCTTGAAGAACTGGCCCGCAATACCGCTCATGAAGGCCGTCGGCAAAAACACCGCCACCAGGGTGAAAGTGGTGGCGATCACCGCCAGCCCGATCTCGTCAGCGGCTTCCATCGCGGCTTGGTAGGCGGTTTTGCCCATGCGGATGTGGCGTTCGATGTTCTCGACCTCGACGATGGCGTCGTCCACCAGCACGCCGATCACCAGCGACAGCGCCAGCAGCGTGACCACGTTGAGCGAAAAACCCAGCCACGCCATGCCGATAAAAGTGGGAATCACCGACAACGGCAGCGCCACCGCCGACACCAGCGTGGCCCGCCCATCGCGCAAAAACAGCCAGACCACGATGACGGCCAGCAGCGCGCCTTCGTACAGCAAGTGCATGGAGGCGCTGAACTCCTCGGCCACCGGCTGCACGAAGTTGAAGGCTTCGGTGATCTCCAAGTCAGGCCGCTGGGCTTTGAGTTCGGCCAGCGCGGCTTGCACGGCGGCACCGACTTCGACCTCGCTCGCGCCCTTGCTGCGCGCCACTTCAAAGCCGACCACGGGCTGTCCGTTGAGCAGCGCCAGCGCGCGCGGCTCGGCCACGGTGTCGCGTACCTGGGCCACGTCGCTCAGGCGGATGCGCTGGCCGTTGGACAGCATCAGCTCCAAGCGGGCCAGCTCGTCCACGTTTTGCACCGTGGCCAGCAGGCGCAGCGGCTGCTCGCCCTGGCCCAGGTCGGCGCGGCCCCCGGTGCTTTCGGTTTGCACCTGTTGCAACTGGCGCGAGATGTCGGCGGCGGTGGTGCCCAGGGCTTGCAGCCGCAGCGGGTCAAGGGCGACTTCCACCTGCCGCGTCACGCCGCCCACTCGGGCGACTGAACCCACGCCGCGCACGCCCAGCAGCTTGCGCGCCACGGTGTAGTCCACAAACCAGGACAGGGCCTCGTCATCCAGCTGCGCCGAGCGGATGGTGTAGGCCAGCATGGGCGAGCCCGACACATTCAGCTTGCTGACGATGGGGTCGCGCAAATCTGCGGGCAAATCGGCGCGCACGCCTTGGATGGCCGAGCGCACGTCGTCCACGGCTTCTTGCACCGGCTTTTCAAGGCGGAATTCGGCGGTGATGGCCACGGTGCCGTCTTGCACCTTGGTGTACAGGTTCTTGAGGCCTTGCAGCGGGGCCAGGGCGTTTTCTAGCTTGCGGGCAACTTCGCCTTCCATCTGCGCCGGGGCCGCGCCGGGCAACGCGGCGGTGACGGTGACAGTGGGCAGATCCATGTCCGGGAAGTTCTGCACCTTCATGGCCTTGAAGCTGTACAGCCCGCCCAAGGTGAGCAGCACAAACAGCAGCACCGCAGGCACCGGGTTCTTGATCGACCAGGCAGAAAAGTTCATGACCTGTCCTTTCAGCGCGAGGCCGCCGTTTGCGGGGCTGGGGCCACTGGGCTGGCCGGGGCGATCTGCACCGTGTCGCCCTCGCGCAAAAAGGCGGTGCCGCTGGCCGCCAGCCGTTCACCGGCCTTGATGCCCGCCAGCACCTCTTGCTGCGCGCCCACCAGTCGGCCCAGTTGCACCTTGCGCAGACTCACCCGCTGATCTGGCCCGACCACGCCCACCACATGAAAGCCATCGCGCGGCACCACCGCCGCCTGCGGCACGACCAGGGCGCTGCCTTCGCCCAGCGTCAACTCGCCGCGCAGGTACTGGCCGGGGCGCAGCGGCGTGGCGGTTTTGGGCTCGGGCGCGTTGATGTCCACATAGACCAACCCCTTGCGCGTGCTGGCGTCCAGTGTGGGCGCGGCCAGCCGCACCCGGCCCAGCCAGACGCTGCCGCCCGGCGAGCTGATGCGCGCCAACTGACCGGGGCGCACCAACTCCAGCTCGGCTGCCGTCAACTCGCCGCGCCACTCCAAGCGGCCTTTGCGTATCAGCCGGAACATCTCGGTGCCCTGCGCCAGCACCGCGCCGATGCTGGCACTGCGCGCGCTGACAATGCCGTCATCGGGAGCCACCAACTCGGTCTGGCGCACCCGCAGTTGCTGCGCCGCCACCTGCGCCTGGGCCGAGGCGACACGGGCCAGCGCGGTTTGCTCTTGGGTCAGCAGTTGCTGCAACTCCTGATCGCTCATCGCCCCCGAGCCTTGCAAGCTGCGGGCGCGGTTGCCGTTGGCCTGGGCCTGGGCGGCCAGGGCCTGTGCCTCGTCCAGCGCGGCCTGCGCCAGCCGCAAATCGGCCTGCACCGCCTCGGTCGCAAAACTCGCCAACCGCTGCCCGCGCCGCACCCGGTCGCCCACGGCGGCGTGCAACTCGGCCACGCGCAAGCCGCTGACCTCGGCCCCCAGCACCGCCTCTTGCCACGCATAAACGGTGCCGTTGGCCTCCAGCCGCTGCGGCAAGGTGACGTTGCTGGCCGTGGCGAGCTGCACCGTCAGCGCAGATTTGGCGGCCTTGGGCGCAGTGGCCGGAGATTCGGCCAGCCCCCAAACCGGCGCGCCAACCAAAGCCAGCAGCAACACGCCAACGGGCCAGCGGCGGACAGACAAAGTTACAGCGGGAAAATGCAAAGACAAGGACATGCTCAGCTCCTGAGACTGGTATAGGAAAGGGGTGACACATCCACGCCACGACGGCGTGCCTCAGCATCGACCAAGGCCAGCGCATAACCCGTGAGTCGCTCTTGGTAGCGATCCAATGCAGCATCACCTTGCAACAATTGGGGCCGAATCGCTTGGATCACATCCGCGCCCATGTAGAGCATGGCCCCCATGCCCAAGATATCGAAAACCAAGGCGCTCAGATCGTCATCCTCGGGTATGCCCAAGTGCAAGGTCAAGGCTTGCATCAGCGAAGCGTAGGCCACCTGCATCTGCCCTTGACAGCAAGATTGCCCTTGCCAGACCCCAGAGGGTTCAAGCATTTCGCGGTAATACAAACGCACACACAGCCGTGCGACCTCGCCCGCCTTGAGTGGCTCGACCAGCCCTTGCACCAATTGCCTGATAGCGCCGCTGATGTCAGCAGGCAAGGCTTGAACATCACCTTCAGCGGAAAGGGAGGGATGGAGTTCGGGATCAGAAAATAGGGCGCGGTATAAACCGGCCTTGTCGCCAAAGTAGTAGCGAATGGCGGCAATGTTGACTTGGGCGCGCTCTGCAATATCGCGCACAGATGCTTTGCTGTAGCCGTGCGCGACGAAGCACTCTAGCGCCGCCAGCAGCAAACGACGGCGTGCCTGCTCGCCATCGCTGCGCCATGTTTTAGGAGATGTCATCGGCGCGGATTGTATAGTTAAAACAAACGTTTGTTTTAACTATATCCACACGCCGGGGGTAGATCAGCCCAGATGCGCCGCCTGAACTCGTGCCGCCCGAATCAAACCTTCCAACCAGTCTTGGTGAGCGTTCAGCATGGGATTGGGGCGGGTCGCGGCCAGCTCGCGGGCGGGGGCACCCTTTTGCGTCTCTTGGGTCAGCAGGCGCACGCGGCCACCGGGCAGGTCTTCAAACAGCCAAGCGTGATGCACATCCAGCCGAGTGGCTGCATCACCTTCTACCCAGCCATGCCACGCGATGCGTGCGGGCTGACCGGGAGCGGGCGGCACAAATTCCAGCACCTGCGCTTCAACCGGAAAGCCAAAGGTCGTGAACCGAAAACGCGCTCCCGCACTGAGCTGTAGCCCGCTGCCATCATGGAAACGGATGTCCGCCACGTTGTGGTAATAGCCGGGCCACAGCGTGGTGTCAGCGAGGCAAGCCCAGACTTGGGCAGCGCTCAGTTGGACGGCGGTGATCTCGTTGGAAACGTAGTTGTCGGTGGTGCCGGGCAGGTAGTCGGCAGGCCAGATGATGTCGCTCATGGCAAAAATCGCTCAAAAAGTGGAACAGGTCTGCATGATGGGGCGCATCCAGATATAAATCCAATCACAAAATTAGATCAATATCATCAACATGAAAAATATCAAAAGCCTAGACCTGAACTTGCTCAAGGCTTTCGATGCTTTGATGGACGAGCGCAACGTGACCCGCGCTGCCGAGCGGCTGGCGCTGACCCAGCCTGCCGTCAGCGCGATGCTGCAACGCCTACGCGATCAGTTGGCCGATCCGCTATTCGTGCGCAGCCAGCGCGGCGTGGTGCCTACGCCCCGAGCCCTAGCGCTGGCTGGCCCTGTGAAGCGGGTGCTGGACGAGATCGGTCAATGGCTGGCACCGCCTGAATTTGATCCGGCCAGCGCCCAGTTCACCCTGACGCTGGCCGCGACCGACTACGCATTGCGCGCCATCGTCGCCCCGTTCATTGCCGCACTGCGGGTACAGGCTCCGGGCGTGCGGCTAGCAGCGCGCCCCTTGGAAACAGAGCGGCTAATGGAGCAGCTAGAGCGCGGCGCGCTGGACATCGCACTGCTGACACCTGACACCACGCCGCCCCAGTTGCACATACGCAATCTGTACGACGAGGACTACGTCTGCGTACTGCGCAGCAGCCACCCCGATGCGCAAAGCGAGGCGCTGACGCTGGAGCGTTTTTGTGCGCTGGAGCACATCTTGGTGTCCTACAGCGGCGAGCCATTCCGGGGCATCACCGATGAAGCGCTGAACCGCCTCGGCGCTGAGCGCCGGGTGGTGCTGTCAGTGGCGAGTTTTCTGATCTTGCCCGAGCTGCTGCTGCACAGCGACTTGATCGCCGTGGTGCCGCGCCGTCTGGTAGCGGGCCAGCCAGGGCTGCGCCTACTGCCCGCGCCCTTGCCGCTGCCCGGTTTCACCAAGGTTGCCGCTTGGCACGAGCGCAACCACCATGCCCCGGCCCAGCAGTGGGCGCGCCAGTTGCTGGCGCAGGTCAGCAGCGGGTTGGATCAGGGCTGAGCCCGTCGGCTCAGCCCCCGCCCAGCACCTTGTACAGCATCACCCGGTTGCTCTGCTCGGTCAGTTGCAGGGCGATCAGGGCTTGTTGGGCGGCGTAGAGGGAGCGTTGGGCATCAAGCACGGCCAGGTAGGTGTCGGCACCCGCTTTGTAGCGGGCGTCGGCCAGGGTCAGGCTTTGCTGGTAGGCCCCGACCAGGGCTTGCTGGGCCGACAAGCGTTCGGCCAGCGAGGCACGCACGGCCAGGGCGTCGGCCACTTCGCGGAAGGCGGTCTGGATGGCTTTGTCGTAACTCGCCACACGGATGTCGCGGGTGATTTCGGCTTTGCGCAGCGCGGTTTGGGCCGCGCCGCCGTCCAAGATCGGCAAGACCAGCGTGGGGGCAAAGTTCCACGCGCCGCCTTGGAACAGTTCGTCCAAGCTGCGGCTGGCGGTGCCTGCTGAGGCGGTCAGGCTGATGCGCGGGAACAGCGCCGCCCGCGCCGCGCCCATGTCGGCCTGCGCGGCTTTGAGCTGGGCTTCGGCGGCCAGCACATCCGGGCGACGTTGCAGCACGGTAGACGGCACGCCTTCGGGTACGCCGACCAGCGCGGTGAAAGCGGTGGCCGGGGTGATGGCGTCGCTGCCGGGCAGCAGCGCGTCGGGCACGGCTTGTCCGACCAGCAGGGCCAGAGCGTTGCGGTCGCGTTGGACTTGGGATTCGTAGCTGGCGACGTTGCCGCGTGCGGTTTCCACGGTGGTTTGGGTTTGCACCAGCGCCAAGCCCGAGACCGCGCCCAGCGCCTTGCGCTTTTCGGTCAGGGCGTAGGTGGTTTGCTGGCTTTTAAGGGTGTCGCGCGCCAAGGCCAGTTGCTGCTGGTCGGCGGCCAGCGTGAGCCACGCGGTGACGACATCGCCAACCAAGCTGAGCTGCGTGCTGCGCTGCGCGGCTTCGGTGCCCAAATAGCTTTGCAGGGCGGATTCGGTCAGGTTGCTGACCCGACCAAAAAAGTCCAGCTCGTAGGCCGCCAGCCCGATGCCGACGCTGTTGGTACGGGTCAGGGTGTCTTTGCCCGAGCTGCTGGCTTCGGCGGGCGTGCGGGTGGCGGTTTGCCCGGCGTTCAGGTTGAGCGTGGGCCGTTGCGCCGCGTCTTGGATGCGGTAGGTGGCGCGGGCTTGCTCCACGGTGAGCAGGGCCACGCGCAGGTCGCGGTTGTTGGCCAGGGCGAGCTTGACCACGTCACGCAAACGCGCATCGCTGACGAGGGCTGACCAGTCCACAGCGGCGCTGGCTGTGTTGCCTGCCACCGCCACAGGCTGGGGCCACGCTGCGGGAATGACAGCGGCTGCGGCATCGGCCTGTACGCGGGGCGTGTCCGAGGCCGGTGTGGCGCAGCCGCCCAGCAGGGCCAACACGGCCACGCTCAGGAAGGGCCAAGAGATCGAGTTACGAGCTTGCATCACAAAGCCTCCGCCGTGGCACGGGCTGTGCGGCGCTCAGCGCGCCGGGCAAAGTAACCCCGGATCAGCACAAAGAACACGGGCACAAACAGCAGCCCCAGCACGGTGGCGCTGATCATGCCGCCCAGCACGCCGGTGCCGATGGCGCGGCGGCTGCCGGCACCCGCCCCGGTGCTGATGGCCAGCGGCAGCACGCCGAACATAAAGGCCAGCGAGGTCATCAAGATCGGGCGCAGGCGCAATCGCACGGCCTGCTTGGTGGCCTCGATCAAGTCCATGCCCTGCTCTTGCAGTTGCTTGGCAAACTCGACGATCAAGATCGCGTTTTTGGCCGACAGGCCCACTGTGGTCAGCAGCCCGACCTGGAAGTACACGTCGTTGGACAAGCCCGCCAGCGTGGTCAGCCCCAGCGCGCCGATCACGCCCAACGGCACCACCAGCATCACCGAGAACGGCACCGACCAACTCTCGTACAGCGCGGCCAGACACAAGAAGACGAACAGCACCGAAATGGCGTAGAGCGCCGGGGCTTGCGAGCCCGACAGGCGCTCTTGGTACGACTGGTCTGACCACTCAAAACCGATGCCGGGGGGCAGTTGCGCGATCAGCTCTTCCATCACATCCATCGCGGTGCCGGAGCTGACGCCTGCGGCAGAGTCGCCCACGATTTCGTAGGACGAGAAGCCGTTGAAGCGCTCCAGGCGCGGCGCGCCAAACGTCCAATTGGTCGCGGCAAAAGCCGAGAACGGCACCATCGCGCCGCTGGCGCTGCTGCGCACATGCCACTGCAAGATGGCGTCGGGGGCCATGCGGTAGGGTGCATCGCCTTGGACGTAGACCTTTTTGACGCGGCCTTGATCCAGAAAGTCGTTGACGTAGGTGCCGCCCAGCGCCGTGGACAAGGTGCTGTTGACATCTGCCGCCGACAGGCCCAAAGCGCCAGCCTTGCGGTCGTCAATCTGGATGCCGAACTGGGTGGCGTCGTCCAAGCCGCTGGCGCGCACCTGGGCCAGCTCGGGGCGCTTGCGGGCGGCTTGCAAGAGTTGCTCGCGTGCGGCCAGCAGCGCCTCGTGGCCCAGACCGATGCGGTCTTGCAGTTGCAGCGTAAAGCCGCCTGCCGAACCCAGTCCGCGCACGATGGGCGGCTGCATCACAAAAACGCGGGCATCGCGCAGGCTGGACAACTCTTTGTTGGCGCGGCGGGCTATAGCCCCGGCGCTTTGCGCCTCGCTCTTGCGCTCGTCCCAGGGCTTGAGGCGGATGAACGAGCGGGCCGAGGCTTGGTCGCCCGAGATGCCGGTGACCAGGGTGTAGCCCTCGATGTCGGCCTGCTGACTCAGCCAGTTTTCAAAGGCGCGGGTGGACTTCATCAGCCGCTCGCTGGTCGCGCCCGAGGGCAGGCGCACCTCGGCCATCAGCGTGCCTTGGTCTTCGGCGGGCAAAAAGGACGTGGGCAGCTGCGTGTACAGCAACCCGGTGCCGACCACGATCAGGGCGTAGACGGCCATCATCCGCCCGACCCGGCCCACCAAGGTGCCGGTCAGCCGGGTCAGGCCATCGCTACCGCGCTCAAAGCCTCGGTTGAATCCGCCAAAAAAGCGCCCCAACAGCCCCCGGTGCGCCGTGTGATGTTCGCCCGGCGGCAGCGGCTTGAGCAGGGTGGCGCACAGCGCGGGCGTCAAGCTCATTGCCACCAGCACCGACAGCAGCATGGCCGACACCACGGTGATGGAGAACTGGCGGTAAATCACCCCGGTCGAGCCGCCAAAGAAGGCCATCGGGATGAACACCGCCGACAGCACCAGCGCAATGCCGACCAGCGCACCGGTGATTTCGCCCATCGAGCGGCGGGTGGCCTCGCGTGGGCTCAGTCCCTCGTCGCCCATCACCCGCTCGACGTTTTCCACCACCACGATGGCATCGTCCACCACCAGCCCAATCGCCAGCACCACGCCGAACAAGGTCAAGCTGTTGATCGAATAGCCCGCCGCCGCCAGCACACCAAAGGTGCCCAGCAGCACCACCGGCACGGTGATGGCTGGGATCAAGGTGGCGCGCCAGCTTTGCATGAACAAATACATCACCACCACCACCAGGGCGATGGCTTCGAGCAAGGTGATGACCACCTCTTCAATCGACACCCGCACAAACGGGCTGCTGTCCAGCGAGAGCGCGGTTTGCAACTGGTAGGGGAACGCCGGTTGCAGCTCGGCCACCTTGGCCTTGACCGCATCGGCCACCGCCAGCGCGTTGGCCCCCTGCGCCAGCCGAATGCCGAGCGAGGCCGAAGGCTGGCCCTTGTAGCGGGTGCTGACGGTGTAGCTGTCGCCGCCCAGTTCGACCCGGGCCACGTCGCTCAGCCGCACCGTGCTGCCATCGCTGCCGGTTTTGAGGACGATGTTGCGGAACTCAGCCACCGTCTGCAACTTGCTGCGGGCGGTGATGGTCACGTTCAGCTGCTGCCCCGGCGCGGCGGGCAAGCCGCCCACCTGCCCGGCGGAAACCTGCGCGCTTTGCGCGCTGATGCCGCTGTTCACGTCCGAGC
>ERZ724504.2140-NODE-2140-length-10803-cov-8.278191_pt1 | contig 10803 bp, 9 predicted proteins | sample MGYA00376037_ERZ724504 | MGnify/ENA primary metagenome ERZ724504 (study PRJEB28724, sample SAMN07190888) | wastewater metagenome | isolation source: influent of sewage treatment plant in Hong Hong | place: USA: Christiansburg, Virginia | collected 2016-03-01 ... | reverse complement strand
CAAGAGCAGCACTCTCTGGGTCACTAGACACGCCTACAACTGCTTTAGTCTTAGCATGAGTAGAATTAAGTTCTTTACTCATCAAGCCCATTTCAATCGGCATACTGAGCGTTTTTTCATCAGCCATAGCCCACCGATTACCATTGATTGTGTTTGACCAACCAGACCACTGAAACACGCCAGCAACGCCACCGCTGTCGTTGACAGCCGTTGGATCAAATTGAGACTCCCTTTCAGCAACCGCTAAAGCCCCTGAAGTTCCTTGTATTGTAAACCCCTCAGATACAAGCAATTTATTGGCAATGTCGATGACATGCTCAGCTTTTTTTTCAGGGATATTAGCTTTCTTTGCAAGTTCTGAAGCAGTGATTTTGAGTCCGCCAGTTGTTGTACTTGCACCCCCGCCACTATCAGACGAACCTGTTAAAACAACAAATGCAGAGCCAATCATAGCTAGGAAGAAAACAAATACACCAACACAAATAGCAAATAAAGAAAGACTAATTTTCCAATGTCTAACGAACCATTTCAACATAGTCATACCTCTTTATTTTATTTTCTTCAAGCAATAAAATAGCCATGTATTTAGCATGACTAGTTTTAATTTCATATACCTCTTGTTGCATTTCAATAGTGGAAGAAACATCTGACATCTCTTCTTCATCAGAAGTATCACTAGACACTTCTGGTACTTTTTTTGTACTAGAAATCAATTTAATGCTTTCTATTGCCTGCTTATCATGGCCTTTAAAATCTTTAGAGAGACTATCTTTCAACTGACTATCAGACACTAAATTTTGAAGTTTATTCACGTTTTTTTGATCAAACGAAAATAACATCTGGATAAAGTCCAGACCAATTGTTTTTTTGTAATCATCACTTTTGAGTAAATCCTTATGACTACTCTTAAGCTCTGATTTTGAGATATAATTTTGAGTGATTTGTTCTTTTGGCTTTAAAATATTGAACACCATAAAACCAATCAAACAAAACATCACAACAACAAAACCTACAATGAATTTTAGAATGTGGTCTTTAATGAATTCTTTTAAGCGCTCACTATCTAAATCAAAATCGAACTTATCAAACATGTTAAGCACCGCCTTGGAAGATTTCAAGCTCTTGTGGTGTTAATTCGTGGTAGAAAGTATAGGACTTACCACCAGCGATATTCAACAACATCTTAGACCCATTTTCAGGAGTTGTCGTGTAATGCAACATTTCTTCATAGTCATTTTCCCTGAAACCAGTTGGGAAATATTTTTTCAAGCTAGGAATAGATGTCTCAGACTGTTTACCAAAGAAACGATATTGAACCAAACCAAAGATATTTTTCAGTGTTTCTTGAACTTCACTGCTTGACGTTTGCTCTGGTAACATCCGTTCAACTAATTGAGTGGCCATAAGTACTCCAATAAAGAATTTACGGTCCTCTGACAACATGGTATTAAATATATCAGCCACAAAGATTTTTCGTGGATTGAGTACATTATGAACCTCATCAGCAATAATAACTGTACGTGTGATCTCATCAAACGGTTTAGCACCAGTATCATAGGCATACTTTTCTTTACGACCGTTACGCATTGCAAGCGACCAAACCATTGTGAGTGCCATGTGGAATAACATATCAAACACACCTGACGTATTATCGTCAATCATTGAAATATCGAACATCACAACTTGATTGGTCATGATATTATCAAGATTTGTATAGCCAACGAATTTGTTATAGTGCTGTTCAATTAGTGAAGTGATCGCAGTCCTAAATTCAACTATCACATCACGCTTACTATTATCATCAGAATTAGACTTCAGTCGACGATCCAGATATTCATTTAGTTCAGTGATGAGTGGATAATCCTGATTATCCAATTCAGTGATCACGGCCATTTGTTCTGCAGTAAAATAATCATAATAGAAATCACGCAAAACAGAGGCAGCAATGACTTGTTGATTTTGTGTCAAGTTGTAAAAAATAGATAAGCGAGTAATTGTTTGTGTGATGTGTGTATTGAAACTTTCGACAATATCTGTCTTATTGCTTGTAACATCAGCTACACTCTTGAAACCAAAGACCTGCAAAATGTTAATCATACTTTCTGCGCTACCCAATTTGACAAACGATCCACCGAGTAACTCAACAAGTGCTTTAAATTCGCCTGATTTATCGAAGCCGAAAATATTATTGCCTGCTATATAATTTAAGAGCATTAGCTTTTTAAGAAGTGATGATTTACCGCCCCCTTTTGCTCCAGAAATAAACCCAGAATACGATAACCGCTCTAGTGTCTTCCGAAACTGGTCATAGTACATAATCCCGCCTGTTTGAGTAGTTCCAATATAAAAACCATTTGGATCGTGTAAAAAGGTCTGATTATGAGCAAAACCAAGCCCTAATGCTCGACTTGGCAATTCTTTTTCAACCCTACCGTAAAAAAGACTTTCTTGTGCCTCAAAGCTGACAAATTGTGATTGCCACTCTTGTTTTTGCATGTTTAAATATCGAGTAGCCTCAAAACCTTGACCTTTAAGATCTTTGATAGCTTTATTAACTAAGCTATCCAATTCTTCAATTGTTGGTGCAGAAAAATGGAGTTTGAAATTTGATTTTTTTATGGTCTCACCCTGACGTTTCATGTCAATTGAGATTTGACGAGTAGGATTCAATTCGTCATCAATTCTATCTTTCTCGCCTTGGCTTTTAGCACTATCTCGAGCAGATGACAATGCTGTGATAGTCCTATCTAAAACTTCGGTGTAATCTTCCGATGTATCATGGAAATGATCAATCGTCATTACTCTAGCACCAACTTGTGTTAAACCTGCAGTCCAAAAATTCATCAAAATATTTGGGGTATTGATGACGTCTACTGTAGCCTCAAAACGGTCCCCAAAGTTGATGTAATCTACCGCCTCAAAATCTACACCACCTTGTGGTTGAATGCGTAATAAGGTGTCTAAAACATCATCTTGATCCTTTAATAAATGATTTGTGACCTTGGTAGGACTTCCATTATTCAAAATCGAGAAAAATACTTCAGTTTCCTCTTTTGAAAATCGTTTGAAATCAAAAAGACTGCTCCCTGCAGTCATAAAATCTTTAATTCTGAGCGCCAGTTCTTCCTCAGAATTGGCATAAATTGCCATGAAGGATTGGAAAGTCTTGTACTTATCTTCAAGCACTCTCAACTTTCTTAATTCCTCTGATAAGAACGCCAAGGCCACTGGTCGTTTTTCTTTCGAGATTTTCTTTTGAATATAGTACTGTTGATCGGTATTATTTTCAGGGAAATTTAAATAAAATTCTTTGAAACTATGAGGGTAAGATTTGTGAAAAGTCCAATAAGCATTGGTCACTTTATCTATCTCTTTAGAAGATAGGGTTGTCAAATCTTGAGGTGTCAACCCTAAAATAACCGAATATTCAAAGTATGACTTGACTTTGGTAACAATAGTACCATCTCGTTTAATTTCACAGATTGGTAACACCTTAGTAATCGAATTTTTTTCCTGCTTAATTTGTTTCCGATTTTTGCGAGATATTTTCTTTGTTTTTTCGGATATTGTTTTAGCAACATTGATTTCTAACACTTCTGACATTGTTTATTCTCCTTTTGGACGACGCATAAGCGCCGTGTACACATTATTATCTTTATTGATATAAGCATTAAAAGTTTGATACTTTTTCCAATTCTTGTGCATTTTTGACGGTAAAAAACTATAAAATAGCAATCCACCAAAAACGACACCAAAGATGATTTTTAAAATAGTACCATAGATAAAGGCTAAATCAATCACAGCAAGTCCACCACCAATCAGCAACAAACTTTGAATATCTTTAGCCTCAAAACCACTTTTTGTTGCATAGTCTTTTCTTAGTACTTGTGGTATTTCAATCATTAAAACTCCTTTACATTATTGTGTGTTTTGCACTCCAATCGAGCACTCTACTAGTTACTGTTTTTTGACATGAGTCAATATTTTAATTTCTATGATATATTCTATGCAATATCATTACAATAGCATTTGTTGTATGTATGACAATGCATTTGATATAGCTTGTTTTAAATGATATTCTTGCTTTATAAATATAAAAGGTAGGTAAAATCATGAGTATATTTCAATTTAGGCATTTAAAAGACATTTACGAAAAACAACTAGAACCAAATCAAGAATACACAGCGATATTCGATTGTTCTTATAATAAAGTTCCTTTTTCGATGTTGATCACTACAGATGAACAAGATGTCATTTCACTTTACTTTATTAAAGTTGGCACACGAGAAGAACTCTCTTTTGATATTGATAATAACTTCTCAATCAATACTTATGTAGATGATTTATATAGCAAATTGATAGAATTTTTCAATATTCAATACAATGATAATCATTGTTTCAGACCTTTTGAGTTTTTTCTGTACATTGATAGAAATGCAAAATTAAGGCCTTTTAATAAAACCTTAAGTAGATTCGAAACAACAAAAATTTATAAATTAAATAATCCTGATGCAGTCTATTATCATAGTATGGTCAACTGGGATAACACAAGCTCAAAAAAACACTTTTCAAAAGAAAATAGAGATAAAGTTAAAAAGCTGCTACCTCAACTTTTTGAACATATCAAAGATAAAAATATTAGTGTTCGTTTCACTAATCAATCTAAAGCCCATGAAACAGAAGAGAAACAGTATTTAGACGATATCAAATAATAAGATTATCTATTGAAACTAAGTTATTATCATCAATCTTCATACTAGGATTTTGGATAATCTCGCTTGTGCAAATTTCATTGCAGTCTGAACAACTTCTTTGTTTTTGTCATAGGTATTCCAAATATAGACTGACTCAAAGTCAGGATTGTTTGTTCCTAAAAAGTCGTTTAAATTTTCAAAAGGTGAGAAATATTTAGCTTGTGGGATTTGATAATCATCAAGTCCTTTTTCTTTGCTCACTCGGGGTTCTAATCTTTCAAAAACATCTTTTGGATATTCAATCAAAATAGGATTGTGATTGATGACTTCCCCTGATTTAAACATATACTGTAGCTTTTTTTCTAACATATATTATCCACTACTTCCTAATGGGCTTCACACCCCATTCGAGCAGTCAACTAGTTGCTGTTTAGTGGTTCATTATTTAAAACGTGATATCAATTTGGCAATTGATTTACGTTTAACGAAAATTGCAACACTTGCAATCAAGATCAAACCTGCAAGACCTGCAAATTTTGCTTTGGTTTCCCCTGTCATGGGTAGACTAGGTTTCGGTGTATCAGGAGCTTTTGGTTTTTCTCCATACCATTCGTCTTTGTCGCCAACCGTTTTACCAGAGATTGCGCCTTTACCAGAGACAGTTGCTTCATCAGCGTGTGTTTCCCCGCCATCTAGCTTATCAAGTGTTCCAGTTGCTTCTACATAGCCGTCTACAGGTAGTTCAAGTAATTTTCCATCAAGTTCAAATTCTCCGTCCTTATTGATAGTGAGTGCTTTGCCTTGATAAACCCACTTAATGTTTTTGACATCTTGTTTGCCATCAATTGTCTTATCTGTCACTTTAATATGGCTTAATGGCTCAGTCCCATTATTAGTCACACGAAAATTGATTGTTTGCACTTTATCATCGAGTTTGACAGCAGTAGCTTTCGTATCAGCGTCCCCCTTATCTAAATTATTATCTTTATCAGAATTATTGCCATCTCCTGACTTTGTAATATTTTCGCTAGATTTTTCAACATCAATAGACGGTTTATTTTCTAATTTTCCATACCATTTATCCTTGTCAGATACATTTTTAGCGCTTGTTAGACCGATACCAGATACTGAAACTTCGTCTCCGTGCATTTCGCCATCAGGTAGCGTTTCAAGAGTACCAACAGCTGTCACAAACTCATCTGCCTGCAATTCAAGTAGTTTCCCATCAAGTTCAAACTCTCCGTCCTTATTGATAGACAAGTCTTTGTCTTTATAAGTCCATTTGATATTCTTGACATCTTTTTTACCCTCAATAGTTTTATCCGAAACTTTGATATGAGTTAAAGTCTCAGCACCATTATTTGCAATACGGAAGTTAATAGCTTGGTCTTTGTTGCCAAGTTTAATAGCAGTAGCTTTCGTATCAGCGTCTCCCTTGCCCAAGTTATCATCTTTGTCTGAGTTGTTACCTTGACCTGCTTGTGGAACTGTTTCGCTAGATTTCTCGACATCGATTGACGGTAACGGTGGCAACGGTGTCTCTTTATCAGTCAGTCTTAAAGGTGCAAGGCTGATATATGGCACTTCACTTGTGATCGTCCCTGCTACAGATCCAGAAATGTTCTCATTTGCGATACCAGAATTATCTGATTGATAGTATTCATGAGTAGAGAAAGGGTTAGAAAAATCTTTTTTGTATGAGGCAGTAATGATGACAACATCACGTTTCGTATCTGTTTCCATATGAATATAGATTGGTTTAATGACATCATAGCCCTTAGGAGATGTTTCTGGTACTTCCTCCATAATGTAGTCATTGTAATCAAGCACGACACTACCATAACCATCATCGCCATTAGAATTGATGCCAGTTTTGGCTGTAATGACCTTACCAACTCCTTCTAGAGGAGTGAAATTGAATTTAACATCATTAAAACCGCTTGAAGCACTACCGCCAGATATTTCAGCAATCTTTTGGAAATTGATTTTAGCTTTGATTGGTGTTTCAGTAGATTTTACAACTGGCATAATCGCATTGATAGTCTTGTTATCTTGCCACTTGACTTCAACATCAATCTGACTTTTATCTAAGGTATAGCCAACTGGAGAGTCAACTTCTTTTAAATAATACTTACCTAGCAAAAGTCCTTTAAGACCAATGTTCATATCACTATCACTGACATCTACGACAATATTATCGCCAACAGTCACTAATTTCCCATCAGCATAATAACTATCCACTTTAGTGCCACGTAATAATTCAATCGGCTTGTCAGGTACATCTCCCCATTTGACAGGCTCATCTTTTTTATGACTAGCTAAATCTTCTCCATAAAAAAGTTGATACTTAGCACTCGCCATATCAGCTTTACCATTACCTTTAGTTGTTCCTGTTTCTTTATCAACCTTGTTAAGTTCAATTTGTCCTTTAACAATTTGATTATCCGCTTTGGCAAGTGGCGCATTATCTCCTGTTTTACCACCGACAACCGTTACTTTATAGGTGTTCGTGTTAAGGGTTTGACCTGTGCTTGATGTAACTGAGCTAGAGCGTTCTTTAAGTGTGTATTCAGCAGGTGGTAACTGAATACTTTCAACTGGCTTACCGTTAGCAGGCACAACAATATCCCCAACATCTTTACCTGTATTATCATAAATATCAAACACAATAGGTTGAAGATTATAGTGAGAGTTCGGCATTGTATCGCCATAAGAAACTAAAGATTTATCCAGTTTGAAAGTCCCTGTCACATTTACTTTGAATGGCAGTTTACCAAAGGCTGCCCAAACTAAATCGATGTGATTATTTGCGCCATCAAGGTATGTTGTGTCCATAAGAGAAGTGTTAAATCTTTTAAGGACAACATAAGAATTATCGGTTAGTTCCCCAGAATCAGAGATTGAAGCTCCACTAGAGGTAGAACGTAGTCCACCTCCATACACTGACAAGGCAGAATTAGGACTTAAAATATAACCCAAAGCTCCATTAGCACCTAATTCAATAAGTTGATTAGCATCTACATCAGAAACTTTCATCGCCATAATAATATCGCTATTAGGAATTTCTTGACCATTATCAGAACGTACCAGAGCAATATTAGTACGTATCTTATTGATAAAACCAACTAGAGACCCGTCTCCTACTGCACCACCTGCACCGCCACCGCTTTCTGTTTGTCCGCCACTTGTCGCAGTGCCTGAAACTGGTGTGACTGCTCCAAATGTAATCGTACTTCCTTCATTTCGAACACCAATAATCGCATTTTGATTTGTCTGACCATCATCTCCATGTTCTATACCTAAGTACATTACCTTCATCGACACTGGAATTTTTTCTCCCGTAACAATGTCAGTAATCGACCCTACATTCATTACAATTAAATTCTGACCAACATTGATTGGTACAGCCAAATCAGTTTTTAAAAATCCATCTTGACCTAAATTAAACCTAGCTGCCGAACCAAAGGAAGCCAAAGGAATACCACCGTTTAGAAAAGTATTCGGTTGCCAACTAATATTATCAGCTACATATTTTACACCATCTAAATTGGCATTTTTTAGTAGTCCATCCACTGTAGCTTGAAAGCTACTAGACCCCATGTCAGTTGATTGTGATTTAACAACTGGTTGCCCATTTAATGAGCCAACCTGCGTGGCATTGACAACATCAGCTGAAACATGAGACACTGGTAAATCTACATGAAATTCATGATTTAGTGAAAAAACACCACCTACCAATAAGGCAAGAGCAGTAGCACTGTATAACCATTTCTTGCCTGACTTCCATTGACGAAAATGAGAACATTTTTCATTTTGATTTTTTTTCAAAGTTTACCTCTTTCATTTTTTTGATACAAAAAAGAGAAAGCCGTTGACTTTCTCTTTTATTATAAATATCCTAGATTATTTGCCCCACGGAGAACCGCCAACAGTTTGACTAACATTCCCATTTGCGTCCAATCCTTGACTTGCATTATATTCTGCTTTATTCAAGCCTTCCTGAGACCAGTCAATATATTGCGGGGGTTGTTGGGGAGCTGGTGGGGTTTGTTGGGGAGCTTGTTGGGGTGGCGCAACTGCCTGTGCTTGTTTAGTAGCTTGTTGTGCCTGTTCTGCTTGGGCTTGTTCAGTTGCTTGGGCTTGTTGTTGCTGTTGAGCTACCGCTTGAGCTTGTGCTTGTTGTTCTGCTTGTGCTTGTTGTTGAGCTACTACCTGAGCCTGTTCCTGAGCTTTCTTGTCCGCTTCTTCTTTAGCTTTAGCATCACTTCCAGCTTTTGCTTTAGCCTCTGCCTCAGCTTTTAACTTGGCTTGTTTCTCAGCTTCAGATTTGCGTTCTACTGAAGTTTTATCTGCTTTAACTCTAACAGATACCTTGCCAACCGACTCAGAAACTTGACGGGTCTGTGACAATGCAACCGAAACAGCGCCAACAATTAACAATAATGCGACAACTCCAGCAGTGATACGCTGTCTAATTGTCGTCTGTTTAACAAAATCTTTTACTTTTTCTAAAATTTGCATTTGACTCCCCTTTCCTATCCTATTATTCATAATGTGACCAAGCTGAATAAATTTCAACTTGTTTTAGTTCCTCATTTACTTTGTAAACGACTCGATGTTGATGGTTAATCCGTCTCGAGTACCGACCTTCCTTTTTGGGTTGAAGTTTCTCAAATGACTGAGATTGCTCATAGGGATCATTTGCCAAAGTTTCAACAATATCTAAAAAACTACTCTTTAAGTTTGACTGTTTCAACTTCTTTAAGTCATTTTTAGCAGAATTTTTAATGACAACTTGATAATTAGCCATTACAAACTATCCCAATCTAATTCAGAGACAGCAGAAAAACCAGTATCATCATTCTCACGTTCTCTCACTTTATCCATAACACCAACTTGTTCCAAGAATAATGTCTCTTGAATTGAGTGCCAATCTGATAAACTAATCAATACTGCATTATTTCCTGTCCGATCGCTAACGATTTCAACTTGACTATGATTAGCGTTCACATCTTTTAACAATTGATAGAAATTTTTTCTTGCATTTGATGGGCTTAAACTTAATTCTGTCATGATTTAGTTCTCCTTTATTCTATTATAACGTACTATTTAGCGTACGTCAATGGATAAAGTGTTTTTAAACCTGTCTTTACTCATCTTGAATTGGAGGTAGTGAATTAAATAAACTTGAATAATCTGAATTAGATTGTGGAGGTGGTAAAGGAACATCATCAATTCTTGGTAGCGTACTCATGACACTCGTGAACCCAGAATTATTTTGCCTTGATGGAGGCTTAGGTATCGTAATACCTGAGTCAAATAACCCATTATTCAATAATTGAGAGGCTCGCTGAGGTTGATGACTGTTTGTCGAAGGACTTGGAGATACTTTATTAGTTCCCTTTGTCTCTGGAGATTGTTGTCGTCCTCCCTGCATGTTCACATTTCGCCTTAAATCAGGAGTCGGTGGACTGACTGACGGCTGTGTTTTTCGATTACGATCACTTAAATTATCAAGTGCCTCGTTATAATTGGACTGATGTGGCACATTGTTAGGACTCTCAGTTACTAAGTTATACTTCCCTTCAAACCCTAACTGTCCTAGTGCTCCGCCATTATCTTTGAAATCTTCAAAGCCATTTGAGACCTTGTTACCAAAGTCCTTAAGCACCTTACCTGTATTTCTGATTGGATTGTTGTCTTTACCAACTGCTGTATCCACAGCACCATTCATAGTACGATTTAGGACACCACCTGCTTTTTTTAATAGACCAGGTGCTTGGCCATTGCCAGAACCTGCAATTTTATTGCTGAAAGTCTTGCCGAGACGGCCAAGAGATCTACCACCAGCATAAAGACCTGCTGCAGATTTCCAAACGCTTTGTAACCCTGCATCAACACCAAATATTTGTTGGAAGATATTAGGGCCATCTATAATCGCAAGCATTAGAGCGATTTTAGCGATCACTTCAAGTAGGAAGTTATTTTGAAAGATTGGGGTTGTATCAATGATGGAATAGAATATATCATAGATTTTAGATAATGATATAACCATAATAATCGTCGCAAATGAGTTAACCATGCTAGTGAAAAGCTGTAGATTTCTTTT
>ERZ724504.2139-NODE-2139-length-10804-cov-3.470834_pt1 | contig 10804 bp, 11 predicted proteins | sample MGYA00376037_ERZ724504 | MGnify/ENA primary metagenome ERZ724504 (study PRJEB28724, sample SAMN07190888) | wastewater metagenome | isolation source: influent of sewage treatment plant in Hong Hong | place: USA: Christiansburg, Virginia | collected 2016-03-01 ... | reverse complement strand
TGGATGCCACTTGCCCGATCTCGAAAGAGACCGACTACAAGAAGTGTGCATGCAAGGTGGTGAAGGCCTGAGGACGGCCTTCAGCAAACGGATAAGGCAATCAGGGAGTGCCGGGCTGAGGGAGGAGCGACGCGAGCCGCTCCTCCCGCCGGCTGACCGATATGGCTACCACTGACGATATCAAACCGGCTGCTGCGCGCAAGTCCGCTCCTGCGCGTCGCCAGTTCATGTTCGACACCGCACGCATGGCGTGCGGCGTTGGCATGCTCGGTTTGGGGCTCGGGCTCTATGCCAAGCAGACAAAGGCCTTGCCGGCGCTCGCCGTGCGCCCTCCCGGCGCCTTGCCGGAAGAAGACTTTCTCGGCGCCTGCATTCGCTGCGGGATGTGCGTCCGCGATTGCCCCTACGACACCCTGAGCCTGGCCAAGCCGGAAACGCCCGTCACCACGGGCACCCCTTATTTCACAGCACGCAACATCCCGTGTGAAATGTGCGAGGACATCCCCTGCGTCAAGGCGTGTCCCACCGGCGCACTGGATCATGGATTGACTGACATCAACAAATCCAAGATGGGTCTTGCGGTGCTGGTCGACCACGAAACCTGCCTCAATTTCCTGGGGCTGCGCTGCGACGTCTGCTACCGGGTGTGCCCGGTGATCGACAAGGCCATTTCGCTGGATATGGTTCCGAACACGCGAACCGGCCGGCATGCGATGTTCCTGCCGACGGTCCATTCGGAGCACTGTACGGGGTGTGGCAAGTGCGAAAAATCCTGCGTCACCGAAGTCGCCTCGATCAAGGTTTTCCCGGTCGCGCTGGCCAAGGGGGCCTTGGGCAAGCACTATCGTTTAGGCTGGGATGAACAGAAAAAAGCGGGCGGCTCGCTGATCGACGAAAAGAGCATGGTCGATTTGCCGGATCGGCTGCCCGAAGGTATGAAACTGCAGGGGCACTATGATCCAGGCAGTGGTGCAACGGCAGCGCCGGGCGTGACAACAGCCGACATGCCGCAGGGCAGCAGCCCCGGATATGTACCCAGTGCACCACCGGGGATGGGCGGACCAGCCGTGCCGTCTTCACCGCCGGGGATGCCGGGTGCCGTGGCCGGCAAGGTGCCTAGTCATCCTCCTGGTCTGGGAGGTGGCAAATGAGCAACAAGCGCGTTGGCGCAGAAGCGCTCGAAGCCAAGGGCTGGATTGGCACCTACAAGTGGCTGCTGCTGCGACGCTCGGTACAGTTCGGCATCCTTGCGCTGTTTTTGCTCGGTCCTCTGCTCGGCATCTGGGTCGTCAAGGGCAACCTGGCCTATAGCTATACGCTGAACATCCTGCCGCTGACCGATCCTTACGTCGCGCTGCAGTCGCTGATGACCGGGCACGTGCCGGAGAAACTCGGCCTGATCGGTATCGGCATCGTGCTGATTTTTTATTTCCTGGTCGGCGGCCGCGTCTATTGCTCGTGGGTGTGTCCGATCAATATCGCGACCGATACCGCCGGCTGGTTGCGCCGTCGCCTTGGCATCAAGGGCAGCGTGCACCTCTCGCGCCAGACCCGCTACTGGATTCTCGGTACGACCCTGATCGGATCGACGCTGACCGGCGTCGTGTTGTGGGAGCTGATCAATCCGGTATCGATGCTGCATCGCGGGCTGATATTCGGCATGGGCCTCGCCTGGTTGATCGTGCTTGCCGTTTTTCTTTTCGACCTGTTCGTGATGAGCCGCGGCTGGTGTGGCCGTCTGTGCCCGGTCGGGGCATTTTACGGACTGCTCGGACAGTGGAGTCCAGTGCGGGTGTCGGCGCCGAAGCGTGCCGCCTGCAATGACTGCATGGATTGTTTTGAAGTTTGCCCCGAACCGCAAGTCATCCGACCGGCGCTCAAGGGCGAAGCAAATGGTGTGGGCCCCGTCATCCTGGCGTCGGCGTGCACCAACTGCGGACGCTGCATCGATGTCTGTTCCAAGGATGTGTTTAGTTTCGGACTGCGCTATAACAACGCCGTTCCGCTGAAACCGGTGGGCGGCCCACAAGCCGCGATGTCCGGAAAGTAAAATGTTGGCAAATGTTGACCATTGAATAATTCGTTTTTTAATATCTTTACGTGGAGGGAGATCCCATCATGAAAAACCCGCTGAAACTTTCGCTGGCCCTTGTCGCCGCCTGCTTTGCCGCTGCCGCCATGGCGGCCGATGCCCCGAAGTCGATGCGTGGCATTGATGTCGCTGCTCCCGACGCCGTCGCGGCAGAGAAGGCCTATGTAGGCAAACGTCCGGGGACGCAGACGCCTGTTGCGCGCACGTTCAGCACGCAGCCGCCGGTGATTCCGCATTCGATCGAGAACTTCGATGAAATCAATCTCGAAGGCAACCAGTGCATGGATTGCCATTCGGCGGCGAATTTCAAGAAGAAGAATGCACCGAAGGTTGGTGATAGCCACTTCGTGAATCGCGAAGGGCAGAAGCTCGATGAAGCCTCCAATGCCCGCCACAACTGCACGCAGTGCCACGTGCCACAAGTGGATGCGCCGCCGCTGGTGGATAACGCCTTCCAGGGTGACGTAAAGAAGGCGGACGCCAAGAAGCCTGTGAAGAAAAACTGACACCGGATTCCAGTCGCAGCGAAAACGGTCAACGGGGCGCTCAGGCGCCCCGTTCGTTTCTGTACTGACCGTGGTTTAGGCGATCGTGATGGCCCGTACAGGGCATGGAGCGACACAGGCACCGCAACCTGTGCAGCGATCGCCATCGAGCTGGGGTTGAGAGATTCCGCCAAGCTGTGGTGAAAAGCGGATCGCGTTTTCGCCGCACTGCTCGCCGCAAATGCGGCATTCCACCTGGCGATTTGCCAGGCAGGTTTCACTAATCTTCGCGCGTATGCTCCAGGCCGGAGCCCCTTCGGTGTGACGCAAGGCCTGTGGCTGGCATGCGGCGGCACAGTCACCACAGAAGGTACATTCGCCGAGTGCGAAATCCACCGTCGGGTAGCCGGCATCGCCCTGCTTGATGATTCGTGTCGGGCAGGCGCGCGCACAGTCGCCGCAGCGCGTACAAATGGCGGCAAATTCACCTTCAGCACGCGCCCAGGGTGGGCGCAGCTGGGCGGTATGGGTGGATATTTTGCCGCGGAGAAAATTGCGTCGGCTGCTAGGATCGCTCATTTTGCCAATAAAAAAGGGCGGGATTGCTCCGCGCCCTTTTTCTCATGTTGCCGGGAATCTTGCAATTCCCGCAAGCCAGATTGCCTGATTACTGCTTGGTCGCCTTGATATCGCCGTCGGCGCCGATACCCAGCAGGTAACCGAGGGAGACGTGATGGAAGCGGCCGCTGGCATGGTCGGCGTGGATGGCGACGCCCATTGGCACAGCCTTGCCTTCTGCCAGCGCACCATTCAGCTTGCGGGTAAAGGTCACGGTAACAGCGCCGCCCTTGTTTTCGCCTTCGGCCTTGACGCCTGCCGTACCGCCTTCCATGTTGCGCTTGTCGGTAACAGAGCCATCAGCTGCCTTGGCACCCTTGGCGCTCTTCCACTGCATCAGCTCGTAGCCACCAGCCGAGGTGTACTTGGTCTTCTTGTCGTCGGCGCCCGGCATGGTGCGGGCATCCGCGTGGCAGGTTGCCCAGCAACCGACCTGGGCACCGGAAACAGGCTTGCCGCCGGCATCGAGCGTAACTTTGTCGTTGGCGAACATCACGGTTGCCTTGATCTCGTTTTCCTTGTCGGACTGGTCGGCGCCGCCGGCAGGTGCCTTGAAGGACAGGCGAACGTAGAGGTTTTCCTTGTCGTAGGCAGTCTGCACGGTGACCGGGAAGTTCATGGTCTTCGGCGCGCCCTTCGGTTCCAGATCCTTGCCGGCCAGACGCTTCATGTCAAAGTTCAAACCGCCCTTTTCTTCGTGGCAACCAACGCAGGTTTCGCCCTTGACCAGGCCGGTGCGGCCGCTGTGATCCGACTTCTTGAGAACCCATTCCACCGGCGTAGCGGCGGCGTGGAATACCTGTACGTCACGCTTCGGCACCTTGGACCAATCCGGGGCCGCGAAGGCAGCGGAAGAGCCAAGAGCAAGGACAGCACCCATCACGGACAGCGAAACGATCGATTTTTTCATTGTTGCCTCTCCAGTAAAGATTGCTTCTTAACGGTGCAACGGCCTGTCAGGTTGACAGGCCGCTACGAATTCAAACGCTGCAAAGTCTGCAAAGACTCGGAAACATGCTACAGGAAACCAATCAATCGTCGTCCGGTTCTTCCGGCATGTTCTTCGGCTTCTTGTGCGCGATGCCCTTGTGGCAATCGATACAGGTCTTTTTGTCGTCCTGAGCGATTTTGTGCATCTTGGAGGCGCGAGCTTTCTGCTTTTCGACGTCCATACCGCCGAAGCTGTGGCAATTGCGGCATTCGCGTGAGTCGCTGGCCTTCATCCGTGCCCATTCGTTGGTGGCCAGACGGAGACGGTGCTCCTCAAATTTTTCCTTGGTGTCGATGGTGCCCATCAGCTTGCCCCAGACTTCCTTGGAAGCCTGAACCTTGCGGATCATCTTGTGGGTCCAGTCCTTCGGCACGTGGCAATCCGAACAGACGGCGCGGACACCGGTGCGGTTCGAGTAATGGATGGTTTCCTTGTATTCGACGTAAACGTTGTCACGCATCTCGTGACAGCCGATACAGAATTCCAGGGTGTTGGTTGCTTCCATTGCAGTGTTGAAGCCGCCCCAGAAGAAGATGCCCGAGAAAAAGCCGACGACCAGAAGTGTCAGCAACGAATATTTGGCGCTCGGGCGGCGCAAGATGGCGAGAAATCCGCCTTTGGTTTCAGACATGGTGCCAAACCCCTCTCGTCGTCTTTATATGAATTTGACAACCTTTGTTGGCTAGAAGGCTGTCATGAGTAGGGCGGAGTCTATCGACCCACTGCCTGTAAGGGTTTGATCTAGGTTAACAAATTCACATTTTTCGCAGGCGTCAAGCGCCTGCCCCGCCCGGCGGGAAGGCCGCCCGGTACGATCACGGAACGATCTGGTCGATGATCAGTTTCAAACCTTCCTTGCCCGGTTTGACGCCTGTTTGGCGGCCAAAGAAATCGCCGCTGGTCGTCTTGGCATCTCCGGATTTGGCGATGCGCGCTTCAACCGTGACCGATTTGTGCGCGGAGAGCTTTTCGCCCCCTGGAAGCGCCATCGAGTCGTCGAGGTTGAATTTCAGCGGCAGATTGCCGGCCGACTGGCGAATCACCGCCAGCGGCATGCCCGGACCGCTTTCGGCGCGGGCAAACACGAACAACACTTCATTCGGGCGCAGCTGAGCGGCAAGTTTCGGGCTGATCGTGACTTCCCCGCTGATTCGTTGGCCGGTAGCAGGTTTATCAGCGCTCTTTCCTTGCATTTCGGCGGCGCTGCGGACGCGGGCGATCGCGTCTTCGACCATGGTGGCATCTTCCGAACCCGGTTCAAGCATGGGCAGAAGGCGTGTCCAGTAGGTGATCGCGCCGCTGAAGTCGCGCAACTCGGCCGCAGCGACTCCGGCAAGCATCAGCGCCTGTGCATCGTTCGGGTCCAGCTTGAGTGCCCGCTTGACCAGTTCGCCCGGTCTGCCGCGCATGCTGCCATCGTTCAGCTGGGCAAGCAGGTCGGCGTAGTCGGTGAGCAGTGCCGGGTCCTTGTCGACGGCTTCGGTGGCGTGGCCGTAGGCCTCTGCGGCCTCCTCAAAGCGGCCGAGGGTCTTGTAGGAACGGGCCAGCATGACCCAGCCCTGCGTATCCGCCGGGTTGTCCTTCAGCTTCTGGGCGAGCTTTGTCACCATCCCCTCGACCTGGGCTGCGGTGACACGTTCCTGTGGCTGGGTATTGACCGGATCAAGTGCGCGCGGATTGCCGAGCAGTCCGTATCCGCCAAGCGACAGCAGCGGCAACAGCAGGATAAGTGCCAGTGCCGTCTTGCGGCTGGGGGAGGCTTCCTGGCCGGCGTCAGATTCCGGCCGGACATCTTCCAGCAGGCGGCGCTGCAGCTCGCTCTTGGCTTGCTCGAAATCGGCATCGGTCAGCGATCCTTCCTGGTGCTCATGCGCCAGTTCCGCCAGTTGATCGCGGAAAATGGTGATGTTGGTTGCGCCACGGTCGGCGCCGGTCACCAGGCTTTTGGGGCGGCGAAGGAGCGGAGTGGCGAGCAGAATCGCAGCGGCGACGATCATCAGCGTCGCCAGGGAGATAAACAGGGTCATTGCGGTTTGCTACCTTGGCTGTTTGAGCGGTCGGCGGACAGCAGGTCGGCCACCTGTTGCTGCTCTTCGGCAGAGAGGGCGGCGTCGGAAATGGCGGAATTTCGCCGGCGCAGAAAGCGGATCAGTAGTGTCAGGCCAAGAATCAGCAGCACGCCGGGGCCGGCCCACAGGAGAACGGTTGTGCCTTTCATCGGCGGTCGATAGCGAACGAAATCGCCGTAACGGGCAACCATGAAATCGAGGATCTCCTGATCCGACTTGCCTTCGGCGATCAGCTTCCTGATCTCGCGCCGGAAATCGTTGGCCAGGTCGGCGTTGGAATCGGCGATGGTCTGGTTCTGGCAGACCAGGCAACGTAGCTCGGTGGTGATTGCCAAGAGGCGCTTTTCAGTAAGCGGGTCGGCCGCCAGTGGCGCCGCTTCCTTGGCAAAAACCGGATTAACCGCCGAAACACAGAGGGCGCAGAGCACAGCAAAAAAAACAGCGACATAAGAAAAAGGATTTTCTCTGTGTCTCTGTCCCAAGGGATTTGCTTCGCGGCATGCCTCTGTGGTGAATGGTTGTACCGTCATTTGTTCAGCTCCGCCACCAGCGGCAGTATCTTCGTCGACAGGATGTCCGGCGTGACCGGCCCCGTGTGCTTCATGCGGATGATGCCGGCCTTGTCGATGATGTAGGTTTCCGGGACGCCATAGACCCCGTAGTCGATACCGACTCGTCCGTCGAGGTCGAGTACCGAAAGCGTGTAAGGATTGCCGTGCTTGCTCAGCCAGCCGGCGGCGCGGGTTTGTGCGAGTTTCCGCTCGGTCGCGGCATCGGTCTTGCTCATGTCGGTTTCGCCGGCGCCGCGGACTTCCTTGTAGTTCAGCCCGATCACCGGAACGATGTTCTTGCGACCAAGTTCGACGAGCAGCGGATGCTCCTGCCGGCAGGAGACGCACCAGGAGGCCCAGACGTTGAGCAGCCAGACCTTGCCCTTCATTTCCTCAGGGCCGAATTGCTTGTCAGCACCCAGCACGGAGAGTGAAAAGTTGGCGGCAGGCTTCCCCACCAGCGGCGACGGTACGTCGCGCGGGTTCAGGCTGAGACCGACGGCCAGCAGGACGACCAGTGCGACAAAGCCGACCAGCGGCCAGAGAAAGCGGTTCATGCGGTTCGTGTATGACCAGTATTGACGGTTGAAGGAGTTGTCGCTCGTGACTTCAGGCGATAGCGACGGTCGGCGAGCGCGAGCAGGCCGCCGAGTGCCATCAGCACGCAGCCGCCCCAGATCCAGTCGACGAAAGGCTTGTGATAGACGCGCACGGCCCATTCGCCTTCGGGCTTCAGGCGGTCGATTGGCTCCCCGAGTGAAACGTAGAGATCGCGCAGAAAACCGGCGTCGATCGCAGCTTCGGTCATCGGCATGCCGGAAGAGGCGTAGTTGCGCTTCTCGGGGTTCATCTTGCGCACCAGCTTGCCATCCTTGACCAGGTCGAAATCGCCGGCCAGCGCCACGTAGTTCGGCCCTTTAATTTCGCGTACGCCGAGGAAGCGGAATTCATAGCCGGCGACACTGACCGTCTCGCCAGGCCCCATCTTGACGTCTTTTTCTTCCTGATAGCCTTGCACCATGGTGACGCCAACCACGAAAACGGCAATGCCGATATGGGCGATGTGCATGCCGAAAAAGTGGCGCGGCTGTTTCATGGCAGCAGCCAGGAAGGGCTGGCCGGCGCGTGTGGATTGCACGCGCTCGACGAAATTGAGTATCCCGGAAAAAACGATCCAGGCGGCGAGCAGCAGACCAAGCGCGATCAGCGGCGTCCATTTTCCGTAGGCGAACGGCAGCACGAGGGCGACAATGGCGGCCGCCACGAATGCCCAGCGCAGGGTGCGTACCAGCTCGGCGATGCTGGCATCTTTCCAGCGGGCAAATGGACCAACGCCCATCAGGAACAGTGCCGGCACCATCAACGGGACGAAGACTGCATCGAAATAGGGTGGGCCGACCGAAATCTTGCCGGCACCGAGGGCGTCGATCAGCAGCGGGTAGAGCGTGCCGAGCAGCACCGAGGCGCAGGCGACGACCAGCAGCACGTTGTTGGTGAGCAGCAGCGACTCGCGCGAAACCAGCGAAAAGCGGCCACCGAGGCCGACTTTTGGGGCACGCCAGGCAAACAGTACCAGTGAGCTACCGATGACGGCGACGAGGAAGGCGAGGATGAAGATGCCGCGCTTCGGATCGGTGGCGAAGGCATGTACTGAAGTCAGCACACCGGAGCGGACGAGGAAGGTGCCGAGCAGCGACAGCGAAAAGGCCGAAATCGCCAGCAGCACCGTCCAGTTCTTGAAGCTGCCACGTTTTTCCGTGACGGCCAGTGAGTGCACCAGTGCCGTGCCGATCAGCCAGGGCATGAACGAGGCGTTTTCAACCGGGTCCCAGAACCACCAGCCGCCCCAGCCCAATTCGTAGTAAGCCCACCATGAGCCCATGGCAATGCCCAGCGTCAGGAAGATCCAGGCGGCCGTGGTCCACGGCCGCGACCAGCGCGCCCAGGCCGCGTCGAGTTGCCCCGAAAGCAATGCGGCGACAGCAAAGGCGTAGGCGATCGAGAAACCGACATAGCCCATATAAAGCAGCGGCGGGTGGATGACGAGGCCCGGATCCTGCAACAGCGGATTCAGGTCACGGCCTTCGGCCGCACCTGGCAGCAGCCGCTCGAAGGGGCTGGAGGTGAACAGGATGAAGAGCAGGAAGCCGGCAGTGACCAGGCCGAGCACGCCCAGCACGCGGGCCACCATGGCGTCGGGCAACTGACGCGAAAGCAGGCTGACGGCAAAGGTCCACCAGCCGAGCATCAGCACCCAGAGCAGCAGCGAGCCTTCGTGCCCACCCCAGACTGCTGCCACTCGATATTCCATGGGCAGCAACGTATTCGAGTGCTGAGCCACATAGACAACCGAGAAGTCGTTATTGACGAAAGCCCAGACCAGACAACCGAAAGAAATCGTGATGAACAGGGCCGTCGTTTGCGCGGCCGGCCGCGCGATGGCGATCCAGGCCAGCCGGTTGCAATGGGCGCCGATGAGCGGCAGCACCCCCTGCGTCAGCGCAACGGCAAGCGCCAGAATCAGGGCGAAGTGACCGAGTTCGGGGATCATGGGGGTCTCAGTAGTTGTAACCGGGTTTGGCGGCCGGGGTTGCTGCCGGTGCTGCCGGTGTCGGGTTGCCAGCTTTTCCCGCCTCAGCGCGGGCCTGTGCGTCATTGAGTGCCTTGGCAGCTTCCGGCGGCATGTAGTTCTCGTCGTGCTTGGCCAGCACTTCGCTGGCCAGGAAACGGGTGTTGCCTTCAGTCAGCTTGCCTTGGGCGACGACGCCTTTCCCTTCCTTGAACAGGTCGGGGAGAATGCCTTTGTAAGCGACGGTCAGGTCTTTCTCGGTATCAGTGACAACGAAACTGACGGTGACGCCATCGGCTTCACGCTTGAGTGAGCCCTCCTTGACCATGCCGCCAATGCGGAAAGCCTTGCCCTGCGGCGCCTTGCCGGCGGCGACGTCGGTCGGCGAAATGTAGAGGGCGATGTTGCTGTTCAGCGCGTTAAGTACCAGCACAGCAGCAATGGCGAGAACGGCGAGGCCGCCGACGATAAGGGCGATTCGTTTCTGACGGGCTTTCAATTACTGCTCCTCCGTGTTGCGGGGGTTGCGGTTTTCCCGCTCAGCCCGGGTTTGGCGCTTCAGCCGGGCGATAAGGCTGGTTCGACGGCGGATCGCCACAATAGGTTCCGCCAGCATGATCAGGGCAGTCACCCCGAAGGAACCCCAGACATAGCCGGCATAGCCGCCCATGGCGAGAAAGTCGGAAAAACTCTGCCAGTAAATATTCATTTGGCGGCCCCATCGGTCTCTGCGGCCAGCACGTCCTTGACCCACTCCGTGCCGCGTTCGCGTTCCAGCATGATGCAGCGCGCCCGATAGAGCGCTATGGCAATGCTGTACATCCAGAAGCACAGCGCCATCAGCAGCATGCCCCACAGCATCAGCATGGCCATCGACGGCGACTTGGTCAGGCTGACCGAGGAACCCTGGTGCAGCGTGTTCCACCACTTGACCGAGAAATAGATGATCGGGATGTTCACCACGCCGACCAGGGCCAGCACGGCACCGGCCTTGTCGGCCCGGCGGGGGTCGTCGATCGAGGCCTGCAGGGCGATGAAGCCGATGTAGAGGAAGAGCAGGATCAGCTCCGAAGTCAGGCGGGCATCCCAGACCCACCAGGTGCCCCACATCGGCTTGCCCCACAGGGCGCCGGTCCACAGCGAGAGGAAGGCGAAGAGGGCGCCGGTCGGCGCCAGCGCGGAGGCCATCATTCCCGACAGGCGCGTGTTGAAAGCCAGCCCGGTGCCGGCCCAGAAGGCCATCACCAGGTAGATGAACATCGACATCCAGGACGCGGGCACATGCAGGAAGATGATTCGATAGCCCTCGCCCTGCTGCGCGTCGGTCGGCGCGAGCAGGAAGCCGATGCTCAGCCCGGCGACGCCGAAAATCGCGGCCAGCGCCCAGAACCACGGGATCATCTTCCCGGCCAGCGGGTAGAAGGCCTGT
>ERZ724504.2138-NODE-2138-length-10806-cov-5.068459_pt1 | contig 10806 bp, 9 predicted proteins | sample MGYA00376037_ERZ724504 | MGnify/ENA primary metagenome ERZ724504 (study PRJEB28724, sample SAMN07190888) | wastewater metagenome | isolation source: influent of sewage treatment plant in Hong Hong | place: USA: Christiansburg, Virginia | collected 2016-03-01 ... | reverse complement strand
GAGCGGCCAGTTCGAGAACATGGAACGCGCCATCGAGAAAATGAAGGTGGTCGTGCCGGTGACGCTGCTGCTGATCTTCCTGCTGCTCTACCTCAACTTCCGGCGCCTGACCGAAACGCTGATCGTCATGCTCTCGGTGCCCTTCGCGCTGGTCGGCGGCATCTGGCTGATGTGGCTGCTCGGTTACAACCTGTCGGTCGCCGCCGCCATCGGCTTCATCGCACTTGCCGGCGTTGCTGCTGAAACCGGCGTCATCATGCTGATCTATCTCGACCACGCCTGGACGGCGGTACAGAAAAAATGTGCCGCTGCAGGCCGTCGACCGCAACACGCTGACCTCTACGCCGCGATCATGGAAGGTGCCGTCGAACGAGTGCGCCCGAAAATGATGACGGTTACCGCCATCATGGCCGGCCTGCTGCCCATCCTGTGGGGTACCGGCACAGGCTCGGAAGTAATGAGCCGGATTGCAGCGCCGATGGTCGGCGGCATGATTTCATCGACCGTGCTGACCTTGGCCGTAATCCCGGCCATTTACGGGCTGATCATGCGGCGGCGACTTGCAGCCAACGATAATTCCGCAGCCTGATGTGTCAGGCCTCTATCAGCCCGCTGCGCATTGCATACAAGGCCATTTCAGCCGCATTCTGCAGATTGAGTTTTTGCTTGATGTGATAAAGATGGGTGCCCACCGTGCTTGGGCTGAGGAAAAAATCCTCGGCAATATGATTCACTGAGCGCCCTTGGGCGAGCTGCATGAAGACGGCCAGTTCTTTTTCGGTCAGCGTATCGAGCGGCGAGGCGCTACCGGAAAGTTGGGCGAGCGCTACCTCCTGCGCCAGCTCCGGGTCGAGGTAGCGCTGATCGGCAGCGACCCGGCTCACGGCACGCAGGAATTCATCTGGCGCGGCGCGCTTACACAGATAGCCACGCGCACCGAGGCGTAGTGCACGAACCGGCACCACCGCATCATTGTGGGCCGAGAGCATCAAGACACGCGCCGCCGGATGGGCGACGCGAAGCCGCTCCAGTGCTGCCAGACCACCGATGCCGGGCATCGAAACATCCATGACCAGCACATCCGGTAGCAGTTCGTTGTAACCGAGGATTGCACTTTCACCACTATCGGCCTCACCGACAACGGTTGCCCCGGCGCCTTCGAGCAGCAGGCGAAAGCCGAGGCGGACGACGACATGATCGTCGGCCAGCACAATGCGACAGGCTTGCAGGGATGTGTTCATGTTTCGACCTCCAGACAGGGAGAGTGGTGTGCCGCCGGCAGACGGGCACAGAGTTGGCAGCCGCCCCCGGCCGGGGTTTGAAAGGTAAGGCTGCCGCCGAAATCGGCCAGCCGCTCGCGCATGCCGGAGAGGCCGAAACCACAGCCCGCCTGAACCGAGGGTGCGCCATCCAGGCCACAACCATCGTCGCAAATGGTCAGTTCCAGCCAGACACCAATCTGGCGCAGGCTGACGCTGACATGCCGGGCGGCGGCATGGCGCAGGATGTTGGTCAGGGCTTCCTGAGTCACGCGCAGCAGTGTGGCCGCTTGGGTTTCCGGTATGGCAGACAGTGGGTCAGCGAGCGCCACGGTCAAATTGATTTGCGGCTGGCGTTGCTCCCAGGATTCGAGAAACGAGCGCAGAGTGGCGGTAATTTTTTGGTCGTTTTTGGCGGTTGACCGTAACGATTTCAAAATATTGCGTACGCCGTCCTGCATTTCACCGGTGACGCCAATAATGCTGTTGGCTGGTGCCTGCAGCGCAGGCTGATCGGCACTGCGCTGAACAATTGCCCCGGCCAATGCCCGTACCGCCGTGATGCCCTGTGCCAGTTCGTCATGCAACTCACGGGCGATACTGCGCCGCTCGGCTTCGAGGCGGATTTGCAGGCAGCGGGCAACTTCCTGATCGCTTTCAAGACGGACGTTTTCATCCACCGCCTGCGCCAGTCGGTCAGCCATGCCGTTGTAAGCGCGAGCCAAACGGGCCAGCTCTGGGGCGGCAGGGGCCGGCAGGCGAATGTCGAAGCGGCCCTGGCCGGTACGATCAAGCGCGGTCAGTAATTTTTCCAGCGGCTTCAAAGCGCGATCAAGGGCCAGGCGGGAGGCAATGAACAGCACGGCGAGAAAAGCCAGGGCCAAGCCGGCCATGGCGCAGAAATCATCCCAGGCATCGATTATCGAGCGCGACGGATCGGGATGAATGACGACAGCCAGCGCCCCGAACTCGATACGGCGCGCTGCAAACGCCGGCGCCACCAGCTGGGCAAAATAACCCGGCACCACCCTGCCCTGCTTGTAGCTTGGCCCAGGCGAGAGATAAAGCCGTTCGCCCCCGGCATCAAGCACTTCCAGCGCATTGGCGCGGATGCGCCCGGCTGGCTGGAGCAGCGCCAGCAGCTGATCGGCATTGATTCCGCTCACCGCGCTCTGCCGGGCAATCACCTGCAGCCATTGCTCGGAAACCCGCGTCGCTGCCTCAACTTCTTCATGAATGCCGGTTCGTGCGCCCTGCAACCAAAGCCCGGCGAGGCCGATCAGCAGAGCGGCCAGCAGCCCGGTCAGCACAAAGCTGAGACGGGTACGCAAACTGAGGCGGCGGCGTTCCATAGCAGCTCTTATTTGCCGAAGCGGTAACGAATGCCGACCCAGGCGGCACGCGGCGCACCGGGGGCGATGAAGGTTTCGTGCTTCCAGTTATCCGAGTTGTTCTGGAATGCACCTTTGCTGTCAAACGGGTTTTCAGCCAGCGCGGCCGCCGTGCCATAGCGTTTGTCGAAGAGGTTGTTCACCCGAGCAAAGAGCTCCCAGCCAGCCCCGAGATCGAGGTTGCCATTCACATTGAGGATGGCGTAACCCGGCAGGCGGCCAGCGCCGGAAAAGTCACGCGAATTGCCGAACTGATCGGTCGCCGTACCAGACTGATGCTGGTTGTTCTCATTACCTCGGGCGTACTGGCTGGAGAATGCCTGGAGGTCAGCGCCGAGACGCAGTGCATCGGTTGCCCGCCAGTTCAGGGAAAATTTCAGGCTGTGGTTAGGCAGGCCCGGCATCCGATTGCCTTTTTTGACCAGGATTTCGTCATCCTGCCCACCGGCTGTGCAAGCAGCAGACTGGCCGCGCGAGCTGTTGTTTTCGGCAAGCAGGCAGGCATCCGACTGAAAGGTAGCGAGCAGATAGCTGTAATTGATGCGCCAGTCAAAACGTCCTTGCTGGGCCGCCAGACCAAGCTCGGCACCCTGGCGTCGGGTCTGGCCGAAATTGGTAAAGTAGCCGGCGCTGGTCGAGGTGCCGACAAAAAGAATGTCGTCCGTGCTATCGGTACGAAATGCCCCGGCACTCCATTCGACTCCGCCGGCCAGCTTGCCGCGCAGGCCAGCTTCCAGCGTGCGGGCAACAACCTGCTTGAGATAGGGATCGGCGGCCATGGCGTTAGGCAGCGAACAGGGGTTGGCCGGATCGGCACAGCCCAGTTCAATCGGCGAAGGTGCCCGGTTGCCCTGGTTGAATCCGGCGTAGACGTTAAGCGCCGGCATGGCTTGCCAGGTCAGGCCAAGGGCCGGATTGAGCTTTTTATAGCGGTGATCGCCATCGAGATTGGGCGCGCTGCTGTTGAGTTGATCGACCGTCACAACGTGCGTCTGGTTGTAGCGCGCCGCTGCAGACAGGTGTAAATCCGGGCGCAGGGTGATGGTATCGGTGAGGAAAATGCTGGTCGTTTGGGTCGTGCCGCGTAACGAGTTTTCCTGCACCTCGTCGAGCAGATCACCTACCCCCCGGCTGCTGTCGATGATGCCCAACTGGGCTGACTGACTGAACTTCACTTTGGCAAAATCACCGGAAACGCCTAGTGCCAGTTGCTGCGACTGACTGGTGAAATTCCATTGTGCGGCGCCGCCATAACCATTCTGGCGGGTTTGAGTGCGGTTATAAACGCCGGAGTCGTCATTCGACAAACCATCAAAAGCACCGCCTTCAAACTCATCGTTAAGGTCGCCATTAAGCGTCCGCGTTTTTGTCTGGCGTGTATAAACCGTGCCGGAGAGGCTGCTGGCGGTGGTCAGCCAGTAACGGCCACTCAGCGCCAACTGGGTCAGGTCGTTGCGTGTCTGGTCGGGATGGGTAAAGACCTGCGTCCGCCCCAAGGCAAACATCGATTCCGGCAGCAGGCCGTTGCCGGTTAGTGCGGTCGACGTCCGATTCAGGCTTAAATCGGCTTCGCCATTTTCACCGCGATAAGACAGCTTGCCGAAAAACTGTTTGACCTCGGATGGCGAATGATCGCGCCAGCCGTCCTCCTTGAACCAATCCAGCGCGCCGTACCAAGCCAGCGCACCGGCTTTGCCACCATGCTCGATCTCCAGCATCTTGCGCCCGAAGGAACCACCGGACATTTCAATTTGCGTGCCGGGATGGGTGTCACCGCTCTTGGTGCGCACCGCCAGCGCGCCACCCAGAGTATTGAGGCCAAACAAGGGGTTGGAACCGGGAATCAGGTCGATACCGGCTATTGCCGTACGCGGCAGCAGATCCCAATTCACCGTGTCGCCAAACGGCTCATTGACGCGCACGCCATCGAGATAAACCGACAACCCCTGCGGTGTGCCGAGCAGTGGCGACGCGCTGAAGCCACGGAAATTGACATCCGGCTGGAAGGGATTGCTCTGCGTTTCATTGATATTGACACTCGGCAACTGGCTGGCCATGAAGTCAGGCAAATTGAGGTTTTCTGCCTCTTCTAGCCGGCGACTGCCAACCGCTTGTACATTGGCTGGCATCTGCTCGCGCGGCACGCCGACGCCGGCCAGTGGCGTGCTGCCAATGATATGAATAGTCGCGGTTTCGACTGCACTGTCAGGCGCGGCAAAAGCGGCAGTGCTGAAGGTGGCTAGGGCCAGGGCAATTCGAGACGGTTGGAGTTTCATACGGCTTTTTTCAATTTGTAATTAACAGGAACGGTGATCTGGATTTCGCTGCCTTCCAGTTCATCGGGGAATGGCGGCATGCGCACCAGATCAACCAGTTGCAGTGCATGCTGATCAAGAATCTCGTGGCCACTGCTGCGGTCGACCTGCAAAGAGAGCAGATTTCCCTTGCGTGCTACTTTCAGGCGCAAGCGCACCTCACCCTCCCAGCCACGCATGGCGGCGAGACGCGGGTACTCCTGATGGCTGGCCAGCAGGCGCGAAAGTTGTTGTGCATAACGGCTTAGTAATTGTTGCTGCTCCGCCTGCAAGTTGTGAGTAGCGGCCTCACGGGTCGCTTCACTACGGGTCGGCCTGACAGCCTCTATCGCCTCCGGCACCGGCCGTGGCTCGGATGGTGATAGAGGCTGCCTGACCTCCTGAGGGGCGGGATGCGCAATGCTCACCGGCCCGGGTTTGTTGGCCGGTATTTCAAGCCGGCGAGAAATTGCTGGCGCCTTGGCTGCACGGTTTTCCTGCGGCACGGCATCACTCGCGGCGGGAGAATCAGGCGGTGAAATCAGGCGCAGCGTGGCGTTGATCAATATTTTTGGCGACGGCAATTTGCGCGTTGGTGCGTTAAACCATGCCAAAAGCAATGCATGCAAGGCTAGAGAAAGCAATAACCAGCGCAAGACACGCTGCCTTTCATGCATGAAATTCGACCCGGGAATGACCATGTCAGTGCGCATGGCCCAGCGCCTCCTGCTCCGCAGCCGGGAAAAGATGGCCGACCGAGCGCCGGTATTCGCGCATGCCAACCGCCATGCCGGCAAATTCGGCAGGCAGCGGGCGGGCCAGTACTTCGTTCAGATCAAGGCCATCTGCTGCCGCTTGGCGCATGGCCTGATCCAACCAGCGCAACCAGGCACGGGTCTGGCGGATCGGCGCGGCATCGCGGGTAATCGCGCCATGACCGGGAACGATGGCGCTGAAACCGGGTTCGCGGGTAATCGCCTCCAGTGTGTCGAGTGAGGCTAGCCAGCGCTCGATGCGCGCGTGTGGCGTGGTGGGTGCGCGGTTGTTAAAGACCAGATCACCGGCAAACAGCACGCCGCTGGTTTCGTCGTAAATCGCCAGGTCGCCCTCTGTGTGACCATTCAACGCCAGCAGACGGAGTGCTCGCCCGCCAAGCTGGATTCGACCGGAAGTAATCGTCGCCGTCGGCGCCACCGATTCGGTGCCTTTCATCCAATCACCGGAGAGGCGGTAAAGGTTTTCAGCGAAGGTATTACCCTCGGCGGCGATGCCCTGCCGGGTGGCTTCCAGCGCAACAATAGGCGTCCCGGCGAATGCTTGATTGCCGAGAAAATGATCCGGGTGGTGGTGCGTATTGAAGACCTGCAACAACACTGCCGGGCTGACCTTCCTCATGGCCCGTTGCATTTGCTGGCCGTAGCGCAGCGAGGGGCCGCTATCAATGACGACCAGGCCGGCAGCGGTCACGATGAAACCAGTGTTGACGATATTTCCGCCGTTGACCGTACTGAAGTCTTCGTCACGCCCGACAAAAACGTACACATCGTCGGCCACCCGCTGCGCCTGCAGGCCGTAATCGAACGCGGGTTCGGCTGCCACCAACGCGGTACTGAAACAAGCGAGCAGGCAGGCAAGCAGATGTTTCATGGCTCGATCCAGACACTGAAATCATTGCCGTTGTTATCACGGCCGATTGCCTTGACCCGCCCTGCCGTCTTTTGCTGCAAGGTAAAAACCGGGTTCTCACTGACCGGCTCAAACGTTTCGATACGCATCAAGGCCTGATCGCTACTATCGCTGAGCCTTATTTCCTGCAGATGGAAAGCCGGAATGCCAGCGACCAGCCCGGTATCCATCGGATGTACAACGCGCAGACGCAAGCGCCCGGCCAGTTCGCCACTTTGCCACTGGCGTGCGCTAACTTGATTCAACTGTTTCTGCCACTCGGGCGCGGTAGCCGCTGCCGAAGGCGCCGTACAACCACCACCAACCGTGTTAACCCAGGTGCCGCCAACATGCCAGACGCCATCCACCGTACGCACAGCCGCCCGCACCGGGGTCGATTGCTGCAGCTTGACGCGAAAACCAAGATAAGCCGAGGCGGTTTCGGGGTAAAAGCGCAGGATCTGGACTATCGGATTGAAATCGGCAAAGACAATCACTTCCAGCACCTTGCCGAGTGCCGTGGCATCGACCGTCACCGGCACCTGCATCGGGTTTTCGGCATCGCTGGGGGCAATGACGCGAACGCGGGGATCAAAAACATAAGCTTGCCCGGCCAGAAACGCTTTTTGCATTTCAGCCCAGCGCGCCGAATCCAGCGGGTCGCCATTTTCCTGCAGCTTGGCTGCTTCCGCCGCCGGCATCATGGCCGACAAGGCCAGCGCCGCAATCATCAGGGGCAATTTCATCCAGTCTCCTCTCGCCCCTGAAAATCTGCCGGATTGCTTCCGGTCAGTAACGCACGGGGTCTGGAACTTCTTTTGCAAAGCCTGTGCCACCCCATAAACAGCCTGATTGCACGACCCTAATGCCTGTATCGCCAACTGCCTGTATCAATTTGGAGCAACTGGTGACATTTGGAACAGCCCATACCCTTTTCCCTACCGCAAAAAGGGGAAAAGCGACTGGCACACCCCTTGCGATTCTCCTAGCCGATGGTGCGGCCGGCTCAGGGATAAAGCGGCGGCTGTGCCATTTGTGATGGACAACCAAGGAGACTAATCCATGCAAAAACCCAGCAAAATCAGCCGGCGCGTCAGCGTACTGGCCATTCTCGTCGCCGCGACCTTCGCCACTGGCGGGGCGATGGCCAAGGACGTGACCGATGCCGACATCCTCAACGACGCCAAGAGCACCGGCGATGTCGTCAGCTTCGGCCTCGGCACCCAGGGCCAGCGTTTCAGCCCGTCTACCCAGATCGATACCAAGACAGTAAAGAACCTGGTACCGGCCTGGTCGATGTCCTTCGGCGGCGAGAAGCAACGCGGCCAGGAATCGCAGCCGGTCATTTCCGACGGCAAGATGTTCGTTACCGCCTCGTATAGCCGATTGTTTGCGGTCGATGCCAAAACCGGCAAAAAATTGTGGAAGTATGAGCATCGTCTGCCCGACGGCATCATGCCGTGCTGCGACGTGATCAATCGGGGTGCCGCGCTTTACGCTGACCTCGTCATCTTCGCCACGCTTGATGCGCAACTGGTTGCGCTTAACCGCGACACCGGCAAAGTGGTCTGGAAGGAAAAGCTCGGTGACTACGCTGCCGGCTACTCTGCCACCGCCGCACCGATCATCGCCAAGGGCAAGCTGATTACCGGCGTTTCCGGCGGCGAGTTCGGCGTGGTTGGCCGCATCGACGCACGCGACCCGAAAACCGGCAAGCTGATCTGGACCCGTCCTACCGTTGAAGGCCACATGGGTTACAGCTTCAATGCCGCTGGCGAGAAGGTCGAAAACGGCATCTCCGGCACGACCAACGCCACGTGGACCGGCGACCTCTGGCAAACCGGCGGCGCCGCGACCTGGAACGGTGCCACCTACGATCCGGAAACCAACCTGATCTTCGCCGGCACCGGCAATCCGGCCCCGTGGAACAGCCACCTGCGCCCCGGCGACAACCTGTTCTCGTCCTCCACCGTGGCCATCGACGCCGACACCGGCAAGATCGCCTGGCATTACCAGAACACCCCGCACGACGGCTGGGACTTTGATGGCGTGAACGAATTCATTTCCTTCGACTACAAGGATCCGAAGTCCGGCAAGCTGATCAAGGCCGGCGCCAAAGCCGACCGTAACGGCTTCTTCTTCGTCAACGACCGCACCAACGGCAAGCTGCTTGGCGCCTACCCCTTCGTCAAGAAAATCACCTGGGCGACTGGTTACGACCTGGCAACCGGCCGTCCCAACTACATTGAAGAAGGCCGCCCCGGCGACCCGACGCAAGGTGCGGATGGCAAGAAAGGCAAGGTTGTCTTCTCGGCACCGTCCTTCCTCGGCGGCAAGAACCAGCAACAGATGGCCTACAGCCCGCAGACCGGCCTCTTCTACGTGCCGGCCAACGAGTGGTCGATGGACATCTGGAACGAGCCGGTTTCCTACAAGAAGGGGGCGGCTTACCTTGGTGCCGGCTTCACCATCAAGGCGTTGAACGAAGATCACATCGGCGTACTGCGTGCGATGGACCCGGCCACCGGCAAGATCGTCTGGGAAAACAAGAACTACGCGCCGCTTTGGGGTGGCGTTCTGACTACCGCTGGCGGTCTGGTTTTCTACGGCACGCCTGAGGGCTTCCTGAAAGGCGTCGACGCCAAGACCGGCAAGGAACTGTGGTCCTTCCAGACCGGCACCGGCATCGTTGCACCTCCAGTCAGCTGGGAACAGGATGGCGAGCAGATGATTGCTGTGACGACCGGCTGGGGCGGCGCTGTTCCGTTGTGGGGCGGCGATGTGGCCAAGCGCGTGAACTTCCTTGAGCAAGGCGGTTCGGTTTGGGTGTTCAAGCTGCACAAGGGTTGAGTTGAAATAGCGCCGGGCTGATATTCTCCGGCGTTCAACAACGGCACGCGCGCTGCAACGCACGTGCCGTTTTTTATGCCTTTTTACCGGTTGACCGTAACAATTCATTGCGCCATGCCTGTCCGTGACTCAATGAATACCTGGATCGCCCAGACCAGCTCCTGATTGAGCACATCCTTCCACGGCGGCATGTGCATGACGCCGACAATCACCTTGCCCTGCTGCACGGTTTTACTGAAATAAGCATCGTTATCTGCCATGCAGGCTGCGCGCAATGCGCCATCACCAATTTTCAGGCAATAGCGGTTAATCTGGCGTAAATCAGGCGCCGGGGCAGCAGCCGAACTGGCGTCAAGGCCATGGCAACGGGCACAGGATTGATTGAAGGCCGATCGCCCGACTTCAATGGCCCGTACATTAGTGCGGTAGGGATTGGTTTTTAGCCAGTCAGCACCCAGCACTGGCAAGCCGGATTGATCAACCAAAGGCGCCACAGCAATTTCAAGTGCCACGACTTGGCCGGCGCATATCAGCGCCAGCAGAAGCAGGCAACAACGCAGGTAAAGTTTCATTGCCAGTCTTCCGTTGGGCAACCGATGCAACCTTCAAAAAAGGCATCGGGAAAAATCGTATAGCGCCGGTAGGCACCTTCGAGATTGGCATCCTTCAGATTGACCGTAACAAACTTGGCCTCCTGCAAATTGGCGTTATTCAGGCGTGCGCCGGCAAACCACGCAAAATTTAGCTTGGCGGCCTCCAGATTGGCCGCCGTAAGGTCGGCACCGGAAAAATCGGCGCGAAACAGGCGGGCGAATTCAAGATCAGCGCCAATCAATTTGGCCTTGCGGAAGCTGGCAGTCGGCGCCGTTGCCTTGGTCAATCGGGCGGCGGTCAAATCGGCACCATCGAAAATGGCACCCGCCAGATTTGCCCCGCGTAAATCGGCGCGAACCAGATTGGTACCCGTAAAGTCAGCCCCCGCCAGATTCTTGCCAGCCAGGTTGGCATGGCGCAGATCAGCACCGCGACAGCGGGTGTGCGGCCAAATACCGCAGCCGTTGATGACCAGCGGCTCGACCATGGCGGGTTGCGCGCAAAGTGTTACGGCCAACGCCGAAAACACAGCAAAAAATAGAATTCGTCTCAAGTCAGTTTTCTCGACAAAAGCAAGGCGTGGCGAACGTTGGGAACGCCACGCCATTGCTTTAGTTCTTCGCCATCTTTGGCAGCTTGAAGACCCACATCGAGCCGCCCTGCGTCACCTGCTTGGTCAAATCAGCCAGATCGCCGCCCCACAGCGGCACTGCGCCGCCGTAGCCGGACTGGATGCCGATATATTGCTCACCA
>ERZ724504.2136-NODE-2136-length-10811-cov-6.053923_pt1 | contig 10811 bp, 11 predicted proteins | sample MGYA00376037_ERZ724504 | MGnify/ENA primary metagenome ERZ724504 (study PRJEB28724, sample SAMN07190888) | wastewater metagenome | isolation source: influent of sewage treatment plant in Hong Hong | place: USA: Christiansburg, Virginia | collected 2016-03-01 ... | reverse complement strand
CGGCTGGTCGCCCATTGCGCGCCAGCCGCTGCCCTTTGCCAGCGTGGTGGTCGCCAGCGACAACGACCCCTACGCCAGCCCCGCCCACAGCCAGCAACTGGCCGCCGCATGGGGCAGCCGCCTGCACCGCGTGGGCGCTTGCGGCCACATCAACACCGCATCCGACTTGGGCGATTGGCCCGAAGGCTATGCCCTGCTGCAAGAACTCCTGAAAGCCTGACACCCGATGGTCACTCAAAAACTCAAAGGTCTGGGCCGTGGCCTGGAAGCCCTGCTCGGCCCCAAAGCGCAAGACGGCAGCAACGCCAGCGACGGCCCCAGCGCCCCCAACCCCACGCCCAGCAACTTGCCGCTGACCGACATGGTGCCCGGTGCCTACCAGCCGCGCACCCGCATGGACGAAGGCGCGCTCTACGAGCTGGCCGAATCCATCAAAGCCCAAGGCATCATGCAGCCGATCTTGGTGCGCAAACTCGCCACGGGCGGCAACGCCGGACGCTACGAAATCATTGCCGGTGAACGCCGTTTTCGCGCCGCCAAACTGGCCGGTCTGAGCAGCGTGCCCGTGCTGGTGCGCGACGTGCCCGACGAAGCCGCCGCCGCGATGGCGCTGATCGAAAACATCCAGCGCGAAGACCTCAACCCGCTGGAAGAAGCCCAAGGCTTGCAACGCCTGATCAACGACTTCGGCCTGACCCACGAACAAGCCGCCCAAGCCGTGGGCCGCTCGCGCAGTGCTGCCAGCAACTTGCTGCGCCTGCTGAACTTGGCCGAACCCGTGCAAAGCCTGCTCATGGCGGGCGACTTGGACATGGGCCACGCCCGTGCGCTGCTGGCGCTGGAGCGCGTCGGCCAAATCAGCGCGGCCAACCAAATCGTCGCCAAAAAACTGTCGGTGCGCGAGAGTGAAAGCCTGGTCAAAAAATACGCCGCCGCTGCCGACCCCAGCACCCCCGACGCGCCCGCCCGCGCGCCCAAGTCCGGCGACGTGCGCCAAGTGGAAGAAGAGCTGTCAGACCTGCTGGCCGCGCAGGTGGAAGTGCGCGTCAAAAAGCGCGTGAAGCGACTGGGCAAAATCGAAGAGCAGGGCGAGCTGTCGATTCAGTTCGGCTCGCTGGACGAACTCAACGGCCTGATCGAGCGCCTGCGCGCACTGGGGTGATGCGCCGGGTGTGAGGCCAGCGGCTCAGCGAACAGGCGGCGCTTGATCCACCGCCTGCACCAGCGCCGCCATTGCAGCAGCACCGGCACTGCCTTGCTGGCGCAAGCCCGCCACCACGCTGGCGCGGTTGGTCGCAGCTTGGTTCTGGCTGGTTTTCCACTTGCCGCTGAGTTGGCTGATGTCCAGCTCAATGCCGACCACGGCGGCCAGCATCCGATCAAGGTAGTCGGCTGGCGCGTCGCTCAGTTGCCAAGGCTGCGGCTGAGCTGCTTCGTGTGTGGCGGTTAAATCGGTCAACAGCGTGCGAAGCCACGCCGCGTCGTCCACCGCGCGCAAGGTGGTGTGGGCGTGAACCACGGCGTAATTCCAGGTTGGCACCACCCGGTGCGTCTCGGCTTTGCTCGCGTACCAGTTGGGACTGATGTAAGCCTGCGCCCCCTGAAAAATCGCCAACACCGCCAGCCCGCCACGGGCCTCACCGGCTTGCGCTTGCTGCCACAGCGGATTGGCCCGCGCCACATGCCCGCGCAGCCACGCCTTGCCCTGCGCATCGACTTGCAGCAACAGCGGCAGGTGATGCGCATCCAGCGCCCCTGCCTCATCCGTCAACACCAGCGTCGCCAACGGATGGGCGCGCATCAGCGCATGCAAAACTTCAGGGCGGGACTCAGCGAAATGGGCGGGGGTGTACATGGGCTCTCCAAGTGCAAAAGGGGAAGTTGATGGTTGCACAACTTCCATACCCTGCCACCTAAAATTCAGCTCAAAGGTGGCCCCATGACAACCAACAACTACACCCCGCCCGCCAGCGTGATGCGGGTGCTCCAGTACATCGAGTACGAACAGGCGTTGCCCGCAGGCGACCCGCGTTATGTGCCGACGCAAGCCGCACGCAGCAGTGAGATGACGTTTGATCGACTGGCCCGCAAGTTTGTGTGGGATCCTGACGAGAATGAATTCTTTCCGCCCACCCAAAAGCACGTGCTGTTTTTTGGGCACATCGGCAGCGGCAAAACCACCGAGTTGCGCCAGTACGCTGAGCGATTTAACCAATCTGGTCACTTTTTGGTGGTTGAGGTTGATGTGGTTGAAAAGCTCGACCGCAACAACTTGCAGTACGCCGATGTGCTGATGGCCATGGCCGAGTCGCTGCTTCAGGCGCTGCCCTTGGTTGGGGCCGACTTGGGCGAAGCCGCGCTGACCCCTTTGCGCCAATGGTTCCAGACCAAGCTGATCGAAAGCACCAAGTCCCAAGAGTTGGCCGCTGAGATCAAAGCCAGCGCCGAACTGGGTGGCGGCATTCCCGGCCTGCTCAAGTTGGTGGCGAGCGTGACCAATGTGTTCAAGACCGGCTCCAGCCACAAGACCACTTGGCGCGAAGAAATCCGCACCCACTTCACCAGTCTGGCCTCAACTTTCAATGCTCTGATCCGTGATGCAGAAGCCGAACTGACTCAGCTACAAGGACGCGAGCGCCGCGTGCTGTTTGTGATCGACGGCACCGACAAAATGCGCGATGAAGACACCTCGCGCTTTTTTGTGCAGGACTCGGTGCTGCTGCTGGAAGTCGAAACCTTGGCGCTGTACACCGCGCCGCTGGATCTGAAGTACGACGGTCGCTTAGGCGGACGGCTGGACGACTTGATCTTGCCCATGATGAAGCTCTATGACCGGCAAGGCCAGCGCTGGACGGCGGGCTGGGAAGCTCTGCGTGCCATGCTGCTGCACCGCGCCGCCCGCAGCCTGTTCGAGCCCGATGGCGAGGGTGATGTCCAGATCGAGCGCTTGATTGCCCACAGCGGCGGCCACCCGCGCGAGTTGCTGCGCCTGCTCAAGCAATGCTGCGAAGTGGCCGAGAAAAAAATCGACGGCAAAAAAGTGCTGGATGCCGTGGCCGTGAGTCGCGCCATTGAGCTGCTGGCGGCGGAGTACCGGCGCTTTCTCAAGCCCGAAGACTACGAACTGCTGGCCCGGATCGACACCCACGCGGCCCACCAAGGCAACAACGAACAAGCCCAAAAACTGCTGCACCGTTTGGCCTTGATGGAATACAACGACGGTTCTTGGCGTTGCAGCCACCCGGTGATCCGCACGCTTGAAGGCTACCAACTCGCCAAGCAGGCTATGGCCGCTACGGCAGCAGCCCCCACACCAGACGCTGCACCGTGAGCACACCTGATCTAGACGACGACAGTTGGCTGGACGAGCAACTCCAACTCGCCCTGACCGATCTCCCCGCCAGTTGCGCGCCTGACTTGCGCCGCTTGCTGCGCAGCTTGGTCTACGGCCCACCGTTCCAATGGTTTGTGCTGGACGTGTTGCACGAAGGGTTGCGCCAGCGGCTGATGACGGCGATTGACGGCGTGCTGCACGCCGCGCAATTGAGTAGCACCGTGGTGCGCGTCGATGCCAGCGTGCCCGAAGTGCCCGACCTCGAAGCCCTGCTGGTACAGCAAGCACAGAGCCACCAAGTAATTCACGTCCTGCCCCAGCCCGGCTGGCTCACGCCGCAGCACTGGGCGCAGCTCAACATCCGCCGCGAACGTCTGGCCAAACACGCCCGCGCCCGGTTGCTGTTTTGGCTGAACGCCGACAGCATCGTGCTGGCCGCCCGCAGCGCGCCGGATTTGTGGGCGTGGCGGGCAGGGGTCTACACCTTCACGGCGGAACCGGAGGCGCTGGCGTGGTTTGAGGCGAGGAAGACAGAAGACTGGATTCAGCACCGGGAACAAGCCCCGGAAAACCAGTCACTCGAACAAAAGCGCAAGCGGATTGCTGCGATACAGGCTTGGCTGGCGACTGATCCGCCGGATGACATGCGGGTGGATGCTCTGGATGAGTTCGGACGGTTGCTTTACATCATGGGTGATTTGGATGGGGCTTTGCAGCATTGGCGTCAAGTGCAAATACCTTTCCACCACGGCCAAGGTGATGAACTGGCAGTCGCCATTGTCAAAGGCAGAGTCGCCGACATCTTGCAGGAGCGAGGTGAGCTAGATGAGGCGCTGCGCATTCGCCAAGAGGAACAACTACCGGTATATGAGCGGTTAGGCGATGTGCGCGAGAAGGCTGTGGCGATGGGGCAAATCGCCAGCATCTTGCAGGTGCGTGGTCAGCTAGATGAGGCGCTGCGCATCCGCCAAGAGGAACAACTACCGGTATATGAGCGGTTAGGCGATGTGCGCGAGAAGGCTGTAACGATGGGGCAAATCGCCGATATTTTGCAGGCTCAAGGCCAGTTGGATGAGGCACTACGTATCCGCGAAGAAGACGAGCTACCGATTTATGAGCGACTGGGTGATGCGCACTCCAAGGCTGTGACGATAGGGCAAATCGCCAGCATCTTGGAGATCCGAGGCCAGTTGGATGAGGCGCTTCGCACCTTGAAGAACGAATTGCTGCCAGCTTTTGAGCGAATGGGTGATATGCGCTCTACAGCCACGGTTCTAGCTAATCTGGCGTTCTTGTACTTTCAGCAAGGCCACCATGACCAAGCCTTGCCGTTACTGGACGAAGCCGAATCCACCTTCAAGTCCATGAACCTCCCCCAAGAACTGGCCCAAGTCCAATCTCTGCGCCAGCACATCTTGGCCCAGTCTTCCTGATTCCAACTGCGCTTACAGCGCAAAAATCTTCCCCGGATTCATGATGTTCAGCGGGTCCAGCGCCTGCTTGATGGTGCGCATCATGGCCACCGCGCCATCCCCGGCTTCGGCGCGCAGAAAGTCCATTTTGTGCAGGCCGACGCCGTGCTCGCCGGTGCAGGTGCCTTGCATGGCCAGGGCGCGGTGGACGAGCTGGTGGTTCAGCGCCTCGGCGCGGCGCAGTTCGTCGGCGTTGCTGGGGTCGATCAGGTAGCCAAAGTGGAAGTTGCCGTCGCCGACGTGGCCGACCAAAAAGTAGGGGATGGCGCTGGCGTCGGCCTCGGCCACCGAGTCCAGCAGGCAGTCGGCCAAGCGGCTGATGGGCACGCAGGTGTCGGTGCTGATGGCGCGGCAGCCGGGGCGGCTTTGGATGGCGGCAAAGTAGGCGTTGTGCCGCGCCGTCCACAGCCGGGTGCGCTCTTCGGGCGTGGTGGCCCAGGCAAAAGCGTTGCCGCTGTGGCCGCTGGCCAGTTCTTGCACGGTTTGGGCTTGCTCTTGCACGCTGGCGGGCGAGCCGTGGAACTCCATCAGCAGCATGTGTTCTTCGCGCAGGCCCAGCTTGCTGTGGGCGTTGACCATGCGTACCGTGTTGGCGTCGATCAGCTCGCAGCGGGCAATCGGCACGCCGAGCTGGATGACCTCGATCACGGTGTTGACCGCATCGGCAATGGTCGGGAATGAGCAGGTGGCGGCGGAGATGGCCTCGGGCAGCGGGTACAGGCGCAGGGTGATTTCGGTCATCACGCCCAGCGTGCCCTCGCTGCCGACGAAAAGGCGCGTCAGGTCGTAGCCTGCGCTGGACTTTTTGGCACGGGTGCCGGTGCGGATCACCGCGCCGCTGGCGGTCACCACCTCTAGCGCCAGCACGTTCTCGCGCATGGTGCCGTAGCGCACGGCGTTGGTGCCGCTGGCGCGGGTGGCGCACATGCCGCCAATGCTGGCGTCCGCGCCGGGGTCGATGGGGAAGAACAGGCCGGTGGACTTGATCTCGTCATTGAGCTGCTTGCGCGTCACGCCGGGCTGCACCGTCACCGTCAGGTCTTCGGGATGCACGGCCAGCACCTGGTTCATGCGGCTGACATCCAGGCTGATGCCGCCTTGCACCGCCAGCAAATGCCCCTCTAGCGACGAGCCCACGCCAAACGGAATCACCGGCACGCGGTACTGCGCGGCCAGGGCCACGGCGTCGGCCACGTCTTGCGTGGACTGGGCAAACACCACGGCAGCAGGCGGTGTCACGCTGAAGATGGATTCATCGCGCCCATGCTGCTCGCGCACCACGAGGGCGGTGGACAACTGCGCGCCAAAGCGCGTTTGCAGCGCGGCGATGAGTTCAGCGGGAACGGGGCGCAGGAGGAGGGCGGATGCGGCGGTGGTGCTCATGTCTCGGTGGCTCTTGTGGGTGATGATGGCGAGGCAGTGTACGGCGCGGCGGCGGCGCTTGTCAGTGCTGCGGCTGTCCCGCAGGCGATCGTGGGCACTGCGCCGTCAGCTGGCGCACACGAGGGCGAGCGGCGACAATCGCAGACCCCCGTCCGCATTCCCTCGACCTGATTTCACGAGACACCATCATGGGCAACCGACTCACACAAATCGCCACCCGCACGGGCGACAACGGCACCACCGGCCTAGGCGACAACCAGCGCGTCAGCAAAAACAGTCCGCGCGTTCACGCGATGGGCGATGTGGACGAACTCAACTCCCACTTGGGCGTGCTGCTGTGCGAGCCGCTGCCCGACGGCGTGCGCACGCTGCTGGTCGAAGTGCAGCACCAATTGTTCAACTTGGGCGGCGAGCTGTCGATTCCGGGTTATGAGTTGCTCAAACCCGCCGCCGTGCTGGCGCTGGACGAAGCGCTGGCCGAGCACAACGAACACCTGCCGCGTCTGCAAGAGTTCATCTTGCCCGCCGGTACGCGCGCGGCCTCGCTGGCGCATGTGTGCCGCACCGTGGCACGCCGCGCCGAGCGCGTGGTGGTCGCCTTGGGCGATGCCGAAGCGCTGAACGACACGCCGCGCCAGTACCTGAACCGCCTGTCTGACCTGATGTTCGTGCTGGCGCGGGTGCTGAACCGCTACCGCCCGGACGGCAGCGTGGGCGACGACGTGTACTGGAAAAGCGAGCGCATGGCGGCCAGCACGGCGGAGTCCGCATGAGCTTGCCCACCTCCGCACCCCTGCAAGCAGCCCCGCCGGCCTTTGATGCCCGCGAGTTCCGCGCCGCGCTGGGCATGTTTGCCACGGGCGTGACCATCATCACTGCGCGCAATGCGGCGGGCGAGTTGGTGGGGCTGACGGCCAATTCGTTCAACTCGGTGTCGCTGGCTCCGCCGCTGGTGTTGTGGAGCTTGGGGCGCGCCGCCAGTTCAATGCCCACGCTCAGCACCGGCTCGCACTACGCCATCAACATCTTGGGCGCAGACCAGCAGGCGCTGGCCGAACGCTTTGCCACACGCGGCATCGACCGCTGGGCCGGTGTTGAATTCACCGAAGGCGTGGCGGGCGCGCCATTGTTGGCCGGAGCCGTCGCCACCTTTGAATGCTTCAACCGCAGCCGCTACGACGAGGGTGACCACATCATCTTTGTGGGCGAAGTGGAGCGGTGCAGCCACCGCGCTGGCGCAGCGCCCTTGCTGTACCACGGCGGACGTTTTTACACGGAGCATCCGCTGTAACAAGATTGACTGGGTATGAAACGACTTCAGCACATGACCATCATCGCGTTGCTGGCCGCTGTCTTGGCGGGCAGCGCGCTGGCACAGGCTCCCCGATTTCGCTACATCAAAGGTGACAGCGAGGCCGTTGATCGCACCACCCACCTGACTTGGCGGCGTTGCCTTGAGGGCATGAACTGGGATGGCGTGACCTGCGCTGGCACGCCCGCGACCTTTGTTCACGAAGCCGCCGTGGCGCACACCCAATCGCAAAAAGGTTGGCGCTTGCCCACCGCCAAAGAGCTGTTCAGCTTGGTTGACCGCACGCAGCCCAGCCCGGTGATTGACTTGGATGCCTTCCCTGGCACTCCGGCGGAGTGGTTTTGGTCAGCCTCTTTGTATGACGGCTACCCCGGTAGCGCGTGGCAAATCAGCTTCAAAGACGGTGAAGTGCGCACCAGTTACAACCACCACGGTTACCTGATCCGGTTGGTGCGTTAGTACAGCCCCAGCACCTGAGCGCGCAGCCGCATCAGCCCCAGCAGCGCGTCGGTGTAGGGCGTGGCGGTGCCGGTGAGCTGGCCCAGCTCGCGCACGGCGCTGACCAGCGCGTCCAGCTCAATCGGCTTGCCCGCCTCCACGTCTTGCAGCATCGAGGTCTTGAACGCGCCCAGCTTGCGCGTCACCGCGTGGCGGTCGTCGGGCTGCTGGTTGATGGGCAAGCCCAGCTCGGTGCCGATGGCCTGGGCCTCCAGCATCACGCGGTTGATGAAGCCGCGCACCAGCTCGTCGTCCAAGATGCGGTCGGCGGTGGCTCCGGTCAAGGCGCTGACCGGGTTCATGGTCATGTTGCCCCAGAGCTTGAACCAGATGTCCTTTTGGATCTGTGCCGACGCACTCGCCGCCAGCCCCGCCCCTTGCAGCAGCGCCACCAGCGCCTCGACCCGCGCGCTGGGCTGGCCGTGGGCCTCGCCCAAAATCAGGCCCGCGCCAAAGTGGTGGCGGATCAGCCCTGGCTCCTCGACCGCGCAACTGGCATGTACCACGCAGCCCACCACCTGCGCCAGCGGCAACGCCTGGGCGATGCGGCCATCGGGGTCGGTGCAGGCGATGCGCTGCCCGGCCCAACGCGGCCCCAGCCCGTGCAAAAACCACCAAGGCACGCCGTTCATGGCCGTGACCACCAGCGTCTGCGGCCCCAGCAACGGCCCGATCTGCGCCGCTACCTCGGCCAGCGCCGGAGCCTTGACCGCCACGATCACCACATCCTGCGGCCCCAACTCAGCCGCATTGCTGCTGGCCTGCACCGGCACGGTGATGTCGCCCGCCGCCGAGCGCAGCCGCAGCCCGTGCGAGCGCAGCGCCGCCAGCGTGGCCCCGCGCGCCAGCACACTCACCGCGCAGCCCGCCGCCGCCAGCCGCGCTCCCAGCCAACCGCCGATGGCCCCCGCGCCGACGATGGCTATCCGTTGCAAAGAAGGGTCATGGTCGTGCGGCATCTGGAGTCTCCTGGTGTTGAAATTGCTCGCATATTAGTAAATTGAGCCGCACTTGGCTGGCACACACCCGTTGCGGCGTTGGCGCGTCAGCCCCCGGCAGGCCCAAACAGCGGATGCAAATTGCTGTGTTTGGCGTCGAACACTTCGTCGCCCTCGTCGATTTGCAAGGTGATGCCGATGTGGCGCTGGGCAAACAGCGGCTGAAAGTGCGCCTTGGTGGCCATCAACAGCGCATCGCCCACGCGCTTGTGGGTGGCAGGGCTGCGGCCCCGCGCCATGCGCAAATTCAGGTAAACGAAGGAGTAGTCGCCCGCGTCGCCGTGGCCGGTGTGCGTGCCCGCCGCCCGCCCGGCCTCGCCGCCGTCGGCGATGGCGTAGTGCGGCGCAGGAAACGCCAGCACCCGCGTGTCGCCCAGTGGAAACACCGGCAGCCCCGCATCGTCATGCGCGTGGCGCAGGGTGTCGGCCAAGCTGCGGCACAGCTGCGTCATGTCGGTTTCGGAATCCAGATTGCCGGTGTAGCTGATGACGAGATGGGGCATGTGAACATCGCTTGGGTTGTGTCAATGCGGCATTGTCACCGCGCCTTGGCCAGCTCCAGGGCAAACATCTGCCGGGCGGCGTTGAGCATGTCTTCGCTGCGCTTGAGGTAGGTGGCGCTGTCGAACTCACCCACGGTCTCCGTTGCGGTGCTGGTGGCGGTGGTCGCGCCGGTCACGGAGGTGTCTTTGGTGGTGGTGGCGCTTTGCTGGCTCCACAGGCTTTGGTCAGACACCAGGGGCTGTTTGAGCTTGACGTACAGCAGCTCGGGCTGCGTGGTGCTGATGAAGCGGTACGAGGTATTGCCCGCGTGCAGGTGATGCACATTGGCCCCGCTGGCGCGGGCTCCGTAGGCGCTGAAGCTGTTGCCGCTGCTTTGCACGGTGGCAAAGTCCACCACCATGTTGACCGAGAGCAGATGCACTTCTTGCTTGAGGTCGTAGGTCATCATCACCTCTTTCATGCGGGTGTTGGTGCCAAAGCTCATGCCCAAGCCCTGCAAAAAGTCAGCGCGTTCGGGGTTGTCCATGTACAGCGGCATGGCGCTGGGGGCCATGAACACCGACTGCGTGTCTTTGGTGTCGGTCAACCACGGTGAGGCGTGCTGCGCCGGGGCCAGTCCGGCAAAGTTGGGCGTGGCTTTGAGCACGTCAAACGGCACCACCTCGATGCCCATTTGCCGCAAATCGGCCTGCACCGATTGGTACAGCCGGTCGGTCAGGGCTTGCAGCGCGGCCACATCGGGCGGGGGAATGGCTTTTTCGACCGAGATGCTGCGGGTCTGCACCTCGCCCGTCGTCGGGTTGCGGTAGCCCCCGCCCGAGGCTTGGGCCGACTTGTACAGCGCAAACTCCACCGTGAAGTTGACGATGCCGACCTTCTTCACGTCCTTGATGTTGCTGGCGCGCACAGACTCCACATACTGAGCCGACTGCGCCGCAGGCGGGGCGGCAAAGTTGTAGGGCGTGGCTTTTTCTGCACTGACCTTGCCCTTGGCCAAGTCCACCGCCAAATCAAACAAGCCCGCATGGGCACCGGGGGCCAACAGCGCACAGGCCCCGCCAATCAGCAAAGCAGCAGGCAACGAACGCGAACGCAGGGCAAGGTGTGGTTTCATGAAGATCCTTGTGGTTGAATTTTTGCCATTCAACCATCAAGTTTGTTGCCGCTCAACCCCCCGCACCCCCGTCACCAAGGGGTTAGCGCAGCGGTTTACCTGAAAAACAAATATCCCACGCCAATAGCCGCCACTATCCCCACGACATCCGCCAGCAGCGCACACGCCAGCGCATAGCGGGTGTCTTTGATGCCCA
>ERZ724504.2133-NODE-2133-length-10816-cov-17.193105_pt1 | contig 10816 bp, 8 predicted proteins | sample MGYA00376037_ERZ724504 | MGnify/ENA primary metagenome ERZ724504 (study PRJEB28724, sample SAMN07190888) | wastewater metagenome | isolation source: influent of sewage treatment plant in Hong Hong | place: USA: Christiansburg, Virginia | collected 2016-03-01 ... | reverse complement strand
CGACAACAGGAATCACAATCCTGGACTCTACCAACTGAGCTACAGCCACCGTAGCTTTGTATTATAGCCCGAGAAAACGGGCTTCACTCCAAAATAGTCAAATTTCCAATCAACCCGGCGTGACCTGTGGGCGTGGCACCTTGATCTGAACCTTGAAACGGTCTTTCAACAGTTCGTAATAGGCCAGCCCTTCTGCATTGCTCCACCACTGCAGGTATTGCTGACGCTCTTGTAGAGCGATTTGCTCGTTGGGTGTCTCGCGCGGAACCAGTCGATTGACCTTGGCCACGGCGTATCCCTGGGCTCCCAGATCCACACCCACCCAGGCTGGCAGGGTGGCTGTATTGGCGCCCAATACCGCATCCACCAAAGGCCTTGGCTGATTTTGGGGTTGGTCACGCGAGACAACGATGGCAGGCTGCAAACCTGCGGCATTGTCGGGCGCAGATTTCCATGCCGCCAGCTTGGCTTCGCCTTCCTTGCGGGCCAGCTCGGCCGATTTTTCGGCGATGTACAGACTGCGCACGCGCGGGCGCACCTCATCCAGAGGGAGGGTGCGAGCAGCGGTGTAGGTGCTGACGCGGGCGGCTGCCATCTGGCTGGGGCCGATTTCCACGGCTTCGGTGTTGCGTTTGTTCTCGATGGAATCCGACGAAAAGAGCGCCTCCAGCAACTTGCCGTTTGCCAAGGGGCCCGTGGTTCCTGGTGCCGGCGTGCGGGTGACACCCGAGGCCGTCATGACCTTGAGTTGAAGCTTTTCGGCCACGGGATTGAGACTGTCGGATTGCTCATAGACGCCATTCGCAAACGATTCGGCCACCTCGGCAAATTTGCGCTGGGCTTGCTGTTGCTTGAGCTCTGCTTCCATCGAGGGGCGCAGCTCTTCGAAGCTCGGTTGGCGGGGGGTCTTGATGTCTGTCAGCAAAATGATGTGGTACCCGAAATCGGTTTCCACCACTTCACTGATATCCCCTTTTTTCATCGCAAACGCTGCGTCTTCAAAGGGCTTGACCATGGCGCCCAGCCCAAAGAAATTCAGGTCGCCGCCCGCCGCAGCAGACCCGGTGTCTTCGGAGGATTTTTTGGCAACTTCCGCAAAAGTGGCGGGGGCCTTGCGTACCTGCTCGAGCAACTGGGTTGCACGGGCCTTGGCTTTTTCTCGGTCTGCCGCAGGGGCATCCTTGAGCGCATTGATCAGAATATGGCTGGCGCGACGCTCTTCCTTGCCTGCAAGACGGGCTACGTTTTCCTTGTAATAGGTGCGCAGGTCGTCTTCGTTCAGCGTGATGCCCGCCCGCACACTGTCGATGTCCAGCACCACGTATTCCACCGCCGCCTGTTCGGCCTGCTGGAAATCAGCGGTATGGGCCTGGTAGTAGCTCTCCAGATCGGCATCGGTTGGGGTCACCTTGCCAGAAAAATCCGCCGGGTTGAAGCGCGCAATCTGCACTTCGCGGCGCTGGTACAAGGCATCCAGCGACAGCTTGACCTGCGCATCGGTGCTGAAGGTGGACCCCATCACCCCACCCACGACCTGGTTCACCGAAATATCCCGACGCACATTGGCTTCGAAGCCTTCAGGCGTCAGCCCCTGGGCACCGACCAGTGCACGGTACGCCTCGGCATCCAGGGAACCGTCGGGGCGGCGGAGCTCGGCAATGGCAGGAATCTCTTGCAGACTGCGCGCCAGGCGGCTGTCGCTGGTGACGAGGTGCATTTTCTGGGCGGCGGCCTGAAAAACCCGGTCTCGCACCATGCGCTCCAACGTGGCATAGCGCGCCTCAGGCGAGTCAAGCAGCTTTGCATCCACGCCAGGCGACTGGGCGCGGATTCTGTCTGTCTCCATCTTGTGGGCGTTGTCCCAATCGGTCTGCTTGATGTCTTGACCATCAACACGAGCAACAACAACGCCGGTTTCGGAGAAGTAATTGCTGTCGATGCCCACAAGCACAAACGATGGAATGATCAACAAGAACAGCAAGAGCATCACGATCTTGGAGTGCTTGCGGATGGATTCAAACATGGTCGATCTTTCAGTGACAAAAAAACAAAAGGCGAACTTTCGTTCGCCTTTGTTCGGTGGTGGTGGGTCCTGACGGTCTCGAACCGCCGACCTACTCCGTGTAAAGGAGCCGCTCTACCAACTGAGCTAAGGACCCCGACCTAACTGGACATCAATTCAAGGCGTCTTTCAATGCCTTGCCTGGACGAAACTTTGGAACTTTAGCAGCTTTGATTTTAATCGCAGCGCCGGTGCGGGGATTGCGACCCGTGCGAGCTGCACGCTTGCCAACTGCGAAGGTGCCGAAACCGACGAGCGAAACAGTGCCGCCCTTCTTCAGGGTCTTCTTGACGGCCTCAATCGTGGATTCCAAGGCACGCGCTGCAGCGGCCTTGGAGATGTCGGCGTTGGTAGCGATGTGCTCAATCAGTTCGGTTTTGTTCACAAGAAGCCTCTCGGAAAAGAGTTGGTGGAATGTCTCGCGGATATCTGGTCTTCACACGTCCGAAAGCACAACCCTTGGGGCTGGCGGGCATCAGACGGGGGAATGACTGGCATATGCAGCAGGCGCTGCTGCATCAGATTAAAGCCATCGAGTTTCCGGGTGTCAATACAACACGCTGGTTTGTAGCAGCGTAGCAAACAATTCTAGTCGCATTTCACGGTGCGACGGGGCTTGCAGGGCGCTTTTGTATCAAAGCCGCTGCATGGGCAACATTCCCGATTGACACCATGCCAGTGTTGACGGTTACAGCGCTGACGCGATGGCGCGCCCCAGATCCCGGGTGCAGGCTTTTCCACCGAGATCAGGGGTACGGGGGCCGCCACTTTTCGGATCGAGCACGGCCTCGATGGCCCCCACCACAGCGTCGTGCGCGGCGCGGTAGCCAAGAAAGTCGAGCATCATCGCGCCGCACCAAATTTGCCCGATGGGGTTGGCAATGCCCTGCCCCGCGATGTCGGGGGCCGAGCCGTGCACGGGCTCGAACAGCGAAGGCATGGTGCGTGAAGGGTTCAGGTTGGCGCTGGGCGCAATACCAATGGTGCCGGTACAGGCCGGGCCCAGGTCCGAGAGGATGTCGCCAAACAGGTTGCTGGCCACCACCACATCAAAGAAGTCGGGACGCTGCACAAAGTGTGCGGTGAGGATGTCGATATGGAACTTGTCCACCTTCACATCGGGATACGCCTTGGCCATCTCGGCCACACGCTCGTCCCAGTAGGGCATGGTGATGGCGATGCCGTTGGACTTGGTGGCGCTGGTCAGGTGCTTTTTGGGGCGCGACTGCGCCAACTCAAAGGCGAACTTCAGCACGCGGTCCACGCCGTAACGTGACATCACTGTCTCTTGCATCACGATCTCGCGCGGGGTGCCTTCGTACATGCGGCCACCAATGCTGGAATACTCGCCCTCCGTGTTTTCGCGCACGATCAGCATGTCGATTTCACCCGGCAGGCGGGGCGAGCCATCGCGCCGCACCACAGGGGCAATCACGCCGGGCATCAGGCGCGCGGGGCGCAGGTTGATGTACTGGTCGAACTCGCGGCGAAAAAGCAGCAGCGAGCCCCACAGGGAAACATGGTCGGCAATTTTTTCGGGCCAGCCCACCGCACCAAAGTAAATTGCCTCATGGCCGCCGATCTGGTCCTTCCAGTTGTCGGGCAGCATCTTGCCGTGCTTCTCGTAGTAGTCCCAGCTCGAAAAATCGAAGTGGTCGAACTGCAGGTCAATGCCAAACTTGCGGGCCGCGGCGTCCATCACGTGCAGGCCTTCGGGCATGACCTCTTTGCCAATGCCGTCACCAGCCACGACAGCAATGCGATGTTTCGCCATTCAAACGCTCCTGAAAATATAGCTACTAGCGCTTATCCATCAAGCGCCAGAGGCACAAAAGACTTAAATATTATTTGACGCGTGCCCGAATCTCGGGGAGCGCCTTTTGCAGGTAATACACCATCGACCACACTGTGAGCACGGCCGATGCCCAGATGAGCCAGGTGCCCCACACCCCCGTGTCGATCACGCCAAACAGGTGCCCGTCGTACAGCAGGAACGGGATGGCCGTCATCTGCACTGCGGTCTTGAGCTTGCCGATCATGTGCACCGCCACGCTCTTGCTGGCGCCGATCTGCGCCATCCATTCGCGCAGGGCCGATATGGCGATTTCGCGGCCGATGATGATGAGCGCCACGAACACATCGGCGCGCTGCAGATGCACCAGCACCAAAAGCGATGCGCACACCAGAAACTTGTCGGCCACGGGATCGAGAAAGGCGCCAAACGAAGAGGTCTGGTTGAGCTTGCGGGCCAGAAAGCCATCGAGCCAGTCGGTGGCGGCAAACACCACGAACATCACGGTGGCGATGAGATTGCGTGTGGCCGGGTCGAGCGGCGCGTAAAACACCCCCACGATCAAAGGTATCGCGACGATGCGCGTCCAGGTCATGATGGTGGGAATGGTGAAAAACATGGTGTGATTGTGTCACGCTGGCATGGAGACATCAGCGCAGTGCGCGATAGATCTCTTCAGCGAGTTCCCGCGAAATGCCGTCCACCGTCACCAGGTCTTCCACGCTGGCCATCGCCACGCCCCGCACGCCCCCAAAGCGCTGCAGCAGGCGGGCGCGCTTCTTGGGGCCCACACCAGCAATTTCTTCGAGCTGGCCGCCACCCACACGCACCTTGGCGCGCGCGGCACGCATACCGGTGATGGCAAAACGATGGGCCTCGTCGCGAATCTGCGCCACCAGCATCAGCGCGGCCGAGTCCTTGCCCAGGTAAATTTTTTCGCGGCCATCGGCAAACACCAGCTCTTCCAGGCCCACCTTGCGGCCCTCGCCTTTTTCCACGCCCACGATGCGGGTGAGGTCGAGCCCCAGCGCGGTAAAAACCTCGCGCGCCACGCCTACCTGGCCCTTGCCACCGTCGATCAGCACCAGATCGGGCAGGCGCGCCACGCCTTTGGGCCTGGCGGCCTCTTGCCCCCCTGGCGCGGGATGGGCCGCAAAGTCGATGCCACCGGCTTCGCGCGCGGCTTCGGCCACCTTGCTGTAGCGGCGCGTGAGCACCTGGCGCATGGCGGCGTAGTCATCGCCGCCGGTGATGCCTTCGATCTTGTAACGGCGGTATTCACTGCTCTGCATCTTGTGGTGGTGAAACACCACGCACGAGGCCTGCGTGGATTCACCCGCCGTGTGCGAGATGTCGAAGCACTCGATGGTGAGTTGGTCCAGGTCTTCGGGCGGCAAGTCCAGCGCCTCGGCCAGGGCACGGGTGCGCGCCTGCTGCGAGCCCTCTTCGGCCAGCAGACGGGCCAGCTGCAGGTCGGCGTTCTTTTGCGCCATATCGAGCCATGCGCGGCGCTGTTCGCGTGGCTGGTGGATGGCGCTCACGCGCAGGCCGCTTTGCTCGGTCAGCGCTGCCAACAGGGCCTTGTCCACCGGCACGCTGGTGACCAGCAGCGGCGGCACAGGCACGCCGATGTAGTGCTGGCCGATAAAGGCCTCCAGCACCAGCGCTTCCACGGGCCGCACTGGCGGGGCGCCTGGCGGGGTCTCCTCGTCACTCTCTTGTGCAAAAACCCCGGCGGCATCTTCCACATGCACCGGAAAATAAGGCCGGTCACCCAGGTGCCGCCCGCCGCGCACCATGGCCAGGTTCACGCAGGCACGGCCGCCCTGCACGCGCACAGCCAAAATATCCACGTCCTTGTCGTCAGCGGTTTCGATGGCTTGCTGGTGCAGCACGCGTGACAGCGCCTGCATCTGGTTGCGCAGCTCCGCGGCCTGCTCAAACTCCAGCTTGTCCGAATGCGCCATCATGCGCGCCTCCAGCGCCTGCAGCAGCTCCTGGGTTTCGCCGCGCAGCAGTGCCTCGGCGTGCATCACGTCGGCCGCATAGGCCTCGGGCGAGATGAGCTGAACGCAGGGCCCCGTGCAGCGCTTGATCTGGTACAGCAGGCAGGGCCGCGTGCGGTTGGCAAACACCGTGTCCTCGCAGGTGCGCAACCGGAACACCTTTTGCAGCAGCTGGATGGTCTCCTTGACTGCCCAGGCGCTGGGGTAGGGGCCGAAGTAGCGGTGCTTTTTGTCCACCGCCCCGCGGTAATAGGCCATGCGCGGAAACACCTGGCCCGGCGCATCGCCCGTGGCGTTGGCGGTGCCCGTAATCTTGAGGTAGGGGTAGCTCTTGTCGTCCCGAAACAGGATGTTGAACTTGGGGTTCAGCGTCTTGATGAGGTTGTTTTCAAGCAGCAGCGCCTCGGCCTCCGAGCGCACCACCGTGGTCTCCATGCGCACGATCTTGCCGACCATGTGGCCGATGCGCGTGCCGCCATGGTTCTTTTGAAAATAGCTCGATACCCTGCGCTTGAGGTTGAGCGCCTTGCCCACATACAGCAGCGCATCCTGCGCGTCAAAATAGCGGTAAACACCGGGCAGCGCGGGCAGCGCGGCGACCTGCGCCAGCAGTTCTTCGGAATGCAGATCAGACATGGTGCCTATTGTGGCCGCGCACCAGGTACTACCCGGGAATCAAAAACCAGAATGCTATTATTTTAATAGCTACCAGCGCTTACCCATTAAGCGCCAGCAGCCATTTTTACCATTACTCGGCTTCGATTTTCGAGCTTTTCACCACGCCAGCCCAGTTGGCCAGATCGGCCTTCACGCGCTCGCCCAGCTGCTGCGGGCCCAGGTAGTCGGCCGTGGCGCCCTGCTCCTGCGCCTTCTGCTTGAATGCCGCACTTTGCACCACGGTGCGCAGGTCGGCGGCCAGCTTGTCGATGACGGGCTTTGGCACGGCAGCAGGCGCGAACAGCGCAAACCACGATGTGGCATTCACGCCGGGGTAGCCCGCCTCGGCCGTGGTGGGTGCATCGGGCAGGCTGGGCAGGCGCTCCTTGCCGGTGACGGCCAGCACACGCAGCTTGCCCGACTGGATATGGGGCATGTAGGGCGGCGCGGTGCCAAAGGTCAGGTCTACCTGGCCACCCAGCAGGTCTTGCAGGGCCGGGCCTGTGCCCTTGTAGGGCACGTGCACCATCTTGATGCCGCCCTGCTGCTCCAGCATGGCGCCCGTCACGTGCTGCAACGAGCCGTTGCCCGACGATGCGTAGTTCAGCTTGCCCGGGTTGGCCTTGGCGTAGGCAATCAGCTCGGGCAGCGTCTTCACCGGCAGGTCGGCACGCACCACAATGATCTGCGGCGCCGAGATCACGTTGGCAATGGGCTGAAAGTCGCTCTGCGCCCACTGCGCCACCTTGGTCAGGTGGGGCGAGATCACGTGGTAGCCCGAGTACTGCATGAGCAGGGTGTAGCCATCGGCCTCGGCCCGCTTGACGATGCTGGCCGCAATGTTGCCGTTGCCACCGCCCTTGTTGTCCACCACCACCGACTGGCCCAGCACGGGCGCCAGTGCCTGCGCCACCATGCGCGCCGACAGGTCGGTGGTGCCCCCTGCGGCCGTGGGCACCACCATGGTCACGGTCTTGGTGGGATAGGCGCCCTGCGCCCAGGCGGCACTGCCCAGGCCCATGGCCAGCGCGGCGATGGCCAGGGTGGTGAATTGCTTGCGATTGGTTTTCATGCGATGTCTCCGTTTTCACTGTTGTTGAATACTGTCGGTTGGGCGATGGCTCTGAAGCCCGCGCCCACTCGCTTAATCTACCGTGGCACCGGTGTCCTTGACCACGCGGCTCCACTTGGGCAGGTCAGCCTGCACCAGCGCCCCCAGCTGGGCGGCTGTGCCCTTGAAAGGCTCGCAACCCACGGCGGCCAGTTTCTCGACCACGTCCTTGTGCTCCAGCGCGCGGGCCACCTCGGCCTGCAGCTGCGCCACGATGGGCGCGGGCGTGCCGGCCGGGGCAAACAACGCATACCAGGGGGCCTGGCCAAAGCCCTTGATGGTTTCGCCAATCGTTGGCGCATCAGGCAGAGCCGCCACGCGCTTTTCGTTGACCACGCCCACCACCTTGAGCTTGCCTGCCTTGATGAAGGCAATGGCCGACGGCAGGCTCTGCACCGACAGCGGCACCTGCCCGCCCACCACATCGGTGGCGGCAGCGGCCGAGCCCTTGTAGGGAATGTGCTGTAACTGGATGCCCGCGGCCTTTTGCAGCATCTCGCCAATCAGGTGGTTCAGCGTGCCGTTGCCCGCCGAGGCAATCGAATACTTGCCGGGGCTGGCCTTGGCCAGCGTGACCAGCTCGGCCACCGTGTTGCCTGGGAACGAGGGGTGCGCCACCAGCACATAACCGGCCGTGGCAATGGGCGCCACGGGCGCAAAGTCTTTCACCGGGTCAAAGCCCGGGTTCTTGTAGAGCGCGGGGCCAATCACATGCGCACTGTCGGATGTGAGCAGCAACGTGTAGCCATCATTGCGCGCGCGGGCCGTGGTGCCCGTGGCCAGGGTGCCACCTGCACCAGGGCGGTTCTCCACCACCACGCTCTGGCCCAGCTGCTCGCCGAGTTTTTGCGCCACCACGCGGGCAATCGCATCGTTGGCACCGCCTGCGGCCTGCGGCACCACCACCGTGATGGGCTTGGACGGAAACTTGTCCTGCGCGCTCGCCGTGAAAGCGGCCGAGCACAGCACGGCAGCAGCAAAAATGCGGCGGGACATCATGGGGTGGGTCATGGTTTTTGTCTCCTGGTGTTATGGATAAAACAAGGCAAGAACGGCGAACCGTTCGCACATCGACGCTCAGCGCGCCAGCGCCCGTTCGCGAATGGCTTCAAAGTCCGCAGGCACCGGGTGCAGCGTCAGGCGCTGGCCCGCCTTGACGATCTGGCTGGGAATATCGTGGCCAATCAGGGCCGGCAGGCGCTGCGCTGCGGCAACCAGCCGGGTCAGGTCCACCCCCGTGTCGTAGCCCATGAGCTGCAGCGCGTGCACGATTTCCTCGCTGCACACATTGCCCGACGCGCCAGGCGCATAGGGGCAGCCGCCCAGCCCGCCCAGCGAGGCATCAAACCGGTCGGCTCCCGCATCAATGGCCGCCAGCACATTGGCCAGCCCCATGCCTCGCGTGTTGTGAAAGTGCAGCGTGAAATCCATGCCCGGCCAGCGCGCGCGCGCCGCAGTGGTGAGCTGGTGCACCTGGGTCGGATACGCCATGCCCGTCGTGTCGCACAGCGTGATGCCGCGCACGCCCAGGTCGGCAAAACGCTGCACCCAATCGAACACGGCGGACGCGTGCACATTGCCCTCCATGGGGCACCCAAACACGCATGACAGCGACACATTCACCGCCACCTGCGCGGCCTGCGCCGTGGCAACCACCTGCGCCAGGCTGGCAAAAGACTGCTCGCGCGTCATGCGCAGGTTGGAAATGTTGTGCGTTTCGCTGGCCGACATGACGAGGTTCAACTCGTCGGTGCGCGCCTCGATGGCACGCTCGGCACCGCGCAAATTGGGCACCAGGGCGGTGTACACGGTGCCTGGCAGGCGCGTGATCTCGCGCATGACGATCTCGGCATCCCTGAGCGCCGGGATGGCGGTGGGCGAGGTGAACGAGGTCACCTCGATCTTGGAAAGCCCCGCATTCGACAGCGCATTGACCAGTGCAATTTTTTCCTCGGTGGGCACAAAGGCCTGCTCCATCTGCAAGCCGTCGCGCGTGCCCACTTCCTGCATGTGGATGCGGCGCCCCGCACCTTGCCACACCGTGCTGGATGCACTCATTGAATCACCCCTTTGCTGCGCAGCAGCGCAATCTGTTCATCCGACAAACCCGCTTCGGCCAACACGGCGTCGGTGTCGTCACCCAGGTGCGGCGCGCTGCTGCGGATGGTGCCGGGCGTGGCCGAGAGCTTGGGCACGATGCCGGGCACCTGCACCGTATAGCCGTCGCGCGTGGTCTGCGAGAGCAGCATGTCGCGGGCGCGGTAATGCGGGTCTTCGGCAATGTCTTTGGCGGTGTAGACCTTGCCTGCGGGCACGCGGGCATTGCCCAGGGCATCGAGCACCTGCTGCACCGTGCGCTGCGCGCTCCAGGCGCCAATGGCGGCATCGAGCTCTTGCACCCGGGCCACGCGGCCCGCGTTGTCGGCCAGGTCGGGCGCAGCGCCCAGGTCAGGGCGTCCGATGGTGTCCATCAGCCGCTTGAAGATGCTGTCGCCATTGCCCGCAACCAGCACCCAGCCGTCCTGGCACGGGTAGGCGTTGGACGGCGCAATGCCTGGCAGTGCGCTGCCTGCGGCCTCGCGCACCACGCCAAAGGCGCTGTATTCGGGGATCAGGCTTTCCATCACGTTGAACACCGCCTCGTGCAGCGCCACGTCAATCACCTGGCCTTTGCCGCCGTTGACCTTGCGGTGGTACAGCGCCGTGAGCACGCCGATGGTGCCGTGCAGCGCCGCCAGCGTGTCGCCAATCGACACACCCACGCGCACCGGCACGCGGCCGGGCTCGCCGGTCAGGTGGCGCAGGCCGCCCATGGCCTCGCCAATGGCGCCAAAGCCCGGCAGGTCGCGGTAGGGGCCGGTCTGGCCGTAGCCCGAGATGCGCAGCATCACCAGGCCGGGGTTGAGCTGGTGCAGCTCTTGCGGCGACATGCCCCAGCCTTCCAGCGTGCCCGGGCGAAAGTTCTCGACCAGCACATCGGCCTCGGCTATCAGCTGGCGGGCGATGGCCTGCCCTTCCTTTTGGCGCAGGTCCAGCGCCACCGAGCGCTTGTTGCGCGACTGCACCTGCCACCACACCGAGGTGCCTTCCTTGATCAGGCGCCAGTTGCGCAGCGGGTCTCCGGTCTCGGGTGCCTCGATCTTGATGACATCGGCGCCAAACTCGCCCAGCGTCTTGCCGCAAAACGG